>JACCEE012199130.1_pt1 | contig 11282 bp, 8 predicted proteins | sample 7449931 | NCBI WGS metagenome assembly JACCEE01 (sample SAMN15323457, study PRJNA562643) | freshwater metagenome | isolation source: river surface water | place: USA:Blue River Watershed | collected 2017-08-19 | reverse complement strand
GGTGTACTTGCCCGCTTCCTTTTCGGCTGCGGCTTTGTCTTCGGCGCTCAGCACGCCGGTCACGCCGTCGGCACCTTCAGCAGTGGGCAGCTTGTCTTTTTTGGCCATGTCTTCCAGCATGCCCAAGATGCGGCGGGTGTTGCCTTCGCGGATGGCCTTCACATCGCGGCTTTCCTGCAGCAGCTCGCGGCTCACATTCAGCGGCAGGTCGGCCGAATCGACCACGCCCTTGACCCAGCGCAGGTAGGTGGGCATGAGGGCCTCGGCCTCGTCCATGATGAACACGCGCTTGACATAGAGCTTGATGCCGGCCTTCTTGTCGCGGTTCCACAAGTCCATCGGCGCCTTAGCCGGGATGTAGAGCAGCTGGGTGTACTCGGTGCTGCCATCGACGCGGTTGTGGCTCCAGCTCAGGGCGTCCTCGGTGTCGCGGCTGATCTGCTTGTAAAAGCCCTGGTACTGCTCGTCGGTGATGTCTTTTTTCGGGCGCGTCCAGAGGGCGCTGGCCTGGTTGATGGTGTCCCACTCGCCGGTTTTGACCATGCGGCCGGGCTGGTGGCCCTCCTCGGGCTTGTCCGGGTTGATGGGCTCGCCGTCCTGCCAGGTCTCCTGCTCCATGCGGATGGGCAGGCTGATGTGGTCGGAGTATTTGCTGACGATGTCCTTGATCTTCCAGGCGTTGGCAAACTCCAGCGCGTCCTCGCGCAGGTGCAGGATCACGCTGGTGCCGCGATCGGCGCGGGTGATAGTCTCCACCTCGAAGTCGCCCGTGCCGCCGCTGATCCAGCGCACGCCTTCGGCAGGCGCGGCACCTGCGCGACGGGTCTCGACGGTGATCTTGTCGGCCACGATGAAGCCCGAATAAAAGCCCACACCGAACTGGCCGATTAACTGCGCGTCGGACTTCTGGTCGCCGCTCAGCTTGCTCATGAAGTCCTTGGTGCCGCTCTTGGCAATGGTGCCCAGGTGGTCGATGGCTTCTTGCGCCGTCATGCCGATGCCGTTGTCGGTGATGGTCAGCGTCTTGGCGGCTTTGTCAAACGACAGGCGCACCTGCAACTCGGGCGCGTCTTCGTACAGTGCAGTGTTGTTGAGCGCTTCAAAGCGCAGCTTGTCGCAGGCGTCCGAGGCGTTGGAGATCAGCTCGCGTAAAAAGATCTCTTTGTTGGAGTACAGCGAGTGGGTGACCAGGTGCAGCAGTTGTGCGACTTCGGCCTGAAAAGCATGGGTTTGTTTGCTCATATCGATTCAACTTCAGAGAGGGAAAAACAAAAGGTCAAAAACCAAAACGCCCCGCATTTGGGGGCGTTGGGCGGGGTTTCAAGAGGGCTTATTTGGACAAGGTTCCGACTTCCTTGTTCCAACGCTCCAGCAGGCGGCGGCGTTCGGCGGATTTGCCGTATTTCTCGAAGTCGTACTTGATCAAGCGCACGTTGTCCATGGACGGGATGCGTGGATCGGGTTTGAAGGTCTTGTTGGCTGGGCTTTGCAGGCTGTCGGCTTTGGCACCGATGCTTTGGCCCGCCGGGCTCATGAGCCAGTCGTAATAGCGTTTGGCGTTGGCAGCGTTGCGCGCGCCCTTGACCAGGGCGATGCCGCCGATTTCGTAACTCGTGCCCTCGCAGGGGGCGATGGTCTGCACCGGATATTTTTGATGACGCCACATGTCAAAACCGAAGATGAAGCTGACGCCTACAGCCACCTCGCCCTTGGCCACATTGGGCGCTTGCGCGGTGCCGCTGCGGGTGTATTGCGTCACGTTCTTGTGCAGCGCTTTCATGTACTCAAACGCGGCGTCTTCGCCCATCATCTGAACGAGTCCGGCCAGGATGGTGTAGGCCGTGCCGCTGGATGCCGGGTGCGAAATTTCGACCTCGCCTTTGTAGATGGGCTTGACCAGGTCGGCCCAGCATTTGGGTTCGGGCAGTTTCTTTTTCTTGAGCAGTTCGCTGTTCCAGCCAAAGCCAATGGCGCTGGTGTAGAAGCCGCCCACCATGTTTTGCGTCATGGCGTATTGGCGCACGCTCCAGCCGTGCAGGTCGTTCAGGTAGTCGGGGCGGTAGGGGGTCAGCAGGCCGATTTCGGCGGCTTGCAAAAACGGGTCGCCCGTGCCGCCCCACCAGATGTCGGTCTTGGGGTTGGCGGCCTCGGCGCGGATCTGGGCCAGCGCTTCGCCGGTGGCTTTGCGCGTCTGGTTGACGGTGATGCCGGTGGCCTTGGTGAACTCTTTGGCGGCCATTTCGCACCAGCTTTGGTCGGTGCTGCAAATGGCGTTAAGGCTGCCGGTTTGGGCCGATGCGGTGCCCGCGGTCAAAGCGGCAGCCAATAAAAAGGCGGTGGTGAATTTTGATGTCATCAGGCGTCTCCAAAATATGTGGGTGCGCTATGTCGGGGCTGAAGCCACCGACAGCGATTTCAGAATGATTCGTTGGGTCCCAGATAGCGCCACGTCCCCGCAGGCATCTGCCCCAGTTGCACATTGCCCATGCGGATGCGCTTGAGGCCGACGACTTTGAGGCCCACTTGCTCGCACATGCGGCGGATCTGGCGCTTTTTGCCTTCGGTCAGTACAAAGCGCAGTTGCTCGGGGTTTTGCCATTCCACCTTGGCGGGCTTGAGCGGCTTGCCGTCCAGGCTCAGGCCGTGGCGCAGGCGCTCCAGTTGCGCTTTGGGGAAGACCGCTTGCACATTGTTGGTGACGCGGTCGTTGTCGCCAATGGTGCTGAGTTGGTTGGCTTTGCCGCCGTAGGTGGCCGATGCCGCTGAGGCCGCCGCGGTGTTCTCGTGACCGGTGTAGGCCACGCGGACCAAATATTCTTTCTCCATCTCGGAGTCTTCACCGATCAGCTGACGTGCCACACGGCCGTCTTGTGTGAGCACCAGCAGGCCGGTGGAGTCGATGTCCAGGCGCCCAGCGGGGGCGAGGTTGCGCAGGTGCGGCGGGGTGAAACGCAGTTTGGACGGATCGCCCATCCAGTGGCTGCGTGGGTTGATCAGGGTGATGGCAGGCTGGTGCCCGTCTTCGGCCTGACCGCTCACATAGCCCATGGGCTTGTGCAGCAAGATGGTCACTTGCCTGTCTTGTTGTTGCTCGGCGGCCTTGTCCACCGTGATCCGGTCTGACAGCGTGACTTGCTGGCCCATGGTGGCCACCTGCCCATTGACCTTGACCCAGCCTTGCTCGATCCAGGCATCGGCTTCGCGGCGCGAGCACATGCGCAGCTCGGCCATGCGTTTGTTCAGGCGCGAGGTGCCGCTGGGGGCAGCGGTTTCACCTTTGCCTTCAGGACGGGGGGCGCGTTTGAAAACCGGGGGCTGGGTCATGGATTCGGGTGAGCAAAAAGAAGTTGAGCGATTGTCCGCTGTTTTTGGCGGCTTGCCGCCGACGTCGAAGCGGCAGGTCGGCGGCTTCAGCCCCGACATGGTTTGTCTGTCAACCAGCATTCGTCGGGGCTGAAGCCACCGACCTACAAAAATTGGGCAGTGCGCAAGCCTTGCAAATCCAGAATCCGCAGCCCGCCATATTCCACGCGGATCAGTTGTCGCGCTTCGAGCACCCGCAGGGCTTCGTTGACCCGTTGGCGCGATAGGCCCACCAGATAAGCCAGTTCTTGTTGGGTGATGCGCAGCACTTCGCCCACGCCGGAAAACAGCACCGGGTTGAACAGCGTGGCCAGGTGACGGGCCAGTCTCAGTTCGGGGTTGTTCATCCGGTCCAGTTCCCGGGCGGCGATGAACTGGCCCAGGCGTTCGTTGAGCTGGTTCATGATGAAGCGGTTGAAGCCCAACGAGTGGTCGATCAGCCAATGGAAGGTGTCCACGGGCAGCCCGGCCACCACACTGGCGCGCAGCGGCTGGATGTTGTAGCGGTAAATCTCGCGCTTGAGGGCGGTGCCTTCGCCAAACCAGCCGCCGGGGGGGACACCCGTGAACGTCATGGTCTGACCGCTTTCGTTGTCGCTGCTCATTTTGAGCAGGCCTGAAATCACGCCAAACCAGTAAGTGGCTGGTCGGCCCACCCGGCACACATAGTCGCCGGGCTGGGGATCGCTGACGACCAGTTGGGGGGTGATTTGTGCCCGTTCGTCAGGGGTCAGCACAGACAGCCAGGGGATGCTGTCGAGTTCGTCTGCGTTGGGGGCTCTGCGGCGTTGGTGGACGCTGGGTTCGTTGGCCATGGAATGTCAGGCTCGGGTCAGTTGGGCTAGGGGTCTTCCCTGAATTGTCGTTCAAACGACATAAAAGCGTCAAATGAGCGCCTAACATCCGCCCAAGTTCAGTTGCACAGGCTTTGTGCAACGCATTTGGAGACTGTCCCCGTGATGCAAACAACGTTTCCCCGATTGATGCTCAAGCATGCCGCAGAGCGCCCCAACGCGCCCGCGCTGCGTGAAAAGGAATATGGCATTTGGCAGACCACCAACTGGTCTGATCTGGCCAACTTGGTCGAGTCCATCGCTTGTGGTCTGCACCAGGCCGGCTTGCAGCGTGGTGAGCATCTGGTCATCGTCGGCTCCAATCGCCCCCGACTGTCGGCCACCATGCTGGCCGCCCAGTCCTTGGGTGCGATTCCGGTCAACCTGTACCAGGATGCGGCCGCGCCCGAATGCGTGTACCCCATGACCAACGCCGAAGTGCGTTTTGCGGTGGTGGAAGACCAGGAGCAGGTCGACAAGATGCTGGAAGTGCGTGAGCAATACCCGCAGCTGGCGCACATTTTTTATGACGATCCACGCGGTCTGCGCAAATACACCGAAGACGGCCTGGGGGGTCTGGAAGAATTGATCGCTGCGGGCGCTGTGTTTGCCAAACAGCATCCTCAGTTCTTCAAGGAAGAAGTTGAAAAAGCCCAGAGTGCTGACGTTGCGGCGATGTTTTTCACGTCGGGCACCACAGGCAATCCCAAGGGCGTGGTGCACACCCACGGCACGCTGATTGACCGGGCCAACGCAGGTGCCGAGTTCGACAAATTGACGAGCGCTGAAGACGTGCTGGCCTACATGCCGCCCGCCTGGATCGGTCAGAACATCTTCAGCTATGCGCAATGGCTGGTGTGTGGTTACGTGGTCAATTGCCCCGAGTCGGGTGCCACGGTGACCATCGATCTGAAAGAGATTGGTCCCACTTACTATTTCGCGCCACCCCGCGTGTTCGAGGGCATGTTGACCAGCGTGATGATCCGCATGGAAGACGCCGGCAGTTTCAAGCGCGGCATGTTCCATTACTTCATGGATGTGGCCAAAAAAGTAGGCCCCGCCTTGATGGATGGCCAGTCAGTGGGGTTGGTGGATCGCCTGAAATACGCTTTGGGCAACCTGATGGTCTACGGGCCGCTGCGCAACAACCTGGGTTTCAGCCGTGTGCGTGTGGCCTACACCGCCGGTGAAGCCATCGGTCCTGACCTGTTCACCTTCTACCGCTCGATCGGTGTGAACATCAAGCAGCTGTACGGTTCGACCGAGACGGCGGTGTTTGTCTGCCTGCAGCCCGACAACGAAGCACGTGCCGACACCGTGGGCGTGCCTTGCAAGGGTGTCGAGATCAAGGTGGCCGATAACGGCGAAATCCTGGTCAAGTCGCCGGGTTTGCTCAAGGGCTATTACAAAAACCCTGAAGCCACGGCCGAAGTGCTGACCGCTGATGGCTGGTACCACACCAGCGATGCCGGCTTCATTGACAACCATGGGCACCTCAAGATCATTGACCGCGTGAAAGACGTGGGCCGCATCAAGGGCGGTGCCAACGACGGTGCCATGTTTGCACCCAAGTATGTCGAAAACAAGCTCAAGTTTTTCCCCTTCATCAAGGAAGTGGTGGCTTATGGCGATCAGCGTGAAAAAGCTTGCGTGATGGTCAACATCGACTTCGATGCCGTGGGCAACTGGGCCGAGCGCCGCAACCTGCCGTATGCCGGATACACCGACCTGGCGCAAAAGCCAGAGGTCTATCAGTTGATCCTTGAATGCGTGGAAAAAGTCAACGCCGACCTGGCCGAAGACGCGTTGCTGGCCGGCAGTCAGGTCAGCCGTTTCCTGGTTCTGCACAAGGAACTGGACGCAGACGATGGCGAGTTGACCCGCACCAACAAAGTGCGCCGTGGCTTCATCGCTGAAAAATACAAACCGCTGGTCGATGGCCTGTACGAAGGCAAAACCGAGCAGTTCATTGAAACCGTGGTGAAGTTTGAAGACGGGCGCACCGGCAGCGTGAGCGCCACCCTCAAGATCATGGACGCCAAGACGTTCACCCCTGTGAAGGCAGCAGCATGAGCAAAGTCATTGGAGACGTCATCCTGGACGTTCAGAACATCAGTTTGCGATTTGGTGGCGTCAAGGCGCTGACCGACATCTCGTTCAACGTCAAGGAGCACGAGATCCGTTCGATCATCGGCCCCAACGGCGCGGGTAAAAGCTCGATGCTCAACTGCATCAACGGTGTCTACACACCGCAAGAAGGCTCGATCACTTTCCGTGGACAGAAGTTTGACCACATGAACAGCCGCCAGGTGGCCGAGATGGGCATTGCCCGGACCTTCCAGAACCTGGCTTTGTTCAAGGGCATGAGCGTGATCGACAACATCATGACTGGGCGCAACCTCAAGATCAAAAGCAACATCCTGATGCAGGCGTTGCGGGTCGGCCCTGCTGCACGCGAAGAAGAAGAGCACCGCGAATTCGTGGAACACATCATCGACTTCCTTGAAATTCAGGCCTTCCGCAAAACCCCGGTGGGTCAGTTGCCGTATGGCCTGCAAAAACGGGTGGACTTGGGGCGCGCTTTGGCGATGGAGCCGCAAGTGCTGCTGCTGGACGAGCCCATGGCCGGTATGAACCTGGAAGAAAAACAGGACATGTGCCGATTCATCCTGGATGTCAACGACGAGTTTGGCACCACCATCGTGCTGATTGAGCACGACATGGGCGTGGTGATGGACATTTCGGACCGCGTGGTCGTGCTTGACTACGGTAAAAAGATCGGCGATGGCGAACCCGAAGAAGTGCGCAACAACGAAGACGTGATCCGGGCTTACCTCGGCACATCTCACTGAGCGGAGTCAGAGACATGGGATTTTTTCTTGAAACACTGATTGGCGGCCTGATGGCCGGCATGCTTTATTCCCTGGTGGCTCTGGGCTTTGTGCTCATTTACAAAGCCTCGGGGGTTTTCAACTTTGCACAAGGTGCCATGGTGCTGTTTGCCGCCTTGGCCATGGCCCGTTTTGGCGAATGGGTGCCGCTGTACACCGGCATCACCAGCCCGTTGGTGGCCAACCTGATCGCTTTTGCGCTGGCCGCAGGCGTCATGTTCCTGGTGGCGTGGGTGGTTGAGTATCTGGTGCTGCGCCATTTGGTCAACCAGGAAGGCACCACCTTGCTGATGGCCACCCTGGGCATCACGTATTTCCTGGATGGCCTGGGTCAAACCATTTTCGGCAGCGACATCTACAAGATCGATGTCGGCATGCCCAAAGAACCCTTGATGGCTTTCCAAAGCATGTTCGAAGGCGGCTTGCTGATCAGCCAGGAAGACCTGGTGGCCGCCGTGATCGCGGCTGCACTAGTGGCTGCATTGAGCATCTTTTTCCAGAAAACCAGCACCGGCCGTGCGTTGCGCGCGGTGGCCGATGACCACCAGGCGGCGCAGTCGATTGGTATCCCGCTCAACCGCATTTGGGTGATTGTCTGGTGCGTGGCCGGTGTGGTCGCTCTGGTGGCCGGCATGATCTGGGGCTCCAAACTGGGTGTGCAGTTCTCGCTGTCTACCGTGGCCCTGCGGGCTTTGCCTGTGGTGATTCTGGGCGGGTTGACCTCGGTGCCGGGCGCGATCATCGGTGGCCTGATCATCGGTGTGGGTGAAAAATTGTCGGAAGTGTTCTTGGGCCCATATGTGGGTGGGGGCATCGAGATCTGGTTTGCTTATGTGCTGGCGTTGGGCTTCTTGCTGTTCCGTCCGCAAGGCCTGTTCGGCGAAAAAATCATTGACCGCGTGTAAGGAGTAGAAAACCATGTTTTACAGAGAAAACGGTCAATTCAAGACGTCTTACAACGCCGACCAACAGATTTTCCCGATCGCGCAAGACCGCTGGGGCGTGCTGTTGCTGGTGGCGCTGGCGTTCTTCGCGGTGCCCTTGCTGGCCGATGAGTACATCTACCGCGCTATCCTGATTCCTTTCCTGATTTTGTCGCTTGCCGCGCTGGGGGTGAACATCCTGGTGGGCTATTGCGGTCAGATTTCGCTGGGTTCCGGCGCATTCATGGCGGTTGGTGCTTATGCGGCTTACAACTTCTTTGTGCGTGTCGAGGGCCTGCCGCTGATCGTGTCGCTTTTGATGGGCGGCGTGTTTGCCACCATCGTGGGCATTTTCTTTGGCATCCCCAGTTTGCGCGTCAAAGGCTTGTATCTGGCCGTGGCCACGCTGGCGGCGCAGTTTTTCTGTGACTGGGCTTTCCTGCGCATCAAGTGGTTCACCAACGACTCGGCTTCGGGTACGGCTTCCGTGTCTGACCTGAGCGTGTTGGGCCTGCCCGTGCAAACGCCTTTCCAAAAATACCTGTTTTGCCTGAGTTTCCTCGTGGTATTTGGTTTGCTGGCCAAAAACCTGGTGCGCAGCGCGATTGGCCGTGAATGGATGGCGATCCGCGACATGGACGTGGCCGCTTCGGTGATTGGCATCCGCCCGATGTACGCCAAACTCAGCGCGTTTGCGGTCAGCTCGTTCATTGTGGGTGTGGCGGGCGCTTTGTGGGCTTTTGTTCACCTGGGTTCCTGGGAGCCGGCCGCCTTCTCGGTGGACCGTTCCTTCCAGTTGCTGTTCATGGTCATTCTGGGCGGCATGGGCTCCATCATGGGCAGCTTCTTTGGTGCCGCCTTCATCGTGATTTTGCCCATCGTCATCAACCTGGTGTTGCCTTTGCTGGGCAGCATTGTGGGCATCGAGGTCAGCACGGCTGCGCTCACGCACGCCGAGCAGATCATCTTTGGTGCCTTGATTGTCTGGTTCCTGATCGTGGAGCCCCACGGTCTGGCCAAACTGTGGTCGGTGGGCAAGCAAAAGCTGCGTCTGTGGCCTTTCCCTCACTGATGTCCGGATATTTTTTCCCTCTGCTTCAACCTTTTCAAACTGGAGACAAACCATGAAGCTTCGTCAAATCGTTCTGGCCGCTACCGTGGCCGCTGCTGGCGTGACCAGTGCCCTGCTGCCTTCTGTGGCATCGGCACAGGCCAAAGAGCAGTTCTTCCCTGTGTTGCCTTACCGCACAGGCGCTTATGCCCCTAACGGTGTGCCATGGGCGAACGGCTATGCCGATTACCTCAAGTTGATCAATGCCCGTGATGGCGGCATCAACGGCGTGAAGATTACTTATGAAGAGTGCGACACCGCTTACGCGACCGATCGTGGCGTGGAGTGCTACGAGCGCCTGAAAGGCAAGTCACAAGGCGGTATCTTCCAGCCGCTGTCGACCGGCATCACGTTTGCCTTGACTGAAAAAGCCCCCACCGACAAGAACCCCCTGATCACTGGCGGTTATGGCCGTTCCGAGTCCAGCGATGGTCAAGTGTTCAAGTGGAACTTCCCGTTGCAAGGCACTTACTGGTCCGGCGCTGACATCATCATGCAGCACATCACCAAAAAAGAAGGCGGCAACATCAAGGGCAAGAAAATCGCTCTGGTTTACCACGACAGCCCTTATGGCAAAGAGCCTATTCCGCTGTTGCAAGAGCGCGCCAAGATGCAGGGTTTTGACCTGCAACTGTTGCCTGTGACCGCACCTGGCGTGGAACAGAAAGCCACCTGGTTGCAAGTGCGTCAAGCCCGTCCTGACTATGTGCTGCTGTGGGGCTGGGGTGTGATGAACTCCGCTGCCTTGAAAGAAGCTGTGGCCACGGGTTATCCCCGCGAAAAAATGTACGGCGTGTGGTGGTCTGCTGCTGAACCCGATGTCAAGGACGTGGGTGATGCTGCCAAAGGCTACAACGGCCTGGTGGTGACGGGCGAAGGCGGCAAGGTCATTGCCGACATCAAGAACCTGGTGCATGGCAAGAAGCAGGGCACAGGCCCAGCCGATGAAGTGGGCACCACTTTGTACAACCGTGGTCTGGTCAGCGCAGCGTTGGCCGTCGAAGGTGTGCGTCAGGCGCAGTCGCGCTTTGGCAAAGGCAAGGTCATGAATGGCGAGCAGATCCGTTGGGGTCTGGAAAACCTGACGCTGGAACAAAAGGACCTGGACAAACTGGGCCTGGGTACCGTCATGAAGCCCATCAGCACCTCTTGCCTGGACCACGAAGGTTCGCGCTCGGCCCGTGTGCACACCTGGGATGGCAAAAAGTGGAACTACAGCTCTGACTGGATCGAAGCTGACACCTCCATCATCAAGCCTCTGGTCAAGCAATACGCTGACAAATACGCTGCCGAGAAGAAGCTGACACGCCGCACGGCTGCGGACTGCCAGTCCTGATGGCATCGAACCCCGCCGCTCGCCGGCGGGGTGGTGGTTGCTGCGGCAGCCACCAGATGCAAACCTCGCGGCGCGGGGTTTGCATCTGGGGACATCCCGAAAGTTGAATAGGCAAAGACCATGAGCGAAAAAAACATTGTTCTGAACGTCAACGGCATCGAAGTCATTTACAACCACGTGATCCTCGTGCTTAAGGGCGTGTCCCTGCAAGTGCCCGAGCAAGGCATCGTGGCTTTGCTGGGCGGCAACGGCGCAGGCAAGACCACCACCTTGCGAGCGATTTCCAACTTGCTCAAGGGTGAGCGCGGCGAGGTGACCAAAGGCAGCATTGAGTTTCGCGGCGAGCGCATCGAGAACCTCTCGCCCGCCGATCTGGTCAACCGCGGTGTGGTGCAGGTCATGGAAGGCCGCCACTGCTTTGCCCACTTGACCATCGAAGAAAACCTGATGACCGGCAGCTACACCCGCACCGACAAGGGCGAGATCGCGGCCAACCTCGAAAAGGTTTACAACTATTTCCCGCGTCTCAAGACCCGCCGCACTTCGCAGGCCGCCTACACCTCGGGTGGTGAGCAGCAGATGTGTGCAATTGGCCGTGCCCTGATGTCCAACCCCAACATGGTGCTGCTGGATGAGCCGTCGATGGGTCTGGCTCCGCAAATTGTCGAAGAAGTGTTCAACATCGTGAAAGATCTGAACGAGAAGGAAAAAGTCACCTTCTTGATCGCCGAGCAGAACACCAACATGGCCCTGAAGTACGCCGACTATGGCTACATCATGGAGTCCGGTCGCGTGGTGATGGATGGTGCTGCTGAGTACCTGCGC
>JACCEE011722462.1_pt1 | contig 11282 bp, 8 predicted proteins | sample 7449931 | NCBI WGS metagenome assembly JACCEE01 (sample SAMN15323457, study PRJNA562643) | freshwater metagenome | isolation source: river surface water | place: USA:Blue River Watershed | collected 2017-08-19 | reverse complement strand
TTACAATATTGGAATTGTTGGATGGTGTTTAAAAAAGCAAGATCTACAAACGGTTAGGTATTCATCCCTTTCGCCTAAAAATACTTGATTGGTTTGTGTTTTATCTTTTCGTAAAGTAAAAGTTGCAGGTGCTCCACATTCCATGCAAATACCTTGTAATTTGGTTACGTAATCTGCTGCTGCCATCAACTCTGGCATGGGCGAAAAAGCTTGGCCTTTATAATTTTTGTCCAAACCAGCAATAATAACACGTTTGCCGCCATTGGCTAATTTAATACAAACATCCACCAACTCGCGCGTAAAAAATTGTCCTTCATCAATACCCACAATTTGCGCATCAACAGATAAACCTAAAATATCAATTGCAGTTTGTACAGGAGTTGCCTTCATTCGGCGTTTATCATGCGATACCACATCCTCAATCGAGTATCTGGTATCTATATCAGGCTTAAACAAAATAGCTTCAATATTGGCTAAATGAGCTCTGGATACCCTCCTAAGCAATTCTTCAGTTTTGCCGCTAAACATAGCACCAGTAATTACTTCAATGCTTCCTCGGGTTAATTGTAAGGGTTGGTCGTATTGCATTTTATATATATCTACGTTCTACTAAATCTTTTAATTTTTCGTATACTTTACTTTCTTTTTCCCAATTAAATTTTTGTTGTAATTGTTGGAAATATTGTAAAGCATCTGTGCTATTATTTTGAGTATTTAAAACTTGTATTTCTTGGTTATATAAAGCACTATTGCCATCAAATAACTCGTTTATAAACAAGAATTTTTCGTTTAACCCTATACTACTCACTAAATCTTTAATTTTAGTTTTGCTTAACTTACTTGCTAGAGAATTATCTACAGATTTTTCATCGGCAATTTTTTCAAAAATACTTTTGTTTGATGAACTTGTAACAGAGGTTTGGGCAGTAAAAGTTTGAATGGTTTGTGTTATTTCAATCTCTAAATTTTGAGCAATTTCTTCAATATTAGTTGCTGTTTCTTCAACTATTGGCTTAGAAACTTCTTCTAAAATAATTTCGGGCACTTTTTTATCTTCTACAAAAGTTTCTTCCTCTTTTACTTCATCAAAAACGGGTTGTTTTTTTTCAATTTCAATTGTAGAAATTTGAATGGTTTCTTTTATTTCTTCTTTTGGAAACTCAATTACTTTAACTTCATCAACTGTTTGTTCAACAATAGCTTGTGGAATTTTAGGTGTTTCAACAGCAACTTCAATTGCAGGAGTTTTAGTTGCAGTATAATCAGCTATTATATTTTTTTCGATAGATTTATAATGACTTAATAATACTGCGTTTTCGTATAATTCTCGCGCTACAAATAAAATGTTTTTGATATCGTAATCATCTAATTTATCGCCTTTTAAATTTATTTTATTGCTAATGTTTGCAATATCTTGTTGGGCATGTTCAATTCGTTTAAAAATATCTTTTAAAGATTCCATATAAAAATTTTGATGAAAATAGATATTTTACATAAAGTATTAAATGGGTTATGTAAATATTTACCGACGATTAAATGTGAAAAAGTACTACCTAAAACTGGTTTTAAATTAAAATACCACAATAAATTTAATTAAATTTAGTTAGGTTTTGGTGTAAATTAGAAATGATTTTTTAAGTTTACTAATTGTATAGTTGTATCATGAATAAATATCGAATTAATTATCAAAATTTTAATTTATCAAAACTAATATTGGTTTTATTTTTAGGCGTTCAACAAATTATATTTGCTCAAGTTGGATCATGGCAAATCCATGTGCCTTTTAAAAATTCTATAGCTGTTGCAGCATCTAAAACTAAAGTATATAGTGCATCATCAACTGGAGTATTTTCTTATGATTTTTCGGATAATTCTATCGAAACTATCACCAAAATTAATGGCTTAAACGATGTTGAAATTTCGGCAATGGCTTATTTGGATAGCGAGGAAACTATGGTTATTGGATATAAAAATGGTAATATCGATTTGATTAAAAACAATGTTATATCAAATTTGCCCGATTTACGCCGAAGTTTTATACAGGCTGATAAAGCTATAAATTCTATTTTTATAAAAGATCATTTTGCTTATTTATCCACCAGTTTCAGCATAATTGTAGTTAACACCAAACGCCGCGAAATTTCTTCTACTTATACCATTGGTAATCAAGGTACTTTTGTAAAAGTTAATCAAATTACTATTTTAAACGATACGATTTTTGCCGCTACGGATAACGGTATTAGAATTGGTGATTTGAATCGAAATTTAAGTGATTTTCAAAATTGGACCGATTTTTCGCCAGAAACTGGAAAAGTGTATAATGCTATTGTTACCAGTAACAACAAAATTATATGTAATTTAAGTGTTGAACAATGGAGCCAAGATAAGTTATATCAATACAAAAATGGACAATGGAGCTTGTTTATTCCTTCATTTAATTATGAAAACAACACCTTAAAAAAAATTAATGTAGATAACAATCGAATTTTTTTAGCTTTTTTTGATTTTGCTTATGAAATCAATTCGGATGGTGCACCAATCGAACATTTTTTTACCTATGGAGATAATTTTTTAACACCAGAACCCAATATGTTAATTTGGGCAAATAACCGTTATTGGATTGCCGATAACCGTGTGGGTTTGGTAGAAAGTTTTAACACATGGGCTAATAAAGTAATTACACCAAATGGACCTCCAACAGGAAATGTTTTTGGCATAACCAATATTGGTAATGAAATGTGGTTTACTGGCGGTGCGGTTAGTGCCAATTGGTCTAACAATAACTTTAAAGATGGAATTTATAAATTAAGTGATAATACCTGGACGCACTACAAAGCAGGAGAATTGGGAAATATTGCGGATATAGTAGGCATAACGCCAAATCCGCGTAATCCTTCACAAAAATTTTTATCATCATGGGGACAAGGTTTAGTTGAGGTTAATAATGGTGAGTTTGTAAAATTGTATAACAGCGAAAATAGTATTATAAAAAGTATAGATTTATTCCCGTTTCATGGTATTTCGGATGCTAAATACGATAGTAAAAATGTGCTTTGGGTTTTAAATTCGGGTTTACCTACACAAAGAATTCAGCAGCCTTTGATTGCTTTCGACGGAAAAGATTGGTTTAGTTATCGTTTAGGAAACTTTGTGGATAACGGACAACATTTAACAGGTATAGCTATCGACCAAAATGGTTATAAATGGATACAATCTTTTAGAAATGGCGTGATTGTTTTTGATGATGGAGGTACACTGGCTAATACTAATGATGATAAAGTAGCTTTTTTATCCACCAACGAAGGCTCGGGTTCTTTACCTAGTAATGAGGTAAGGGATATTAAAATTGATAAAAACAATGTGGTTTGGATGGCAACAAGCGAAGGGTTGGTAGTGGTAAGAAATCCGCAAAACGCTTTTAATCCTGGAGGGGTTAATGCCGAAAAAATTATTATCGAAGATGGAAATAACTTTTCATATTTGTTAGATGGTTTACTGTTAAACTGTATTTACATTGATGGTGCAGACAGAAAATGGATTGGCACTTTTGGCTCGGGTGTTTATTTGTTATCTCCAGATGGACGTACCACAATTCATCACTTTACAGTAACTAATTCGCCTTTAATTTCTAATAACATTTTAAAAATTGGTGTTAACGAACAAACTGGCGAAGTGTTTTTTGCAACTGATAAAGGTTTGGTTACATATAAGGGAAATGCTGTGGATGCAAAAAAATACGATGGCCCATTGTATGCTTATCCTAATCCTGTGCCGCCAAATTTTGATGGTGATATTTCCATAAAAGGCGTAAGCGAAAATGCAGAAATTAAAATTACGGATATTACAGGCAATTTAGTTTACGAAACCTTTGCCAATGGAGGTTTTGTGTCTTGGAATGGTAAGGATTTAGCAGGAAATAAAGTGCAATCCGGTGTATATTTGGTTTTAGCATCCAATACAGATGGTAGCGATACTCAAATCACTAAAATTTTATTTATAAACGGTAAATGATTGTTTCCGATATTGGCATTGTACTAGGCGCAATTCATTATAAGCACAATAGCCGAATTTTAAAAGTTTACACTCAAAAAAATGGTATTGTAGCTTTTTTTGTAGGTATTCAAAAAAAAAGTAATATTCTAGCATTTTGTCAGCCTTTATACCCAGTAAATATTACATATTCTTCAAATTCTAAGTCGGTTAGCTTATATCAAATCAAAGAAATTTCCACATTATTGCCCTTACAAAGTGTGTATAGTAACATCAAAAAAACATCGGTGGTGTTTTTTATTTCCGAGGTTATTTTGTTAACGATAAAGGAAGAAGCAAGTAACGAAAAGCTTTTTAGTTTTTTATATAGAAGTATTCAAAAGTTAGAAAACGAAGATTTTAACGATGGGTTTGTAGTTGAATTTTTAGCAGAATTCACTATTTATTTAGGTATCGAGCCTTTGATTGAAAATGGTTTGTATTTTAATATTCAGTCTGGCGAATTACAAAACAATTTTCAAGAAGTATTATGTTTAAACCAAAACCATACGGCATTATTTTGTAAATTATTTAGCGAATTAAGTACACAAAGTTTCCAAAAATCCGAAAAACAAAATTTACTACATTTTTTATTGCATTATTACCAAATGCAAATCCCTAATTTTAAAACGCCAAAATCATTAGAAATCATCCGAGAGGTTTTTAGTTAATCCTTTAATCATCAATAAATATAATAATGGAACCAAACGAAAATCAAAAAAGAGTTATCAAACAGTTTACCTCCAAATTTAAGTTCGAATTGTTTAAAATTTTAAAATTGCCTATGGCATTTTTGGCAGGAATAAAAATTGTTTCTATTGATAATAAACACGTTACTACATCCTTAAAGTATAAATATCTTAATAAAAACCCATTTCAATCTGTTTATTTTGCAGTATTAAATATGGGTGCAGAACTGGCATCTGGCGCATTGGCAATGATAGAAATTGCTAAATACAAAAACAGCGTTTCCATGTTGGTAACCTCTGCAAAATCCCAATATTTTAAAAAAGCCACTGGTAAAGTTTATTTTAATTGCAAACTAACTCCTGAGCTTATTGAAGCCATTAAAAAAACTATCGAAAATGATGAACCTACCACCTGTGTAATTGAGGTAAATTGTTTAAATGAGCAGCAAATAGAAATTGGCAAATATGCATTCGAATGGTCCTTTAAAAAAAGGAATTAAACATAATTTCTATTCAAACGATATGTTAAAGTTTAAATATTTTATAGTTATTAAAATACAAAATTTAGCGACACGTTGTAAGCTAAGCCTCTTAGGTTACGATTGTATACAAATGGTGTGAAATAGTTTACTTTGGAATCTAAAAGAAAATACTTGTTTTTAAACAATTCTAAACCTATGGATGGCGAAATGTAAAATATATTTTTATGATTTATTTCGTTAGTTGCAATTATACCTCCTAAAGAATAACCAGAGTAAAGGTTTAAAAATTTACGATTACCTCTTCCCATATATCTTGAGTAAAAATCCTGTCCAAATCCTACCAAAAACATCTCCGAAAATGCAGCTGGGTCATTGGATTGTACTGATATATTTTTATACACACCAATTGTACCGTAGCTTTTTCCTTTTGTAAATAAATATTTTATAAAATAACCTTGATAATTTTCGGGTGAAATGCCTAGTTTAGGATTTTCTATTGTTAAAAACGAATACTCGAATCCTGGCATATTTACAAAGGAAACTTTTGAATTTTCTGGACTGGTGGATTCTTGTTTTAAATTTAGTGAAATTAAATAACTCTCGTTTTTTTTATTTATAATCAAAAGCTCCTTTTCTTTCTGAAAAATCTGTTCATCTATTTTATTTTTATCATGCCATAAATTTATATACACCTCAGATTTTTCATCTATTTTTTGCATTAATTCCAAATATGAATTCTTCTTAGTTTTTAAATACTCTAATTCTAATGTTAACTCTTTATATTTTTGATAATTTGAAACCGTGTTTGTGTTTTTTGTTGTTTGATATCCTAATGTTTGAATTAAGGAATCGTATTTTCCAAAATCTTTACCTTCTAAAGTAAATTTAATTTTAAAACTTTCTTTGTAATCATTTTGACTGATTATCAATACTTTATTTTCGTTTACAAATTTAATTACTGTGTTTTTTGATTTCTGAAAATCGAATGTAATAATATCATTAGTAACTTCAGTAGATAAATACGATAACTCGGATTGAGCTTTTAGCAAACCAAATGCTAAAATAAATATGGTGAATAGTTTATTTTTCATAAGTTTCAAATGTATTTAAATATATTCAAAAAAACATCATTTATTTAAAAAAAAATCTGCTCCACATTGGAGCAGATTTTTGTTTTAGGGTAGTTGGGGATAGTTTATTGTTTGATGATTTTGTGATGTGTGGTGTTTTGGTTGGTTTTGATTTTTAGGATATAAGTTCCGGCGATAAATGGGGCTAATGATATTTGTTTTTGATTGTATTGTAGAGCTAAAATTTTACCATTTATATCGGTAATTTCTACACTAAAATTGGGCTCGGTAATTTCTATTTGTACAAAATCGGAAGTTGGATTGGGGTAAATTTTAACTTCCGATGCATTTAATTTACTGGTGTTTGTTACCGTATTGGTACTTACAATTTTGTACTCGCCCGGATTTATTTGCATATTGTATCCGTTGGAAAAATTAACTGTTTTAGCTGCATTACACCCCGGATTGTAAGCAATATATGTAAATTCATCGTTGTTTTTAAATGCCGAATATAAACTGTTGTTTGCTGTAATTTGATGTTGTACTTTACCTAAATTGTGGTGGGTATTTAACCAATGATTGGTAAAAGCCTCGGTGGAACCAAACTCGGTTACATCCACAGCAGGTGCAAAGGCATTGTACTCGTTTAAGGCTTGAGCAGAGTTTCCAAGGCTTAAATACGACCAATGCACATATCGCCAAAAATCTAATCCGCCTTCGTTAATTAAGTTGTTGTAAAAACTTTGAACATAATCGGGTTTTCGGCCCAAATACAATGAGTATCCAGTTACAGGTAAAATGTTAATTCCACGAACTTCCTCCTCGTTTGCAGTCCAAAAAGTACCAAAAACACCACCCGAACCCCAATTTATAGCCGCATAATCTTTAGGATAACCTGCAGGGAAATTATCTTTATCTACATTAAACCAATATTGTTCGGCCGCAATTACTTCCGAGTGATACATAATCATCCCTAAAGATAAAATATCATTGTTACACATTTCTTTCCCCCATTGAATCATAGCAGCAGAAAAAAAGATACTTTCTGAACTGGATTCCATGTTGTTACCATCGCCAAATAAAGCCCAACCATTTGCCCAATTATGTCCTTGATAAGGATCAAAATAACGCAAAAACGGAAATTTATCGTCGTTACGCATCCACGAGTTACAATTGCGAATTAACAATTCCACCATATCCTTCCATTGATTTGCCCAATTTTTATCGTATCTAGCAATTGTAGCTGCTGCCATCACAAAATAACTGTAATGAAAATGCATATCGTTTAGCTCCGTATTGGTGTTAAAAGATGCAGGATAGCCAATTAAAACACCCATAGGATCGTAGTAAAATAATTTTGCTTTTTCGCCCGGGGATGCTGTAAACCAATTTTGCAAATCGCTTTTTAATAAATTTAAAATATAATTAAAAGCCACAGTATGTCCGCATTGTTGCGCTAAAGGCAACAATTGCGCATATCTATTTAATTCTTTTCCATGCCAATAAGTATCGGTACGGTTAAATCCATTTTGATTGATTAAAGTTTGATATTCCCTATCCACCAAAGTGTATGTACGATTAGGATTATCTAAATTTTGCTCCAAAATATAAGGCAACATAGGCATTGCAGTGTAATTTACCGTAAAATTATTTCCTACAAAACCCTTCATTTTTCCGCGAACAGTAGAGTATTCGAAATTTTGAATCGTAGCCGAAGTATGTTTCCATTGATGAGGAAATAAAGTGGTTAACACACGATTTTCGTTTCCTTCTTTTACAGCAGTTGTAAATGTAAATGTTCCTGATGTTTTAGCATTTTGCTCGTTATAATCCCAAGTAAAAACCGAGTTGGTGATATAAACAAAAGCATGATTTTTAAAAGTATTAAAGGTATTTATGTTGTTGTTGGGTAACAAAGCCACGCTAAAATAATTTTTAGTACCTAATGTAGCAGCAAAATCGTTGGCATACTGTACCCAATTTACGCCGCTTGGTGCAAAAATTCCATAATATTTCCCATTGATACCAATACACAAAGCATTTCCTTGGTTGTGTTCGATGGTAATATTGGTGTTGGTAAAGGATAAACGTGCAGTTTGATTATTACTGGTTTCGCAATAAATATAAGGTGAACCATGACCAAAATTCGCCCACAACTCTTGGTTGCCGTTTTTCCAATGCGCTTTCACCATCCAATCTGTATAATCCTCCACGCGTGTTTCATTGGTATTTAAACCCTCCAATTTAATAAATACATCTGGGTTGTAAGTAGCTTGGAACTGATTGTTGTTTACAATATTAGGTTTAGAACCATCGCCCACACCCAAACCAATAGCTTCGGCTTTTACAATTAAAGGTTGAGGAAACATAGGCTCGGAGTATTTGTTGTGTTGTAAAAATCTAAATCCCAATGAACTCCACCAATCGTTAGTAGGTAAAATAGTTTTTCCAGGTTTAAAATACGATTCGAATACAACCGGACCTGCTTCACCAGCAGGCAATTGTGTAGTATAACTTCCGTTTCCAAAAGGAACAATTTGAGCTTTTCCTAAAAAGATGAATAAAAACAACAGTACAATAAGTAAAGTTTGCGTGCTAAAAATTTTCATAGTTTTTAATTTTAATATGAGTAATAATTAAGGATAAGCGAATGTAATTTTTTAACTACATATTGCGCCAATAATACCCAATATTTTACAGCATAAAAACTTAAATTTTACTGATTTTCAAGAAGTATTTTAACTGCTTACTACCAAGTTAAACAACTGATTTAAAATTATTTGATAAAAATTTAAAATTCAAAATCACAGTTCGTTACCAAAAACCCATTCGGTCCATTTTTTCCCCTTTTGTTTATTTTGTATCTCCTTAACATGTTTGATAAATTTATACAAAGTATTGATAGAAATATTTAATTCGGCACTTAACATTTTGGCATTAATATCATGATTTTGATGTACCAAATAAGTAATATAAAAAAGCTTGTTGAGTTCCGTTTTTTGTCCGTGAAATAAAGAGTTTTCCGTTACCGAATGTATTTTACCACAACGCGAACATTTACGTTCGTGCGTTAAATTATTTTCCGAAAACTTATCGTACCCACAATTTTTACAAGCAAAACCTTTTTTCCATTTTATATCCGCAAGGTATTGCATACAAACAAATTTAGTAGGGTACAGCTTTAAAAACTCTTTATAGCTCATGGTTTCCCCCAATACTTTTGTAAGTTTTTCGGATTTTACCTCGCCACGTAATTCCCAATTTTCCTTATCATATTGCAAGTTTAAATCCTTTAATTTTGCCACTAAGTTGTTTAACTCGGCGGTGCGATTGCTCACTAAATCTTCCAATTCGGCATTGATTTTATTTGCCAAAGCATTTTTTTCTTCAATTGTTTCAATAAGTTTTTGTTGCGTAACATTCACCTCTTGTTGAAATTTAAGTTCGTTATTTTGTGCCTTTTGTTTAGCCTTAACTTCTAATTTATATTGGTAACTTAAGGATAAAGAAAGCGATACAAACTCTAACAAAATACCCACATTAAAAGCATACACTGTAAAAGTATTTCCTGGGATATACTCTAATAATCGTAACTGATTGATTAATAAACCCATTAATGCAAATGAGTTGCCAATAATAAAAAATAAAGCGGGAGTGTAATTGTATTTGAAATAATAAATGAGATAAATTACGTAGCAAAAAACAAAAGGGATAAAATAAAAATTACTGAAATAAATTTTTTGATTGCTAAAGAACAATTGCGATAAATTATACGCCACGTACATACCAGATACCAATAGTATCCAATATTTTAATTTATGATTATGTTGTAAATAGTAAAAGGCATACAAGGCATAAAAACTCAAAAACGAAATGGGGAATACATATAATCCCAAAGTTTGACTCCAATGTGGATAATTGCGCCATAAAAACTGAAACCCCAATCCGTCATCTGCCAAAGAAATACATACTGCACTAATTACCATTAAACTGTATAAGATGTACACTTTGTTGCGAATAGAAAAATACAGCACCAAATTGTATAAAATTAACAACATTAAAATGCCATAATAAATTCCCAAAAGGAAATATTCGTTAGTACTATAGGAGGTAAAATATTGTTGGTTTTTGATTTTAAAGAGTAATCCAACTTTGTTACTAGATTGAATTTTTAAGTAAATAGCTTGGTTGTAATCCCAATCATGCGGCAAATCCACAATAAAGTTTTTATGATTGTACAACCTATTTTTAAATGGAAGCAAACACCCTAATTCCAGTTTTTGATAGCCTTTTTTGGTGGGATAGTAAAATTCTATTTTTTCGGTTTGGGGAGTAATGATTTCAAAAATCCATTTTCTAGTGTAATCGTATTTTATGGGAATTTTTACCCAATAGTACCCATTTGGATTTTGGATAGTAATAAATTCTTTATCGTAAAACCTAAATTTTTTATCTTTAATTACTTTAAAATCAACATCTTGATTGGCGATAAAATAACTTAATTGTTCCCCTTTTAAAAAAACTTCATCTTTTATCAAAGATAAATCTGTAGCCTTTAAATGGAATAAATTAAAAATTAAAACAAATAAGATAGTTAAGTAGCGCAACACTATAGTTTTGGGTAATTAAAAATAATAAAAATAAATGAAAAAGGGTGTTGTAGGGAATTAAAATTTTTGAGTAAGAGTTTGAATTACTTTACCTTGGGTAGAAATGATTTGAATTGTATAGTTTTTATTTTCCCAATCGATTTGTAAACTCCCAAAACTTTTGCCTTTATATACTTCTTGTACAAATTGGGGACGATGTTGAGTTTACATTCTCTATAAGTGTTTATTTAACTGGGTTTTAATAACTATTTAACAGTTTAAAAAAGTGTAATTTTTTTAATTGGTATTACAAATCAAAATATTGCTTAACAGCAAACTCATATTGATGGATGAATATTTCCTTCATTGCTGAAATATTGTTTTGCTCGTAAAATAACAGCATTGCTTTTTTGTAATCCACAG
>JACCEE010256264.1_pt1 | contig 11282 bp, 8 predicted proteins | sample 7449931 | NCBI WGS metagenome assembly JACCEE01 (sample SAMN15323457, study PRJNA562643) | freshwater metagenome | isolation source: river surface water | place: USA:Blue River Watershed | collected 2017-08-19 | reverse complement strand
TTGCCTTCGAGCTGCTCACACCGGAGGATGAACACATTCCTGCGACCGTGCAGGCTGCGCTGTGCCGGCAGTTGGCCCGCGCTGCGGGCTCGGCGGGCATGGCGGGCGGGCAGGCGATTGACCTGGCCAGCGTGGGGCTGGCGCTGACGCAGGACCAGTTGCGCAACATGCACCGCCTTAAAACCGGTGCATTGCTGCAAGCCAGCGTGATGATGGGCGTGGCCTGCGGGGTGTCCACCGCAGCAGCGCAGAAGGCGCTGGCAGACTACGGTGCGGCGCTGGGTCTGGCGTTTCAGGTGGTGGACGATATCCTGGATGTGGTCGCCGACTCGGCTACGCTGGGAAAGACCGCCGGCAAGGATGCTGCCAGCGACAAGCCCACCTATGTCTCGTTGCTCGGGCTGGCCCCCGCGCAGGCCCATGCGCAGGAGTTGCTGGCGCAGGCGCATGACGCGCTGGCGGCCTCGGGCCTGGCGGACACGCGCGCACTGGCGGCGCTGGCCGACATGGTGGTGAACCGATCGTATTGAGCCCGGGTGGGGTTCGATGCCGTTGAATTTTATGTCAAATTGGCCTCTAGCCCTTGTGTATCAAGCGCTATAAGCTATCAAAATAATAGTAAATGTCCACGACATCCTTCCCCCTGCTGCAGACCATCAATGACCCGGCTGACCTGCGCCGCCTGGCGCGCGCCGATCTCAAGCAACTGGCCACCGAGCTGCGTGCGTTCGTGATCGAAAGCGTGTCCCAGACGGGCGGGCACCTCAGCTCCAATCTGGGCACGGTCGAACTCACCGTGGCGCTGCACCATGTGTTCAACACGCCCGAGGATCGGCTGGTGTGGGATGTGGGCCACCAGACCTACCCGCACAAGATCCTCACCGGCCGACGCGACCGCATGCACACGCTGCGGCAGTTGGGCGGTATCTCGGGCTTTCCGCAGCGCGCTGAAAGCGTCTACGACACCTTTGGCACGGCGCATTCGAGCACCAGTATCTCTGCCGCGCTGGGCATGGCGCTGGCCGCGCAGCGCAAGGGCGAAGACCGGCATGCCGTGGCCATCATCGGCGACGGTGCCATGACCGCTGGCATGGCCTTCGAGGCCCTGAACAACGCCGGTGTGGCCGACGCCAACCTGCTCGTCATCCTGAACGATAACGACATGAGCATCAGCCCGCCCGTGGGCGCGCTCAACCGTTATCTGGCCCAGCTCATGAGCGGGCAGTTTTATGCTGCCGCCAAGAATGTGGGCAAGACCGTGCTGCGCCCCGTGCCCCCGCTGCTGGAGCTGGCCAAGCGGCTGGAGCAGCAGGCCAAGGGCATGGTGGTGCCGGCCACGCTGTTCGAAAAATTCGGCTTCAACTACATCGGGCCCATCGACGGGCATGACCTCGATTCCCTGATCCCCACGCTGGAAAACATCAAGGGGCTCAAAGGCCCGCAGTTCCTGCATGTGGTCACCAAAAAAGGCCAGGGCTACAAGCTGGCCGAGGCCGATCCCGTGGCCTACCACGGTCCGGGCAAGTTCGACCCGGCCGTGGGGCTGGTCAAAAGCACGGCCGCGCCCAAACAGACCTTCACGCAGGTGTTTGGCGAATGGCTGTGCGACATGGCGGCGCAGGATGACCGGCTGGTGGGCATCACCCCGGCCATGCGCGAGGGTTCAGGCATGGTCGAGTTCCACAAGCGTTTCCCCGACCGTTATTACGACGTGGGCATCGCCGAGCAGCATGCCGTCACCTTTGCCGCTGGCATGGCCTGCGAGGGCGTGAAGCCCGTGGTGGCGATCTATTCCACCTTTTTGCAGCGCGGCTACGACCAGATGATCCACGACGTGGCCCTGCAGAACCTGCCCGTGGTATTTGCACTGGACCGGGCCGGCCTGGTGGGGGCCGACGGCGCCACCCATGCGGGTGCATACGACATCCCTTTTGTGCGCTGCATTCCCAACATGAGCATGGCCTGCCCGGCCGATGAGCGCGAATGCCGCCAGCTGCTGAGCACCGCGTTCGCGCAAGACCATCCCGTTGCCGTACGCTACCCGCGCGGCAGTGGCGCGGGCGTGGCGCCCCTGCGCGGGCTGGAGGGCCTGCCGTTCGGCAAAGGCGAAATCCGCCGCGAGCGCAAGGGCGGCCAGGTCGATGCGGCGACTCCGCGCATCGCCATTCTGGCCTTTGGCACCTTGTTGTATCCCGCGCTGCAGGCGGCCGAGGCCCTGGATGCCACCGTGGTCAACATGCGCTGGGCCAAGCCGCTCGACACCGCACTGTTGCTCGAAGTGGCAGCGCGCCACGATGCCCTCGTGACGCTGGAAGAGGGCGCCATCATGGGCGGCGCTGGCAGTGCCGTGATGGAAGCGCTGGCCGCTGCCAAGGTGGTGGTGCCTGTCTTGCAGCTGGGGTTGCCTGACGTGTTCATCGAGCATGGCGATCCGGCCAAGCTGCTGTCGCTGCAGGGTCTGGACGCCGAAGGCATCCGCCTGGCCATCGCGGCGCGATTCGGTCCTGCCCCGGCCCTCTGACTGCGCGCTGAACCAGGCCTCAACGCCACGAGGCGTTCGAGGGACAACGCTTCAGGGCCTCAAGCTTGCAAAACCCTGAATACAGGGTGCCGCATGGGGGATTCCGCGGGATAACCCGCAACGGGCGCCCCCGCCATGTTTCTACAATTGCCTTTCGATACGCCTCCATCCGGGCGGTGCCTTCGGGCACCCTCAAGAGGCGCTGTGATCATCATTTTGGAAAGAATCTCATGGATCGTCGTTCCATCATCAAGCACGCTGGTATTGCAGGCGTGCTCGCCGCGGGCATCGCCCCTGCCGCCCATGCCCAGGCCGCTGTGCGCTGGCGTCTTGCTTCCAGCTTCCCCAAATCTCTGGACACCATTTTCGGTAGCGCTGAAATGTTCGCCAAGACGGTGCGTGCGCTCTCGGGTGGCAAGTTCGAGGTGTCCGTGCATGCCGCCGGCGAGCTGATGCCCGCTTTCGGCGTGGTGGATGCCCTGCAGAACGGCACGATCGAAATGGCCCAGACGGCGCCCTACTATTTCACGGGCAAAAGCTCCACCTTCGCGTTCGGTTGCGCGGTGCCTTTCGGCCTCACGGCGCGTCAGATGGACGCCTGGATGGAGCACGGCAACGGCCGCAAGCTGATGGATGCGTTCTACGCCAACTACAACATCAAGAGCCGCAGCGCAGGCAACACCGGCACGCAGATGGGCGGCTGGTATCGCAAGGAAATCAAGACGGTTGCCGACCTGAAGGGCCTGAAGATGCGCATGGGTGGCGGCCTGTTCGGCGAAGCCATGCAGAAGCTGGGCGTGGTCCCGCAGAACATGCCCGGGGGTGATGTGTACCAGGCGCTGGAAAAAGGCACGCTCGATGCCACAGAGTTCGTCGGTCCTTACGACGATGAAAAGCTGGGTTTCAACAAGGTTGCGCCGTTCTACTACTACCCCGGCTGGTGGGAGGGTGGTGCCGAGCTGGAGTTCTTCATCAACACCAAGGCCTACGCGGCGTTGACCCCGGAATTCCAGGCCATTGTGGATGCCGCCACCACCGTGGCTGCACGCGACATGACCGCCAAGTACGACGCCTTCAACCCCATCGCGCTCAAGCGCCTGGTGGCCGCCAAGACGCAGCTCAAGGCTTTCCCCAAGGAAATCATGGACGCTGGCTACAAGGCTTCCATGGAAGTCTTTGCCGAGCACGAAGCCAAGTCGGCTGAGTTCAAGACCATTCACCAGGACATGCGTGCATTCCAGCGCGACCAGTTGCTGTGGGCGCGGTATTCCGAATTGCGCTTTGACAACTACATGACGGGCGTGAAGCTGTAATCAGCCCACGCTTGGGCGGCAGGCCTCTGGTGGGCCCCCGCCCCATTCTTTCTCGATCCGGTTCCGGTGCTGCACACCCTTGGCAGCGCTGACGCCGGTTTTTTTGGGCCCATCGTGTGCCAAAAGCGCATGTGTATTGAAGGAAATCACCATGGATCGTCGTTCCCTGATCAAGAAGACCGGTATTGCCGGCGTGCTCGCAGCGGGTATTGCCCCGGCTGTTCACGCCCAGGCTGCTGTGCGCTGGCGTCTGGCGTCAAGTTTCCCCAAGTCCCTGGACACCATCTTCGGCTCTGCCGAAGTGTTCTCCAAGGCCGTCAAGGAAATGTCTGGCGGCAAGTTTGAAATTTCTGTCCACGCGGCCGGCGAGCTGATGCCTGCGTTTGGCGTGGTGGACGGCGTGCAAAACGGCACGGTGGAAATCGCCCACACCGCTCCTTACTATTTCTTTGGCAAGAACGAAGCCTTCGCCATTGGTGGCGCCATCCCATTCGGTATGAACTCCCGCCAGCTCACGGCGTGGATGGTGGACGGCAACGGCACCAAGCTGATGCGCGAGTTTTATGCCAAATACAATATCGTCAATTTCCTGGGCGGCAACACGGGCGCACAGATGGGCGGCTGGTTCCGCAAGGAAGTGAAGTCTCCTGCGGACATCAAGGGGTTGAAGTTCCGCGTGGGCGGCTTTGCCGGCAAGGTGATTGAGCGCATGGGTGGTGTGCCCCAGAATATTCCGGGCGGCGAAATCTACCAGGCTCTTGAAAAAGGCACGATTGACGCGGCCGAGTGGATCGGACCTTACGACGATCTGAAGCTGGGCTTCAACAAGGTGGCGCCGTTCTACTACTACCCCGGCTGGTGGGAGGGCAGCCTGAACCTGGAGTTCTATGTCAACCAGAAGGCGCTGGACGGCCTGTCTGCCGAGAACAAGGCCATTGTGCGCGCTGCTGCCCACGAAGCCCACGTGACCACGCAGGCCCGTTACGACGCGCGCAATCCGGGTGCCCTCAAGCAACTGGTGGCTGCCAAGACCAAGGTGGTGCCGTTCCCGCAAACCGTGCTGGATGCATCGTTCAAGTCCACCATGGAACTCTATGCCGATCTGGACAAGAGCAATCCAGAGTGGAAGAAGATCTACGCCGACTATCGCAATTTCCAGCGCGACCAGATTCTCTGGTTCCGCTTTGCCGAGTCGCGTTTCGACAGCTTCATGTCGTCGCAAAAGCTCTGATCGGGCCGAGCGCACCTGCGTTGTTTTCCCCGAAGCCCGCCCGGTTCGCCTGGCGGGCTTTTTTGCGTCCCGCGCTGGCTCACAGCTGCGCGGGCAAGCCGCCCACGCGTGGATCACAACACACACGGGCGCGCGCAACTGCGTGGCGTCAACCGCTCCTGGGGCGCTCCTGGGGCGGGGAAACGAAGCGTGCAGGGTGGCTATTGATCCGGCCCTTTGGGCTCTTTGATGTCTCAAGTGCCGCTCCGGCGCGTCGATGCCCTTTGATGAGCTTCAGTGCGAGCGGCTCGGCTTTGGCGGGCCGTATCCATCAGTGAGAAGTCCGCAGGGGCCGCAGTGCCAAAACAGACCAGTGCGGCCACAGCGGCGCAGCAGATGGCGGCCGCCCACTGTGTCGATCCAGAGACGCGCGATGCGTCATTGCGTAAGGCGCAATGCGTGGTGGCGTGCAGTGGGCAGCAACGCATGGTGGGGATACCCGCACCTTGGGGAGCGCGGTTTGGTGCGGTGCGTCAGGTACTGAGGCAACGCGGGTGACGCGCGCCATGTCCGCTGGCACGGGGGGGCGCAAGTCAGGGCGCAGAAAAAAAGCCCCCGCCGGTAGTGCACCGGCGGGGGCTTGGCTTTCGAATGCGCTGGCTGTGCGGGGCCTTGCGAGGCCCCCGCGTGGATCAGTCTTTCTTTTCGGGCTCCGTGGCCAGCGAATCTTGCATCGCCTTCAGGGGGTCGTCGGTGGCCGGAGCGGTGCTGTCACCCCCCGTCATGCCTTCGGTGGGATCGACCTGGTCCATGGGGGCGGGCATGTTGGCTTCCATTTCCAGGCGCACCTTGTCCAGGTCATACACCTCAGCCTTGTCCAGGCCGCTCGAAACGATGCCTGGGAACGCGATCACCAGGCCCACCATGATCAGCTGGATGGCCACAAACGGCACGGCACCCCAGTAGATCTGCATGGTGGTCACGGGCTTGATCAGTTTCTTGGTGAGCTTGTCCACGTATTCCTTGTCCGGGGCCACGCTGCGCAGGTAGAACAGCGCGAAGCCGAACGGCGGGTGCATGAACGAGGTCTGCATGTTGATGCCCAGCAGCACACCAAACCACACCAGGTCAATGCCCAGCTTGTCGGCGACGGGCGCCAGCAGGGGCACCACGATGAACGACAGTTCAAAGAAGTCCAGGAAGAAGGCCAGGAAGAAGATCATGATGTTTACCACGATCAGGAAGCCCAGTTGACCACCTGGCAAGCCAGCCAGCAGGTGTTCCACCCACAGCGGCCCGTCCACGCCCTGGAAGGTCAGGCCAAACACCGTGGCGCCCACCAGAATGAACACCACAAAGCACGACAGCTTGGTGGTGGTGTGCAGTGCCTGCTTGAGCAGTGAAAAGCTCAGGCGACCCCGCGCCATGGCCATCACGAAAGCGCCCAGTGCACCCATCGCGCCGCCTTCGGTGGGCGTTGCGACGCCCAGGAAAATGGTGCCCAGCACCAGGAAAATCAGCAGCAGCGGGGGAATGAGCACGAAGGTCACCCGTTCGGCCATGCGCGACAGCAGGCCCAGGCGCGTGACCTTGTTGAACATGGCGGCAAGGAATGCCAGCGCCACGCCAGAACACATGGCCACCACAATGGTTTCGTCCAGCGCAACCTTCTCGACCAGCTCGCCTTCCCACCAGGTGTGAACGGCAGGCATGTTTTTGCCCACATAGATCGCTGCGGCCGTGCACAGCGCCGTCAGTATGGCCAGCGATGGCAGGCCGCTGTTGCCGTTGTCTTCTCGCAGGGTGCGGGCCTCGACCGGCATCGCGGGAACCCAGTGGGGCTTGAAGACGGCCAGAATGACCACGTAGAGGGCATAAAAACCCGTCAGCATCATGCCGGGCAGGAAAGCGCCCTTGTACATGTCGCCCACGCTGCGGCCCAGCTGGTCGGCCAGAATGATCAGCACCAGCGAAGGCGGAATGATCTGCGCCAGCGTGCCCGAGGCCGCAATCACCCCGGCTGCAATGCGACGGTCGTACCCGTAGCGCAGCATGATGGGCAGCGAGATCAGGCCCATGGAGATGACCGATGCCGCCACGACACCGGTGGTGGCTGCCAGCAGCGCACCCACAAAGATCACGGCAAACGCCAGACCGCCGCGCACCGGGCCGAACAGCTGGCCGATGGTTTCGAGCAAGTCTTCGGCCATGCCGCTGCGCTCAAGAATCAGCCCCATGAGCGTGAAAAACGGAATGGCCAGCAGCGTATCGTTTTGCATGATGCCGAAGATGCGCAGCGGCAGGGCCTGCAGCAGGGCTTCGGGCAAGACGTTGAGTTCCACACCGATGAAGGCGAAGAACAGGCCGCAGGCGCCCAGGCTGAACGCTACGGGGAAACCCAGCAGCAGGAAGAAGATGAGCCCCGCAAACATGATGGGGGCGAGGTTTTGAACGAAAAATTCCATGATCGTGTCTCCGTTCAGTCGGCCTTGGTGGCGCCAGTGCCGTTGCCTGCGGCAGCTTCGCGCAGGCGGCGGATGGATTCGGCGAGTTCTTCCTCGGCCGTCTTTTCCACCTTTTTGGCGGTGGGATCCTCGATCAGACCCTTCAGGAAAGCGATGCGCTTGATGAGTTCAGACCAGCCTTGCAGCATGAGCAGCCCGAAACCCAGCGGCATCATCAGGTACACCGGCCAGCGCAGCAGGCCACCGGCATTGCTCGACATTTCTGCCGAGACATAGCCTTTCCAGAAGAACGGGATGCCGAACCACAGCACGGCAGCGCAAAACGGCGTGAGAAAGAAAAGAAAACCGAAAATGTCGATCCAGATCTGCGCCCGCTTGGACAGGCGGCTGGAAATCACGTCCACCTTGACGTGTTCGCCCTGCAGCAGCGTGTAGCCCGCCGCCAGCAGGAACGAGGCGGCAAACAGATACCACTGCACTTCCAGATAGGCGTTGGAGCTGACGTTGAACACCTTGCGAACAATGGCGTTGATGCCACTGACCAAGGTAGACGCCAGAATGAGCCAGACAACGTATTTGCCGACCTGGGTGTTAAGCCAGTCGACCCCTCGGGACAGTTTGAGTAAAGCCTGCATGGTGTCTCCAAGAAAAAGGCTATGCGCACGATGTCGCTGCCAGGCCGCCGGTGGGCGGAAAGGCGCGACAAACTTTTACAAGGGCGCAATTCTACGGAGCACTGTATTCCGAGGCTGACGGCAGCGTGACGGTGTTATCCCTCGACAGATGCTTGTTTGGTAGCTTCCAAAAGCATAGCAATTAGGGTTTCTGCCTAGTGCCTGCGCTACGCTTGCGACCACTGAATCGCCACCACGGCAGTACCGTGCTCATGGCCAGCACTTCGCCGCAGTGCATGGGGGCATAGCCTGGCATGGCATGCATGCGTTCCTGCCAGGCTGGCGTCTGCAGCACTGCACGCAAGGCGCTGGTGGCGGGCTGGTCGAGCGTGGATTTGAGACAGGCGAGGTGGTAGCGCTCATGCACCAGGGGCACAAAATCCAGCCCCCGGGCGTGGGCCGCCAGGGCAATGCCCATGCCCACGTCGGCAGCGCCGGCCGCCACGGCCTGCGCCACGGCGCCGTGCGATGGCTCGTTCAGCTCGTAGCCGGTGATGTCTTCGGGGGTGAGCCCGGCCATGGCCAGCAGGTCACCCAGCAGCACGCGGGTGCCGGTGCCCAGCGGCCGGTTCACAAACCGTGCGCCGGTGCGCGCCACATCGGCCAGGGTGTGCAGCCCCAATGGATTGCCGCGCGCAACGATCAGCCCCTGGGTGCGCCGCGCAAAGCCAATGATCTTGTGGCGCCCCGGTTGCAGCAGTGGGCGGTAGGTGCGCGCTGCCAGCGAATCGGCGGCGGGGTCTTCGAGCGTGTGAAATCCTGCCAGCGTGCACCGGCCCTCGTTCAGCGCGCGGATGGCGTCCACGCTGCCGGTGAAGCGGATCTCCAGGTGCAGCGCGCCGCAGTCGTCGGGCGTGGCGGCGTGGGCGCGCAGTGCGCCCAGGGCATCGTCGTGGCTGGCATACATGGTGAGCACATGGGTGCTGTCGTCAAACGCCACGGCAAAGGCGCGTTCCAGATCCGCGTGCAGGGCAGCAATCTGGGGTGCAAGGCGGGCCTGGGCCTGGCGTTCGGCCCACAGCAGTTTGGTGCCGAACTCGCTGAGCTGCGCCGACTGGCCCTTGCCCCAGGTAACGAGCTCGCCACCCAACTGGTCTTCCCAGCGTTTCAGGGCGCCCCACACATGGCGATAGGACAACCCCAGCGCGCGCGCCGCGGCAGAAATGGAGCCCTGCTGTGCCACCGCCTCCAGCATTTCGGGCAGCGGGTTGCGGATCAGGGCGTCGCCGGCATCGCGGCTGAGCGTGTAGTGAAGTTGGACCCTATGCACAGGTGTTCATATCGCTGGAGATTGATTCGGTGCATACGATAGTCGAATCCATGTCCACACTCTCTGAAAGCGCCATCACGGCGCTGCAACTCACGTTTTCGGCCGATCCCATGTTGTGGACCATTGTGGGCCGCTCGCTTGCGGTCAGTGGCACGGCTTGCCTGCTGGCCTGTGGTGCCGGTGTGGTGCTGGGCGCGTGGCTGGGTGTGGCGCGGTTTGCGGGCCGGGGCGCCGTGCTGGCGTTGCTCAACACCATGCTGGCCGTGCCTTCGGTGGTGGTCGGGCTGGTGGTGTATCTGCTGCTGTCGCGCAGCGGCCCCTTGGGCGCCCTGGGGGGGCTTTTTACGTTCAAAGCGATGGAGATTGCCCAGTACCTTCTGGTGCGGCCGGTGGTCCCAGCCCTGACCTGCCAGCTGGTGGCCGATGCCGAGCGTGGCCATGGCGAACAGTTGCAGTCGATCGGGGCCGGCCCCGTGATGCGCAGCCTGTTGCTGGCCTGGGATGAGCGCTATGCCCTGCTGACGGTGCTGATTGCGTCGTTCGGGCGCGCCATTTCCGAGGTGGGCGCCGTGATGATTGTGGGCGGCAATATCGACGGTTTCACGCGCGTGATGACCACCGCCATCGCCCTCGAAACCAGCAAGGGCGATCTGCCGCTGGCCTTGGCCCTGGGCCTGGTGCTGCTGGCGGTGGTGCTGGCGCTCAATGTGCTGATCGCTGCGTTGCGGCGCTGGCGTGAAGGCGTGGATGGCACCTCGCAAGGCGCGCTGCCCGGAGTGCTGGCATGAGCGCTGTTCCGTCCGTGAATGGCGCTGCGCCCTGGCCCCATGTGGAGATGGTGGCCCGGACATCGGTGGCTGCGCCCGACCATCCCCCCGTTTTCTCCCTGGACGGCGTGGGCGTGCGCTACGGCTTGGTGCAGGCGCTCCAGGGTGTGCATCTGTCGGTGGCACCGGGCGAGCGCGTGGCGCTGATCGGGGCCAACGGCTGCGGCAAAAGCACACTGCTGCGTGTGCTGCATGGTCTGGCAAAACCCAGTAGCGGCCAGTTGTTGCGGGGCGATGGCAGCCGCCAGGCCATGCTGTTCCAGCGCCCGCACATGCTGCGCATGAGTGCCCAGCACAACGTGGCGCTGGGCCTGTGGCTGCATGGCGTGCGCTGGCGCGAGGCGCGCGCGCAGGCGTTGCTGGCATTGCAGCGCGTGGGGCTGGATGGCATTGCGGCACAAAACGCGCGCACGCTGTCGGGGGGGCAGCAGCAACGGGTGGCGCTGGCGCGTGCCTGGGCGCTGCGGCCCGATGTGCTGCTGCTTGACGAGCCCACCTCCAGCCTCGACCCCCATGCCAAGCGCGAGGTCGAGCTGCTGATGGCCGACCTTGCCGCCAGCCATGGCCAGGCAGGCCCCGGCCACCCGGTGACCATGGTTTTCAGCAGCCACAACCTGGGCCAGGTCAAGCGGCTGGCCAGCCGGGTGATTTATCTGGAACACGGCGCTGTGCTGGCCGATTTGCCGGTGCACGATTTTTTCAACGGCCCCCTGCCCGACGCCGCCCGATTGTTTGTCAAAGGAGAAATGGTATGAAGAATTTGAAGTCTTTTTGGCCTCTGGCGCTTGTGCGTAAAGCGCTGCCAGCTATTGTTTTTGCAGTATGCGGACCGGCGTTTGCGCAGTCCATCACCATGGCGTCCACCACGTCCACCGAGCAGTCGGGGCTGTTTGGATATCTGCTGCCCGAGTTCAAGAAGACCAGCGGCCTGGATGTGAAGGTGGTGGCCTTGGGTACAGGGCAGGCGCTCGACACGGCGCGCCGCGGCGACGCGGATGTGCT
>JACCEE012065455.1_pt1 | contig 11283 bp, 3 predicted proteins | sample 7449931 | NCBI WGS metagenome assembly JACCEE01 (sample SAMN15323457, study PRJNA562643) | freshwater metagenome | isolation source: river surface water | place: USA:Blue River Watershed | collected 2017-08-19 | reverse complement strand
CTCCACACATTCCCTCGATAGAAATTGCGTTGACTGATTAAACCCTTTAAACTCTGGCATGATATCCCTAATCTCACTAGCCCTTATTGGATTCTTGCACTCAACAAAAGAGCTTGGGTCAAACTGATAAAATCCCTTATATTCTATTCCATTCTCAGTCATACCCTCTGAGGATTGGCCAACTAACAGGGCACTTGCTACAATCCCACCATCGTATTGAAATGCAATCATCATATCTTCTTTATAGGCAATACTTTTACGTCGATAGTAATAGTTTCCACCATTTTGTGGTAAATAGTTCAATAGAAAATCTAAAACATCTTCTACTTTTTCAAATTGCATTTTTGACATTGGAAGTAATCTAATATCCATCGGTTGGTCTCCTTATCTTCGAAAATTTCTTCAACACTAAGTTTACTCGCAAAAAAAGTTAACTGTGCCAGAGATTCCTGGCACAGTCTACACTTCTTATCGTTTAACACCAACTGTAACTGTGGAAGTAATTGTGTCTAATTTTGCAGTACTGTGATTATATATTTTGTCTGCAATTACAACCTTGTATTTTCTTCCTACTTTTATACCTACCGGTATACGATTATTCACCATCACTGGTTGCAAATTATTATATGGACTGCTACTAAATACAAATTGTTTTGTTGCACTATAGTAATTATAATCATTTCCTGCGACAAACAGTTTTCCTTTTAACGATTCCATCATCTTCATTCTGAGGACACTGTCTCTTAATGACATATTGATACTTGTACTATCCGTATCATAAAAGACTGCATTCAATAAAGGCTTGGTTTTATCAATTGGAACCTTCATTTTTGTAATCGTACTGTTTCCATCTGCAAATTTTAAAGTTACTGTTTCAATCGTATCCCACAATGGCATTTTTTGAGTCTTATCAGAAACCGCACTTTTTACACGTAAATCAAAGGATACTTTTCCCGGTTTTTCTGTGTCTATTGTTCCTGGAACAATTTCATAGAAATTATTTTCTTTTAAAACTACAGAATTATTGCCATCCACAACACTTGACTGTGAAACATATGGAATCTCTACACGAACATTGGATGTTGAAGGAGCATATACACTCACTTTTCCCAATGCTACAATTGCTGTTGGAACTTTTGGTCGATCTCCAACGGATATCGTAACGGTTACTATTCCTTCACTACTATCCTTATCACAAATCGCATTCATTTTGAATTTGTATGCGCCAGTCTTGAGCTGTCCTTTCTTTGCCGATACGGTTGGCTCAACCACAATTCTTTCTTGCTCCACCTTAAAGACAAACGCAGCTTTTGCGGTTTCCTTACTTTGTCCTTTTGGAACACTCACCACTTCTATAGAGTTTGAAATAATTTCATCAACCTTATTTTCTGTATTACTCTTTGCAGCAAGTTTTACCGCCTGACTTCCTAATGTACTATTCTCTAAATTCGCATCAAAATTGAAATAATAGCTTCCTGCTGTGAATATAGTTGGCGCATTTTTCTTTACGGTCACTTTGTTTGCGACAACTGTGCAAGGATTCTCATTCAAGTCGCTAGATTCAATCAGAAAAACTGGTTGAATCGTTCCACTATTTTTGTTACTTGAAAATACTACTTCTGAAATTGTATATTCAATGGTTGTTATCCCATCCGCAGAAGTCACCGACATTTCTTCTTTCGCATGTGACGAAATGTTGCTTACTTTTGTTTCTAACAGAGTCGCTTTGGAAACATTAACTCCTGGAGTAGAAATTTGGTATACAATAGTTGCTGTATTGTCAGATACTGTCATTCCTTTTTCAACAACATCGGTTAATACATAAGTTGATTTGTCAGAACTGCTTTTGTACTCAACGGCGTGATTCAATTTTACTTTTACCAGTTTCATTACTGGTGTGTCGCTTCCTAAATAGAAAACATTTAGTCTAATTGTTGCAACACCTTTACTATCTGTAGCAATACAATAATACTTATTCTGATCTTCCTTTTTTAATTTTGATTGCAATACAACAGCCTTGCGCTCAAAGTCTTTACCTGTCTTTAAATAGTAATTTCCGCCTTCATTTTCGACTATAAAATATTGTTTTGTTGTTGTTGAATCAGCACTACTTTCTTCAAATAATTGAGCTTCGATTCTCTCGACCGGAACATTTGCTGACCCTATTGTTAACAAACTCTTATTACTCTTTACCGCTGTGTTTAGGCTTTTAGCACTCACTTTTGCGTTACTCAGAGCCACGCTATTGATCACTAGTTTCAATTCCTGCGTTGTTAGTTCTTCTTCAGATGCTTTTTGCGCATCGAGTAATACAATATCCATCGAATATTGGAACTTCTTACTACTTGACTTGAAATTCGGATTTGATTCTACAGTGACTGTTGCTTCATTTCCGTCGCCATAAGACTCTATCGAATATAGCCCAATACTATTTCCGGATACATCCGATATTTGAATTTCACTATTTGATACATCTTTGATTTTTGTCCCTTTTGGAGAACTGATTGTAAAGCTATTCGAGTATCCACCTTTTACTAAATTCAGAGTGGTTGCCGTTGAATTAATTGTATAATCTGGCCTATATACATATAGAACTAGCTTACCAGCATTTTTATTATCTTCATCAACAAGTTGATAAACGAGGGTTGTATATCCAAGTGCCACCTCTTTGAATGTGACTAATGTTGCTTTATTGTCCACACCTTTTGAAACAAGAACATTTTTTACATCACTCGATGTAACTTTTGTTGGTGTCAACTTAACAACTTTACCCTGCTTCGTTGTATAGCGGATGTATGCTGACATTTTTTCCTTGCTCAACAACTCGCTATCATAATCGATTTGAGCATACACCGTACTTGTACTACCCTGTACGCAAGATATGAATTCTGCTGCTGGTCCAACTTGTGACTGACCATCCTCGAATGCAAAATCTACATCTGTGATCTTTTCCGACACTACTGTAACCGGAATATCAATATACTTTGCAAGATTGTCTTTTGCAGTAATTCGGATTTTGGTTGTCCCAACACCGACTGCATAAAGGTTACCGTTTTCTGAGATTTTAACAATTGCAGGCTGCATAGATGTTGCAATATAGGTCTGCTTTGCAAAATCATTCTTATTTTGCTCAACACACTGTTTTTCACTTATTACATTTCCTGTTTTTGTTGTGAAGTATAAGTTTTGTGTAAATAATCCATAATCCGATAAGTTCGTAATCTCACTCATTGAGGTCGCAATCTTGATTTCTCTTTCGCTACCCCACTTATAGATTTCTGGCTTCTGCATTACATTTACGTACTGCATCGTCTTAAATGTTTGATTACTAGTTGTTGTGATCGTTGCAGTTAATGCAACCACTGTATTTTCTGCTGTTGGCGCTTTCACAATTGTAAAGCTACCATCTGCAGCTATTTTTACAATCTGTGCATTACTTGACTGATACGTGATTAACTTATAATCACTCGTTCTTATTTTATCTGCCAATCCATAAGCAATCATATTTCCTGTGGTTCCAGATGCAAACCCAAGATGATTTTCTGATACTGCTAATTCCTTTGTTGCATATTTGTACTCTGTTCCGTTGATTAATAAATAGGACTCTGCCTTTGTCGTTTTTGCTGTTTTTGTTGTACTTGTAACTGTAAACTTAAGAGGCTCTAAACTATCAGACTCTTTTCCTGTAAGAAATGCTGATAAATAAATTTGAATATCCTCTTCCTTTACTCCTGATGCTAATTTGAGTTTGAATGTTTTGTTATCAAAGGATACCCCATCTGCTTCGGTTAGAACTTTATTTTCATCACCGTAGATCTCCACTTTAACATTGGCAACATCATTATAATATTGTTCTGTAAATCCAGCTGTTAACTGAATTTCTTTTGAAGTGCCAGGTGTATACTTAAAATACCCAGCTGTTTTATTATAAATAGCCTTGTCAAAGGTTGGTTGATCTAGTTTGTAAATTGCGTATGTATAAGATTTTACAATCTCTGAATTCGTATCATTCTTAAGCTTAATGTCCACTGTATTATATCCTTGACTTAAAGAATCATAGGGAATATCAAAATCAAGAACATCTGTTGTCACCAATTCTTCCATGAAAGATTCATTGTTAACCGATATCTGGTACTTGTAATTTATTGCATTCTTTAAATCAAAAAATTCGAGTATTCCATGGTAATTATCCTTTGGTAATACAACCGTTTTACCTTTTGTTACTTGAAGTCCTTCTTCATTGATTACAGTTATCGGAAAGGTTATTTTACGACTACCATAAATTCCAGAAGAATCCGTTGCAATTACTGTCACATCCGCAGTTCCTGCACTTAGCGCCTCCACACAGACAGCTCCACTGTTATCAACATACGCATTGGCAACTTTCGTCTGCCCACTTGAGTGTCCAGTATTTGCTGTCGTCACTACCAATTTAGGTGTTGCCGAAGCGCTTGTAAAATAAGAATCATAAACGGTAGTTATTTTTCCCTTTTCTACCGTAGCAATTTCTCCTAAATTTTCTAATCGCTGATTCTGTTTACCACCATCTTCAGCAACAGCCTGTTCAATGGTCTGCCCATTCTTTAATACGCGAAAATCTAAGACATCTCTTATCACAAAATTGACGCCTGGTGATTCGGGATAATAGGTGCTGCCATTCATACCAAAGTACTTGCGTACCGAATAGCTTCTACCAGATTCTAAAGCAATTGTAATTCCATTCTTCTTTTCATCTATATCATCTTCCGATGAAAATGCAATCCATTCCTGCTTCTTTGTATCATAATATTCAAATGTTCCACAGTTAGCACTTTTACAATCCACTGTTAAGGTACCTGTTCCACCTATAGATGTGGCATTGGCAACAGTAATATCGTCCGTTAATAATGGTGGAACTACACTTTCATAGATATCGTTTTTGACAATATCAATAGGTACCACTGCAAGCTCTTTTCCATCCACATCTAAATAAGAAATTAAATATCTGCCATGTAACTCAATACCATCATAGTAATTACCTCGGTCTAGCTTGGAATCCTGATTGACCCTTCCATAACGGTTTTTGAAAGAGAGCGCACCATTATCATACTGGAAATAAGATAGGTTATTCTCCTTTAAATCTGATATTGGTATGTTTAAAGTATCTATATATCCTTCCAAATTATTTGCATATCTATTTAAAAAATAATTATACTGACTACTCTCTGGAGCTGATAATGTAATAGATGCAATTTCATTTTCCGAAACACAGCTTGGCTTTTCAATCGTATATGCCAGACCAAGATAGTTCTCCGAAACAGATGCTTGCCCATTTTTTAGTGCTGAAAATGCGTGCTTACGTATTGCAGAATCATAGGTACTATAATCCGCTGGATTTGTTACTTTTGCGGTTTTTAATAGTTTTTCTATTTTCCACGTTTTGCATATGAAATTCATTTTCGAGCCGGTCTGCACTAACTCCTGACCATAGGCTTCATACTCTTTCTCATCATATGTAATTACTGGGGCTTCTAAATTAACGTCCTTAATCACTAAATCGATTGGTTTTGAAATCAATCCTTCTATCCCATCATAATACTTTGGTATAATTTTTGCTCTTACTGCCCCTAAGTAAGTGCCGGCCTTCGAGGTATCAACTTCATCCTGATCCCAAATGTAATCAAAGTAATATCCTTCAGAATCAATTGAAGGCCAATCTTCTGCACTATATCTGATTGTAGCACTCTGTCCTCCTACACTATAAGGAATCTCAACATCTAAACCAAAGTACTTATTGTTTTCTGAATTGTACCCCGCATCCTTCAATTTCATGTTACGATACAATGTTACACTTGACAATCCAATGCTCTCATTCAGTTCATACTGTTTCACTAAACTCACATTCATTGTTGGAACTACATTTGGAAGTACTTGCTCAAAAGAAGAATCGTAATTATAACCCCAATCATCATAATATTTATACTCTGTTACTTGTACTTTACTAAATTTGTAGGTACACTCACTTGGACGCTCTTCCCAAGTGTAAGTAGCTCCTTTCGAGTCAATCACCTTAAATGGCACACTGTACGAATACGCAGAACTACCCATTTCAACATAAAATTTAACGCCCTCATAATAATTGAAATCATTTGCTGAAATCACTTTACCATCACTTAAATAAGCATAAAAGTTTACTTTTGGAAGAACCCTCTCTTCCATCCCTCGTAAACAAGAAATCGAAACTTCATTCTTTTCGTAGTCCACGTTGTTACCAGAGACTTCAATTCGAACAATCGTAGGTGCATTGGAAGATATTGTTGTCCCCTCACCCATGATTGTTGCATCGTCATTTCCTGATAAAGTATCCGTTGATAAAACTTCTTTGTTTGGTTCAATCAATAAATCATTGTTACTAATTCCTGGTCCCTCTTGCTCTAAAGCAGCAAGGGAGTTGTCCGAAACGGTTGCATAAGCAGTTTGTGGTATTAGCCCACTCATCATTACTGCAACCAAAATAATTGACAACATCTGTTTCCATTTTCTCATCTTTTAGTTCCCCACTTCTCTCATTTTTTAATATCACATTTATTTCAAAATTGTATCTATTATATCAAAAAAACTGTAATAAATATAGTGATATCTATCTTGAATAGACTCACACAGAATTCAATTTGTTGTATGATTGATTGTCGATTACCACTCTGATTTCCTGAATGAAATTGTTGCAGCAATATACCAAAGCACAGTTTCAAATACTAAACTAAGGACAACTGCTAAAACTAAATCAGCATCTATTTTGCTCTTAAATACACTTCCTATCTGGGATACTACAAAGTAATTGCTAAAGGTTGCAATTGTTTTCTCATTGCAATCCATAACTTCTGTCATAATCTGAGGCACAAGCATTGTGAAGATTCCCTCAAAAACCTCAAATCTAAGGAATATAAAAATTGGAGCAAGTAATGAATGACCTGCCATTGATAACAAAACTGATGTTATACAAATATGTATAATAACAACAGCAAACAATAAAATTCTAACAGGCATCTTATCCATATCACCTTTTCCACCTGTTGCACCAATAATCGCTATTATTACACCCATAAATGCAAATAGGCCTACCGTCATATATACTGTGTACACAATAATTCTGCTTATAAGAATTGCGTTCGTTGACTTACCGGACATAATTTCATAATATGCAGTTCTATTAATATAATTAAAAGCTATACATATTGATATAAATGCACCTATGAAAAATGGAATAAAGATAGCTACAACGTCATATACAGAAACTAGATATGTTGACACATTAAGGCTATCCCCTCCAAGCAATGTAACTAAAGGAAATACTGCTAAACATAACCATATTACAAGAGAATAAAATGGAAAATGATTTGATTTTCTTAATCTAAGCCACTCCGCCTTCATTATGTTATTCATTAACAATACCTACTTTCTTCAAATAATAATCCTCAAGTTTTTCTGATTCAAGAATAAGCTTTGTAGGTACTACTCCGCTCTCATAAAGGAATTTTGAGAATTCCTCAACGGATTCAACATTATCATAAATATGTAAATCACCATCAATCAGGTTCACATTCTGAAGCTTAAAATTCTTGCATGCGCTCAAAAGTCCTGACATATTATTAGACTTAACAATCAAATGCGTCTTACACTTTCTTTCAAGCTCCTCTCTTGAAATATTTTCAATCAACTTACCCTTATAAATAAAGGTAAAATCTGTACATAATTCATATAACTCAGATAATAAATGGCTGGAAATCAATATTGTTGTATTTTTTTCTTGGCTTAACATAAGAAGTTTTTTACGTATTTCAACAATACCCTCCGGATCTAATCCATTTATTGGCTCGTCCAATATCATAATCTCTGGATCAGAAACCAAAGCCATACCTATACCAAGTCTCTGTCTCATTCCAAGCGAGAAATTCTTAGCCATCTTCTTACCAGTATCAGCCAAACCCACAAACTCTAATATTTCCTTTACTTTAGCCGGATTATTAACACCTCTAATAGCACTCATATATTCCATATTAAGCTGTGCTGTCATTGAACCCTCTATATATGGAGCTTCAATCATAAAGCTTACTCTGTTACGAACAGCATCAAGGTTATTTGACTGCCCAAATAATGAAATCTTTCCACTATCTGGATTTGTCAATCCTGCTATCATTCTCATGGTTGTTGTTTTTCCTGAACCATTTGGTCCAATCAACCCATATATACGACCTCTCTCAATGGTAAGTTCAAAATTATCAACCGCCTTTGTTCCTCCATATGATTTTATAAGGTTTTTAATTTCTATTACGTTACTCATAATGTCCTCCATCACCTTATACTTCATGCCAAATACATCTGCCACGTACATAAGTGTTGCCATAAATTGCAAAATCTCTCAGCTGCCTGTTATCATAATTAAGTTTATTATACTGCTTTTATCCTCAAAATCCTTTTCGATAATTCCAGTATTAGGCAAGCCTTGTTCATACCACAATAAATCTCTGATACACAAAGTGTTCTCCTGAAAATCAATGGGTTTTTGCTAAAATTTTTGATTTTCCACTGAATTAGCAAACCATAGTCCTCCCACGAACTCCATCTGATTAAATAAATTAAATGTTTTTAAGAACTTCCTAGAGCTGTTAGAAATTAGGCATTTGAGAAGAAAAATAGCTATCAATGCTTAAAAAAATCGAGTGAAAAATCTAAAAGACCTTCATATAAGAGACTTTGTCTACAGTCTTTGGAGAGAAAGTGCTATACTTTCTCTCCAGTCTTGTCTATTGCAACAATTAAGGATTGCAACAATTATTTAAATTCATTCTTTACCAGAAAATAAACCGTTTCACAATTTTAAAGGAATATTCTTTGGTTCCCGAGTAGTTATTGATTCCTTGGATTTTGACTTTTGCAGTTCCTACCTTTTCATTGTTTGAATAGGATACGATTGTATAATCATCTTTGCTTAGGATTGTTCCATCCGCATACTTGATTTCAATATCCTGTGGTTTGAGAACAATCGAATCACCTGTGTAATATTTGTTTTGAATTTTAACTTTTGCTTTTCCGAGATCCTTTTTGGAAATCATGTAGGTCGTTGACTGACTACCAGTATAGGCGCCTTTTCCTTTTACTGTTAGTTTTACCAAAGCACCACTTGGAAGGATATCGGTTCGAGTGATTGAATCACCTGCTTTAATTACACTATTATTTTCAAGCGTAATGTCGTTGACAGCGGTATAACTATAATTCTTATCATAATCAATTCCTGCAACCAATTTTTTTCCGTTTTTGTCTGCTAGTACTGGAATGGATAGCTCTTTTCCTGCTTTTATTGAATATGCCATGTCAGGGGCCTGAATAGACATTTCTTTTAAGGACTGCGTGGTAATACTATAGAATACTTTTATACTCTTTGTATAGTTTCCTTTTCCTTTAATAATGACATATGGCATGTTTTTATTTTTGGTATTAGAAGTCGTTACTTTTGTATTATTCTTGAATGAAAGCGTATAATCTTTTCCTTCGACCAGTTTTGTTCCATTTTTAAGTTTGATGGATACACTTGGAATTGCACCACCTTTTCGATAATTTACTGAATCATCTACTTCAATGATTGGTTTTGCATCGTTGATATCCCTTGGTTTAATTTCAAAAGTCTTGACAATGGTTCCCGTAAATCCTTTTCCAGAGGTAAGTATCATCTTGGCCTTTTTACCCGCATTGACATTGTTTTCAAAATGCATCTCATAATTTGCCCAACGATCTTTAACTGTATTTGTGATTGCATATACAGGTATTACAGGCTCGCCTGTATAATATACAGACATGTTCGAATAAATTCTTAGTTTCATATAAGACGATAGTGGAATCCCTACGATGTTAAAATAGACTGTTTTCGTACCAACATATTGTCCCATTCCACTGACTGTCACACTGCCTTTACCAATCTTATAATTATCGCCATAATACAATACATAATCTTCATCTTCTGTAAGCGTCTTAAGTCCGTCTTTAACAATTATGGATGGAGTAATATTTGCATAATCAAATTTCTGATCTTTGATTTTACTAATATTCAAAGAAGATACTAATTTTTGGTCATCCTCAATTATTGTCTGAATAACTGTTCTAGATCCCATAAAATTGCCAATTCCTTCAACAAGAATCTCGTATTGACCTGGATCTTTAAATGCTCCCACAGAATTTTCACTTACATAAGTAAGTTTATAATCTTTTCCGTTTACAAGTTTTGTTGTTCCCATTTTGACAATTGGTTTGGATTTTACCAATTTCCCATTTGTATCTAATACAATATCATCCACAACAATATCATTCGCACTGATATCTTTGCGCAAAATGTTATAATTTAATGTCAATGTATTTGTATAGGATCCTTTTCCAGTGATTATAACCGAAGGAAGTTTCTTGGGATCTTTCGCAACATTTGTATTGTTTTTCCATTTAAGAGTATAGTCCACATTCTTAATCAGTTGTTTCCCATTGGCGTAAATGACTGGTTCTGGATTAATTGCTTTCCCTGTATAGGTATAATCTTTCAGTTTATTTGACCAAAAATTAACCTCATCGGAATCCATAATCCGAACATCATTTGCTGACAGATCCTTGGCAACCACTCGGACATAGCACTTGGCAACTAAAGATTCACCCTTCTTTACTTCAATGATTGCATCACCACTCGACTCGGCTGTAACCTTGATTGTTTGAGCTTGGATGCCACCATTTGCATCATTTTCACTTACGTCATTGTCACTTACTATGTCATTACTACTAATTGTCAAAACACTCTCATCTGAGCAAGTCCAAGTAGCTCCCTTTAGTAAATCGTTGTCAGGCAAGCCATAAACGCCTAGAATAGTTGAGGCATATCTTCCATTCAAATTGATGTTTGATACTTTGACTGCATCATTTATTTTGCGAATTTCAATTGATTTTACGTCTTTTTGTTCTTGTGCAAAAATGAAATCGCTAAAGCTTGTTACCGTAAAAGAAGCGGTTCCATCGCCATTTAATGTTGGATAGATTGTTTCTTTGGTACCGTCTTGATGCACATGTACAATATAGAGGTATTCCGGAATCAGAATATGACTAGGAATCGGAACCGTAATTCTTATCGGATATCTTAACGCTTTATTGCTAGTAACACCGTTCATACTGATTGAAAAAGATACTCCATTGTGATAGAGTTCTTCATCCATTGATTTTGGATTTGCGAACTTTAAAGAAACTTCGTTTTGATTTTCATCGGCATTTAGCCCT
>JACCEE012847980.1_pt1 | contig 11286 bp, 7 predicted proteins | sample 7449931 | NCBI WGS metagenome assembly JACCEE01 (sample SAMN15323457, study PRJNA562643) | freshwater metagenome | isolation source: river surface water | place: USA:Blue River Watershed | collected 2017-08-19 | reverse complement strand
GGAGGCGTTCACTGGTTGTTTGAAAACTCATAGAGTCAACCACCTTGACCAGGCTGACTACTTTAACATGACAGATTTTCATGACCAGTTTTCGCCAGGAGGGTTGCGTGTTGATCCAATCAGAAACCTGTGCTGAAGGGATTAGAAGAACACTTGCTCCGTCCATTGCTGTAATGGAGACTTTGCTGAGTTCATTAAAGATACCAGATGTAAGACTAAGTATACAGGTTTCACCCTCTTTTACTTCGTATAACAGAACCTCTCTGCCATTATCATCTTCTCTGGTTACCTTAAGACATCCTTTTAGGACTATGGGAAGGTAAGCCACTGGATCACCCTCAGCCATGAGTAACGACTTCTCTCTGAATGTGCGCGATGGGCACTTTTTCAGATAATCTACGACTTCCGGATCCCCGAGTCTTTCAAGGGCATTTGGAAGAATTACCGGCGTAGGTTTCATAGTTTCTGTGTTTTTGATATGCTCACTTACCTGAATAATATATATGTAACAAACTTCTCTGTTAATTCGTTCTAAACTTCACAAAAAAAGAGTTGAAAGAGTGTGATTTAGATTACTTTAAAGTAAATTATTCTTTAGAATTTCTTAAAATTTTACTAAGTTCCTCAATTTTAAATGGTTTACTGATATAGTCATCCATGCCAGCTTCAAGACATCTTATTCTATCTTCGTTTAAAGCGTTAGCAGTTAGGGCAACTATTCGTGTATGTGTGTGGCTTTCTTGTCTCTTTTCCCAATTTCTTATAGCTCGAGTGGCTTGCATTCCATCCCATTCGGGCATTGAGATGTCCATGAGAACTAGATCAAATTTATTATTGGTAAACAGTTCGAATGCTTCAAGTCCATTTCTGGCAATGCTTACGGAATGTCCTTCCCTTGATAGTAAAGCAAGGGCGACTTTCTGATTAACTAAATGATCTTCGGCTAATAAGATGTTGAGTTTTGAGTTAGGAACGAGTTTTTCACCCACCGTTATACCTAATTCGGGAATAAGTTCGGGTGCTTCTGTTGGCATAAGAGGAATATCGAACCAAAAAAGTGACCCCTCTTCTTCTCGGCTTTCAAGTCCAATAGTACCTCCGAGCATTTCAACCAGTTTTTTTGATATAGCCAGACCCAAACCGGTACCTCCGAAAACGCGTGTTTTAGTGGTATCAACTTGACTAAAAGATTTGAATAGTTTTTCTTGATCGGAGGCAGAGATTCCAATGCCGGTGTCTTCAACTTCAATTCTGACCGAGTTTGGGGCACTGTAGGCGAAAAGAATTCTGACGATTATTTTTCCTGAGCTGGTGAATTTGATAGCGTTATTAAGCAGATTCATTACAATCTGACGAATTCGAGCTGGATCACTAAGGTACCAATCATCAGCAGGAAGATCCCAGTAGGTGGTAAAAGAGAGGTTCTTTTTTAGGGCATTCATCTCTTGAAGTCTCAAAACGCCGGTCAACTCATTTTTAAGCTGGAAAGGGATCCTGTTAATGGTGATTTGGCCTGCTTCAATTTTTGAAAAATCAAGGATGTCGTTGATGATATGGAGGAGGTTTTGAGCAGAGTTATCTATGGTTTCAAGGTAATCAGTTTGCTCAACGTTAAGTTCAGTCTGTTGAAGTAGTTCTAACATTCCCATAATTCCGTGCATGGGTGTCCGAATCTCATGGCTCATATTAGCAAGAAACTCACTTTTGGCTTTATTCGCTTGGTTTGCTTTATCTCGAGCGATAATTAGCTCTTTTTCAATCGATAGTCTTTCGTTAATCTCATGTTGTAGACTCTCCGTTTGTCTTTGAAGTTCTAGCGTTCTGCTGGCAACCAGTTGCATTAAGCGTGCTTCATTACGACGAGCAAGATGGATACGATACTGGATGGATAGGTAAATAATTAAAATAAGCAGCAGACCGAGGGTAACCAGAAACCAAGGTGTTTCATAGAACTGTTTTTGAATGGAGAGGTCTAATGAGGCTTCTTTACTATTCCAATCGCCACCTAATGAACGTGTTTGAACTCTAAACCGGTACTTTCCAGCACTAAGGGTATAGGTTTCTTCACGTTTATCACGCACTATCCTCCATGATTTATCAAATCCTTCAAGTTTTATTTTAAACTCGGTCTTTTCTGGGGAGATAAAGTTTACTGCGTTAAAGCGGAAAATAATCTTGTGGACTCCGGGAGGTAGTGTAAGGGGTCTTTGAGGATAAATGTCTATAGAGTCAATGGAAATGCTAAAGATCTCCGGATTAAGACTTCTCGATTTTTCAGTTGATTGATGAGGGGAGATTTTAACGATCCCTGCTTGAGTAGGAATATAAATTTCTCCTGTTTTCGATATAGCTGAATGGGTCGCTCCAGAACAATCATTGGAGATGAGACCATCTGTGGTGACAAATTGATTCCATTTGAGTGGTCTAGGCTCTTTTGCGATATTATTTAAGATCGTATCAAGGTGAATAGCAATAATACCTTCATTAGAGGGCATCCAGATGTAGCCTGTCGGGTCTAAAACAGCATCAAAGATTGCGTCGGTAGGGAACTTCCATTCTTGGTCAAAGTTGAAAACTTTATTATTCACACTTATCGATAGTCCGTTTCCTGTGGCTAATAGCCATTTATTGTATGCTATAGGGCGAACATTAAAAACTTGAGCACTTTTTAATCCGTTGCTTTTGTTTACAATGTTAAAGTTCTGGTTCTTGTCTAAATGGGCTATGCCACCACCTAGAATACCTATGAGTATTCCCCCATTAAGGTCGCTTCCAATCGACATGATGGCTTTTCCTCTGAATCTGAAATTATACTTAAATGGAGTAATCTTGTCATCCTGACTTAAGATGGCTATCCCTTTACTCCTAGTACCTATCCAGAGGTTGCCCTGTTCATCTTCATAGGTGGTTCTAATAAGATTTTCAGGAAGGCCTTCTTTAGTGGTATATCTTCGTTCTGCTCCATCAGGGTCTATTCGGATAAGTCCATCATAAGTTGAAATCCAAAGCCTTTTCCGTCTATCCTCCATAATAAAATAGAGTCTTGATTCAGAGAGTTTAGATTTAGTAGCGATTGGCCTGCTACTTCCATCTTTTATCTCGAAGAGTTGGCCATCTGTTGTGCCAGCAAGAACTTGATTATTGGAAAGTACACCTATTGAACCTGTCGAAAGTTGTCCAAGTCCTGTTCCAAGAGTGATATTACTGAATTTACTATCTCTCAGTTGGTATAATCCATTGCGGTAGGTAGCTAGCCAGATTGAACCATCGCGATCTGAAATAACCTCTTGGATATGAATTTGGGAGATATCAGCGGTTCTTTTAATGAAAAGTGGTTCGTTATAAGCTTTTCTCCAGAGCCCATTGGTGGTGCCGGCCCAGATATCTCTCTTGTTGTCAATAATTAGGCTGTAGACAGCCACTCCATCTAATTCTGTTATTGCTTTAACCTGATTGTTTGATAGGATATAGGTTGCATCAGGTGTCCCAACAATGACGTCTTTATTTGATAGATGAAGGATTGCTCTTACTGTTGAGATTTTGTTGAATGGAGGAATCGTATACTTTGTAAATCGACCTTTTGAGTATATAATGAGTCCATTCGATTCTGTTCCGATAAAGTAATCTCCTGAGGAACTTTTGGATATAGTGGTAATACCTGTGTTTTGAACGAGCTCAGATGAGGCACTCTTCCATTGCCTGTTGGTTGTATTATAGAGATAAAGACCATGTGATTGGGTACCTATCCAAAGGTGCTCACTATCCATTCTGCTGATAAATTCAATATTAAAGTTACCTCCTCCATGTTTGGTAAACTTTCCTTTCTTATAACTTATTAAACCAGATTCGCGGGTTCCGAACCATACGGTGGTATCTTTATCAGCAAAGATCCCATTCGTTCCATTGCTTTGTAGCTCTGGCGTGTTTTTCCTGTTGTAGAAGGTAAAGCTGAACCCATCGAATTTTGTTAGCCCTTTAAATCCTGTAATCCATATATAACCATCCGGAGATTGGGTAATGTGAAGAAACCCGTTTCCTTGGAAACCGGTAGAGGCGTTCCACTGCTTGAGTAAGTATTCGTTGATGTTTTTATTAGGGGATGTTACTTGGGCATGGGCGCTAATAAAAAACGAGTTTGCAATCAGTAGAAAAAAGATACCTCCTTTGACCCTTTTGGGTAGAAGGTTTAGTTTGGAGTATATTTTGTCGAAAAGACGCATCTTAGCTGTCGTCAGAAAGTTGTTTATGCTAAAGTAAGTAAAAGAATAAGTTAAATGTTCAAAGGTCTTAAAAAATCTAGTTTCGGTCGATGATTTCCAGATCATGTTTTTGAGTCTGTATCAAGAACCATTGCCTAAGTCGCTCTTTTTCTTCCTTTCGTTGGGCATGGGTTGTCTCTTTTTTCCAGAGAAGAACAATCTGATTTATGGTATCACTTGTTCTTTTTTCGATATCAGATCGAAAGGCTCTGGCTTGAGTAAATTGAGTTACATGCGGCATTAGGATGGTTAGTTCTTTAGATAAGTTAGTGTATAGGGTGTTGTAATTATTTAATTCTGAAATTTTACTACCTAGAGAGTCAATTAGAAATTGTTGTTTCTTCTTCTCCTGCTCTCCGTTTCTAATAATTTCATCTAATATGCCAATCTTAACTGCATGTGATATTTGTCCTGTTAAATCTTCGCTATTAGTACCGGTTTGGTGCAGTAATAACTTTGTTCGGTGGAGGTTATATCTAGCCATTCGTTTGAATAAGCTGATTTTATCTTTTTCTGAGAGAAATTTACCAGTGGCAAAGATTTCTATAAGTGAACTGTCATTTTGGTAGGTGACTCTTTTTTCAATAATCTGTATATTCTCGTTTTGGAGTTCATTGGCAATAAACTGTTCAGCTCGTACTTTAAATGCGGATTCTTTGATCACGTTATAACCGATAAAGATGCTTGGAATCATAGTTATTATGCTAAAGAGGGCTACGTAGCGATGAACTTTCTTAGAAGTAATCGTGTCAATAACCTTAGCTTTAGGGAAGTCGAGAAGCTTTACAACTAACCAAGTGGCTAGACTGATGAAGACAGAGTTTATAAAAAATAGGTAAAAGGCGCTAATGAAGAATTGGAAATTGCCTGAAGCCAATCCAAAGCCTGCAGTGCAGAGAGGAGGCATTAGGGCTGTTGCTATAGCGACCCCAGGAATGACATTGCTTTTCTCTTTACGTGATCCAGCTACTATTCCAGCAATACCTCCGAAGAATGCCACTATTACATCAAGCAGCGTAGGTCTTGTCCTTGCTAAGAGTTCTGATTGAATCTCATGGATAGGAGATATTAAAAAGTAAATAGTCGAGGTAAGAAGACTTATAGCAACAGCAATACCTAAGTTTTTAAGTGATTTTTTTAAGGTGACGATATCATATGTCGCTACTGCATATCCTATTCCTAAAATTGGTCCCATCAGAGGGCTAATAAGCATAGCACCGATGATTAAAGCAACGGCATTAATGTTTAATCCAATCGAAGCAATAAGTATCGAAGCAATAAGAATCCAAGCATTGATGCCTTTAAATTCAATATCCCTGAGGATACCCTCCTTAGTTGATTCTTTATCTGCTCCATCTTTGATGTTGAGAGTTTTAAATAGAAATACTTTAAAAGAGCGTATATTCATGAAGTATTATTTGTTGGGTTGAATGTAGATAGTGCGGGTAGGAAAAGGAAAAGCTACTTTTTCCTTATCAAAGGTCTTTTTTATCTGTTCATAAAGATCAAATTTCAATTCGGTACCCTTTCCTGCATCTGAAGTCCATACCCAGGCTCTGAGTGTTACAGCACTATCGGCTAGAGCAATGACTTTTACTTGGATGGCCGGTTTCCCCTCTGCTTTCTCTTCGGTACTTCTTTTATCAAGGAAGTTTGGATGAGCCTCGGCTAGTTTTTGAATAAGGTCTATGGCCTTATCAATGTCTGAATCATAAGTGATGCCTATTTCTATCCAGTTACAGATGGTCTCATCTTCTATAGTGGAGTTGATAATTGTTTGGGTGCCCATGACTGAGTTTGGGATGATGATTCGCCGGTTCTCAAAATTCCTGATAATGGTATGCCGTAGGGTTATATCCTCCACAATACCTGAATGTAAGTCTCCAACCTTGATGTTATCTCCCACTCTTATCGGTTGAAAGATTACTAAGAATAGTCCATTTACGATGTTTGAAAAGGCCTCCTGCGATGCAAAACCCACAATTGCGGCTAAAATACCAGCACCGGCAAACAGGGTTACACTTACGGCCTTGAGCTCAGGTATACGGGAAAAGATATAACTTATTGCACCCATAAACACAATAAAACTGACCGCATTTTTAAGAAAGTTAAACCTGGTATGGTCAATCTTGAGCTTGTCGGCCGACCTCATAAAGAATCGTGTCATTACAACTCTTAATGCCTTCGATATAATTCCAGCTATGAAAAGGGAGGTCCCAATGATGATCAGATACTTTATTACAAGTGGATTGAAAATGTCCTTCATAAGGGGATAGCGTTTTTGCAAAAATAGTCCGGTTTTGGTTAAAAATTGGCTTTTACATCGTTTGCATAGGTTATTATCTGTTTGTGAGCCCTTTATTAGTGAACATTTTGATTTTTTAATGGTAACTTTGAAGAAAGAATCAAAGACTATGAGTACACCTTATCGTACACTTCAACTGGTAAAAGATGACCCATGGCTCGAACCAGTAGCTATGGATGTTTGGAATAGATACAGACGTTATAGAGATCGATTACATTCCATTGAAGATCAATTTGGCTCATTAATGACCTTTTCTTCTGCACATAACTATTTTGGGATTCATTATGATAAGAAGCTAAAAGGTTGGTTTTACCGTGAATGGGCTCCTCGCGCCCGTGATCTGTTTCTTTTTGGAGACTTTAATCAGTGGCAGAGATATACCCATCGATTGACCAATATCGGTAACGGCGTCTGGGAGATCTTCCTTTCAAAGGAGTTATATGAGGATCGGTTTGTTCATCAAAGTCGGGTTAAGGTTCTTGTTCATGGAGAGTCGGGCTGGTATGAACGTATTCCAGTATATATTAGGCGTGTGGTTCAGGATGCCGAGACACGTGATTTTAGTGGTCAGCTATGGTTTCCTCCTGCTCCTTTCCAATGGATCGGAGACCATTATTCTCCTAAATCAATTCAAGAGCTGTTTATCTATGAGGCTCACGTTGGTATGTCGGGTGAGACACCTGAAGTTACTTCCTATAGTGAGTTTACCAGATCGGTCTTGCCAAGAATTAAAGCGGCTGGATATAACGCAATACAGCTGATGGCTCTGGCAGAGCATCCTTATTATGGCTCGTTTGGATATCATGTATCTAATTATTTCGCTCCTACAAGTCGTTTCGGTACACCGGAAGATCTGAAAAACCTGATCTTTACGGCCCATCAAATGGGTATCGCCGTGATTATGGATGTGGTTCACTCTCATACTGTGAAGAACTATAACGAGGGTCTGAATGATTTTGATGGTTCTGATGGATTATATACTCATTCCGGGGCAAGAGGAGATCATCCTCATTGGGGCAGTCGTTGTTTTGACTATGGCAAGACAGAGGTTCTTCAGTTCCTCCTTTCAAACCTACGCTACTGGATGCAGGAGTTTCACATTGATGGTTTCCGTTTTGACGGAGTTACCTCGATGCTCTATTTTCATCATGGTTATATCTCCTCCGATAGTTGGAATCAACATACCTATTTTACTGATGGAGTAGAATGGGATGCTCAAGTATACTTGCAGTTGGCTAACCGATTAGTACATGCTCTTAAGCCCGGAGCCATTACAATCGCTGAGGATGTCTCTGGTATGCCCGGTATTAGTCGTCCGCTGAAAGAGGGAGGACTTGGTTTTGATTATCGATTGGCTATGGGTTTGCCTGACTATTGGGTTCATTTACTAGAGACTCAGAGAGACGAGGACTGGGATATGGGTGCTATGTGGGGTGCTTTAACAAATAGGAAGTGGGATCATCCAACGGTGGCATATGCAGAGTCTCATGACCAAGCTCTGGTGGGAGATAAAACCATTGCCTTTAGGCTAATGGATAAGGAGATGTATTCAAGTATGGATCGTGATAATAGCCATGCTGTAGTGGTTAGAGGTATTGCTCTTCACAAAATGATTAGATTAATTACTCTGGCTCTTGGTGGAGAGGCCTGGCTAAACTTTATGGGAAATGAGTTCGGCCATCCTGAATGGATTGACTTCCCAAGAGAAGGAAATAACTGGAGTTACTGGTATGCCAGAAGGCAGTGGTCATTGGTTGATAATCCTAATCTAAAGTATCAGTTTCTCGGTCGTTTTGACCAGGCCATGATTGATCTGGCTAGAGCTTACAATCTTCAAAGAGCACCTTATCCTAAGTTGTTGAATATCGATCAGACTAATCAAACATTAATATTCGAAAGAGCTGGTCTCATCTTTGTTTTTAATTGGCATCCTGTAAATTCTATACCAAATTATCAGTTTAATGTACCTGAACCAGGTGACTACAAACTTGCGTTGTCAAGTGATGATTGGCAATTTGGGGGATTCCAAAGACAGGACTCTAATTTGCTCTATCCTGCCGTTTCTGATGGTAATGGTGGTGGAAAAATATCAATTTACAATACTAATAGGACGGTTTCTGTGTATGTAAGGCACAATTAGCGCTATAATTAAGTTTAGCGTTTTTTTTAATGCATCTGGCTTCTGGCATCTGGCGGCCAGTAGCCAGATGCTATTCGGTGCTTGCTAATCTTTGAATTCTTGAATTTTGAATTTAGCCAGCGGCCAGTAGCCAGATGCTATTCGGTGCTTGCCAATCTTTGAATTCTTGAATTTTGAATCTCTCCTTCCAGCCTCAAATAGTCATGTTTCTAATTTTTGATAATCAGCATCTATAAAGTACATCTCTCGTTCCTCTCTCATGTCTCTCTCACGATGGTCTCAATCCAGAAAGGAGAAAAATATTGAGAATTGAAAGTATATTGAGATTCGAATGGGCGTCTCATATGACAAAAATTGTAACAAAACGAGTTTTAAGCACTTTTGTCACTATTAATTAGGTGCCTTTTGAATGAATTATAGTACTCTGGAAAGCCTTATTTTATAACGATTAAGGAGTCAGTCATATCTAGGTTAAACTAAATAATAAAACGGATGAACTAACATTCCTCGAAACTGTTCGCCAATTTGAAGTATTTCAAAACGAAAAAGGGATTCCGTTACATACATTGCACCACGAGCAGGTTCAAAAAGCAATACAGGTTTTTGCCGACAAAATTGAAAATGAAAAAGCAAAAGATAAGAATGTGGACACCATCCAAGGGCCAAATTAGAAAAATGCCATTGCTTACCTCGATGCCATGCTTCATTTGCCTTTTATCAACGACAAAGAAACTCAACTTATCATTATTGCAAAAGAAGCCATTCGGAAAGGTAGGTTTCAAAATTTACAGATTGACATAAATAAACTTCACAAGGCAGTGAAAAAAGCTCCTTTAAAACTTGTAATTATTCTCGAAAAAATTATTGGAATACTGAATAGTTACCCATTAAAGCAAGAGGAAGAAGAGATATATCAAGAAGTTCAGGTTATAAAACCAAGAGTTCCGAATTCTGAAATTATTATTACCGAAAGTTTTTGCTGATTTTTTAAAAAATGAATTATGGCTAAAGGGAAGAAAATACATGTTAAAGACACCGAAATTACTATAATATCTGAGGATAAAATTGATTTTATCAGCCTTACTGATATGACTTCAAGTTTTAAAGAAGGTAGCGGGCTAATTGGCAAATGGATAACTAATAAAAACACTTTAGAGTATTTAGGAACTTGGGAAAAAATCAATAACTCTATTTTCAATTACCCCGAATTCGGGGTAATTGAAAATGAATCCGGTGTTAACAGATTTATTATGTCAGTCGGACAATGGATAACCCGAACAAATGCAAAGGGTTTGCTGGTAAAGGCTGGCAGATATGGTGGCACTTTTGCACATAAGGATATTGCCTTCCATTTTGCAATGTGGCTAAGCCCCGAGTTTCAAATTTATCTTGTCAATGAATTTCAACGGCTTAAGGAGGACGAAAACGACCGATTGAAATTAAACTGGAATTTCCAGCGCACCTTGGCAAAAGTGAATTATCACATTCATACGGATGCAATTCAGGAAAAGCTGACACCTAAAGTGCTTTCGAAAAAAGAAATTTCATTGGTTTATGCCAATGAAGCCGATATGCTCAACATGGCTTTGTTTGGAAAGACCGCCCAACAATGGCGAAACGAAAACCCGACTTCCGAAGGAAATATCCGAGATATGGCTTCTATTGAACAATTGGTTGTATTGTCAAATATGGAAAGTATAAATGCAATGCTTATCAATAAGGGACTACCCCAATCCGAAAGACTAAGTCAACTAAACCAACTGGCAATAACCCAAATGAAATCGTTGCTAAAACACTATACGTCGTTAAATAAATTGTCATGAAAGAAAACGTACTTAAAGATATACTCCACAGGGATTTCAATTTCGAAGAAATCTGGAAACCTATGTTCGCTATGCTTTTCAGCAAAGTTCAGTGTTTCAGCAATCCTTCAAATCCATTTTCGGAAAATGCAAAAGTTGTTTCAGGCAAACAAACGGGTGTTGTAAAACTCGATGATGGAAAACTGAGACGCGATGAATCGCATCTCTACAGCTTCGCAAAATACCGATGGTTTGAACAAGGCGAGTTGCTCCAACACTGTAATACGGGTGATAATAGCAGTGATATCTCAAACCCTTTTTTATGCCAGACACTCTCCTTTTGATCCTTGATGCTTATGTCATAACTGAATGCCAGATCTGCTCCAAAACTTCTCTTTTTACCGCCAAAGATTCTAAAACCGGCTGAGGGAATAATCTGACCTGCCGACCTGTAACCGACTCCAATACGGGCTCTGTCAAAGAATGCCCAATGCCTTCTGTACATAAGTGTAAATTCCCCTAAAATGACTGTCTCTTGCTGGTGCTGAACCTGCACTAACGGAATAGCACCCCATTGTTCATTGATCTCCCATAAATAAGAAGCGTGGACATTAATAGTTCCTATGGGCATGTTCTTACTCATCGGAATGGTGTCACTTAACCCATTATGCCAGTATGAGGCTCCAATCATAAACTTGTATAGCTGGTCATCAGTCCAACACTCCATCTTATTTAATCCCACTAAGATTCCCATTCCGTAGTCAAACTGATACTTTGACT
>JACCEE012487841.1_pt1 | contig 11287 bp, 9 predicted proteins | sample 7449931 | NCBI WGS metagenome assembly JACCEE01 (sample SAMN15323457, study PRJNA562643) | freshwater metagenome | isolation source: river surface water | place: USA:Blue River Watershed | collected 2017-08-19 | reverse complement strand
CCACATTCATTATATTCATTCCTGGACGTTGCTCACACCCGGGAATCAATTTGGTGGGATTCAAACCAATCGACTGCAATAGACCAATATCGGTAATGAAACTGCCCAACGTATTCAATAAATAATATGGATATCGCCACTTAACTTCCGCCGCCTTGCGGTCTTTGTGTATCACCACCTCATAATCCCACGCACGGGGGTCGGCTTGAGATATCATGGTTTCTTTGATTGCATACGCCACCAATTCCTCCGTGGGCTCAAATTCCGGATAATTTTGCGCTGCCATTGCCGCTCCCAACATCGCCGTAATTGTTTCACACGATGAAAATGAATCCTCGCCAAACGCCACACCCACACGTTTGAATGCCGATTCCGAACCGCGCACAAACCGGCGAATATCGGGCACAAATGCACCACCTTCCGTCACCAAAATAACAAACGATGCAAATACAACGGCTTGCGGAGGCACAATTTTTCCGTTCATCAATCGGACGGCTTTGCATCGTGTGCGAATGAGTTTTTGAATAATAGATTTATGTATGGCGGGCGTAAACCAACCCATCTCGTCTTTTAACATTTCGTAGTATGGTTCCCATTGCGCGAATTCCGGCACATATCGCGCCAAATTGCGCCAATTATGACGTTTGAATGTCTTGGCCGATGGGGACAAACTATCAATCATTTCAATCACTTGTGTTTCGTCGCCGTCGGTTTTAATGATACACTGAAATCTGCGCTGTGCATTGGTTTTGGTATTGGGGGCAGGGTCAGTTCTTGTTAAAATACCGCCAATTAATTGACAATACATATCGGGTTTCAAATCCAGTGAATCAGGTTTCACTTTCCACAACGAACCGCGAAAACTGAGTGAATGCCGACCACCCACCACCAATTGTTCTACACCTTGGTTGAGACGCGTTTTTTCGCCGCCAGGTATGCGTTGGAAAAACTCGTCCAGTGTGTGCAATTCGCCGTCCATCAAATCATCATATAAATTCGGGTTCTCGTCATCCACGATTTTCTCGCCGCCAACTGAAAATAACCGGATTTTCACGCCCGGTATATCGTTCAAATAAAACAAATCATCACTGGCATGCGACATTAGCCAATTCTTGCGCTCCGCTGGTGATTTATCCTTGAAAAACGACAGATTATTCAACTTGTCGCGATAATCCACATCAATCATTGATTCCACATACGGCGTGTGCGGAGGATACACAACACCTTCGGGAAAATATACCTGCATTGTCGTATTCAACGTCGCTTTGGTAATACCCGTTATCCATTCTCCCGAACGAATACCCGTTCTCGCAATCACCATATCTTGACTCTCAATCTTCTTCTCCACTTTTCCTTTTCCCTTGGGTTGCGGCGGAGCCGGAGGTTCAACCAAAGGTTGCCTCTCCGCTTCGCTTACCACAACTTCTTCGGGAAGTGTGGGAGCAGGCTCCACAACGACTGCAGGAGGCAATTCTTTCCGGGGGACTCGAATCGTTACAGTTTTCGGCATTATTTTTGGTTTATTTTCACTACTTTTTCTGCTGCTGCTTGATGACATGGGACTAATTTCGGGAAAATCATATATTTCATTTTTATGCGGAGAGGCATGGTCATTGACAACTGGGTAGTAATAATCTGATGCCGCAGGCTTAAGGGTACCGTCTAGAAACCGTAAGTTTCTACAACGATTTGTGGCGGGATTACGCACTTTGCCGTCAGGACATGGTTTCAATCTTGATGGTGCTGCCGCAACATCCGGAACTGTTTGAGCCAATACACGTCTGGTCTTTTTTTTTGGTGCAGTTATATTCAGTGCTTTCGATCCAATTTTTACACATCTTTTTGTCCTCGGATTTCGAATCTTTCCATCTGGACAATCAGCATTCTTGGATGACATCTATATATTATGTCCATTTTTTAGGATGTACCCATTTTGTAGCTATCCATTTGTTTGCGCCACGGACTTCACATCCCATATGTCGCGATAATGACAAAATTTCCTCTTTATCATCCGTGTCCCAAAAAAACACCGCCTTACCTTTCTGCGGTTGTACCTTGTATCCTATCTCCACAAAATCCGTTTCGCCGCCATCATATTCATCATTCAAATAAACCAAAAGTGTGGCTAAACGCTGTCCCGCCCCATGATTCACGCGATTTCTATATTCCGGTTCCTCTATATCGCACGCATCAAAATGGGGATTAAATTTTCCTCCCACATCATATCTCACCACCTGCAACATCTCCTGATTTTCAATCGGTTTATCCGATAAACTGGCCGCGAATTCGGCCATTTTTTGCGCCACTGGATGTTGCGAGTTGGGTAACCATTTTGTCTGGCTTTTTCGACTGTTCATATCTACTGCGACGTCGCTTTTCGCACCATATGATAACACACTGCTTTGTTCCATTTTCTGCGACTCACAATATCGCATCAGACTATCGCATTCGCCGGGAGATAGAAATCCATCGAATTCTTTTATCACATAACCCGATTTCTCAAGTATTCGCGTGGGAGTTTGCATATGAGTAAATTTTTCCATTGACAAAGACTTGTAAGATGTAATGAAACCAATGAAAACCCCCAAAATAACAACCAATAAAAGACTTAATTTCCACATTATATTAACTGGAGTAAAAAAGAGTATTATAATTTATTACAATTCAAAATATATTCATTATAGTCCATAATACACTTACCTCTAATATTAACTTTACCTTGTTCCACTTCTTTTTTTCCAATAATAATAATGTGGGAATAATGCAATACTTCACAATTAGCTATTTTTTTCGCCATCATATCTTTATCGTCCAAGAAATCCACATGAATACCTTTTGCCTTCAAATCTTCAAATAACTTGCAACAATAATTTACAATAATTTCGCTATCATGTTTAACTGGCACGATAGCCACTTGTCTTGGATTTATGAAGAATGGCAACTTTCCTTGACTTGATTCCAATAAAATACCAATAAATCGATCAACAGAACCTAATACTGCTCGGTGGATCATTACCGGACGAACATATTCCCCATCTGAATTTTTATAATATAAATCAAATCGTTCAGGTAAATTAAAATCAAGCTGAATAGATGCCAATTGATGTTTTCTGCCAATAAAATCAATTACATGAATATCTATTTTAGGTCCATAAAATGCACCATCTCCTTCATTTATTTGATAATTTGGAAATTGTACAATAATATCTCGCAAAATATTTTCTGCTTCATTCCATACATTCAAATCACCAATGTATTTTTCCGGTCTCAATGATAAACATGCTTCAATATTCATGTTAAAATCCACATACACCTTGTTAATGAAATCAATAACACCTTGTATTTCATCATGTATTTGACTTTTCATGCAATATATATGCGCATCATCCTGACAAAATTTGCGAACACGAACTAATCCTCTCAATGCACCATGCAACTCATTTCGATGCAATACACCAAAATCTGCATATCGAATTGGCAAATCGCGATATGATGGATTGACATGTTTAAACATTATACAGTGCCCTGGACAATTCATTGCTTTCAATGCAAACTGATAATGGTGATTGCAACAGTCGGCATTTTCATTATCAGATTTTTTGCATTCTATTGCAAACATGTTATCTTTATATTTATCCCAGTGTCCAGATCTTTCCCATAATGACTTATCATATATCACTGGCGATATAACCTCCGAATAATTACGTTCTTTATATTGCTCACGAATATATTGTATTAAATTATTATACAATATTGCTCCATGAGGCAAGAAGAAAGCAGATCCTGGCGACACTTCATCAAAGAAGAATAATTTAAGTTGTTCTCCCAACTCTTGATGTGACTTTAATTCCATTTGTTATATTGTATTAAATAGTTATTAAATAGTTATATGCACATTTGCTTTATTTAATAAAATATTTCAATTTTATTTCGAAACAAAAAAAAATATAAATGCAATGTTGAAGAACAAAAATACAATGTATTTACTTTTTTCAAATTTTTATACCTATTTCTCCACACATCTTGCGTTCAAGGTCATCTAATTCCGCCTTCGTAAAATCACAATTAATTAACGTCTGCTCATACAATTGCGCAAATTCCTCGATTTTCCTCACCGCATCCCTCTCATTCGCATCGCGATACTTACCCCCATTCACTTGCCGCATCAACGCCACCTGTTTATCATAATCCGGACTCTCCGTATCCATTCGATCCGCACCCATACACTTATTCATAAACACACGCAAGTTATGCTGACTCACATTCCGCACCAAACGCATAATTTGTTGCCGCTTCTCGTCCTCACTCCACTTGTCCTCGTCTTTCACATACACCGTCTTCTTCTTGCAATGAATCGGCCTCTTATTCAGGTCCAAATTCTCCAATGCGCCAATGATAATACGCGAAATACCGTCCGCGAATCCGACTTCGCCCAACTTCTCCACATCTTCCACTTCGATTTTTATCGTCTCCATAAAATCCGTCAAATTCAGCGCGTCCTTACAATTTACATTCAAAAACACATTAATATTGAAATTATTCGTATTATTCAACGTATTATTATTCGTCACCGTAGTCGGAGCTGCATCGCGTTTTTTGCGCGAGGGATTCGCCACAACAAGCTGCATATGCTTCTCCAATTTATCGCTGATCTGCTGTTCCGCGTTTTTCACAATAGACTCCAACTGGTCAGTTTGCGCCAACAATAAATCGCGCAACTCTTTATTCTGTTCCATCAACTGATATATCATATCTGCCGCCAACTTATCATTCTTCTTCTTTATTGACTGAGTATCCGTGTTTTCGTTATTATTCGTATCATTATTTGCATTATCAGCCACATTATTATTATTGCACACACCGGTTTGATGACGTAATAGTGTATAATTTGTCTTAAACGTACGCATACACGTATTACACACAATCTCACGTTTTGGTTCTTGAACACCGGTATGTTTTTTTGTCCTATAATGCTTCAACATGTTGCATTGAATATTTGTAGAATAGTTACACTTTTCACACACATATGTTGCCATTTATTTATACGTTATATAATATTAAAGTTTTAATTCCATTGCGCAACAAAATATATTTCAGATTTTCATGATTTCTTTATATTATTTAATAAATATATAAATCCGGGAAAAAAACGGGGTTTTGAAGACCCAAAAAGTTTTTTCGATTTTTTTGAAATGTGCATTTTGACATTTTTCAAAGTCCCTTCACCCCTTTCTTTTTCCCCGAAAAAAAGTCGGTTGGCTGCATAATGCAGCGAAACGCGAAAAAACATTGAAAATTTATCGAGCCAAATTATGCAGCCATTTTTTAGAAGGGGTTTATACTTTTTGAGCACTTTACTAAGGTGCATTAAAAGTATCATTTACATTTAGCTGCATGTATGGTGTCACATATCATAATATAAAATGTAATCTTCACTTGAGATACTTTTTTTGCACATTATTAAGGTGCGCTAAAAGTATCAGTTTTGGGCGTTCGTTTTCTTTATATGGTTGAATAAATATATAAATTTTTATGGTTTCTTTATATTGTTTAATAAATATATAAATCCCAGGAAAAAAAGGGGGTTTTGAAGACCCAAAAAGTTTTTTCGATTTTTTCAAATGTGCATTTTGGCATTTTTCAAAGTCCATTGAACCCTTTCTTTTTCCCCGAAAAAAAGTCGGTTGGCTGCATAATGCAGCGAAAACTATTTTTTATATGAAAAATCATCGGGCTAAATTATGCAGCCATTTTTCAGAAGGGGTTTATACTTTTTGAGCACTTTACTAAGGTGCATTAAAAGTATCATTTATGATTGGCTGCATAATCAGTTTCACTCATGTTTAATATAAAATATTCGTTAGCCTGTAATACTTTTTTTGCACATTAATAAGGTGCTCAAAAAGTATAACATAAAATTGAAATCTTTTTGGGGATTTGTATGTGTGGTATTAAAAAATAAACGAACGAATAATATTATGGAGAAAAAGAAGAAAAAAGGGTTTGCTGTGTGTGAAATGGAAATGAAAATATGTGATGCGAATGTTCAAGCGTATTTGGATTCGCTGGATTCGGATGTGACGATTATATCTTTGATTAATTGTGGTTTAACTAGAATACCATCTTTGGTGCGATTTACAAAACTTAAAAAATTCAGTTGCAGGGAAAATTTATTGACTGAATTGCCTGAATTGTGTGATGAAATAGAATATATTTATTGCACGTCAAATCGATTGAAGGAGTTAAAAATATTGAAGTATCCAAAATTGCGGGAAGTTTATTGTTGTTATAATAAAATATCGTGGATAGATGGGTATCCAGATAATTTGTATCACATATATGCCAAAGATAATATGTTAGTGAGTGTGCCTGAATTTAATAATATGCGAATGGCGAATTATTCGCGCAATTATTTGACAACTGTGCCAAAATTCACGGCGGATCTTTGGTCATTAGAATGTTGTGACAATAAAATAACGCATTTCCCACGATTTCATGATGATGCGCCATTGAAATTATCATGTATCAATAATCCGTTGAGAAAATTACCTGTAATACGAAATCAGAATACGGAAATATATGCCATGGAAACAATGTTAATGGAATTGCCAATCCCGGAAGATATGTATTCACTTCCAATTACGGAAACATCGACGTCATATAGTATTGGCTCACCGGATTTATGCATACACATTAATGATACTCCAATATCGGAAATTGTGGGAATGACGTCTATATACTGTGGCATGGACGATACATATGGGCAAGCTTCGGCTATATGGCGCATAATATCAAAATTCCGATTCACGTATTATTCGCAGAAATACCGTAAGAATTTTATGAAATTCTTATGGGAAAAAATCCGGTTGCCCAAGATACAATATAAATACAGGCCGGAAAGATTATTGGAAATATTGGACCAGATGCAGGATTCCGACGACGAGAATGAATTATTTGACACGATTGAGAATGAGAATAATTGGTAAAAATGGAGAGGTAAGTATATTGTGCGAGTATTTATAGGTAAGTTTTTTTCCCATATAAATACTCGCACAATATATATGCCAGATCCAGTAAAAGTTGCGGAAGGTGGATATGGATGTGTATTTCGTCCCGCGTTAGAATGTGCTGACAATAAATTGGAATATGTGAAAGACGGTGGATATGTGAGTAAAGTAATGAGTGAAAAACATGCGGATAGTGAATTAAAAGAATATGCCAAGATTGAGACAGCAGATCCCGGAAATAAATATCATTTAGAAGCGCCCAAGAAGTGTAAAATGGCACAAATTCCGGTGAATTTAAAGTCTGTGAAACAATGTAAAGTATCGGAGAAAATATCCAATATAGATTTAACACTATTGCAATTGAAAGATGGCGGCGAATCATTAAAAGAATTTGCCAAATCGAATCCTTCGGAACGAGAAATGGAGAATTTTTTGGTGGATTTCCACAACATTTTGATGGCACTTGTTTTATTACAAGACAAAAAATTGCATCACATGGATTTAAAACCGCACAATATTGTGTATAATAAAACACAACGATTAATGTTAATGATTGATTTTGGCTTGATGGAATCAGACGCTTCAATCATTGATTTTTATCAATCGCGACCCATATCTCATTGGAATTATCCACCTGAAGTATATTTTATACGATATCATCACATGAAACCGGGTGCTAACTTGAGCAATCCCGCGTTGTTTGAGTTTCAATCCGATAATGGAACGAATCATGTGATTGAATATGTGGAATTCAATGACGCAGAAACAATGGAGTATGTGAATGCTTACGAGACGAATATCAAAGATAACGATATCAACGACATAATGGACCAAAGTATTGCCACACACGATGTTTTTGGTGCCGGTATAAGTTTATTGTATGTGTTGCGCAACAATAAAAATAAAATATCGAACACTGTATTTTCAGTGTTTGACAATATTGGCAAAGACATGATGCATGGTTCTACCGCGGCAAGACTCACGCCGAAAAAAGCTATTTCACGATATGAAATGGCTCTCGAATCGACTGGTTTATTGAAATCACAGAATAAAAAAATTGTGAATAATTCTATTGTTCCACGTGGTGCGAGCAAGACAAGTGAATCACAACGCTTGATGTCACGTCTCAAAGAAATGCGACGTTTTACAGAGGAACAACTCGATAAAATAACCACAGCGAATGTTCCCACACAAAGGGATTGTCCAGAGGGCAAAGAATTGGTCGGAAGTCGGTGTTATAAAACATGTGTGGATGGAAAAGTGCGTAATCCGGCCACAAAGAGATGCGTGAAAAACCTTGATAAAGTGAGAGCAAGACCGGGACCAAGACCAATATCTATGCGTATAACGGCAGAATGTCCCGATGGCAAAGAACGCAATCCGGAAACTGGCCGGTGTGTGAAAAAATGCAGGCCTGACCAAATCCGAAGCGTGAAAACGCGCAGGTGTATTAAACGTAGATAAATCATTGCTGTGTTAAGAGACTGGCAATGGCGGTTTTATAATTGTTGAAATTTTCAAACAGTAATTTCGTTAATTCTGCGGGAGTCATGCGTTCTTCATCAATGCTTCGTAATGCGTCTATTTCATCCGGCGTCAATTCTACATCGTAAAATTTCTCGATGAACTCGACCACCATTTCGTGGTTACATTTGCGAAACTCCGAAATAATATCGATGCGTCCGGGTCGAATCAAAGCCTTATCTAATTTACCGGGGAAATTAGACGTCATAATGATAACGCGACCAGGTGTCTCCAATATCCCGTCGAAAATATTGAGCAAACAAGAAAGCGACATTTTCTCTCCCGAGTTATCTTGATCTTTTCCACCACCACCATTACCATTCACAATAATTGAGTCGGATTCTCTATCTAACACGACACTGGAATTATGACAGTCTATATCTTCAAACACATAGACTCGTTTATCAATGGGAATAATAAATGATTCCGTTTTGCCATTTTGCACCACATTAATAACGTCGCTGAAAAATAAATTCTCGATTTGTGTTCGCGTAATATCGTCGCTCAATTTCACGTTAATAATATGGCGCTTTAATTCATTCGCCACGCATTTTATTGTCGATGTTTTTCCGCCACCTGGAGGACCGCTGAGTAATAATCCGAGCGTATATGGAATTCCCTTGGAATCATACCATTTTTTATTGTTGCGGAAAAACTCGACGCGTCGTTGTATTTGTTTCGACTCTGGTCCAATCACGTTTGTAAATTTGCGATTGGTTACAAACGGTTTCATCGTAAATGTTAAATGTGGCAGACTCTTATTGTAGTCGATTTTTCCGTCTATGTTGCGATAAGAAACCACCGGCAATGCATTAAAATAAAAGGTCCGGTCACCCAATTTATTCTGCAATTTGAGTGTATAATCATTTATAATTCCATTTACGAAATTACGCAACTCATGCACATCCAATTCGTAGCTGTAAATATCTAGAACCTGTGTGTTGGATGCTTTACCGCCTTCCAAATTTATTACGTTCTCTTCCAGCAGCTGCACATATATTTTATTTATTTCGTCAATGCACACGGGTTCTTTATTCGATACAATGTATGTCTTGGTGCGATAAGACACGCTTTTGATATTGGGCAAATTGGTAGCATAATCCGTAATTGCATCGCATATTTTATCATCGGATGGAATAGACGCATGAAACTGAATGGACGATTTGCGGGGAGTGGCCAGCATTTCAACTGTTTTTTGGCTGCGCTTCTTTAACTGATTAGCAATAACGCTACCGACGTATCCGATTGCCATAGGAGTGTATGTAATCAAACGCTCCACAACAGCCACCGCGGCTATTCGGTACATTAGACCGAGCATTTTGTTGGCATTGTTGGCATTTGGTTGGTCGTCGTTTAACATGAACATAGACATGAATAAATCTCGCATATTATTAGTGTATTGTAAGGGCGGCATGTCACAAGAATATTTTATATATATGAATGTCGTTATGTTTGTTTTGTTTTTATTAATAATATATAGCATCGCAAAGCAAATACAAACACGAAGTAATGCATAGTAAATATAGAATGAATTATTGTGCGCCATCTATCTCTCCCGAACACATCGAAATAACCTCTGAATTACGCGATGTTTTCCGTAAATTAAGCAATCATTATACGTGTATTAGTGGGTATGATTACGAGACGGGTTCATTCCGGGCCGCATCATATGATGCGGCCATAATGTTAATTTCGGGAGAGAATATTTCGGAAAAAAACGCCAATCTCCCGAAAATACTGGCAGCATTGCGACACTTATGGGAAAAAGTGCATGAACCGGAATGGCAACAGTATTTCAAGCAGAAATATTCAGTGTATCCCAATTATCCCGTAGATGTGCGTTTATTTTGTGACGTTCCAGACAAATATGATTCGGATTTTGCGTATAAGTATTGTTTGTCGGTGAAAGAGTTGGAATTTATGATTATGGTGTTTGATACATATGTCAAACACAATCTGTATTTATTACCGTGTGCATGATGCGTGGTATTTTAGATGTATTATTTTATACCGAATGCTGCCAGTTTATTTTTTAGTTTATTCGTCGCACTCACCAGCGCACCCGTTGTATTCTTCAAATCGGTATTAGCCGACTGGATATACTGTATATCCGGATGATTCGCCATCGCTATACTCACACCTTGGTCACAAAGCGCATTCCAGTTATTAATAGTAGCGGTGGCATTCTGTATGATGGCCTGCTCCTCGGCTGACAAATCGGCGGCTGCACTGGGTGCGGCTACGGCAGAATCAACAAAATGATTAATATAGCCCATGGCACAATGGAGTTCAGCCATGACCGATTCAACGATTAAACGTGTTTCGTGCGCTGATTTCGGGAGAGAAACAGTGGAAGTGGCCAAGATTGTCTCTTTGAATTTCCCAAATACGTTGGACAAATTAGCGATGCGGCGCATAGCATCGGCAACGGCGGTTAAGAATGCTGTATCATCGATGATACTAACGCTCTCCATTTTCACGATAAAACTAGTGAAAAGCGCACTGAGTTGATCGGCCGCGGTGGCGAACTCGTTGAAACCGGCAATATCTACATCCAAACTCATTTGTTTGGTTTCGTTGGCGATTTGCGAGGCGGCCACAAAGAGTTGTGTATAATCGTCGATGGTACCCTTCCCGTGAAAATCCGAACATTTTATATCATTGGCATATGTGCGTATTTGCGATATAAGAGCGGCATGCGAGTTATTGTCATCATAATAAGTAAGTGCCGAACCCGATAAGTCTTGTGTGATTTG
>JACCEE012485082.1_pt1 | contig 11288 bp, 10 predicted proteins | sample 7449931 | NCBI WGS metagenome assembly JACCEE01 (sample SAMN15323457, study PRJNA562643) | freshwater metagenome | isolation source: river surface water | place: USA:Blue River Watershed | collected 2017-08-19 | reverse complement strand
GGCATCGGCTTCGCGCTGCTGCTCGGCGCGGAGTGGGTTGGTCTGCGCCTGGGTCTGGCCAGAGCCGGCCAGAAGAAGGCAGATCATTATCAGTTTTTTCATCTTATTCTCCTTTGCACTCTGCTATGCCTGATGCGGAGCAATTTTAATACCAATGCGGTTGGACTGTGACCGTTTATGGGGAGGTTCAGACTTGCAACCTCTGTGACGGTGACGGGACAGAGGACTGTGGCATGTGTCACGGCGCCGGCAGTTATTCGTGCAGCTTCTGCGGCGGCTCCGGCAATATTGAAGCGCAGTTTACCTGCAACGCCTGCGGCGGTTCCGGAGAGATCTGAACCTGCCGCTGGAGCCGGGCGCAAAAAAACCGGGCCCCGAAATGGGCCCGGCTCTTTTTGCGCGAAGCGGCTTACAGAACGCGCTTCTGGGCGGCCTTGTACAGGTCACCGAGGACCTGGGCCGGGTTCTTCTTCGTGCAGGCGGTTATCATGGCCGCTATCACGAAGGGCTTGAAGCCGGCTTCCTTGTAGGTGGCGATGCGGTACTTCTCGAACACCTTCGCGGAAACCTCGCCGTGCTTGCAGCTGACGTCGGTGATGTCGGCCGGCAGGCAGTGCTGGTACAGCGCCTCGCCGCCCTTGGTGAGAGCCATCATCTTGTCGTTGCACTCCCAGTCCATATGTTTGGCGTTCTCGGCAAGGCATTCCTTCTCGAGCTCCTTCAGGCCCGGGTGGTCGCCCTTCTCGAGCAGAGCGGTGCGGCGCTCCATGACCTGGAACGAGCCCCAGCTCTTCGGGTAAACGATGTCGGCGTCCTTGAAGGCGCTCTCCATGCTGTTGGAGACCTTGAAGGAACCGCCGGAGGCCTTGGCGTGCTTCTCGGCGATCTTCATGGTCTCGGGCTGCAGGTCGTAGCCCTTGGGGTAGGCCAGCTCGACGTTCATGCCGTAGCGGGTCATCAGGGTTATCACGCCCTGCGGCACGGAAAGGGGCTTGCCGTAGCTGGGCGAGTAAGCCCAGGTCATCGCGATCTTCTTGCCTTTGAGGTTCTCGAAGCCGCCGAAGTGGTTCTTTATGAACAGCATGTCGGCCATGGTCTGCGTCGGGTGGTCGAGGTCGCACTGAAGGTTGACCACCGCGGGGCGCTGGTTCAGCACGCCCTGCTTGAAGCCGTCGTCGAGGGCGTCGGCCACTTCCTTCTGGTAGGTGTGGCCCTTGCCGATGAACATGTCGTCGCGGATGCCGACCACTTCGGTCAGGAACGAGATCATGTTGGCGGTCTCGCGCACGGTCTCACCGTGGGCTATCTGGGACTTGCCCTCGTCGAGGTCCTGCACGGCCAGGCCGAGCAGGTTGCAGGCGGAGGCGAAGGAGAAGCGGGTGCGGGTGGAGTTGTCGCGGAAGTTGGACACGGCCAGGCCGGTCCTGAACATCGAGGTGTCGATGTTCTTCGCGTGCATTTCCTTCAGGAGTTCGGCTATCGTGAAGACGGCCTTCAGTTCCTTGTCGGACTTCTCCCAGGTCAGCAGGAAGTCCTTATGGTACATGTCGACGCCGAGGGCGGCGAGCTCTTTTAAAGATTTTTCTATATCAATGGACATTGTTTATCTCCGGAGTGTATTTGGCGTATTTCCGCCAATCAATTAAATGTATTTAGCGGTCCTATTGTCAAGATTTTATATCATATAGACCCGGCCCGAGCCGGCACATATGAGAGCAGAAGACAACAGCCCCGCGCCTTTCAGCTGGCGCCGCCTGCCCGGCGGCGTGCTGGTGACCGCCTGCATGGGCGGCTGGGCGCTGCTGCGGCCGGAGGAGTTCCGCCTTTTCGCCGCTGGCCGGCTGAAGAAGGGCCCGGCGCTGGCCAGGCTGCGCGAGGCCGGGCTGATGCGCTCCCGTCTGGACATGGAAGGCCTGGCCGCCGACTGGAACGACTCCAACGATTACCTGCGCCGCGGCCCCGGCCTGCACATACTGGTGCTGACGCAGCGCTGCAACCACCGCTGCGTCTATTGCCAGGCCGGCGAGGTCACCGGCCGCAGCATGACCGCCGCCACGGCCCGGCGCGCCATAGACACGGCCTTCGCCGCGCCGGTGGAAGGCCTGGCCATAGAGTTCCAGGGCGGAGAGCCGCTGATGAACTGGCCGGTGCTGAAGTCCGCAGTCGCTTACGCCCGCGCCGCGGCGCGCCGCGCCGGCAAGGACCTGGAACTTTCCGTGGTCTCCAATTTCAGCCTGATGGACGCCGACAAGGCCGCCTTCCTGATAGAGAACGGCGTGGCCGTCTGCACCTCGCTCGACGGGCCGGCCGATCTTCACGACGCCAACCGCCCTTATTCCGGCGGCAGCGCGCATGCGCTGGCCGCGCGCTGGATAGGGCATTTCCGCAAGGCCCGCGGCTCTGAGCCGCCCGGCGGCCCCAGCGCCCTGCTCACGGTGACGCGAGCCTCGCTGGGCCGCGCGCGGGAGATAGTGGACGAGTACGCCCGCCTCGGCCTGCCGTATATTTTCCCGCGCCCGCTCTCGCCGATGGGCCTGGCCCGCCGCCGCTGGGACGAGATAGGTTATTCCCCGGCGGAATTCCTCGCCTTCTACGGAGAGGCTCTGCGCCGCGTGCTGGAACTGAACCTGGCCGGTCGGCGGATAAAAGAGAAAACGGCCTTCCTCGCCGTGAAGAAGATACTCGGTTCCCAGGACAACCGCTACGTGGACCTGCGCTGCCCCTGCGGCGCGGGCCTCGGCCAGCTGGCCTACGACTGGGACGGCGGCGTCTATACCTGCGACGAGGGCCGTATGCTGGCCCGTGACGGGGACCTGTCCTTCCGCCTCGGTTCCGTCGGGGACGGTTACGCCGCGCTGATAGCCGCCGAGCCGGTGAAGGTCTGCGCCGTGGCCTCCAGCCTGGACCTGCAGCCGGCCTGCGCCCGCTGCGCCTACCGGCCTTACTGCGGCGTCTGCCCCGCCTACAACAGCTCGCTGCAGGGCGGGCCCTGGGGCAACATGGCGGCCAACGGGCGCTGCGAGATCATGAAGGGGACCTTCGACCTGCTGTTCGGCCTGCTGGCGCGCAAGCGCTGGCGCGCCGTCTTCGAGGACTGGCTGGCCTCGTCCCAGTCTTGAAAATCTGCTGATTTTGTGGTAAAACATACCGTATTGTCCCGATAAGGGGGAAGGGGTATTGTTTTGTCCTTATGAAAATTAAAATAGTAATAGTGGTCCTGGTACTCGCAGTCGCCTTCGCGGCGCTGAAGTTCATGTCCTCGCGCAAGGCCCCGGTGACGCCCGCCGCTCCCGGTCCCCAGGTAACGCAGCAGGAGGACCAGGGCGTGCCGTTGCCAGCCGGCGCCACCGGCCAGGTGCCGGTCAGCGAGGTTTCAACCCCGGGCTATATACCGCCCGTCGCCCCGGTGGATTATTCCGGTCTTACGCTGCTGCCCGGCGCCATGGAGGCCAAGGGAGCCTGCGAGAAGGGCTCGCCTAAAGAGATCATCGCTGCGCACGGCAGGATGTGGGGCTATTTCATGGGCCAGAACGTCGGCTTCAACCCCGACCAGAGCCGCCGCGTCTACGACTATATTTCCGAGTACTACGCCTGCGCGTCCATGTCTCGCGGCGACGTTTCGCTGTGCGACCTGCTGCCCGGCGAGGCCGCCCAGGACAGCGTTAAGGTTGAGTATGGCGCCAGCCCGCTGGCGCGCTGCCGCGAGAGGGCCGTGCCGCTGCTGTTCCGCGCCTACCTCGCCGGCAAGACCAACAACGTCAGCGTCTGCCAGTCCGAGCTCGGCGACTGGTACCCGGCCAACGCGGCCAAGGTCTCGCAGCCGGATTTCTGCGCCGCGGCGGCGCAGGGCCCGTCCGCGCTGGCCGCCTACCTGACGCAGAAGATCCCCGAGTTCCCGTCGGCCCGCGGCGTCTACCTGCCCGACTCGCTGTCGTCCTGCGGAGGCGACCAGAACTGCCGCAACAACTTCTCCGTGTACAAGGCCCTGAAGGCCGGCTCGGCCGACTCCTGCCCCGAGAACCTCAAGCCCTTCTGCAACGCCTTCATCGATAAGACCCGGGCGGCCTGCGCGCCAATCATCAACGAGATGTCGAAGGATTACTGCGCCTCGCTGGCCGACGCCAACAAGCGCAGCAAGGGCTTCGCCGGCCTGACGCCGGACCAGGTCAAGGAAGAGCTCAAGGCGCAGGCGGCCAAGAAGGCCGAGGAAGATAAGCGCCTGAAGGACAACGCCTCGACCACCAAGGATATAAACGAGCGCGTCCGCGCCATCATGAAGAAGAAGGGCGGGGAATAAAGGACGACCATATGAAAAAAGGCAAACTCAAGAAGAACATACGCATGTTCCTCAGCAGCGAAGAAGGCAAGATGCTGGATTCCGACATCGTGAAGACCGGCCTCGCCCTCGGCATACTGGGGACCGCGATGGTGGAGCAGGCCTCGGCCCAGATACACACCAACTACTTCGGCTCCACCTACCATGTCAGCCACCAGAGCCACGGTTCGCACGGCTCTCACGGCAGTCACGGTTCGCACGCGTCCCACGGCAGCCACGGTTCGCACGGCTCTCACGGCAGCCACGGTTCGCACGGCAGCCACGGTTCGTACTGAGCGGTGCCCGCCCGGCGCGCCTTCTACCTGCATTGCCCGTCGGGCGATATAGGGCACGCCGTCCACATGTTGCGGCTCCTGGAGTCCCTTAAGGGGACACGGGGCCGCAATATTATTTTCCTCCGTTCGCCGCGTTTCCATCCCTTCGACCGGTTCAAGGACTTCGGCGACGTGCGCCGCCTGGCCGGGGCGCCTTCGGCCGCCTCCGGACGGAGGCTGGCCGCCGCGCTGGCCGCTTTCCGCCCGGACGTTCTCGTCACCGAGTTCTTCCCTTTCGGCCGGCGCGAATGCGCGCCCGAGCTGGGTCCGGCGCTGGACGCCGCCGCCATGAGCGGCGCCAGGCTGGTCTCCAGCCTGCCCATGCCTTATTTCACGGCCCCTGAGAAGGACCTGCCGCGGCTGGCGGAAGAATGCCGCCGCTATGACCGCATCCTGGTGCATAGCCCGGCCGGGGCCGACCTGCCGTATATGGCGAAGGCCGTGCGGCTGGAGCGGCGCGTCGGGGAGCGCGCTTTCTCGGCTTTCTTCGACGGACTTTCGGACCGCGCCGTCTTCACCGGCTACCTGCTGCCGCGGAAAATGCCCCGGCCCTCGCGCGGCGGCTACATACTGGCCTCGCGCGGCGGCGGTTCCACGTCGGGCGAACTGATAGAGGCCGCCATAGCGGCGGCCGCGGAACTGCGGCTGCCGCTGGTGGCCGTGGCCGGCCCGGCCTCCACGCCGGCCGAACTGCGCCGTTTCAAGGCCCTGGCTTCCTCGCTCGGCGGCGGCGCCGAGGTGCTGCGCGAGGCGCCCGACATGATATCGCTGATAGCCGGCGCCGAGGCCTGCGTCTCCACCGCCGGCGGCTCGGTGTACGAGATGCTGGCCCTGCGCAAGCGCATGGTGCTGGCCCCTTACTGCGGCACGCGCGGCCGCGAGCATTCCGACCAGCTGGCCCGCGCCTGGCTCATGCGCGACGCGGCCGGCGCCGGGTTGCTGCTGCCCGGCGGCGTGACGCCGTCCGGAGTGGCCTCCGCGCTGCGCCGCGCGCTGGCCCGTAAGGCGTCGCGTTCGCCGCGCGTGAAGCCGTCCTGGTTCGCCGGGGCCGCGCGCTCGGCGGAGGAAATATGCCGCCTGTGAAGACCACCGTGATGATGGAACTCACCTGGCGCTGCCCGGCGGCCTGCCGCTTCTGCTACCTGCGCGGCACCGGGCGCCTGAACGCCGGCCGCCGCGAGATGAGCGCCGCCGCCATAGAGCGCTTCATGCGCCGTTTCCCGGCGGGCACGCATTTCTATTTCAGCGGGGGCGAGCCTTTCCTGCGCCGCGACATCTTCCGCGTGCTCGGCTATGCGGCCTCGCGCGGTTTCGAATGGGGCGTGAACACCGGCGCCCTGCCCCTGGAAGAGGCGGCCGTCGCAAAACTGATGGCCCTGCGGCCTTCCTACGTGATATTCTCGCTGCACGGCACGCCGGCCCTGCACGACGGGCTTACCGGCGTGAAGGGCGCCCACGCCCGGCTGTCGCGCGCGCTGCGCCTGGCGGCCGCGCTGAGGCGGCCCGGCACCGAGGTGATGACCAACTGCGTGATCTGCCCGGAGAACGCCCGCGCCCTGCCGGCCGTCTACCTGCAGGCCGCCCGCGCCGGCGCGGACAGGGCCGTGTTCGAACACCTGCAGTTCGCCGGGCCGGCCGCCGCCCGCGCGGGGCTTTCGCCAGAGGCGCTGATAACCCCTTTCATCGGCGGGCTGAAGATGGACCTGCGCGCGCTGGGCGCCTCTATAAAAGAACTCAAGGCGCTGCGCGGTGCCTTCCGCACCCACCTCGAGCTGAGGCCCGATTTCGACGCCAAAGAACTGGCCCGGTATTATAAAGGCTCGCCGCGCCCGGCGGCCTGCCCCGGGCTGACCTCGACGGTGAACGTGGAGCCCGACGGGCGCATACGCGCCTGCGTGCTGTATTCGGCCAAGGCGGGCGACGCGGCCTCCTACGACGCCGCGGCCGTCAGGCGCGCCCAGCGCGCGCTGGTTAAAGGCGGCGCGCCGGCGGGCTGCGCCCGCTGCTGCCGCCGCTACGTTATCGAGAGGATCTTCTGAGCAGTTCAGCGCAGGTCCGGAACGCGGCGAGGCCGCGTCCTTCCAGTTCCTTCAAGAAAGAAAAGTAATCCTTCATCGCCTTCAGCCCGGCGGCGTTCAGGTCGGCGTGGTGGAAGTATATGCCGGCCGGCCCTTTCTCGCGTATGGCGGCCAGCGTGCGCGACTTCAGCAGGGCCGCGTCGACGGGGCGCGGTTCGAGCCGCAGGTCGTATTCGTTCACCGTCACGCGCGTGCGCAGGAAGGCCAGCCCGCCCGGCGCGCCGCCCGGCGGCAGCCTGCTCGACGACACTCCGCGCAGCCGCAGCGCGGCCGCGGCCTTGAGAGTGTCGGTGTTGCAGGCGTGGAAGGGCGGCACGAATACCGGCGTAAAAAGTTTCCCGAACAGCCGCCTCATCAGCTTTTTTCCGGCGGCCATGTCCGCCAGCTGCAGGGCGTAGGGCCGCGAGGGGCCGAACTCGTGCTTGAGGTACCTGTTGCCCGAATGCTCGGCGTGGGAGAACCCGTGCTGCAGGGCCTCCACTCGCGCGCCGGCCGCGGCTTCGCCGGCCAGGAAACGGACCAGCGGCTCGCCGGCAGCGGCGGGTATCACGGCGCAGGAAAGCGGCAGCCCCGCCGCGCGGATAAGCCGCCAGGCGCGGCGGAAGGCGGCGTCGGGCGCCGTCACGTCGTCGCAGCGCAGGAAGAATTCCTTCATAACTTCATCCACGGGTCGCGGCCGAAAGTATTCCCGGCGAGGCCGGCCTGGAAGCGGCTGCCGCCGAGGCAGCAGTTCAGCATGCGGCAGCCGCGGCAGGCGCGCGGCAGCCAGCCGCCGGCGCGCAATTCCTTTATGTACGGCGAGCCGAGGGCTTCTTTCAGCGTGCGGCCCAGGAATTCCGAAGAGGGATAGGAAGGTTTGTATCTGCCCGAGGGGTCCAGCACCAGCCTGGTCCAGCCGTCGTCGAAGCGCGCGCCCAGGGCCCAGGGCCGCGCTGCGGCCGGCAGGGCGCAGAAAGGCACGGGGTTGGCCAGCACGGCCCGCGGCAGGCCGCCGCCCTGCACCGCGGCCTGCGAGGCCAGCCCGCGCATGTCCGCCGCGGTCACGCGGAATTCCGGCGCGGCCGCCAGCGCCGCCGGCCCCAGCATCGGCCGGTAAAGCTCCCAGATATCGAAGCCCATGCGTCCTACGCGGGCGCGGGAGGCCTTGAAATCCCCGGCGATGCGGCGGGAGATCACGGTGCCGGCGCGCACCACCTTCACGCCGGCGGCGCGCAGCAGTTTCACGGCGGCGGCCTTGGCCGCCAGCGAGCCCGGGCGGCCGGTGGCGGCCGCGTGCGAGGCCTCGTCGGTGCCGGGGAGGGAGATAAGAGCGTTGTCCGCCAGCCCGGCCAGCCGGCGCGCGGCGGCGCGGTCCAGCAGGGTGCCGTTGGTGTTGAGCAGTATATAGAAGCCCAGCTTCCGAGCCAGCTTCAGGAGGCCGTAAAGGTCGGGGTGCAGCAGCGGCTCGCCGCCGGTGAAGCGGGCGCTCTTCACGCCCAGCCGCGCGGCCTCGCGCAGCGCTCTTTCGCCCGCCGCGGCGGGCAGGCGCAGAGCCTCGCGGCCGAAGCAGGCCCGGCAGGCCAGATTGCATTCCTTGGAGAGCTCCAGCACTATTTCCGACGGAGCCGGCAGTACCGGCGAGAGGAGTTGCGCCGGCAGGCCGCGCGGCGCGCCTGGGCAGCGGCATGCCAGCGCGCAGGTCCGGCAGGCGGGCACGCGGCGGAAAGGTCCCTTTTCGCCGACGGGCCAGCTGAAATGTTCGAAAGCGTCGGGCATCAGGCAGGGCGGAGCGCCCTCTATGAAGACCAGAAAAGAGGCCTCCAGCGCCAGCAGGCGGTAGGCGGCCTCGCGGGCGCCGGGCGCGGACGCGCCCGGCGTAAAACGCATACGGAACTCGCGGCTCCGCAGCCGCAGCGAGAGGTCCAGCCCGGCCTCGCGGCCTTCCCGCAGCATGGCCTCAAGCATCGGCGAGCCTCCAGTAGTAGGCCCCGCGGCTGAAGCGCCGCGCCACCAGGCCGCGCCGCTCCAGCGCCTGGCCTGTGACCAGCACGCTGTTGCCGTCGGCGCAGTCATAGCAGAGCGGCACGCCGCGCGCGCCTTTAAGGACGCCGGCGGTGCTCAGCTCACCGCCGGCCTTCAGCACCTCGATGAAGCATTTCTCGTTGTTGGTAAGGAAAACGCCGGGCGCCGCCTTGAAACCGGCCGGCTTGCCCTTCACCGGGTTCAGGCCTTTCCAGCCGTACCTGGCCAGGTAGCCGGCGTCCACCCCGCGGCAGCTCTTCGCGAAATGGCAGCCGGCGCAGCGCGGTCCCTGCCTGCGGGTGAGGGCCACGGACTCGTCGAGGTCGCGGCTGTTGCCGTCGGCGCCCACCACCACGGTGTTGAAGCGGTATATGCCGGCGGCCCTGCTCTCGAAGCCGGGCAGCAGGCAGGGCGGCACGTTGAGGGCTTTCACCTCGCGGCCCAGGCCGCCGTCGGCCGCCGCGCGCAGCGCCGCGGTTATGTAGGGCGCGGCCTGCGGCAGCGGCAGGCGCAGCCGCCCGGCGCGGGCCATGGCCCCGGTATAGATCGGGTAGATGATCACGAAACTCGGCACGCCTTCCTTCATGAAGAAATTTACGGCGTCCGGCAGCGAGCGGTAGTTGGCCCGCGTGACTATCAGGTTCACGCTGACGGCCGCGTTGAGCCCCAGCATGTTCTCAAGCCCGGCCAGGCTTTTCTCAAAAGCCCCGGCGCGCCCCACCAGACGGTCGTGCACGGCGGGCTTGTGCCCGGCGAAGGTGAACTTGCAGACGGTGAGCCCGGCCCGCACCAGCCTGCCGGCCAGCGCTTTGTCGGCCAGGCGCATGCCGTTGGTCTGCAGCCGCACCGCCTTAAAGCCAACGCCGCGGGCGGCCCGCACCAGCTGCGGCAGGTCGCGCCTGAGCAGCGCCTCGCCGCCGGAGAAGCCCAGGCGGCGGAAGCCGGCCTTGCGGGCCAGGTAGATGTGGCGCACCGCGTCGGCGGCCTTCATAACGGAGGACGGCGCGAAATCGGCCTGCGAACAGAAGGCGCAGCTTAGGTCGCAGGCGTGGTTGAGTATGAGTTCGCAGCAGTCCGGCTTTTTCATTTCTTAAGTATGTCCCGCATCGGCGCCCAGTCAAAGGCGGCCAGCAGCGCCTCCGCCTTGGGCGGCACGCTTTTAACATTGTAGTATTGCACGGCCCTTTTGTAAAAAGGCAATCCGGCCGGCGGTTCGGCGTCGAATTCCCAGGAATGAAAATAGAGCACGGCCGGCAGCCCGGCGCGGTTTAGCGCGGCCACGCGGCGGCGCATGAAATCCGCGCCGGCCCAGCGCAGGAAGGTGCCGCCCAGGAAAGGCAGGCCGAAGCCGAGGCAGTTGAATACCGACGGCGGGAATTCCGTGAGGCCGGGTATGATCTCGTGCGGGCCGCGGGGCGCGGACGAGTTGAGCGGGTAAAGGCTGGCGTCGTACGAAAAGCCGGCCTCGCGTATGAGCGGCAGGAAGGCGGCGGCCCGGCCTTTTAGCGACCAGGTGGGCGAGCGGTAACCGGCCGGCGCGGCGCCGCAGGCTTTTTGTATGGCCTCGCGCGAGCGCTTCAGGTCCAGGGCGAATTCCCGCGGCGTCATGCGCCACAGCGAACGGTGGGTGTAGCCGTGGCTGGCCAGTTCGTGGCCGGCGGCTTTTATGGCGCGCGCCACGCCGGGATACTCGTCGGCCAGCCGGCCCAGCATGAAAAAAGTGGCTTTAATCCCGCGCCTGTCCAGCAGCTTCAGCGCGGCGCCGGCGTTCTCCGCGAAATGGCCGGCGGCCCCGGCCGGCGGGCCGTCGAACAGCACGGTGTCGTGCCATTGCTCCAGGTCCACGGTGACGGCGTTAAGCGTAGGTCCTCCCGGCCGAACTGTAAGGCGCCCGGCCGCAGCGGCGGCAGGAAGGGAAGAAGCCGCCGTTCTTTATCAGCAGGCGGCGGAAGGCTTTGTAGGCCTGGCCGTTGTAGGCCGCCAGGGGGGCGGCCGTGCGCCGGGAGATCCTGGCGGCCAGCGGCTGGCAGGTGAGCAGGCTGCCGTCGGGCGCGAACCAGGCGGCGTTGAACTGGCCCAGGCAGAAACCGGGGCGCTCCATCTTTGCCGCCGGGGAATACCACTTTTTTATCTCGCGGCCCGTGAGCGGCGGATAGAACTTGGCGTCCTTGCCGGCCAGGCGGCGCACCTCGGCCGCGCCTTTGGCGAGCGCGGCGGCGTTCATGCCTTGCGCCAGGTCCTCGGAAGAATTCAGCGGGGTGGCCGAGCCTATGCCGGCCAGCAGCGCGGCGGAGGCCGCGGCGTCGCGGGCCGCTACGAACTCGAGGTGGTTGAAAGCTATGCCGTCGGCGCCCAGCGCTTTGAGCGCGCGCCATACCGCCGGCAGCCGGGCGTGGTTGGCGCGGTTTATGGTGCACCAGAGGGTGATGCGCGTATGGGCGGGGCGGCGCGCCTTCATAATCTCCAAATTGCGCACCGCCGCGTCCCAGGCGCCCGGCCCGGCTGTGCGGTCGTGCAGCGCGCGGCCGCCGTGCAGGGAAAGCACTATCTCGTCGGGGC
>JACCEE012315369.1_pt1 | contig 11290 bp, 13 predicted proteins | sample 7449931 | NCBI WGS metagenome assembly JACCEE01 (sample SAMN15323457, study PRJNA562643) | freshwater metagenome | isolation source: river surface water | place: USA:Blue River Watershed | collected 2017-08-19 | reverse complement strand
TCCTGAAATAACTAATAGCCTCCTTCTCGTTTTCCATTTTATGATGGACATTACCAATGTTGTGCAACAATTCGGCTGCGTATTCCTGGTTCCTGTCACACAACTTTAGCCCCTCGATAAACTGTTCAATAGCCTTCTCTCCCTGATCCATATTGTGGTAGCAAAGACCGACAGAGCTATAGCAGTTGGTCAGATAGAAAGTATCCTTTAACTGTTCAAAAAGAGCTTTTGCTTTCTCATAGGAAGGAATCGCATGAATATACTCACGTGCATAGAAATCGGTTTCTCCCAGATAGTAAAATGATCTGGCCTGTTCCAAAAGCTGCTTGTGCTTCACTGCGAGCTGATAAGCCATCCTGGAATACGAATTGCTTTTGGCCGTATCTTCCCTGGTAAAAAATGACAATTCCAGATAAAGACCTGATTTCTGTTTTTCGGTGGCTTTTTCTGTCAGATTTAATAAACTGTCAACTTCAGTTTGTGCCAATGCAGCAATTGAAATAACTATTGTACCCAGAAAGAGACAGAATTTCTTCATCAGTTTTATACAACCAGCAGATTTTCAACAGGTATAATATTTTCACCTTTGTATCTCAACATCAGGTTGGCCAATGCAAGCGTGTCTTTTTCGCAATACCTGATGATGCGGTCCAAATCACCATCCTGGTAATATACACGCGCAACCTGACTTCCGTCAATGTCGTCTTTGGGAGTAGGAATATTGAATACGGCGCACAACAAATCGAGTGAAGTATAATTTTTATAGTCGCCGAATTTCCACATTTGCAATGTGTCGAGCAGCCGGTCTTTAACTTCCCACGGTTTTGCCCCGGCCACATCCAGAATTTTGGGTATCCTGAGCCCGTTAATCAAAGTGCGGCGTGCAATGTACGGATAGTCAAATTCCTGTCCGTTATGGGCACAAAGCTTTTTGCCGGAATGTGAGGTAAATTTTTCGAGCATATCGTTAAACGAGAGCAGTAATTTTTTCTCATCAGCATCATGAAATGATTTTACACGATACCATCGTTCACCGTTTTTCTGGATAATAACACCTGCCGAAATACAAATAATCCGGCCAAATTCAGCATAGATTCCTGCCCGTTCATATACGTCAGAGGCAAGTTGGTTTTCATCCCTGAAATGGATTGATTTTTTATCCCACAACTGCTGGAAATGCTCCGACAGCTCAGCAAATTCGGGCTTTTGAGGCGCAGTTTCAATATCGATGAACAGAATATCTTCGGATGAGAGTGATTCGAACATTTACTTGAGATTTTGTTGGATGTAATTGGTTAGGATATTAATGGCAACCAGATTGTTACCACCCTGAGGCACAATAATGTCGGCAAATTGTTTGGTAGGCTCAATAAACTGGATATGGCTCGGACGTACGGTTTTCTCATAACGATCCAAAACCATCTGCACATTTCTTCCCCGCTCGATAATATCCCGTTGAATCACACGAGATAAACGCAGGTCCGAATCGCAGTCAACAAATACTTTAATACCCATCTGCTCACGGAGAATTGCCGGCAATAAAACAAGAATCCCTTCAATAATAACAACCGCTTTAGGCTGTATCTCCCGGGTTTCTTCGGAACGGGTGCAAGTGAGGTACGAATAGATTGGCTCCTGAACAGGATGCCCGGCTTTCAGTTTAATAATGTGTTCAACGAGCAGTTCAAATTCGATAGACGCCGGATGGTCGTAATTGATTTTCTGTCTTTCGTCCATCGGTAAATGACTATTGTCTTTATAGTACGAATCTTGCGAAATTACAGCAACTTCGCCAGCCGGAAGCTTTTCGATAATCTTCTTAACTACAGTCGTTTTACCCGATCCGGTTCCACCGGCAATTCCAATAACAAGCATAAAAATGTTTTTTTTCAAAGATAATGAAGTGAATGGCTTTTCAGCAAGCAAAATTATACGTTGTGGAACAGAGGTCAGAAAATGTTAACTTCGCAGTGAAAACGTTAAAACCATATCGTTATGATTAACCATATTGTATTGTTTAAACTGAAAAAATACGACACCGAAAGCGAAAAGCAAGACGTGATCGGCGCTATTGAGGATGCTTTGCTTAGCTTAAAAGATAAAATTACCGAACTGAAATACATTGAGGTTGGAGTAAATTACGAATTAGCTGCCAAATCATACGATGTTTGTTTAATTTCTCATTTCGAGACCATCGAACAGCTTGATTCCTACCGGATCCATCCGGAACATGTGAAAGTTGCTGAACTTATTGGACAGCACGCTGTTGAACGTGCAGCAGTAGATTTTGAATTTTAATCTGCTACCGAGTTTTAAAAAACGATTTCTAAATTTAATTATTCCTTAACGCATGGAAGGATTGTATCCACTGAAGTTTACACCCATTTTCAAAGATAAAATATGGGGTGGCAATAAAATAAAATCGATCTTGAACAAAGATTTTGGCCATTTGCCAAACTGTGGCGAAAGTTGGGAACTTTCGGGTGTTGAAGGCAACATTTCGGTTGTATCGAACGGTTTTTTAGCCGGAAATACGCTCGAAGAGCTGATTGAAATATACATGGGTGACTTGGTTGGTGAGGGTATTTTTGAAACCTATGGAATAGAGTTTCCCCTACTCATTAAATTCATCGATGCCAACGACGATTTGTCTATTCAGGTTCACCCGGATGACGAAATGTCGAAAGAGCGCCACAATGCCTTTGGCAAAACAGAAATGTGGTATGTGATGCAGGCTGATCAGGGTTCAAAACTTCAGTCAGGATTTAATCAGCAGGTCGATCAGGACAAATACCTTTTTAAGTTAGAACACAACGAACTGACCGACATCCTGAATTTTGAAGAAGTTGCTGCAGGTGATGTCTTTTTTATTCCTGCCGGAAGAGTACATGCCATCGGGAAAGGGATCCTGCTGGCCGAAATTCAGCAAACCTCGGATATAACTTACCGGATATACGATTACGACCGCCGCGATAACGAGGGCAATCCGCGTGAACTGCACACCGAACTGGCATTAGACGCTATCGATTATACACTTTCACCGGAATACAAAACCCGCTACGAATCAAAACTAAACGAGTCGGTAGAATTGGCCAAATGTAAATATTTTACAACCAACGTATTAGACCTCAATACCATTGTCGAAAAAGATTACAACAAACTCGATTCGTTTGTTATTTATATTTGTTTGGATGGTGAATTGCAAATCGAAACAGAATCGGGTTCAGAAACGGTACAGAAAGGTGAAACCATACTGATACCGGCTTCTATCGAAAATGTACAGCTTAAACCCTTATCGGCTACGGTAAAATTACTCGAAGTTTATATTGGTTAACCTGGTTATTGGTTGTCGTTAAATTTGCACCAGCAATTAACCTACAACATTTGACTACAGAGTAGCAACAGAAGGCCATTTCCTAAAATTTAACGCAGCAATATTGAATGATCAAACAAGCCAGATTTTTAATCAGTAATACCGATGTCCGAAAGTGTCCTGCACCGGATAGGCCTGAATATGCTTTTATCGGGCGGTCCAATGTAGGCAAATCGTCGCTCATCAATATGCTTGTTGGTCAAAACAATCTGGCAAAAGTTTCAGTACGTCCAGGCAAAACTCAACTCATCAATCATTTTATTGTTGATGAAAGTTGGTATCTGGTCGATCTTCCCGGTTACGGATATGCCAAAATTGCAATTTCGGTAAAGGAAAAGTTCCAGAAGTTAATCAGCCGGTACATCCTTGAACGTGAAAATCTATACTGCTTGTTTGTGCTGATAGATATCCGGCATGCACCACAAAAGATTGATGTGGAATTTATAACCTGGCTGGGCGAGAACAACATTCCGTTCGCTATTATTTTTACCAAAGCAGATAAATTAGGAAAAGTGACAGCAGCTAAAAATGTAGCTGCTTACTCGCAGGAACTTAAAAAGTTATGGGAAGAATTACCTCCAATGCTGGTTAGTTCATCGCACGACAACACTGGACGCGAAGAGATTATTTCGTACATCCAAAACATTAATAATTCGCAATAAACACATTCATTACCAAATACTTAAATAAAAATAAAACTTACTTTTATTTCCGGTAAATATTAACTTATACCGTAAATACAAGGGGATATGAGTAAGTTTTTTATACCTTTGCCCGCATTCCAGAAACACAAATTTTAAAAAGGAAGAAATGTCAAGAAAAGCTCCTCTCAAGATTTTTCCGTGTACAAAAAGTGTGGATTTAACCAAACGGATTTGCGATGGTTTGGGGGTTGAAATAGGAAAAACTTCCTGTCCGATTTTCTCGGATGGTGAGTTTGAACCTTGCTACGAAGAAACAATCCGCGGTTCGCATGTATTTATTATCCAGTCAACTCCCCCACCGGCTGATAACCTGATGGAATTATTACTCATGATTGACGCTGCAAAACGTGCGTCAGCCTATAAGACCATTGCAGTTATCCCCTACTTTGGTTATGCCCGGCAAGACCGGAAAGATAAACCACGTGTTTCAATTGGTGCCAAGCTGATAGCCGATTTGCTTTCAACTGCCGGAGCCGATCGTATCATCACCATGGATCTCCATGCCGATCAGATTCAGGGTTTCTTTAATGTGCCGGTTGACCATTTGTATGCATCATCACTTTTTATTCCGTTTATTGGTCAAATGGGATTAGAGAATCTGGTTGTTGCATCGCCCGATGTGGGCGGAACCAAACGTGCCAATACCTACGCCAAAATGCTTGGAACCGACATGGTTATTTGCCACAAGTCGCGCGCAAAAGCAAATGTTGTTGACAGCATGACTTTAATTGGTGATGTGAAAGGCAAAGATGTGATTATTGTTGACGACTTAATTGATACCGCCGGTACAATTGCCAAAGCTGCCGACCTGATGATGGATAAAGGCGCCCACAGTGTTCGTGCCTTTGCTGCACATGGCGTATTATCAGGCCCGGCTTACGAAAGAATCGAAAATTCAGCATTAACCGAAGTCTATTTTACCGACTCCATTCCCGGAAAACAAGAATCATCAAAGATTAAATATATCCCGATTGCAAAGGCTTTAGGCGAGGCAATTGAAAGAGTTTATAAAAATCAGTCAATTAGTTCGATGTATTACGGCTAATTGTATATATTTGCACCGCTTTTTCCATAAGCACATGTTATGCATGCTGTTTGCCCTTTCAACGTAAAGGGAGGACTGAGTACCATAATTTTAAACAAAAAAAGTAAGATGAAATCAATTTCGATTAAAGGCACTAAAAGAGAAGTCGTAGGTAAAAAAGAGGCCAAAAGACTTCGTAAAGAAGCATTAGTTCCCGGAGTATTGTATGGTGGCGAGGAACCCATCCATTTTTATGCTCCTGAAAAAGAATTTAAATCGCTGATTTACACACCAAACGTTTACCTGGTTGATTTAGATATCGACGGTACAGTTTACCAGTCGATTATTCAGGATGCACAATTTCACCCGGTTGAAGAACAACTGATGCACGTTGACTTCCTGCGTACTTCTGATGACAAAATGGTAAAAGTTGAAATCCCTGTGAAAACGGAAGGATTTGCAAAAGGTATCCGTAAAGGGGGTAAATTAAAACTGAACCTTCGTACCTTGAAAGTTAAAGCAATGGTAAAACATCTTCCGGATTCCATCACCATTAATGTTGATGATTTGGATTTGGGCCAGAGTTACAAAGTAGGTTCTTTAGTTAGAGAAAACCTCGAATTTTTGAATGCAAAAGCGGTACCTGTGGTAACTATCATGATTACCAGAGCTGCTAAAGCTGCTAAAGCTGGTGGTAAAGGTTAATTCTTAAAAGCACTATTTTGAAATACCTGATTGCAGGATTAGGAAATCCGGGAAAAGAATACGAAAATACCCGGCATAATATAGGATTTAAAATATTGGACGCTCTTGCAGATGCGTCCAATATTGTTTTTAGCGATGAACGTCACGGTTGGGTTACCGAATATAAATTTAAAAGCCGTACGTTTATTTTGCTGAAACCTTCCACATACATGAATTTGAGTGGAAAGGCCGTAAATTACTGGATGCAGAAAGAAAGTATTGCCATCGAAAATCTTTTGGTAGTCGTTGATGATCTGGCGCTTCCGCTGGGTTCGTTACGACTTCGTGCCAAAGGAAGCGATGCCGGTCATAATGGGCTGAAAAATATTACTCAGGTAATCGGCAGCCAGGATTATGCCCGTCTTCGGTTTGGAATTGGCGATAATTTCAGGCAAGGCCAACAGGTTGATTATGTGTTGGGCGAATGGGATAAACAGGAAAAACTTGAACTTCCGGCACTGATTGATACGTCCATCGAAATCATCAAAAGCTTCGGCACCATTGGCGTAAGCCAAACCATGACCTTTTTTAACAAACGGAAATAAACAGAAATGGCAGAAGGGATTCGCATTGACAAATGGCTTTTTGCTGTGCGTCTGTACAAAACGCGCAGCCTGGCATCCGAAGAATGTAGAAAAGGGAAAGTTACGATCAATGGGATGAACGTAAAACCTTCGCGTGAGATAAAAGAAGGCGAAACCATCCAACTTCGCCGCCCCCCCATTACACGGAGCTACAAAGTGATTGCCCTGACTGAAAATCGGATGTCGGCCAAACTGGTTCCTGAATTTATGGTTGAAACAACACCTGCCTCGGAACTGGAGATTCTGGAGGTTCAGAAAAACATGAGCATCTATAATCGTGAACGCGGAACCGGCAGGCCCACAAAAAAAGAACGCCGCGACCTGGATGATTTTTTTAATGTTTGATTTAAGCCTTCAACACCATGCTGGTAGCACACGAAAAACGAAAAACAAATATTGCTGAATATATCTTGTACATGTGGCAGATAGAGGATTTGCTGCGTGCCTGTTCATTCGATCCGGAAATTATCGAACAGCAACTGGTAGCCCGGTTTCAGGCAAATAAAAATACCGAAAAAGAAATAACCGATTGGTACTTAAGTCTGGCTTCAGCGATGAACAAGGAAAACATTCGGGAAAAAGGACACCTGCTGGCTATTACCAACAACCTGAACGATTTGAATGAATTTCATCTCAAAATGCTTGAACAACAGAACGATCAGGAATATTTACACTTGTACCAAACCAACAGCGGAGCCATTGCTGAACTGATGCAGCGCTCGGGCAACTCTGCCCAAAATGAAATTGAAGCTTGTTTGAATGCGCTATATGGATTGATGACATTGAAATTAAAAAAAGCAGAAATTTCTGAATCAACACAGAAAACGGTACAGGGATTTGGGCAGTTGATCGGTCATTTATCGGCCCGGTACATTCAATTCGAGAACGACGAATTTGATTTCAGATAAATCTTTCGCGTTCTTTTTCTTCCGGCAAATAACAGGTTTTACGCAACCCAAACCATCGGTAACGATTTTTTGCCACCCACAAATACAGGTTTTTCCTCCACCTGGCTGGGAGTATTTTAAAAACAGCGATTAACCGGTAAATTCCACCCAATTCGTATCCGATCTTGAGTACCGCATCAAAATAGCAGTACGTTTTTTGTCCATCGTTTACAATAACCGTATCGAACAACTGATCCGATACGGTTGGCTGAAGTGTTTGAAAAAGGAACTTTTGCTTTCGGTCGGCCTTCAGAATAAATCGTACGGTGCCGCTGCAAAGGATGCACATCCCATCAAACTGGATAAGCATTTTACCTTCAGGTATGACTGTGCTCATTTGACGCTCTTTTTATAATCCTCGATTAATCCATCGCGCAGCCAGTTCGATACAGCCTGCCGGTTATCTGAAATAATAAATCGTTTCTGATCGCGGGTGTGATTAATATTCCCCAACTCGATAAAAACGGAAGGGACAACCGCGTTTTTAATCACATACAGGTTTCGTTCAGAAACACTTCCTTCGTATCCCCGATTGGGTTGGTGTATGGCATACTTTTGCATGAACGTTTTCATCAGCGTATTGGCAAGCCGTTTTCCGGTATTGCTTCCGTGGTCGTAATAGAAAAACACATCAATATTTTCCTTTTTGCTTCTCGAATCAACGTGAATGACCACATGCCGCTCAAATTTCCCTTTGTTCCTGACGTGTAAATTATTCACAGCATTGGTGCTCTGTCTTAACCGTGCCAATTGGCTCAGCGGAATCACACTGTTCGGATAGCAAACTTCGTCCCTGTCTGGTTTCAAAAATGGCTCATCACGGATACCGTCATTGGGATCACGAATAATCATATATACGGTTGCTCCCCGTTCTATCAGATTCCGGGCCAGCCGAAGGGTCACATCGTATGCATACTCATCTTCGCACAACTGATGCCCCTCCAAAATTCCAATTGCTCCGGGATCAGGTCCGCCATGTCCGCTTGCCAGGTAATATACAGCGCCCGAAAGCTCTTTGCTTTTTTCTGTAATTTCACGATACTTCGGTCCAAAAACCTCGTATGCTACTTTCTTCCCAAGCTTTTTACCTGAAACGTCAGGCAGGACTTTTGAATTTACCACGGTAGCAACGGAATCTTTCTTCAACGGCAACCGGTATTGACGACCAATTATCAACGCATTGTTTTTACCCAGTTTTGACTGGTTCAGCTCGATGAATTCGTTCAGATATTCGTTGGGAGCATAACCATTTTGCTTCAGGACGGAGTAAATTCCATCTCCATTTTTTGCTCTTATCGTTGTATAATCCTGAGCAGATAGCTGCAGACAAATAAAAAGCAAAACAGTAACACAGGTAAATTTTCGGCAAACAGGTGGTATGTTGTCTGATATAAAACAGGACTTCATCAAAAAAAAGTATTTTTTAACAAACGAATATTAATACATTTTGTTTTTATCTTTATGCATGTTGTTACACGAAATACTAAAGAATTTTATTTTTAAATATACTTCAATGCCTCGTTTATTCATAAGCCTTTCATTAATTTTTATATTATTTTCATGCACCCACCATTTGACAGTAAGTCAGATTAATACAAAAAATATTCAGGTTGACAGTCAATCGGCCTCTGTCGATTCGTTGGTGCAATCGGTTGTAAAACCATTTCGCGACAGCATCGAAACGGACATGTCGAAATTGGTTGGCTACACCGCAACATCATTAGTTAAAGGTAAACCCGAGAGCAATCTCACCAATCTGGTTGCCGATATTTTGCTTGAATCCGGAATTGATTATTGTACGAAACTAAACCCGACGATCAAACCAGACGCCTCGTATGTGAATTATGGAGGCTTGCGGGCATCAATTCCAAAGGGTGAAATAACTGTAGGAAATATTTTTGAACTTATGCCTTTTGAAAATGAGATCGTGTTGATCAAAATCACAGGCGAATCCTTTTTTAAAATGGCTGAACGAATCGCTGCCCGGGGAGGGGAAGGTGTTTCAGGATTTAAAATGGGAATCAGGAATGAAAAACCGGGAACGTTGAAAATTGGCGGAAAAGATGTCGCTCCCAACGCCATGTATTGGTTGGTAACCAACGATTACATTGCCAACGGTGGCGACCAGATGAATATGCTTTTGAATCCTGTAGAAAGAATAGATACCAAAATAAAAATCAGGGATATTCTGATTCAGGCTATTGGAAACCGTTACAAAGCGGATGGAATAATTGAAATAAAAGTGGATGGAGGATTTACAATGAGCAATAGACGCACTTTTTTAAAGCAAGCCGCGATGAGTGGCGGAGCATTATCGTTAGGACTTTTCCCGAAAGAATTGTTTGCCTCGGGTGAATTAGTAAAGCTTACCATTATGCACACCAATGACATGCATTGCCACCTCGACCCATTTCCTGAAGACCATGCGGAATACCCAGGAAAGGGCGGATTGGTTCGTATTGCCACCATGGTAAATGAAGCCCGCAAAGAAAATCCGAACCTGTTATTGCTCGATGGTGGTGACATGTTTCAGGGAACTCCATATTTTAATTATTTCAAAGGCGAACTGATTGTAAAAGTTATGAGCAAGATGGGTTACGATGCCGGAACCATCGGAAACCACGAATTTGATAACGGTCTCAACGACATTCTGGCCGCATTAAAATTTGCAAACTTTCCGCACATATCGAGCAACTACGATTTCGCTGACACGGTTTTATCCGGACACATTAAGCGCTACCACATCATAAAGAAAGATGGGTTGAAAATAGGCATTTACGGGCTAGGGATTGAGTTGGATGGCCTGGTTGGGAAACTGAATTATGGCAACACGGTATATCGGGATCCATTGGAAACGGCACTTGAAATGGAACAGTTGTTAAAAAAAGACCATGCCTGCGATTTGGTTATATGCCTCTCTCATCTGGGCTATTCGTACGAACACAGCAAAATATCTGATGTAACACTGGCGCCCCATACTAAATATACCGACTTAATTGTGGGTGGACATACGCATTCTTTTCTGGAAAAACCTACCGTATTGAAAAATGCTTCAGGAAACCCTGTTCTTATCAATCAGGCTGGTTGGGCTGCATTGGCTATCGGGAAAATTGAATTTGTGTTCGATCGCACTGGCAAGTTTAAAAATCCGTTAATCGTTGATAATGCTTAGCTAAATTTGTGTCAATAAACTTTTCATGACAAGGAAACAAACCTTTTTCCTTTCGATTACTTCTGGACTATTATTGTGTCTTCCCTGGCTATTTTCGTTCATGGGATGGACACTGCTTATTGCTTTTGTCCCTTTATTGCTGGCCGAAGAACAGGTAATACAGCGAAAAAACGAAAGGAATTTATACCATTTATTTCTTCTTGCATTCCCAGCTTTTCTTACGTGGAATTTATGCTCAACCTGGTGGATTGGATATGTTTCCTGGGGAGGAATGTTGCTGATTGCCATACTAAATTCCCTTTTAATGACATCTGTGTGGTGGTTAAAACATCTGGTTCGCATGCGGGTTGGAGCTATCTCTTCACTTTTTTCGTTACCCGAATTCTGGCTTACGTTTGAATATTTACATCACCATTGGGACATGCCATGGCCTTGGCTATCGTTGGGCAACGGACTGGCAAACTGGGTAAAAATCATTCAATGGTACGAATTCTCAGGAGTTTTGGGTGGATCGCTTTGGATTTTAGTCTCAAATATTTTTATTTTTTTATTAATCCGAAGCATTTCGGACAAAACAGCAATACAGTCTGCGAAGCTTGCAATTTGCATCATTTTCATTCTTTTGCTTCCGATTTATTGGTCAATTTCAAGATATTTCAATTACAAAGAATCCGGACCTGCCCTAAACATAGTTGTTTTGCAGCCCAACATCAATCCTTATACCGAAAAATTTTCAGGAATA
>JACCEE011861718.1_pt1 | contig 11292 bp, 9 predicted proteins | sample 7449931 | NCBI WGS metagenome assembly JACCEE01 (sample SAMN15323457, study PRJNA562643) | freshwater metagenome | isolation source: river surface water | place: USA:Blue River Watershed | collected 2017-08-19 | reverse complement strand
GTCAGTTACAGGGGTGTTAATGATAATTTGAACATCTTGAGAGTTTCCATTAATAGTGTATTCTCCAGAATTAACAATAGTAATTTTGGGCCCATTTATGACAGCAGTTTTGCTGTCAGTAGTAACAGTGCTCTCTTTTAAAGTTATATTACTAACTTCGCTTACAATTGCAGAAGGTTTATTTAAATATTGGTTCATCAATGCTACAGTATCTGTTAAATCGATAATTTTGTCCTGGTTTACATCACAATTTAGAACCCCATCAGGAGTTATGGTTTGAAGATTTAGCATATATCTTTTTAGAAATAGCAAATCAATTATGCTGAATTTCCCATCTAAATTTGCATCTCCAATAATAGTGACAGCTTCAGCTGCTACTGTTGATACTTTATTTTTTACGAACAATCCCCCATAAGAAGCAGTGGATACAGCGATTGAAAAACAGGCTACTAAACTTAAAGCTTTACGTATATGAGTTCTATTAAGTGATGTTTGCATTTCAAATCAAGTCCTTTCTAATTTTAGATATTTGACAAATTAAACAAAAAAATTCGCATGGTTAACGGTAATATAATATAATTGTACATATAATATTTAATGATGTCAATATAAAATAAAAAAAAGTAAGATTTTTTTGGTTTTGCAAGGGTTTCGACTCTACGGAGGCGATAGGACTTTCTGGTCGCCCTGGACCTTCGGTAAAATATCTCTTACCTATATATATGCTTGAATAGTAACGATTTTTCAATGTTTTTTTAATAATTTTTTATTATGTTGAAATAATCAGCATATTATGATATAATATGTAAAGATTATTACAAACGATTTAAGGGGTTTTTTATGAATTTTGATTATTTTTTGTTTGATTTAGATGGTACTATTTCCGATTCAAAAATCGGAATATTAAATTGTGTAAAATATGCATTAGAGGCTTTAAATATTGATGACTATGACGAAGAATATTTATTGAATTTTATAGGCCCGCCTTTAAAAAAGTCATTTATTAAGTTTTTTAATCTGGATGACAAAAAAGCAGATTATGCAGTAGAAAAGTATAGAGAAAGATTTATTATCAAGGGTATTTATGAAAATGTCATGTATGACGGGATTTATAACTTATTATATAAATTAAGTAGTGTAAAAACTTTAGCTATTGCGACATCAAAACCTCAAAAATTTACTGAAGTAATATTAAAAAATTATAAAATTTTTGATTTTTTTAAAGTAATAGTCGGGAGTGAATTTGATGGTACACGTAGTGATAAAACTGAGGTAATCCTTGAAGTATTAAATCAATTAGGGATAAATGAGAATGAAAAAAATCGTGTGCTTATGATAGGTGACCGAAAATATGACATACTAGCAGCAAAAAAATGTGGTTTAAAATCTTTAGGTGTTAAGTTTGGTTATGCAGAATTGGATGAATTAGAAAAAGCAGAGGCGGATTATTTGGCTGAAAGTGTTGATGAATTAGAAAAATTTTTATTGGAAAAGGAAAATGATTATGCTGAAAAAAAGAACTCTAAAAATTAATGAAAATATAGTATATAAAAGTTTTCTTCTTTTATTCGTAATTTGGACGTTTAGAAATCTATTGATTTCATCGACTGATGATCAAAAAACTCCCTTTGAAAACAGTATAACAAGTAGCATTTTAAAAATATTAATATGGGGTATATTTGGATTTTTTTACATAAATAAATTCGATAAAAAATTACCTATAAAAAACAATCAAATTTTAACTAATCCAATAAAAATAGAAAATGCATATCCTATAGCCATAATTTTTGTTTTTTATGGTTTTTTAAGAATGTTAATACTTCACAAGGGGTATTATTTAAACCCTGATTTTGAACCGAGTGAAATTATAAACAAAGTCATAGTTGCAGCTATTTTTGAGGAATATGTTTTTAGAGGATGGTTTTTAAATGCCTTAATGTCCTCTATGAATTTTAAAAAAGCAAATATGATTGCATCTGCAATGTTTGTATTTATACATTATCCATTATGGATTATTTCAAAATATCCTTTTTCAAACATTCTTTTGTTAAGCTTGAGTGTTTTTGTTCTAGGATACATATTTGGGCAAGTGTTTATTAAATCTAAAAGCTTATGGGGTTCTGTCATACTACATATGTTATGGAATATGATATCTATAACTATGATGTAAATATTTTTATGAGGTGTTAAAAATGGATTTTTTAGAAGCAGTAGAAAAAAGACGTTCATACTATGGTATTTCAAGTGAAAGTACTATTTCAGACGAGAAAATTAAACAAATTGTTGAACATTCAGTAAAGCATTGCCCAAGTGCATTTAATTCCCAAACAGCAAGAGTTGTGATTTTATTAAAAGAAGAACATAAAAAACTATGGGATATAACAAAGGATTCTTTGAAGAAAATAGTTCCTGAAGCTTCTTTTTCAGAGACAGAAGAAAAAATTAACTCCTTTAAAAATGGTTATGGAACAATTTTATTTTTCGAAAACATGGAAATAGTTGAGGCTTTGCAAGAACAGTTTGCACTATATAAAGATAATTTTCCTGTATGGTCCCAACAATCTAGCGGAATGTGTCAGTTTATCGTTTGGACAGCAATAGAAACAGAGGGATTAGGTGCTTCGTTGCAACATTATAACGAGTTGATAGAAGCACAAGTTAAAAGTGAATGGAATATATCTGAAAAATGGAAATTGATTGCTCAAATGCCTTTTGGTAAACCAACATTTTTACCAGATGAAAAACAGTTTGAACCTATAGAAAACAGAGTTTTTGTTTATTAAAAATATAAAATAATATATAAATATTTAAAACACCACTATTTAATTATAGTGGTGTTTTTTTAATGTGACAAATGTCATATTAACTTATTACATTTTTCACTTATATTATTAAAAAAAATAATTTATAATATAAATAGAATGAAAATAAAGGGAGTGTTATTTATGGTAGTTAAAATATCAAATTTAGTTAAAAGATATGGTGATTTAATAGCTCTAGATCATTTAAATATACAAATAAATGAAGGCGAGATTTTTGGATTATTAGGGCCAAATGGTTCAGGTAAAACAACTGCAATCAACTGTATTTTATCTTTACTAAAATATGACAAAGGAAGCATAGAAATATTTGATAAAACGATGCGACCAAATTCATACGATATAAAGAAAGATATAGGAATAGTTATGCAAAATGTTGCGGTTTTTGATGAACTAAATGTTTATGAAAACATTGATTACTTTTGTGGCTTATACATAAAGGATAAAAAGACTAGAAAGAAGATGGTTTCAGATGCTATTGATTTTGTAGGATTAGAAGATTATAAAAAAAACTATCCAAAAAAACTAAGTGGGGGTTTGTTGAGAAGGTTAAATATAGCTTGTGGAATTGCCCATAAACCCAAATTGATAATCATGGATGAGCCAACAGTTGCTGTAGACCCACAAAGTAGAAACAACATACTAGATGGGATAAAAAAACTAAATAATGAAGGGGCAACTATAATTTATACTTCTCATTACATGGAGGAAATAGAGCAAATATGTACTAGAATAGCTATACTTGATAAAGGTAAAGTTGTTGCGTTGGGTACAAAAGAAGAATTAAAATCAATGGTTTCTATAGGTGAAAAAATAAGTGTGGAAGTATTTAATTTAAACGAAAAAAATCTAAATGAAATCAAAAATATAAAAAATGTAACTAATATTGAGTATAATGAAAACAAACTCACCGTAAAAACAAAGTCAACAAAAAGCATTATAGGTGACATAATAAATTATATTGAGAAAAACAATTTGTTTTATGGTAAAATATACTCTGAATTACCAACTTTAAATGATGTGTTTTTAGAAATTACAGGAACAGAATTAAGGGATTAAGGGTTACTATTTAGTCTCTAAAAGTAAAGTCTGCGATTTTATAGGAGTTTCGACTCTGCGGAGTCGACCAGTGCTTTCTGGTCGCTCAATGTCGTCAACTTAAGCAAATTGCTGAGGCGATTTATGAGGCTCTGCCTCAAACTCCGCTTCTTTTTCTATCGCAAAAAGAAGCAAAAAAGCTCTTGAAGCATAAAGATTTCGCTTTCTACGGAAAGCGACCAAGGGCGTTGCCCTTTGGAAACCTACGATTTTTTGAAAAAAATCGAGTAAAACTTTAATTTTTCTACTAAGTTGACTATATTATCCAGTCGCACTGGACTTCGGTAAAACATACATATGACTGAATATTAACGATTAAGGAGTGGTTAAGATGTTTTCTCATATTTTCAAATACAAGGTAAAGTATATGCTTAGAGATAAGCAAGGTGTATTTTGGATGATAGTTTTTCCGTTTTTATTAGCAATGTTTTTTTACTTATCATTCGGTGAAATTATGAATGCAAAAGAATTTAAATTTGAAAAAATAAATATAGCGATAATAAATTATGAAAAAAATAAAGATTTTGTAGAAGCAGCGGAAAGTTCGGAGTTGTTTATAATTGAAAAATTAGACAGAAAAAAAGCAGAAGAAAAACTTTCGGAAAAAGATATAAAAGCAATTATTGATTTAGAAAATAGTATAGAAATACAGGTTTTAAATTCAGGAACAGAACAAAGTACAGTTAAGTATTTTGCAGATAAATATTTACAACTTTCTAGCAGCGTTACAAATATATTTAGTAACAATGTAGATATAAATGTAGAAGAATTATTAAGCGATATTTCCAAAAACGAATATATAGATGATATAAAATTAGGGAATAACGGAAATGAATTTGTAATATATTTTTACGCACTTATATCCATGACTTGTATTTTCGGTGCTACTTTATCCGTTACAGATATTGAAAAAATTCAAGCAAATCAATCAAATATAGCTATAAGAAACGGTGTTTCACCAATAAATAAAATAAAAATGTTTTTAGCTTCTATTCTTGCAACTATTTTATTTCACTATTTTTTTACTATGCTTTCTTTCTTGTTTATGAGGTATATTTTAAAAGTAGAATTTGGAGAAGAAAATATTTATATATTTTTAATTTGTCTTGTCTCGATTTTTTGTGGAACTATGATAGGGGCTTTTGTTTGTACCATCATGAAATCAAAAGAAGGTTTAAAAGTAGCCATACTTATTGCGTTTACTTTGATATGCAGTTTCTTTGCAGGATTAAACAATGCAAGCATAAAATATGCTGTTGACAAAAACATGCCTATCATAAATAAGTTAAATCCTGTTGCACTAACTACTGATTCACTTTATTCGCTTTATTATTATGAAAATCATGATTTATATTTTAAAAATTTATTTATTCTATTGGCAATTGGAGTATTATGTACTATTGGTACATTTGTGATTATAAGGAGGCAAAAATATGGAAGTGTTTAAAATTTATTTTAAGATATTTAAAAAAAGAGCCTTACTTATGACAATTATCTTTCTAGTTATTTTTACAGTTATTCTGTCTATATTTGGTTCTAATAATGAATCTAGTGAGAATGTTTTTGAGGTTGAAAAAGTAAAAATAGCCATTATTGATAGAGATAAATCTGATTTAAGCATTAATTTGTCGGAATATATAGAAGAAAAATGCAATTATATTGAGTTAAAAGACGATGAAAAGGTTATAAAAGATGCTCTTTTTTTCAATGAAGTTTCATATGTATTAATTGTTCCGGAGGGATATGAAAAAGATTTTATAAATTTAGAAAAAAACAGTTTACAAAGTATAAAAAAACCGACAGCAACAAACACATTTTTAATGGATGAAATAATAAACGGATATATGGATACAGTAAGCATTTATAAAAAAAGTGGTTTAGAAATAGATTATAGTGCAATAAAAAAAGATCTAAGTTCTGAGGCGAACGTTGATTTTTCAGATGAAAAAAATACAAATGATAAACCTGAAAACAGCGATGGAATGAACTTGGTTGGGGTAATGAACTTTTCATCTTATCCTATACTTGCAATACTTACTTTTGCTATAAGTACAATAATGATAGCTTTCAATGACAAGGAAATAATAAAAAGAAACAACGCCGCACCAATTAAATCAAATAAGTTTAGCATGCAATTGCTATTAGGTAATTTAGTTATAACAATTATAGTTTATCTTGTGCTTATGGCAGTACCATTTTTGATGTATTTTGAAAATTCATTAAATTCAAAATCAATTTTATTATACTTAAATACATTTGTATTTACATTAATGGTTTTATGTTTATCATTTCTAATGGGTTTAGTTGCTAAAAAAAGTACAATTTCTGCAATTTCAAATTCCGTTGCTTTAGGAAGTACATTTTTAGGTGGGGCATTTATACCTCAAGATTTTTTAAGTGAATTTGTTAAAAAGATTTCATTATTTAATCCTACATTCTGGTATATCAAAAACAATAATTTTATTTCCGAAATAGGTCAATTTGATGGTGAAAATATTAAAACATATGTTTTAAATATTTTTATTCAAATTAGTTTTGGAATTTTATTTATTTCTATTTCTCTATTAATAAACAATAAAAGAAAAAATATGAATAAATTTTAATTAAATGATAAAAACATAGTTTGTAGACTTGTTTATTATTAACAACAAATTTCTTATTTCTTTGTAAATATAGGCAAAAATAAAGGTTTTGTAAATCTTTTTTTAAAAATGTATCGACAAATTTTTATTTATTTTGTATAATAAGAGTAGATAAATTTACTATAATTTTATTATTAATAGCAGGATTTAATATCTTAATGTTTAAATATGCTATATGAAAATTAAATAAAAATTTGGAGGGAATTGTAATGGATGAAAATATGAAAAGCGTTGTGCTAAACAGAATTAATAGAGTTGCAGCAGCAATTAAAAATAACAACATGGAATTTCATTATGCAGAATCAAAAGAAGAAGTTTTAACCATAATAGGGAATTTGCTTAAGGTTGGCGATGTTGTTTCTACAGGAGGTTCTGTTACCTTAAAACAATGTGGAGTTATGGATTTGTTAAAATCAGAAAAATACAAGTATTTAGATAGAAGCTCTGTTGACGATGATAAAATAGAACAAATTTATAGAGCATCATTTTCTGCTGACGCTTATATATGTAGTGCAAATGCAATTACCGAAAAAGGTGAGTTATATAATGTAGATGGAATGAGCAATAGAATTGCTGCTATTTGTTATGGTCCAAAGTCAGTAATTATGGTTGCGGGATATAACAAGATTGTAAAAGATTTAGACGAAGCTATAAATAGAGTTAAGAGAATTTCAGCTCCTGCAAATACTCAAAGGCTGACATGTGCAACATACTGTTATGAAAAAGGTGAATGTTTATCATGTCTAAAGGAAAATTCGACTATGACAGATGGATGTAGTTCGGATTCTAGGATTTGTTGCAACTACTTGGTTTCAGCTCATCAAAAAATAAAAAACAGAATAAAGGTTATAGTAGTAGGAGAAGTTTTAGGATATTAAATTAAATTATTAAATAAAAAATCACTCGTTTAAAGACGAGTGATTTTTTGTTACTATTAAGCCAAATGTACAAGGAAAAGATGTTTTACCGAAGGTCCAGGGCGAACGGAAAGCCCGGTCGACGCCGCAGAGTCGAAACTCCTGTAAAATCGTAAACTTTACCTTTAGTGTCTAAATAGTAACGATTTTTTTGGATATTTTTTAAATAAATTTAAGTGCTTGTGCAATGTCTTCAATTATATCATCAACGTTCTCTAATCCAACGGATAGTCTAATCATACTAGAGTTTATACCAGCGGCAACAAGCTGTTCATCTGTGAGCTGTCTATGGGTAGAACTAGCAGGATGAAGAACACAAGTTCTTATGTCAGCAACGTGTACAACATTTGAAGCTAATTTAAGATTGTTCATAAATCTCATAGCATCTTCTTTATTCCCTTTTATATTAAAAGTTACTACTCCGCTACATCCTTCAGGTAGATATTTTTCAACAAGCTTTTTTTGTTCTGTATCATGATTTACTGTAGGATAATTAACGGAAGCAATTTTATCACTTTTACTTAAAAATTCAGCTACTTTTTCAGCGTTTTTGCAATACTGTCTCATTCTTAAAGGAAGAGTTTCAATTCCTATGTTAAGTAAAAAAGCAGAATTTGCAGACGGATAGCAGCCTAAATCACGCATAAGTTGCATTCTAGCTTTAATTATATAAGCCATTTTTCCAAATGTTTTTGTGTATTGCATGCCATGATAGCTACTGTCTGGTTCAACGAAATCAGGGAAGTTTCCGTTTTCCCAGTTAAAGTTTCCACTGTCTATAATAACCCCACCTACTTGAAGGGCGTGGCCATCTAGATACTTTGAAGTTGAATGAATTACTATATCTGCACCATGTTCTATAGGTCTACATAAAACAGGGGTAGGAAATGTATTGTCTATTAAAAATGGCAAATTATTATTATGAGCAAAAGTTGCAAATTTTTCAATGTCAAGAACTTTTATAGCGGGATTTGCCAAGGTTTCGCCGAAAACAGCTTTTGTGTTTGGCTTTATATATTTTTGCAATTCATCTATAGAAAGAGTAGGGTCAACAAATACGCATTCTATTCCATATTTTTTTAGTGTAACTGAAAATAAATTAAATGTTCCACCATATATTGTGGAAGAGGATATAAAACTATCGCCAGCCTTACATATATTTAATATAGAACATAAAGCAGCAGCTTGACCACTTGAAGTACACATAGCACCTACTCCGCCTTCAAGAGCGGCCAATTTTTTTTCTACTGCATCCACAGTAGGATTTGCAAATCGAGAATACATAAATTCTGTAGGCATGTCAAAAAGTTCAGCGATATGCTCTGTGGAATCAAACCTATATGTTGTACTTTGAACTATAGGCATTACTCGTGGTTCACCATTTTTAGGATAGTAGCCCTCATGAAGACATTGTGTTTCTATTTTCATTTTTAATCCTCCAAAAATTCATATTAAAATACTATAGATTTAATTATATTAAAAAAACAACAATATGTCAATACGATTTTCCTTTTTTTACGTGATGTAATTATTATATATTGTTAAAATTAATTTATTTTTTTAATAACTATTTGATTAGTTAGACTCAGGAAGATATGATTAAAATATTTTGTTATATGAATTTGAAATTATAATACAACAAAAGTTATTATGTATATAAATAATATATAATAATAGTTATAATTAGTATGAATGACAGTTTACAAACATTATTTTTTGTGGTATTATATTCTATAGTAGTTAATAAACTATAATAAAAAAAGGATGTGTAAATATGAAAAAAACTATATTAAGAAAAACAATGGCTCTTTGTTTGGGAATGACTTTATCATTAGGAAGTGTAAATTTAATTGGTACCAACGCTTTAGAAATTACAGGTTTTGGTTACAGTATGTATGGTAGTGGAACATTGCTAATTAGAGATATCGAGGATGATTTAAAAACACTTACTATTCCAAGTGAAATCACTGAGGGAGTAGTTACTGATGTGATCTTTCCTTATAATTTAAAAAATGTTGAGGAGATTTTAGTGGATGAAAACAATCCGTATTTATGCAGTGAAGGAGGAGTTTTATTCAATAAAGATAAAACTATTTTGATTAAGTATCCACCTAAAAAATTAGATTATGAATATGAAGTCCCAGGCAGTGTTTGTATAATTAAGGAAAAAGCTTTTGAAAATGTAGTTGAATTAAGTGAACTCAAGATGTCAAGCTTAGTGACAGAGTTAAAAGATGATGTGTTTAGTAGTTGTGAAAATTTGAATTATATTATGAATACTGAATCCATTACTAATATAGGGGATAGAACATTTTACGGATGTAAAGAATTGGATGGATTAGATACGATGGTTAATGTGAAATTTATTGGAGAAGAAGCCTTTAGCAATTGTTCGGATTTTAGTTACTTTAGTTTTTCTCAAAATTTAAAATATATTGGAAATGAAGCTTTTAGAGAATGCGATTCATTAGATAATGTTGATCTTTCTGATTGTAATGGGTTAGATTTAGACTATGGTGCGTTTATGAATTGCGGTTCATTGGAAAGCATCGAATTGCCTGAATTACCATTTATTCCAGGGGGTACCTTTGAAGGATGTGATAATTTAAAAAATATTACATTTCCACAAAATTATGCTCCAGTATTTATAGGTAGCAGTGCTTTTGATGGTTGCAGTAGTTTGGCTTCTATAAGCTTGGCAGATGGTCTTATTGCTATATATGACCGTGCATTTGAGTCATGTACAAATTTATCATCTGTAACTATTCCCGAGAGTGTTTTGTATATTGGAGAAAATGCTTTTAATGATTGCCAGTATTTAGAGACACTTAGTTTGCCTAAAAATATAAAAAAAATTGAATTTAATGCTATAAATACGGAAGAGATTTATGGATATGCTGGTACTGTTGCTGAAACTTATGCAAAGGACAGTAATATTAGATTTATTCCTATAGTGGAAGAAACTGAATTTAAAATAGGAGATGTAGATGGAAACGGAAAAGTAACTATCTTGGATTTAGTTAAATTAAAAAGATACATATTAACTGGTACAATGGAAGATGATTTTTTAAATTTAGACGTAAATAATGATCAAAATATAAATTCAATAGATTTAGTTTCAATGGTAAATATATTGATTGAAAATAATTAAAATTTTTATTTTTATCCCCTCAATTTTTATTTAAAGTTGAGGGGATAATTTTATCATTTCCACTTGATTTATGGAATAAATTGATATATAATATATATTGTATTGTTTTATAAAATTTATGGAGGAAATTATGATTAAAATAAAAAAAATATGCATTTTGCTCACTTTACCAATGCTTCTGTTTTCTTGTCGAAAAATAGAAAATGAAGCTTTGGTAGAAAAAAAATCTACTAATTTAAATGATGTAACAACCATTACTACAACTACAGATGAGGTTGTTACTACTACAGAGATTAAGCCTGAAAATGTTAAAATTAGTTTTTCGTGTACAGGAGATAATCTTATACATTCAAGTATTTACGAACAGGCAAATATTAGAGCAGGTGGAGGAGAAAATTATGATTTTACAAGAGCATATGAAAATATAGCTGATTTGATTCAAACTCCAGATGTTGCTGTGTTAAATCAAGAGACCTTAATTTGCAATGATGTTTTTTCGCCATCAAGTTATCCATGCTTTAATTCTCCTACTGCATTAGGTAATCATATGATAGATTTGGGGTTTGATGTTTTTAGTACAGCAAATAATCATACACTAGATAAAGGTGTAGATGGATTATTAGCAAGCTTTGATTATTGGGATTCAAAAGAAAATTCAACAGTTG
>JACCEE010775494.1_pt1 | contig 11292 bp, 11 predicted proteins | sample 7449931 | NCBI WGS metagenome assembly JACCEE01 (sample SAMN15323457, study PRJNA562643) | freshwater metagenome | isolation source: river surface water | place: USA:Blue River Watershed | collected 2017-08-19 | reverse complement strand
GCTGCGTTTGATGGCAATTTTAAAAGTATAAGCATCGGAGATTATTCCGTTTTAGAATAATTCCTAACAGGTTTTTTTAACCTGTTAGGTTTAGTAAAGTATTATGAAGAAACTAGCTTTTTATCAATTCATTTTCGGAATATTTTTTATTCCCAACACGCTTTTGGCTCAAACGGAACCCGAAGATATTGCTACTGTTTCCAGTGAATTTCAGGATAATTATTATGAATCGCTGAAGCAAAAAGGAATAGAAAATTATGATAAAGCTATCATTTCTTTAGAAAAATGTTTAGCATTGGAACCTAATAATCCGGTTGTGTTTTTTGAATTAGGCAAAAATTATTTGGCACAAAAAAAATACAAAGATGCTTATGATAATTTTGAAAAAGTAACCAAAATCGACCCTAAGAATCGTTGGGCTTGGGTTGGAATGTATGACGTTTGTTATGATACACAAGATTACAATCAAGCGATAATTATTGTTCAAAAATTAGTAGAATTCAAGAGCGAATACAAAGAAGATTTGGTTTCGTTATATATGAAAACAGTGCAGTTTGACAAAGCTTTACAATTGATAAACGAGTTGAATGAAACCGTCGGAAAATCAGACAAGCGAGAATTATACAAAGCCGATATTCTGAAAGATGCCAAATATCAAAATGTTGAAAAAGTTGATTTACTAAATAAAATCAAGAATAATCCGAAAGAAGAATCCAATTATATTGCTTTGATTTATATGTATTCACAAAGCAATCAGGAAGAAAAGGCATTAGAAATCGCTCAAAAATTAGAAAAGGAAATCCCAACATCCGATTGGGCACAAGTAAGTCTTTTCAAATTTCATTTGAATAATAATGATGGTGAAAAAGCCGTAAAATCGATGAATATCGTTTTGCCAAGCGATAAAATTGATTCTAAAATCAAGCACCGAATTTTAAATGAATTTTTGATTTTTGCTAAAAAAAACCCACAGTTTGAACCCGATTTAGACAAAGCCATAGGTTATTTTAATGACGATAAAGACGTAAAAGTTTCCAAAGAAATTGCCAAGTTTTATTACCTAAAAAAAGAATGGAACAAAGCTGAGAAATATTTGAAAATGCATTTGAAATCAGCTCAAGATGATATCGAAGCGCAATTACTTTTGTTACAAACATTTACCGAGCTAACACAATTTGAAAACGTTTCTAAAACGGCTGATGAATTGACGCAACTATTTCCTAATCAACCCGAGTTTTATTACTATGCAGGTTTGGGAAATAATCAGTTGGGTAATTTCAAAAAAGCCAAAGAATTTCTTGAAACCGGAGTAGATTTAATCATTGATGATATGTCATTGGAAATCAATTTTTATGTACAAATGGGCGAAGCGTTCAATGGATTAGGTGACATGAAAAAGAAAGAAACCTATTTTACCAAAGCAGATGCTTTAATTAAAAAACAAAAAAGATAATGATAAAGAAAATTGCGCCAGCTCTTGTGTTTCTTTTTTTGATTTCATGTAAATCAAAAGCAGTACTTTCCGAAGGAAAAGCGGACGACGTTTTAAGTGCCAAAAAAATAATTGAAAATCATTACAACAATAAATTAGACTATAAAACGTTATACATTAAAGCATCGGCTCGATATGAAGATGATAAACAAAAGCAAAATGTTTCGGCTGATATTCGAATAAAAAAGGATGAAAAAATCTTGGTAAGCATTCGTTTTCTTGGAATAACAATGGCAAAAGCTTTGATTACACCTGATGAAGTGAAGTATTATGAAGTAATTAACGGAACTTATTTTGAAGGAAATTATGAATCGTTAAGTCAATGGCTTGGAACCGAATTGGATTTTCAAAAAGTACAAAACATGCTTCTTGGAAAACCAATGGACAATCTAGAAAACGGAAATTATAAGGAAGAAATCGCTAATAAATTATACCGATTGTTTGCTAAAGACAACAACATCGAAAAAGCATTTTCCTTTGAATCAGAACGATTTTTATTAAAAAAACAAGAGATTAGTCAATTTGATAAAAATAGAATGGTAACGGTTAGTTATCCAAATTTTCAAAATGTTGCTTCGTTAATTTTGCCAACAAATATGTCAATTTCTGCCAATCAAGGAGACAAAAAAACAAATATTGATATCGAATATAAATCAATAGCTGTAGACGAAAGTTTTAATTTCCCATACAGTGTTCCAGAAGGTTATGAAAGAATTTTTATTAAATAAAATACACCGATTTACTATGTCTAAATACGTTTTAGGTTTACTTTTTTTATGTTTTACTTCGCCAATGTGGAGTCAGCTTACGCAAGAACAACTCGAAGAGCGAAAGCTAAAAATTCAGCAAGAAATTCAGGAAAAACAAGAGCTTTTAAAATCGGTTAAGAGCAAAGAAAAATCAGTTGTTAGTCAGTTATTAATCCAGAAAGAAAAAATTGGATTAAAAGAAAAACTTATCCGAACTACCGAGAAACAAACCAAATTGTTAAGCGATGATATTTATACCAATCAGTTAAAAATCAATCAATTAAATAGAGATTTAACTGAACTTAGAGAAGATTATGCTGAGATGATTCGCAAGTCGTATAAAAGTCGTTCTGAGCAAAGTCGTGCTATGTTTTTATTGTCTTCGGAAAACTTTTTACAAGCCTACAAGCGTGCGCAATACATGAAGCAATATGCTAGTTATAGAAAAATGCAAGGCGATGAGATTAAGCAAAAATCAGCTCAATTAATTGCGTATAACGAAAAAATTGGCGCTCAAAAACAAGAAAAAGAAAAGCTAATTATTGAAAACGAAAAGGAAAAACAAGAGCTTGAAAAAGAAAAGCAAGAACAAGAAAAATTAGCCAAACAAATTCAAAAAGAGAAAGGAAAAATATCGGCTGAAATCAAGAAAAAGCAAGCTGAAACCAAAAAGATAGATGCCCAAATTAAGAAATTAATTCGCGATGCAATTGCCGCAGCCAATAGAAAAACAGCAGCTGAAAAAGCAAAATCTAACCCAAAAACAACTGCAACCGAGAAAAAAGCAATAGAATCATCGGATAAGATTATTTTAACACCTGAAGGAAAAATTGTTTCAGATAATTTTAAAGCCAACAAAGGAAGATTACCTTGGCCAGTTGAAAAAGGAGCGATTAGTTTAGGGTATGGCGATCAACCGCATCCAGTTTTCAAATCGTTGACAGTTCACAATAGCGGTATTGAAATTTCTACTGAAAGCGGTGCTTCTGCTAGAGCAGTTTTTGCTGGCGAAGTAACCCAAGTTCAATTAATCACACCAGTTAAAAAAGCGGTTGTGGTAAAACATGGAGATTTCTTTACAGTATATCAAAATTTAAGTTCGGTAAATGTTCAAGCTGGAGACAAAGTTTCTGCAAAACAATCTTTAGGGAAAATTAGAACTGATGGTGATGGAAGAACTGTTTTGAAATTTGTAGTTTCTCAAAACTCAAACTATTTTAATCCAACAACTTGGTTAGCGCCGAGATAAAAAAGAAAAGTCCCGAAAATTTTCGGGATTTTTTCATTATACAAACAACGCTTTCAATTCGGTAGCATCGTGAGGTTTCATTTTTCCAGCAAGAACCAAACTCAATTGTTTTCTACGTAAAGCAGCATCATATCTTGCTTTTTCTTCTTCGGTTTCAGGAATAATTTGTGGCACTGGAACAGGATTTCCGGTTTCATTAACGGCAACAAAAGTATAAATCGCTTCGTTAGCTTTGGTTCTACTACCAGATTCTCTATCTTCAATCCAAACATCCAGAAAAATTTCCATCGAAGAGTTGAAGGCACGCGAAACTTTGGCTTCAACAGTAACAACACTTCCCAGCGGAATAGATTTGTTAAACGCTACGTGATTTACCGATGCGGTTACAGTTATTCTACGTGAATGTCTTCGCGCAGCAATACTTGCAGCTCTATCCATTCTAGCCAATAATTCGCCACCAAATAGGTTATTTAAAGGATTGGTTTCACTCGGTAAAACTAAGTCGGTTAAAATCGTTAACGATTCTGAAGGATGTTTTGGGTTCATACTTTTTTTTGCAAAGGTAATTACTGCAAATAAAAAATCCTGATTTCTCAGGATATATTTTATAATTCTTCAATTAGTAACCAAGCATCTTTATTATCTAGCTTTTTGATGTCTTTCATCGCATCGTGAGCTTCGGCATAAGAAGAAAAACTTCCATAAAGAACAGGGAATAAACCGTGCTTATTTGCTGGCAAACGTTTCGCTTTAAAGCCTAATCGAAGTAATGTTTTATATGCGTTTTCGGCATTACTTTCTATTCTAAAAGCACCAGCAACAACGTGATAAGGTTGTTTGTCTTCGCTTTTTGGAACGGTTAAAGTTACACTCGGCAGCGGATTATCGATAAAAAAAGTGGCTTCTTGAATTCTTTGATTTACTTTTTTCTGAACATTAGTTTCTACTAAAAGTGTTTCTTGAGCAATTTGGTTTTCGTAGTTTTCATACAATTTAAAACCAACAGCACTTGAAATTCCAGCAGTAAGCACAAAAACAGCGGCATATTTTAACCAATTTCTATTATTTCTTTTTTCTGGAGTAATAGTAATTGGAGCAATTTCTTCCAAAGTTTCCACTTGTTCTTTATAAACTTCACGTAGTGTTTCTCTTTGAACTGATGGCGAAGTATAAGAACTTAATCCGAATGATTCTTTTAGATAATTAACATGATCAACAGGAATAAAAACTAGATTTTTTTCAGAATTTAAACTGAAACCTCCAACATTTTTCAACGTAAATTGACCAATTTCTTGAATGGTGTTTTTCCAAAGATTTACTTCATTTTGAATAACTGTTACAGCAACTTCATACGTTATTTTTTCGGCCTGCGCCAAATGATTTGCCAGTAATCCGTCGTTATTTTTTAAATAAGGATTAAACGAAATAGATTTCTTTGGAGGAAAAAATGAATGTGAACTTTCGTCAATTTGTGCCGACTGAAATTCGGTTAAAAACGCACCAAATCCAGGCACGGTAACACATTGATAGCGGTATAATAATTGGGAAATATAGTGTTCAATCTTCATAGTAGCAAATTTAGATAAACAATACTTTTGACAAAAAAATATTCACAATATTTATTAACAATCGAAATAAAAAAATGTATATATTGCCTCACAAATAGTTAGGATGATTTTAGACGATTTACAGTATGTTTTAGCTTTACAAAAAGTAGAAGGTGTTGGCGATATTGTTGCCAAAAAACTCATTAACCATTGCGGTTCAGCTCGAGAAGTTTTTAATTCGAAATCGCAACACTTAAAAAGTATTGATGGAGTTGGCGATGTTTTGATTAAAAATTTGAAAGATAAAACCGTTCATGAAAAAGCGGAACAAGAATTAAAATTCATCGAAGCCGAAAAAATCAAATTTTGTTACTATCAAAACGAAAATTATCCTGATAGATTAAAACATTGTATCGATGGACCAATTCTTCTTTTCTCTGCAGGAAATATTGATTTCAATAACCGAAGAATGATTAGCATTGTTGGAACGAGAGAAATTACTTCGTATGGAACTGAATTTTGTAAAAAACTAATCGAAGATTTAGCGGTTTTCAATCCAATAATTGTGAGCGGATTTGCTTATGGTGTTGATATTGTGGCTCATAAAGCGGCAATGGACAACAATCTTCAAACTATTGGAGTTTTAGCACATGGATTAAATCAGATTTATCCTAAACCGCATAAAAAATATGTTGCCAAAATGGAACAAAACGGTGGTTTTCTAACGGAATTTTGGAGTAATTCAAATCCTGATAAAGAAAATTTTGTTCGCAGAAATCGGATTGTTGCTGGAATGAGCGAAGCCACGATTGTAATTGAAAGTGCCGAAAAAGGTGGTTCGTTAATCACGGCAAATATTGCTAATGATTACAGCCGAGATGTTTTTGCCGTTCCAGGAAGAACAACCGATAAGTTTAGTCAAGGTTGCAACGATTTGATTAAAACCCAACGCGCTAATTTAATGACATCGGCGGCAGATTTAATTTACAATCTCAATTGGGAATTGGAAACCGATACAAAATCTCACAAAGACAAATCGATACAAAAACAACTTTTTGTTTCCTTAGATAATGACGAGCAAAAAATCTATGATTATCTCCAAAAAAATGGAAAGCAACTACTAGATGTAATTGCTCTCGATTGTGATTTTCCAATATTTAAAATCTCTTCTATACTGCTGAATATGGAATTGAAAGGTGTAATTCGTCCGTTGCCAGGAAAATTATTTGAAGCGGTTTAGTTTTTTTCAAACCCCAATTTTTCTCTCACTTTATTCAAAACTCCATCAGCAACTAGTGAAGCTTTTTTTGCACCTTCTTTTAAAAGTTCGTCCACTTCATTTAGGTTGTTGATATAGTAATTGTATTTTTCTCTTTCGGTTTTAAAACGTTCTACGATATGTTCAAACAAAGCTTGTTTGGCATGACCATAACCAAAATCACGATTAACGTTTTGGTATTTCACTTTCATCTCAGCAATTTGCTCAGCATTGGCAACTAATTTATAAATCGCAAAAATTTTACACGTATCTGGATTTTTCGGCTCTTCAAGTGGCGTGCTGTCGGTTTCAATGCTCATAATTTGCTTGCGTAATGCTTTATCATCTAAGAAAATATTGATGATATTTCCACGAGATTTACTCATTTTATGTCCGTCAGTTCCAGGAATGTACATGGTTTCTTCTTGTACTTTTCCTTCAGGAAGTACAAAAGTTTCGCCCATTTGATTGTTGAATTTTGAAGCAACATCACGAGTAATTTCAATGTGTTGCATTTGGTCTTTCCCAACAGGAACAAAATCGATGTCATACAACAAAATATCGGCAGCCATCAACATTGGATAAGAAAATAATCCCGCATTGACATCGGCTAATCTATCGGCTTTGTCTTTAAAAGAATGTGCTAAAGTCAAGCGTTGAAACGGAAAAAAGCAGCTCAAATACCAAGATAATTCAGCCGTTTGTGCTACATCACTTTGACGATAGAAAACAACTTTGTTTACATCTAAACCACAAGCAAGCCAAGTTGCCGCAACACTATATGTATTTGCTCGAAGCGTTTCGCCATCTTTTATTTGAGTAATCGAATGCAAATCGGCGATAAAAAGAAAAGTTTCGTTTTTTTCGTCTTTTGATAACTCAATGGCTGGAATAATTGCTCCTAATAAATTTCCTAAATGTGGCGTTCCTGTACTTTGTACTCCGGTTAATATTCTTGACATTTTTTTTGATTTTACCGCAAAGTTAATCCTTTGTCTTCAAAAATTGCAATCGTTTCACTACATTTGACAACATGAGAACAGTAAAAATTATTTTTTGGACATTATATCGAGTTTGGTTTTATATCCTAATGGCGATTCCAATAATAGTGATGTTTCCGTTTTTGTTCATTTCGATACTTTCGGAAAAATGGTATCCTTACTTTTTTATCATGGCAAGAATTTGGGCAAAATGCATTCTTTTGGAATGGGTTTTCGAACCAAAGTTACTTTTGACCAAGAAATAGAAGAAGGGAAAAGTTATATGTTTGTTGCTAATCATACTTCGATGACGGATATTATGCTGATGCTTTCTATTGCTAAAAATCCGTTTGTTTTTGTTGGTAAAAAAGAACTTTCGAAGATTCCGTTATTTGGATTTTTCTACAAGCGAACTTGTATTTTGGTTGATAGAAGCAGTTCCAAAAGTAGAATGGAAGTTTTTCAACGCGCACAAAAACGTATCAGTCAAGGTTTGAGTATTTGTATTTTTCCCGAAGGTGGCGTTCCTGACGAAAGTATTTTGTTAGATGAATTTAAAGATGGTGCTTTTCGATTGGCACTTGAACACGAACTTCCAATCGTTCCAATGACTTTTTATGACAACAAACGTCTTTTTTCATATACTTTTTTTAGTGGAAGTCCAGGATTGATGCGAGCAAAAGTGCATCGTTTTTTTGAAACTAAAAATCAAAATCCTGAGTATAAAAAAACATTGAAAGAAGAAGTGAGAAATGTGATTTTAGCTGAATTGCAAAATGATTTAAAATAAAAAAGAGTTCCGAATTTCGAAACTCTTTTTAGTTATCGCTCGAAAGCCAATAACACCACTTAACTATCTTTAAACTAAACTTAACTTAAAATCGATAACTTACACCAGTGTAAATTCCAAAAATATAGGGTTTGAAATTTTGTGAATCTCGGGTGAAAGTATTGAGTTGGTATTTGAATGTTGGTTCAATTCGCGCTTGAAAATTCTTTAAAAAGCCATAGTTTAAACCAACACCAAAGTTGGTACTAAAATGGACAGAATTCAAGTTAGTCGCTTCGCCAATTTTCATCGTCATATCATCGGTTTGAAGAAAAACTTCGTTTTCATTAAGGAATAAAGTACTCATTCCACCAAGGATTTCTACGCCAAATTTTTTGTCAACTAATTTATAAGAAACCTCGAAAGGCATTTCGATGTAACCCATTTTTTGGTTTAATACACCAAGATTTTGTTCACTTTGCGTTCGGTTAAAAGTTGTACTTACATTTTTAATTGGAACAACTTCTATCAAAGAACCTTGAAGCGTTGGATCAACATTTCGCATCATTCTGGCGTTACTATTTTGAAAAAATGTAATATCATTGGTGTTATAATTAACAGTAAAAGCATTAACTCCAGTTCTAATTTTTACTTTTTTGGACACAGCATAATCAACGGCAACACCATAACTAATGTTGTTATTGTAGCTTTTGGTATTTTCATCCAAAGCATTGTCAAGCGGCGAACCGTTCTCGAAAGAACCAAAGTAAATAGGCGCAAGATTAGGTGTAACTTGCCACCTATTTAATTTTTGTTCTTTGGCAATCTGTTTTTCTTTTTCATTTAGCAATTCTTCCAATTCGTTTTTTTCTACAGTAGCAACAGCTGTAGAATCTTTTGGAATAGTAATGTCACCTTTTATAGCAATATTGTCTTGATTTTTCATAGCAATTTTATCAGTTCCAATATTGTTTTCTGTTTTCAACGGATTTTGATTTTCAATCAAAGTTGAATTGTTTTTTTCTTTAGTATCGTTAGCCAAATTGTTTTCGGCTAAAGGATTTTTATTGTTTTCAAATGCAGCAGTGTTTTCAGATACAGAGTTGAATTTACTGTTTTTGTGGTTCGCTTTTTTATGTTCTGTTTTTGTTGCAACAGCTTCTTCTTTAGCTATAATAATTCCAGAATTTTTTTGTTGAACCGTTTTTTTCTTTTTGTTGTTTGTATTCAATTTTGTTGATTCAGATGAATTTGTTTCGTTTATAGTTTCGTCAGAAGAATTGCTTTCGGATGAATTATTATTTTCGGTTGAGACAATAACATTTTGATCGTTTTCGGATGCATTTTTGTTAAAAATAACATCAGATTTTTTATTGTCTAACGTATCATTTTCATCAGAACTTTGTTTGTTGTTGTCATTAACGACAATACCGTTAGAAGGATTTATGGTTTGGTTAGTATTGGAATTCCAAACCAATAAACCAACCACGAAAAGTGCTGCAACACCAGATGATATCCACCAAAAAGGTATTATGCGACGTTTTTTCTTTTCTTTTAGTTTTTCTTCTATGTTTTCCCAAACAAATTCTGGCGGATTGACTTCAAAATTTTGAAATTTCTCCTGAAAGAGTTGGTCTAAATTTTTTCTTGTACTCATTTTACGGATGGTATTTTTTTACTACCAGTATTTTGTTCTATTTTTTCTTTTAAAATCATTTTTGCTCTGGATAAATTGGATTTTGATGTGCCAATATTTATCGAAAGCATGTCTGCAATTTCTTGATGTGAATAGCCGTCGATAGTATAAAGATTGAAAACCAATCGATATCTATCGGGTAATTCCTGAATGATTTTGGTTAAAAACTCGATGGATATTTCCTCTTCGTTTTCAATTTCTACGTCTATTTCTTCGGGAACATTGTCGTTTACTAAACTCAAAAAGGTTTCTTTTCGATATTGTTGAAGAATGAAGTTAACCATTACTTTTTTAATCCAGCCATCAAAAGAACCTTTAAAAGAAAACAGATGAATTTTTTCAAAAATGAGTAAAAATCCATCTTGCAAATTATCTTGTGCTTCGGTATAGTTACGAGAATACTTCAAGCAAACAGAAAACAATTTTGGAGCATACTGTCGGTATAATTGTTCTTGTGCTTTTATGTCATTCTTTTTACAATCATTTATGAGTTGTTCTATACTCAAAGTCTACTATTTAATGATCAACAACTACTTCGTGCTCAATATATTGGTCAGTTCCGTTTGTATCAACACCAGTCCAAAATCTGAAATTATATGTTCCGATGGTTTTTGGTTTAAAACTTAAAGGAACAGTTAGTGGATAATTGTTTCCACTACCATCAATACAGTTTGAATTACTAACTTTTGAACAATAAACAGCAACTGTTCTTTCGTTACCAATACTGTTATAATAAAAATTCGAAAACACGTGACATGATGTTGGTCTTATGTAGGTAACCGGAATTTCAGTAATGCTATCAACCCTAAATTTAGTTGGCATTTCAACACTGGAAACAGGTACAATTTCTGGATTAAATCCTTCGTTTGGACTATCAAGACTACATGAAAACAATAGTAAACTTGATAATGTTATAAAAATAAACTTCTTCATTTTTGGTATTCTTTTTCAATTAGATGTTCTATTTTACTAATGGTTGCGTTAGTTTTATAAAAAAATCCCGCTTTTAACGGGATTTAACATTTTAAGCATTATTTTCTTTGATATACTCTTTGATTTTTTGTTCCAATTCGTCGGCTAATTCTGGATTGTCTTTAATTAAAGCTTTCACAGCATCACGACCTTGACCAAGTTTTGTATCGCCGTAACTGAACCACGAACCTGCTTTTTTGATAATTTCAAATTCAACAGCCAAATCCAAAATCTCTCCAGTTTTTGAAACACCTTCGCCATACATGATGTCAAATTCAGCGGTTTTAAATGGTGGTGCAACTTTGTTCTTGATTACTTTTACCTTGGTTCTGTTACCAATTACATTTTCACCGTCTTTGATTTGTGAAGCGCGACGAATATCTAAACGAACAGAAGCATAGAATTTCAACGCATTTCCTCCAGTTGTTGTTTCAGGATTTCCAAACATTACACCGATTTTTTCTCTCAACTGATTGATAAAAAATACAGTACAATGTGTTTTGCTAATCGTTCCGGTTAATTTTCTCAAGGCTTGTGACATTAATCGAGCGTGTAATCCCATTCTTGAATCGCCCATTTC
>JACCEE010064240.1_pt1 | contig 11292 bp, 9 predicted proteins | sample 7449931 | NCBI WGS metagenome assembly JACCEE01 (sample SAMN15323457, study PRJNA562643) | freshwater metagenome | isolation source: river surface water | place: USA:Blue River Watershed | collected 2017-08-19 | reverse complement strand
GTCAGCGTCCTTCACGACCAGCGCGTTGATCTTGCTGCTGCGCATGAGGTCTTCCGCCTCGGCGAAGCGCATTTCGGGGGATACCGACTTGGGCTTGGTGGACATGATCTGCGCAGCAGTCAAGGTCTTGTAGTCATAGTCCGAGTCGAAGGCACGGCGCACCGTTATCGGCCCCCGGTACCTGAAGCGCACGTTCATAGACATGCTGCACCAATGGCTTGCCAGGAAGACGTGTCGAACCGAAGCGGGCTGGAATGACGATGGCCACGCGCTGGCCTTGAAGGGTAGTCACGCTCATGAGGCAGCAGAGTTCAGTCGATGTGCAGCGGCGGGAAGGACTTGACCAGATCGTCAACAGCCTTGACCTGGGTCAGGAAGGGCTCCAGCTTGTCGAGCGGCAACGCACTGGGGCCATCGCATTTGGCCTGGTCAGGGTTGGGGTGGGCTTCGAGGAACAGGCCTGCCAGTCCGACCGCCATGCCGGCGCGGGCCAGGTCGACGATCTGCTGGCGCCGGCCACCAGAGGCTGCACCGCCCGGATCACGCTGCTGCAAGGCATGGGTGACGTCGAAGATGATGGGCAGGTCGCCCGTGACCTTCTTCATCACGCCAAAGCCCAGCATGTCGACCACCAGATTGTCGTAGCCAAAGCAGGTGCCGCGGTCGCAGAGCATCAGCTGGTCGTTGCCGGCCTCCTTGAACTTCTCTACGATGTTCAGCACTTGGGATGGACTCAGGAACTGCGGCTTCTTGATGTTGATCGGCTTGCCCGTCTTGGCCAGCGCCACCACCAGGTCGGTCTGGCGGGCCAGGAAGGCCGGCAACTGCAGCACGTCAACCACTTCGGCCACCGGGGCAGCCTGCAAGGGTTCATGCACGTCGGTGATCACAGGCACGCCGAACTCCTGCTTGACCGCCTCGAACATGCGCAGTCCTTCCTCCAGGCCCGGGCCACGGTAGGTATGAATGGACGAGCGGTTGGCCTTGTCGAAGCTGGCCTTGAAGACATACGGAATACCTAGCCGACTAGTTACCTCTACATAATGTGATGCACATCGCAGAGCAAAATCTAAATTCTCCAGTACGTTGATGCCGCCAAAAAGTAAAAACTTCTGAGAGTTAGATATTTTGTTATCAATAATCATTGTAATGCAGGTATTTAAATAAATGTAGCAAATAATCTTTTATTATGCATTGAGGTGCGAGTCTAGCTCCCTTTCTGTGGGTAAAATTAGGTCATGGTAAATTTCACTAAGAATCATAAGGTGTATGTTGGTTAAATTATGACTTGTTCATATCATCGATAATTTAATCTTTAATTTAATCGTGAAAATTTTCCAAAATAAATAATTTTAAACAACCTTGAGATCAGTTATGGAGAGGCTTTTTCTTGATGAAGATGATTTTACCCATGCTAGATAATTTAAAATCCGAATTGTGTTGCATCTTTGTTTTAAAATCACCTAAAGAAAAATATTTTCCTAATTATTTCGGCCCCGGGTTTTTTAGAATCATTAAAAAATAACTCAGGAGATGCTTTGAATTTCTTATATTTTTTTTCGTTCAGCGTTTTTTTAAAAAAATATTCGACTATATTCTTTTCAATATGATTTTCACGTTCTGTTTTTGCCGGTAAGATTTGTGGATTTTTGAGCAATTTTTCCCCAGTCGGGGTTTCAATTGCTGATTTTCCTTTTGCCCACACAACTTTTACATCATTATTTTCTGGTTGAGCAAGTATAGTTTTCAATCCGGCGCCCCCGTAAGCGTCTTCAAAAACTACACCGCACATGATTTTTGCATCAATCGGATGTGGATCTGAGAAGTATTTGTCCAGAATTCGCATTGATTTATTAGGTTCAATATCAAGCTTCTGCAGCCAAGTGCCAAACACTGAACTAGCTTCATCAATAAACTGAAGAGCTCCGGCATGAACTCGTGTTACTACAGCTTCACGCATTTCCTCTTGGGGAAATCGGTCCATATGCACTGGGCGTAACGTCCCCCTCCAGTCTTTCTCAATTTTTATGAAGGTGGTTTCAGTATTGGAAAATAAAGTTTCATACAATGGAACATATTTACAGAAAGGATGAAAAGTATCGTGGCGGTCAACGAAGTTGGCCAGATAGGCTTTTGAAGACAAACCTTTATTTTCCAAGCGATGCAGCGCTTGGCGGAAAGTCATTAAATAGTAACCATGAATGACCTTGCTGATTCCTGTCAGTTCATGCAGGGACTCCTGCATAGTTCCAGAATAACCAATGTCAACAATGGCAATACTTCCATAGTCAAAAAACTTCTCCTTGTCAAGATATTCCAGGTAGTTATCTCGTTCCCGCTTGGCTATGGCGAATATCTTCTCCTTGTGTGCAATCAAGACTTCCTTCAAAATGGAGCGAAAATTGGCATTCACACGGGAATCAAGAGTTAGTCCGTGCTGTTTTAGAAATTCGATATTTATATCGCAATCCTTGAGTCCAAATCGTGCGCTAAGCAGGTGAGATACCGATGTCTGAGCGTAGTCAACGTTTAATAAATCGATTATTCCAGATTCGTCCCTGATTTTGGCTAGATTAACCGCTCGCCGGGAGCATAGTAGGTAATGACTTTCTGGCGCATCAGGATAGTTCTTAGATAAAATATCATAAGCCTTTTTCATAATCAGGCCATCGCGCGAGAGAAAATATAAACGATCTATCTTGTCGCGAATTCCTTGTTCAATGATCCATTTGACATATCCCATTAAGAATATGCCAAAGCCGTAATAGCCAAGTTGCCAGGCATCACCGCTGAATAGGGTTCCACGACAATGGGGTAAGTAGGGGTTATCTTGCAACATGTTGCCTGCTAAGGCAATTAGGATTTGGGCATCGAGGCTATGGCGATCCTCGTCTCGTGTCCAGACCGATTGGTATGCGGAGCTCTTTTCAAAAACTTCCGTTGCCTTGACCAAATGAAATGGTTTGATACCCCGTTCTTTGGCTTTTATTACGTCAGCCTGAAGGTTGTCGCCTACATGGAGAATAGAGGCGGGTGGGACGCCCAGTTCCGTAAGAACATGATCAAAAAGGCGGCCACTATGCTTTTTTTCTTTAACTTCGCTAGAAACGAAAATGCGTTCATAGCCTTGGTAGCCATTTTTATATAGAATTTTTTCCAGGAAATCCCGGGGTAGATACATGTCGGAGATGACGATGACCCGCTTCCCCAAACTTATAGCTTGATTGAATGCAGTCTTAGCACTTTTTCGAACGTAAAGTAGATCGTACTCCAGTTGCATTTCGAGTGCTTTTACTTGCTCCGTTTCCTCATGGGTGCAATCCGTCAATACTTGGAAATATTCGTATATCTCATTAATATGAGTCTCTCCTTCGCCGCGACTAAGGGCGGCTTCGAAGGCTAACTTTTCACTTTGACGGCGTACGTCTTTGAAATACAGATCCTTTCGAGATGTCAATTTGGCTACATCACTAGCCATGAATTCAAACATGTCTGACGGCCGTTTGAATGGGCGGAATAGCAGTGTATCGAAAATATCGAACGACACAATGTCGTGCTTTCGTATCTGCTCGGATAGCTCTGTGCAATGAGTCCGGCTATGCTTCAAATTAATTGACTTGTGGATTCCCGAATGCTTCAGGTAGGCCTGCTCCCGACGCAAGGCCGTAAAGTCTTCCAGAAATTTAACATCTGAAGTCCATGATGAAAGCTGATCACCTTTATCAAATGATTCAATCCACTTCATGAAATTCAAAGGTTTATCCTTAATCCACTCTACGGGAAAGTTGGAATTTAGTATGTCGAGCTTAATCAGATCATCTCGGTGAAAAATTGAATTTTTTCCTACTTGTTGCAAAAATTCTTCCAAATTGTTAGCTGTGTTGTACTTGGAGATATGGCTTTTTCCAATAGATAGAACCGGCTTGCCCCAATAGGCGGCCTGATATCCAACGGACGAGGAAATGGTGTATACACCATCTACCATTGGTAGCAGCAGTTGAGAAACTGATTGGATAGAGTTAAATTTTTCGATGTAGATAAAATTCTCAAATTTTTCACGCAGATAGTTAACATTTTCTTCACTTAATACGGCGCTCCGCAAATTTCCTGACCAGTAGTTTGTTATCAATACTCCTATATTCGATGGGGATTTTTTCAGTAGATCCAGAACAATATCAAACTGGCTCTTGCGTTGTAGCTGGTAGTCGACCATGAAGTAGTGATCGATTTGTAGTGGCAGTAGTACTAGACCTTTGAATTTCTGTTTGAACTCGCTGATCAGCGGTTCGACAAGATTCAAAGAATGGAAGAATATTTTATCTACATTGCGCAGTTGCTCTAAATCGCCGTCCACACTTGGCTGTTTGTCTGCAGTGCACACTGCATCGTCGGCTCTATTCAGTAGTCCTTTATCAAATTTTATAAATTCTGGAAACGGCGCGCGTGAGAAGAAACCAGGTATCTGGTATATTATTCTCGCACTGGGAAATATTTTTTCTAGGAAGTACATTGGAGACTCCCAGACGAAGATAACATCAGGCTGAAAATTGTTAGGTAAATGTGAGCTGATAATTTTTTGCAGGTAATTGATTTCGCCTGCCTTGTAATTTCTACTCTGGTGACGAAGTGCGCGCTCAAAAGAGTTCTCTCCCTGCGTCCATTCGAAAGGGTCAATCGAGGAAACGGAATGCAGTTCTTGCAAGTAGCCCTCACGCATGGCGCGATTTGCTACAGCCTCACCAGTGATTAGGTGGGTTTCTGCCCCGACAGAACGCAGTGCTTTGATCTGGTGAATCAGAGAGCTGCGTAGAGTAGCAAAGCGAAATTCAGGATTTCCCAACTCAATGGCTGGTTCTAAGACAAATAAGATATTCATGATTCTTTGTACTGTTGAGTTAAAGGCCAAAAACAACTTTCGCACTGACTGCAATCTGGTAGATGACCTGAGTCATGTCCTTCCAGATCTGGCGCGACTTCACGTCGATCTTCGGCAGCACCAGGATCTCGTCGCCGGCGCGCAGCGCGACGTCATCGTTGCCGAGGCTGAAGAAGCCTTTCTCGCCGCTGGCTTCGGCAAAGCTGCCGTCGCGCCTGGCCACGACGATGCGCGCCGCGTCGGCGTTCTGCGTGTAGCCGCCGGCGCGCTTGACGTAGTCGTCCAGGCCCAGGCGCGGGTCGAAGGCCACCGCGTTGGGGAACAGCACCTCGCCGCTGATCAGCACCAGGCCGTCCTTGGCCGGCACGCGCAGCACGTCGCCGTTTTCCAGCAGCAGGTCGCCGCGGGTGTCGGCTTGCGCGATCACGACCTGGCCCTTGGGCTCGACCTGCTTGGCGCGGTCCACCCACTGCAGCAGCAGTTCGGCTTCTTCCTTGCGCAGCCGGGCCTCGTCGCTGGTGCCGCTGCGCGCGGTCAGCGCGGCGGTTTCCAGGCTCTTGAGCGCGGCCTCGAGCATCTGCTTCTGCCGTTCCTTCACGCTCTGGCGATACAGCTGCAGGCTGGCCGCGTCGGAGCGCTCGGTGTACTGGATGCGTTGCAGCAGGTCGCCCATGCGGCTGCCGTAGGGCAGCACATATTCCTGCGCGCTCTGGTGCTCGCCCTCGACGCGCACGGTGATGGTGCCGGGCTTCTTGTCGGCGGTGAACTCGAGCTCGTCGCCGCTCTGCAGAGCGACGCGCGCGGCTTCGGCCAGCGGGTAGTACTCGACGTTGCGCAGCGCGCCGGTGTTGCGCGTCACCCGTACATGGGTCGCGGCGGCCTTGGGCTTGGCCAGCGGCAGCAGGTCGGCCACGCTGCGCATGTCGCCGGCAAATTCGAAACGCTTGGCGTTATCGGCCAGGCCGCTGACCTTGATCGTGCCTTGGCGCGGCGGCACGAAGATCACGTCACCGTCGGCCAGTTGCACCTGCGGCATGCTGCCCTGCAGCAGGAAGTCGTACAGGCTGACGCTGGCGCGCAGCTGCGATCCGCGCTTGACCTGCACGTTGAGGAAGCTGCCGCGTTCCGGGTCGATGCCGCCGGCCTGGTCCAGGTAGCTCAGCAGGCTGTCGAGGCTGGTGCCGCCGTACAGGCCGGGGCGCTGCACGTTGCCGCCGACAAACACGCGCACTGGTTGCGCTGCCGCCAGGCTGGCGTAGCTGCTGACGTTGTTGCGAAAGCTGCGCGCCACTGCGGCCTCGACCAGGCGCTGCAGGTCCTGGTTGCGCACCCCCAGCACGGACACCGGGCCGGCGTGCGGCAGGAAGATGTTGCCCTTGGGGTCGACGACCAGCGTGGCATCGAACTCGAACGCGCCCCACAGCCGGACCTGGATCTTGTCACCGACCGCGATCGCGTAGTCGGGGTTGAACTGGGCCGCGCCCTGGCGCGCGAAGGCACCCGTGAAAAGCCTGGCGCCGAAGACTTCGCTGCTGGCGTTGGCGCCATAGTCGGCCATCTGCGGCATGGCAGGTTGCAGGGCTGGCGAAGCCTCGACCGGTGACGCCGCTGGCGTTGCAGCTGTCATGGAGGCCGCCTTGCCTGTGGCGGAGGTCGGGAGACGCTCAGGGTTGCCGGCCGCCAGTACGGAGCCGGTCAGTGCCAGGCCTAAGGCGGCCTGGGCCAGTGCGGAAATGAGGGGCTTGGACATGGGTTTCAATCCTTGTGGTCACGCACGATGGCTGCCAACAACTGGGCGATGCCCGCCAGCAGCAGGGCCGTGAGCAGGAACACCAGGGTGTTGTAGAAGCGGCGCGGCTCCAGCGGGTATTCCGGCAGGCTGGGGGCCTGGATGACCGAGACCTTCTTGATGTTGCGGGTGGCTTCGATCCGCCCTTTTTCCAGCGCGACCAGCGCGGTCTTGTAGATGTCCAGGCTGAACTTGGCCTCCATCTCGAGGCGCTGGAACTCCTCGACCGTGCGGTTGAGCGTGCGGCCCTGGGGCGACGCGAGCTTGGCCTGTTCCTGCGCGATCTGGAGCTCGACGGCGGCGATCTGCTGGTCGAGCAGCACGACGTTGGCGTGGCTGGGCACCAGGTAGGCCGCCAGCGCGCTGCGCTGGGTCTGGAGCTCGGTGCGTTGGGCTTCGAGCTTGGCGACCAGGCTGGCCAGGTTCTCGGTCGTCGCCTGGGGCGAGACCAGGCCTTTCTTGTCCTGGTAGTCGAGCACGGCCTGGCGCGCCAGATGCACCCGCGCGCTCATCTGGCTGACCTGCTGCTCGAGGAAACCGACCTGGTCCTGCGCCAGCTTGTGCGCCAGCCCGTTCATGAAGCGCTCGCCTTCCCCGACCAGGAACTGCGCGATGGCCTGTGCCATCTGGGCGTCGTAGGCCTGTGCCTTGACGACCAGCACGCCAGAATAGTCGTCGAGCTCGATGCTCACGCGTGACAGGTAGTGGCGATGGAACCATTCGATCGAATGCTCCTTTGACCACATGCGTGACAGCGGGTCGCGCCGGCTGTCGCTGTAGTGCGCGCGCAGGTCGAGCGCAGCGTCGAGCTTGCGTAGCATGTCGACCGACAGCAGGTGGTCGCGCAGCAGCAGCTGGTCGGTCCGGCTGCCGCCGGCCGCGCCGCCAAGCAGGCTGGCAAAGTCCATGCCCTGGCCGCCGGTGATGTCGGTGCGCTGGATGATCACGCGGGATTCGGACACGTAGCGGTCGGACGCGACCAGCAGCCAGTAGCCGGCTGCCAGCAGCGACAGCAGGACCGCGCTGCCCAGGATGGGGCGCCGCATCAGGGCCAGGATTTGTTGTTTGAGACGATTGAGCATTTATCGTGTTTGGCTGTCTTGGTAGGCCTTGAGGGCGTCGTCGATCTGGTCGAACCAGTGAGCGCGGCCCTGGTGCAGGAAGATGCCAGCACTGCAGAATTGCTTGAGCGTGGCTTCGCCGTGCGCGACCATGATCAGTCCCGCATGGTCGGCCAGTTTCTTGAACGCGGCGGCGGCCTTGTTGCGGAAGGCAGTGTCACCTGCGGCCGTGACCTCGTCCGAGATATAGACGTCGAAGTCGAAGGCCAGCGACATGGCAAACTGCAACCGCGAGCGCATGCCGGATGAATAGGTCTTGACCGACTCGTCGAAGGCGTCACCGATCTGCGCAAAGTCCTGGATGTAGGCAATCCGATCGGGGATGTCGTCCTCGTGACCATGGATCCGGCAGACGAACTTGGCGTTCTGGCGCCCGGTCAGCGAACCTTGCAGGCCGCCGCCAAAGCCCATTGGCCACGAGACGCGGCAGTGTCGCTCGACCCGGCCCTTGTTGGCTTGGTCGATGCCGGCAATGATGCGCAGCAGCGTGGACTTGCCCGCGCCGTTGCCGCCAATCAGGCCGACGTTGAGCTTGCGTGGCACCGTGAAGTTCACGCCTTGCAGGATCCAGCGCCCGGGACCATGGTCGGTCTGGTAGCGCTTGTGGACGTTTTCGACAATGATCATTGCGTCACCAGCTTGAGTGCGAAGCGGCGCTGCAGCGCCAGCCCCAGGAACAGGCTGACCAGCGCACAGGCATGCAGGTAGGACAGATCCAGTTCGGGCGCAGCATGGTAATAGGGAGCAAAGCCGAGCCGGACCGCCTCCAGTCCATGTGCAACCGGGTTGAGCATCAGCCACTCGCGGAACGGTAGTGGCACGCTGCCGACCGGAATCATCACACCCGAAAGCAGGTAGAGCGGCATCATGATGAAGCTGAGCACGCGATCGATTTCGGGCACCAGTTCGCCCGCCACCGATGTGATCAGACCAAAGCCCAGCCCCAGCAGCCACAGGGCGCCAAAGGCGGTCATCACCGCCAGCGGGTCGGCCGGCAATATGTCGTGCCCCAGCAGTCCCATGCCGGCCAGTAGCACCAGCGTGATCAGGACCATCAGAAAGCCCTCCAGTCCGCCACGCACCAGCGCGGCGTCGATGGGCTTGACCTGCCGGTAGGTAAACAGCGAGCGGTTGGCGCTGATCGCATTGCTGATCTGGGTGCCGGTGCGCCGGAAGCTGAGGAAGGCCAGCATGCCGACGATGATCCAGATGGCAACGTCCACCCCGCCGATCTTGGTGACGCGAAATACCGTGAACAGCAGCACCATGTAGCCGACATGCAGCACCGGCTCGGCCAGCAGCCAGAACCAGGCAGCACGACCCGATGAGACGCGGGTGAGTGCCTCGCGCAGGAACAGGGCTTTCCAGACCGCCCAGGTAATTTGGCTGGCTGAGCGTGTCATTTCACTTGCCTCAATGCGGGAACAGTCCAGTGCAGCGGCTCGTTGCGCAGACCATAGACATGGCAAGGCGCCTGGGTCAGATGGCGCAGTTGCTCCATGAAGTCCTTGAGCTTGACGGGGTCGGGCGACTTGAAGTCAGTCCAGAAATTGTCCAGTCGTCCGGAATGGACCAGGCCCTTGCGCTTGTAGAGCGCATCGCCTCCCATGGCTAGCGGCTTGCCGTGGCCCAGGGCTTGCAGGCCCACCGTGCTGTTGATGACGACCACGCCGCGTGCCTGATTCAGCAGGGTCGGAATATGGCCTTCCATCAGGTGCAGCACCCGGTCGCGCATGCCCAGTTCCTTGGCCATGGCAAAGATCAGGCGCGAGTGACCCGGCCCGCCGCGTGAGAAGGGGTGCGTCTTGAAGACTAGCTTGCAGTCCTGGGGCGCGTGCTTGGCGAAGGAGCGCAGCACGCGCAGGATGAAATCGGTGTTGTCGTGGTAGGGGCTGTGATGGGTGATCTGGGCGTCGCCGTCGTACTGCAGCGGGACAAAAAAGTATGCCTGGCTCGCCAGCGCCTTGACGCGCAGATGTTCGAAGCGGTTGTGCCACAGCTTTCTGGCCCAGCTACGGATCCAGTAAGCGGCGTAATGTGCCAGTGACTCGGTCTTGTGGTGGCGGTAATGCGGAAACTCGGCGCGGCTTTGCTTCATTGCCCAGTAATGACGCGCAGCGAACCAGCACATTTGCTGGAACAGCCAGGGCTTGGGAGGCGCCGTAGGCAGGCTGATTCTGGCCTGTTGCGGCGTGTCTGCCCATCGGTAACGGGTCAAGGTTTGCGAGTAGCCGTTGACGCCTTCGAGTTCCATGGTGATGAAGCCGGGGCGTAGATAGCCTTCCTCTAGCACCACGACCTTGATGCCCGCCTCCAGCGCCAGCTCAAGAGCGACGCGGTGGTAGTAACGCGACTGTCCGAACAGCACGATGCATTCGGTTCCCAGCTCACGGGTGGCTTGCCTGAAGAAATCTGGCCAATCGGCAGGCGTGCCGCGATAGGGCCTGGGTGTCAGAAGCCGGCAGTCCGCTTGATCCCCGCCCTGGAAGACGATGCGGTCGACCTGCTTGTCACGATCCAACAGCCACTTGGTCAGACGATCGTAGAAAGGCCCGACCGGCCCTTGCAGCAGCAGGACCCGATCCGCCTTGAGCAGGCCCAAGAGGGCGGGATTCAGCACCACCGGATCCTGATCCGTTGTGCATCTGTGTAGTGGATGTGAGTTCCGTTCCCTGAATTTCATGGATTTTTGGCTAGGCAATTCACGTCTCTTTTTTCCTGATTGTAACAGAAGTTACTATAAAAACAAACTTTGGTATCTAGGCTGCCGGATTGAATCGATAACATTGGCTTGAATGATGTAACTGATATAAAAGACATGCCAATGGAGTCTTTCGCTGTCCGCCTGCAGCAAGCGGTGCAAGACCAGTTCCAGTCCAGCAGTCCGACTCTGCTGGCGAGAGAGTTCAACTTGCGTTGGCGCGGTGCGCCGGTGACTGTGGCTGCAGTGCGAAAGTGGATGAGTGGTGGGAGCTTGCCGACACTCGACAAGCTCAACCTGCTGGCGACAATGCTGAACGTTTCAGGGGATTGGTTGCGTTGGGGTGTAGGGAAGCAGCACCTGGTTCAAGAACCGTTCGCTCTTTATGCTGGCGAGGATCAGGTCATATCCTTTTTGCAGGATTTTTCACTTTTGACTGAGGGCAATCAGTCTCTTTTACTGGGTATCCTGCACCTCATGCTGAGCCAGCAACAAGCCCAAAAGAGCCCGGCCTGATTCGGGTGTTAGTTGCGCTAGCATCGGGCTCATGCAGCGCACCGCCTCCCATCGATCAGACGAAGACCTTGTCTACATGCGCCAGGCCTTGGCTGCCGCCCGCCGCTCGGCAGAGCAGGGCGAGGTGCCGGTCGGTGCCGTGCTGGTAAGGCGCCAGCCCGAGAGCAGTGCCGACGCGGTCGAGCTGCTCGCCTGCACGCACAACCAGCCCATCGCGCTGCATGATCCGACGGCGCATGCCGAAATGCTGGCGCTGCGCGAGGCCGCGGCCAGGCTGGGCAACTACCGC
>JACCEE010719089.1_pt1 | contig 11293 bp, 4 predicted proteins | sample 7449931 | NCBI WGS metagenome assembly JACCEE01 (sample SAMN15323457, study PRJNA562643) | freshwater metagenome | isolation source: river surface water | place: USA:Blue River Watershed | collected 2017-08-19 | reverse complement strand
GCGTCTGCTCAGCTCCATCGGCTACCTGCCGCCCGCCGAAGCCGAGGCCAACTACTATGCAACCATCGAGTCCACCATCAAGGTGTGACTCAAACCAGGAACTCGACTCAAAACCCGGGGCGATTCATTGGTTGTTCGCCGCCGTGCTGACAACGATCGTCTCGGCATGCCAGACCGAACCGGAAGATCCCAAGGGTCCCCAGACCTACAAGGCCGAATTCAGCATCACCGAGTCCTACAAGATCCCCACGCAAGTGAAGTGGAACTCCGGTAACGATTCGGGAGTCGCGCCTCTTGCGACTTCGGGAAGCGACCTATACCAAGTCGGCATTTCGCTCGCCTCACCTCCCAACAGCCCGATCAACGTGGATCTCTACCGCGCGGGAATCCACTACTACCGGCTCAAATACGAATACAACGGCTCTCTGAGTCTGAAGCTCAACAACGAGAGCATGGTTCCGAACGAACTGGCGATCGAACTGCTGAAGCGTCTGGGGGACAAAGCGACCGATACGAGCGCGATCGCCGAAGTCGCCAGATCCCTGGTGGACAACGACACCTTGATCAAGTCGGACCTGATCCTGGCCGGAAAGCTGCCCGGGCTGGATACCGCCAAGGTGGTCAAGGAAGCCCTCAAGTTGCTGGTCGCCAAGAATGTGCCCCTGAAGGAGCTGGTGCCTTCCGGAAAATGGATCCTGGGCATCGATACCCTGAGCATCCATGTCAGAATTCACGACTTGTCCTTGGCAGGAACGATCGTGGTCGACACGAACAAGTTGTTCCCCCCGTATCCGGTGCGCGTGAAAGACACTCTCGCGATCTCCGGCGCGATCCAAGCCGGAGGCGGCGCGATCGCCGTCAGTGGCATCTTCGAGGCCACGAACAAGCTGGTGACAAGTTCCGTCAAAATCTTCCGTGAAAATGACGATGCCACGACCGGCTTCGATTTCCCGGTGAACTTCGATCTGTTGAGCCAACCTTCCAAACTGGATCTGTCCGGCAAGCTGTCGATCGCGGCCAAACCGACCACCGCCGCAGGAACCTACCGATTGGAAATCATCCTGCAGGACCAGGACGCGTTTTTCGCCAAAGCGACCTTGGAGTTCCAAGTGGTGGCCCGGTCCACAGATACCGGATCCACCCCGGCCAAGGACACCGACAAACCGCGGATCGTTCGCCAAGCCGGAACCCACGACAGCATCGTGGCCTACGACGCGTCCGAAGTGGTGGTCGGCTGGACCGTGTCCGACGCCTCGCCACTGAAGGTGACCATCCAAGGCGCCCTCGTCGCCGTCAAGGACGGCGCCTACACTGCAACCGTCGTTCTTGACAACGCGACCACCGTGATCCGGATCAAGGCAATCGACAGCGCCAACAACGAAGCGACGGATTCCGTCATCATCCGGAAAGGTTCGGAACCCGGGGCCCCGGGGGTTTCGCGAGAAACCGGAACCAAAGACACGACCGTAGCGTATTCGGTGTCGTCCTTGAAACTTTCCTGGAAGGTCACTGACGCCTCGCAAGTGACTCTCAACGGATCCCCGATCCAAGGTATCGACGGCATCTACACGATCCAGACGAGCTCCCTCAAAGTCGGCGCAAACGGCTACAAGATCGTGGCGAAGAATGCGGCAGGGAAGGAAAGCTCCGATTCCATCACCATCTGGCGGACCTACCACGATTCCATCTTCCCGGTGGCTGTTCCGGAAAACGGCACCAAGGACACGACGGTACCCAATGCCACCGAGACGATCGTTCTTTCCTGGAAGGTGACGGACAACGACAAGCTCCAGTCCGTGACGATTGGTGGGCTGACCGCGACGGTCGCCGGCGACATCTACTCTGCGAGTTTGCCTCTCAAGCCAGGCGAAAACATCTTCGAACTGGTCGCCAGCGACACAGCCAAGAACAGCACGAAGAAGAGCGTGACGGTGATCCGCACCCCGGATGCTGGCGCGCCGGTGATCGTGCGCGAAACGGGCACCAAGGACAGCACCGTGGCCTACGCGACCACCTCCATCAAGCTGAGCTGGAAGGTGACCGACGACGGAGGGGTCGCCAGCGTGGAAATCAACGGCGCCGTGGCCACTGGAACTGCGGGAATCTACAGCATCGAAGCCAAGAGTCTCGTGATCGGCAAGAACGGATTCAAGATCGTGGCCAAGAATGCGGCTGGAAAGTCCAGTTACGATTCGGTGACAATCACCCGTGCGTGGAAGGACACCGTCGCTCCGGAAATTGCCAGGCAGACAGGAACTGGCCCGAAGACGGTTGCCTACGAAGACTCGACCTACACGCCCGCTTGGAAAGTCACCGACACCCTGCTCAAGACCGTGAGCATCCAAGGCACCGTGGCGACAGGTACTGCGGGAGTTTATTCCGCGCCCATCCAGCTTGCATTGGGTCGGAATCTGATCACCATCACGGCCAACGACCAGGCCACGAATACAGCGTCGGACACGTTCAGCATCGTCAGGAGCCTTGGAACCATTCCGGACCTCACCATCAGCCACGCTGCAGGAAACCACGACTCATCCTTGCATGTGACGATCAAATCCAGCGTGGCCGGTGCCGTGATCAAGTATACGGTCGATGGCACCGACCCAACCACCTCGAGCACGGCGATGACGTACTCAGCCACGGTTCTCATCGACCGGACGCGCACTCTGAAAGCCTACGCGACAGCTCCAAACCGTGCGCCGAGCAGTGTTGCCACGAGAATCTACACCCTGCTGCTTCCGTCACCGGTTCCCAGCAGACTCGGCGGCACCTCCGCCGATACGGTATTTTCCGTCGATCTCTCGTGCAGTGTCAGTGGTGCCAAGATCTACTACACTCTGGACGGATCGACTCCAACAGCAAGCTCCACCTACTATTTCGCGAACTCCGGCATCGAGATCGATTCCATCCGGACACTCAAGGCCATCGCCATCATGGCCGGCTGGACAAGCAGCCCGGTAGCCGAACTGGACTACAAGGCAAACGTGCCAGTAAAGGTGTTCGGCGCGAGTGTGATCCGCGCCGATGGTTCGCTGTGGACGCTTGGAAGCAATAGCACCTTGGTGGACGGCTCTACAGGCAAGACCACAGACTATACCAAGGTGATGGATGATGTCAAAGATGTCACAAGAAGCCACATCTTGAAAAACAATGGCGACCTGTATGCTTATGGCGACAACAATGACGGAAAGTTTGGCAACGGCACCACCACCAGCTCGGATGAACCTGTGTTCATCAAGTCGGGCGTCAAGAAAGTGGTAGACGGATGGTATTACTCGTTGATCATTGACAAATCGGACAATCTCTATGCGGCTGGCAACAACACCGATGGCAATTTCTGCAACGGAACAACCACATCTGGCAGCACCTACACCAAAATCCGCTCCGGCGTCGCGGATATGGCGACAGGCTATGTTAGTTCATACCCCAGAGGCACTGCTTGGACCTTGTTTGTCACGACTTCGGGAGATGCCTTCAGTTGCGGCAATGGGCCTCTCGGTACCGGCACAAGTCAGGACAGCACACCACAACTCGTCGGGAGTGGCTATTCCGCTGCATTTACGACGGATGGTGGACAGTTCTTCTCTGGCGGATCGCTCCTGCTCAAGCCTAACGGCGATGCCTACAGCTACAGTGGCGCAACTCGTTATCTGATCTCCGACCCATCGCTTACTGGTTTTGAATTCGTTCGCAGCAGCATCAAAACGATCTCGGGTGGGGACGAAAGCATTCTCATACTCGATACCTTTGGGAGTGTTTGGGGTGCTGGCCAGAACGTCAATGGCACGCTTGGGGATGGAACGACCGAATCGGTCAGCTCGCCTAAAGTCGTGATGACTGATGTCAAGTTCATCACGAGCTCAGGAAACATGTCGCTGTTCATCAAGAAGAACGGAACCCTGTGGGCAGCAGGCAAGGATTTAGGGCTGACCCCAGTCCGCATCCGGCTCCCATAAAAGAATCATCGTCCTGGGTAGGGCAAGTACCAAGGACGATTCGTTCCTCACGATCGGAGCCCTGCAGGCAGCGCCTGCGGGGCTTCTTTGTCTTCAGACCTAAGGCGAACAACACAATGGATTATTGCCCGTGCCAGAGTGGCAATCCTCGCGCCCGCTCCCCGACCAACCTCGGCACAGTCCAATTCCATTCGGCGAACCGCTTGTCGCCGGACAGTTCAAAGTGATTCGCTCGTGGACACCTGAAAGTGATTCACTTGGCGGTCATTGGGAAAGTTAGCCACCGTCGCTGGTCGGCTTGCGTTTTCGTCCGGTCCGGTAGGACTTTCCTTCGATGGGAATGATCTCGGCCTGATCGAGGAATCGGTCGAGGATGGCGGACGTCGCGGCGTTGTCGCCCAGGATCTTGCCCCAATCCTCGACGGGTCGGTTGGTGGCGATGATGGTGGCGGAGTGTCCATGTCGGCGGTGGATGATTTCGAGGAAATCCTCGGCGGCATTTACCGGCAGCGACCTCATCCCGAATTCGTCGACGATCAGCAGTTGTGCTTGCGCCAGCTGGTGGATCTTCTTCTTGCGCTGATCGGTTTGGGCCGCCTCGGCCAGTTCGTCGACCAGATCGAACGCCGACCGGTAGATCACGGTGTACCCCTGCAGGATGGCGTTCATGCCCATGGCCGTGGACAAGTGAGTCTTGCCGACGCCGGGTGGTCCGATCAACAGGATGTTGCTGGCCTGAGCAACAAATCGTGTCGAGGCCAATTCTATGATCCTGCGTTTCGGGATGGACGGATTGAACCCGAAATCGAATTCGTCGATGGTCTGCCGAGCGGGCATGCGCGAGAATTTGAAGCGCCGTTCCACCAAGGTGTTGCGTCGCTTGTCCATCTCGTCGTCGAGCAGTCCGTCGAGGAATTCCAGGTAGTCGCAGTCTGTGGCTCGGGCCTGGATCAACCGCCCCGAAAGCGCCTGGGCCATGCCGCTGATGCGATAGGCGCGCAGCTTCTGCTGGACAGATTCGATCGTGACGAGGCACGAAATCGCCTGGCTCATTCGGCCACCTCCAGGATTCGATCGCGGACCACGTCGGCGTAGTCCATGGGGTCGCGAATCAATCGATGCTCTTGCTGCAGATCGTTACGGCGTCCACCTCCACCTCCGCTTGGATCGAATGATGTTCCGATTTCATCTGACAGCTTTTGGCAGATTGTCTGCAGCGTGCCCCAAGTGGGATTCCGGAAGGAGCCCGCCTTCTGGCAAGCCTGTTCCAGGATGTGGGCCCCGAAGCGACGCAGCAGATCGATGACGATGCCTCGCACCCGCTTGACCGCCAGCGGATTGCCCGCGTTGAGTCCAGTCAAGAGATGTTGCACCAAAGCGTGACAGGCTGGCCCGATCTCCTGGGATCGACGCAGGTAGTACTGTACGAACGAGGATGAACTTTGCGGCATGCCCTGCGGCAGATGCCCGGACTGGGTCACGATGCGCGACTTGCCGTGCTCTCGACGGTGCTCGGCCACCACCCGCTCGGCGACCAGAATCCGCACAACGCGGGCATCCCATCGTACCGCCACTTTCTGGCGCAGATGCTTGGCCGGAACGCTGTAGAAGACTCCTTCGACTTGGATGTGCCCGTGCACATCGACCCGTCGCAAGCCCTGGCGCAGCATCGAGAATGCTCGATCCGGCAGAGCTTTCAAAGCCGGCTTTTCCTCGGACAGGAAATGCTCCCAGACCTGGCGGCGCGTCGTGCCGTGGATGCGCGTGCGCGCCCAGCGTTGATTCCAATCCGACAACAGACGATTTCCGTCCTCCAGACTGGCCAGCACCTGCACGCCGGGGAACGCGTTGTGGCGCGTGAACGACACGTCGCGCTCCACCTTGCCTTTCTGCTGCGGCTGGTAGGCGTCGCAGGGGTTGATGACAAATCCTGCATGGGCCGCGTACGCCTGGTATCCCGCGTTGAGCTGCGGCTCGTAGAGATGGGCCTGCAAGACTCCCGATTTCAGATTGTCGATCTTGACCTCGGAAGGCACTCCGCCAAAGGACTGAAAGGCATTTTCGTGGCAGCGGATGAATGTCTCCAAATCTTGTCGGAATACCAACTCCTCGTAGCTGTGGCGGCTGTGCGACAACGTCATTTTGAAAAACCAGGAACGTTTGGGTTTGCCCTCGTGCATCACCATCGGGCCGACGGCGTAGTCAACCTGGGCTTCCTGGCCTGGCAAGCTCGACAGACGCAGAAAGAAGGTCGGAGAGGTCCGACGCAGCTTCTGGAGATAACGGCGCACCGAACGGTCAGAGCCGACATACCCGTGGTTTTCAACCAATTTCTGCCATATCCAACGGGCCGTCGCATCCGGAGCGATCTCCAGCAACGCCGCGATCACATCAACCAGCTTCGAGAGCTGGTCACTCTGGGTGGACGCCCGAAACGGATCCGAAACGGACTCGACCTCGGTGGACACCGGCGAATCACTTTGGACCGATGGATCAGGGCTGGCAAAGTGATTCGGGGTGTCCACCGACGTAAAATGCCCGGTGGACACCCCCAAATCACTTTGATCCGATTGCCATTTCCGACGGAACTTGGCGATGGTCTTGGTGTGCATGCGCGTCGTTTCGCGAATCCGGCTAACCGTCCATCCGGCCGCCAACATCGATCGCAACTGCTCTTGTTTGTCCATGCGTAGGTGGTTTCCCATGGAGGAAGGGTGCTACCTGCACCCCAGACCCTCCGGTCAACCGCCTCAGCGAATCACTTTGAACCCAACAAAAGTGTCCATCACCAAATCACTTTGGGTGTCCGGCGACATACCGTGCAGGAATTCACTATTACCGTGTCGAGTTCAACTACAACGGCTCCCTGAACCTTACGCTGAACAGCTCGAACATGGTTCCCAACAACCTGGCGATCGAACTGCTCAAACGTCTGGGGGACAAGGCGAGCGATTCGGGCATGGCCGTCGAAGCCGCCCGGGCCCTGTTGGACAACGACACCCTGATCAAGTCGGACCTGATCCTTGCCGGGAAGCTGCCTGGGCTGGATACCGCCAAAGTGGTCCAGGAAGCGCTCAAGCTGCTGGCCGCAAAGAACTTGCCACTCAAGGAACTGGTGCCTTCGGGCAAATGGATCCTGGACATCGATACGATGAGCATCCATGTCCGGATTCGCGACCTGTCGTTGTCGGGAACCATCGTGGTGGATACGAACAAGTTGTTCCCCCCGTATCCGGTTCGCGTGACGCAAGCGTTGGCGATCTCGGGCGAGCTCCAGGCCGGAGGTGGCGCCATCGCCGTCACCGGCGTCTTCGAGGCCACCAACAAACTTGTGACAAATTCCGTTAAGATCTTCCGGGACAACGATGATGCCACGACCGGCTTCGAATTCCCGGCGAACTTCGATCTGATCAACCAACCCTCCATACTGGATCTGTCGGGCAAGTTGTCGATCTCGGCCAAGCCCACCACCGCGGCAGGAACCTACAGGCTGGAAATCATTTTGAAGGATCAGGATGGGCTCTACGCAAAAGCAACCTTGGAATTCATCGTGTCGTCGGCCGCCGACAGACAAGGCCCTAGCATCGAGATCCTCTCTCCTGCCCCATTCACGATCCTGGACAATGCCTGCAGCACGGTTCTGGTCAAGGCGAAGGTGACGGATCCATCCGGAGTGGATTCGGTTTGGATCGATGGTCGCATCGCGCAGAAGAGCGACGAAACCTGGGAAATCGCCGATGTGGCGATCCCCGTCAAGGATTTTGGCCATACGGTCCTCGTGGTCGCCAAGGACAAATCGGGGAACCGGGATACCGGCCGGATCGTGGTGGGTCGCAAGGGTACATCCAACTCCAATGCTCCCACCACGCTCTTGATGAGCCCTGTCGCCGACGACATTTTGCCCTTCGACAGCTCCAGTGTCCTGGTCGCCTGGAAGGTGGAAGACCCACGTTCCCCGATCGCCAAGGTCATCATCGACGGAGTGGTCGCCACGACGTCGGAGGGGAACATCTGGAGCCGACGCGTCGAGATCCCTGCCACCGGCAAACCGACGACCATATCCCTGCTGGCGATCAACGAGGCCTTCCAGGAAATCACCAAATCGTTCCAAGTGACGCGACTCGCCAATACCGGGTCCACGCCGACCAAGGACACCATCAAACCGAAGATTCTTCGCCAAGCCGGAACCAACGACAGTGTTGTGGCCTACGACGTATCGGAAATCGCGGTCGGTTGGATCGTGTCCGATGCCTCGCCCCTGAAGGTGACCATCCAAGGTGCTCCCGTCACCACCAAGGATGGGGCCTACACGGCCACCGTCATTCTAGGTAACGCGACCACCGTGATCCGGATCAGGGCCACCGACAGCGCCAACAACGAAGCGACGGATTCCGTGATCATCCGACGAGGCTCGGAGCCTGGTGCACCGGTCATCACGCGGGAACCGGGGACAAAAGACAGCACCGTGGCGTACACCGTAACCTCACAGAAGTTCGCCTGGAAGATTTTCGACGCTTCGCTGGTGACCTTCAATGGCTCCACGGTCCAAGGTGTCGATGGCATCTACACGATCCAGGCCGGTCCCTTCAAAGTTGGCGCGAACGGCTACAAGATCGTGGCGAAGAATGCGACGGGCAAGGAAAGCTCCGATACCATCACCATCTCGCGAGCCTACCACGATTCAATCTTCCCTGTGGCCGTTGCGGAAAACGGCACCAAGGACACGACGGTCCCCTATGCCACCGGGACGATCGCTCTTTCCTGGAAGGTGACCGACAACGACAAACTCCAATCTGTGACGATTGGTGGGCTGACCACGACCGTCGCCGGTGACATCCACTCTGCGACGTTGTCCCTCAAGCCAGGTGAAAACACCTTTGATCTGGTCGCCAGCGACACTGCCAAGAACATCACCAAGAAGACCGTGACGGTGATCCGCACCCCGGATGCCGGCGCGCCTGTGATCGAACGTGAAGCGGGGACCAAGGACAGCACCGTGGCCTACGCGACCACCGCCATCAAGTTGAGCTGGAAGGTGACCGACGATGCGGGAGTCGCCAGCGTAGAAATCAACGGCACCGTGATCACCGGAACCGATGGAATCTACAGCATTGATGCCAAAAACTTGGCAATTGGCAAAAACGGATTCATGATCGTAGCCAAGGATGCCGGTGGCAAGTCAAGTTACGACTCCGTAACCATCGTCCGAATCGGGGACGTAAGCGCACCCGTGATCGTACGCGAAGTCGGCACGAAGGACAGTACGGTGGCCTACGCGACCACCTCCATCAAGTTGAGCTGGAAAGTGACCGACGACGTGGGAATCGCCAGCGTGGAAATCAACGGCGCCGTGGCTACCGGAACCGCCGGAGTCTACAGCATTGATGCCAAGAACCTGGCAATTGGCAAAAACGGATTCATGATCGTAGCCAAAGACGCTTCGGGCAAATCGAACTTCGACTCCGTGACGATCGTTCGCGCCTGGAAGGATTCTGTCGCCCCCAAGATCGCGCGACAGACCGGAACCGGCCCCAAGACGGTTGCCTATGAAGATTCGATCTACACGCCCGCTTGGACGGTCAGCGACACCTTGCTCAAGACCGTCACCATCCAAGGAACCGCGACCACAAGTACATCGGGAGTTTATTCCGCTCCCATCCAGCTGATAACGGGTCGGAATCTGATCACCATCACGGCCAACGACCAGGCCACGAACACGGCGTCGGATACGTTCAGTGTCATCCGAAACCTGGGGACCATTCCCGACCTCAGCTTCAGCCACGCAGCAGGAACCCACGACTCCTCCCTCCGTGTGACGATCCAGTCCAGTGTCGCCGGAGCGGTGATCAAATACACGATCGATGGCACCGACCCCACCACGTCGAGCACGGCACTGCCCTACTCGACCGCGGTTCTCATCGACCAGACCAGCACGCTAAAAGCTTTCGCCACAGCCCAGAACCGTACACCGAGCAGTGTTGGGACCAGACTTTACACCTTGGTAGTTTCGTCGCCGGTCCCCAGCCTGCCCAGCGGCACCACCGCCGACACGGCATTATCCGTCGATTTTTCCTGCCGCGTCAGCGGCACAGAGATCTTGTACACCCTGGATGGATCGACCCCAACCCTGAGCGGGAACTCCACTTCCCGGATTGCCTGTACGAGTGGCATAACAATCGATTCCACTCGGACCCTCAAGGCCATCGCCATCAAGGATGGGTGGACGAGCAGCTCGATGGTCGTAATGACCTACAAGGCGAACTACAGGTATATCACCTGGACCACCAGCACCAGCCGAAATGTGGGCGGCATCGACTACGAACTATGGTATGCCCAAAACTCGGGCTCGGCCACCATGAAACTCACGGGTGACAGCACGAACCCGAACGGCGGAACCTTCGAGGCTACGTGGAGAGGCACGTCGGATATTCTTCTCCAAGCCGGCAAGAGATGGGGAGCGAACAGTACCACGACGACCAAGTCCATCGGGAACATTTCGCTTGATTTTGCCGCGACATTGCAAGCCAACAACGTGGTCAAAATGCTTGGGGTCCATGGCTGGGCGTTCTACCCGACAGAAAGCGTACCGGTTAATTTCACGAATCAGATCGAGTACTACCTCATCCAGGACCGCGGCAGCTACAACCAGGCTTCGACCGGTACCAATGCCAAGAAGTTTGGAGAGGGGACGATCGACGGCATCGTGTACGAGTTCTGGACTGCCGACCGCATCAGGCAGCCGACGCCAACCGGGACCGGCACCTTCAAGCAGTACTTCAGTGTTCCCAAGAGCACAAGCAGCCACAGGCAAAGTGGCACGATCTCCGTTTCCAAGCACTTCGAGGCGTGGGACAAAGCCGGCATGAAGATGATGGATTGTCCGTTGTACGAAGTAGCCCTGATGGTGGAATCGTACTCCGCTTCGGGGACGGGTGACGACGGCTCGGCGACTGTGACCAAGAATCGTCTCACGCTGGGTGACCCGCTCCCGTAAACAGGCATCATCGGTCTCGGTACGGCAAACACCGAGGTCGATTCGATCCTCCCGGTCGGAGCCCTGCAGGCTTTCCCCTGGGGGGCTCCTTTGTCTTCAGAGGAACCAACAAAAACGGCCCTTCATCCATGACGATGAAGAGCCGAAGGTGTCAAATTCTGCCAATCGAAGTCAGACGACGGACTGCGCGTACTCCGGGATCCGGTCGAAGTTCATGTACTTGTAGATGCTCTCCGACGCGGCCGACACGATGCCCATTTCGGCGCGATACTCTTCGACGCTGGGGAGCCTGCCCAGCTTGGACGCCACCGCGGTGAGCTCGGCCGAGGCCAAGTACACGTTC
>JACCEE010567963.1_pt1 | contig 11294 bp, 7 predicted proteins | sample 7449931 | NCBI WGS metagenome assembly JACCEE01 (sample SAMN15323457, study PRJNA562643) | freshwater metagenome | isolation source: river surface water | place: USA:Blue River Watershed | collected 2017-08-19 | reverse complement strand
GGCCATGCCGATGAAGGAATCTGCTTATTGCTGCGAATCGGTCCCTACCGGATTCTGCTAGACTGCGGTTTGGAAAATATCGACATCCTGAAACCGCCAGAACTGGAGGAACAAGAACAGACCACACAGCCGTTACCAGCAGATTTGGTGTTATGTTCTCATGCACACCCAGACCACGCCAAAGGCTTGCTGGCTCTGCATCAGTCTTTTCCGGATTTACCTATATATGCCACAGAAGTGACCTGCGAGCTGCTACCGCTGAACTGGCTGGGAGAAGAAGGGCAAACGCAGGTATTCTGTATGGCCTTGCCGTGGCGAAAGCCCGTAGAGTTATTAGAAGGGCTGACTGCCGAACTATTCCGGTGTGGTCACTTACCGGGAGCGGCGGCGATATTGCTGACTTATAGAGGTTCTGGCGGGGAAAACGAGGGTGAATCCCGCAGTGTTCTATATACAGGGGATTTTTTACTCTCCAACTCCCGCTTGGTGGAGGGGTTGCCCCTGGAAGAGTTGCGGGGGTTGCAACCACAGGTTTTGATTTTAGAGGGGAGTTATGGCACATCCCGGTTGCAGCGGCGGCGGGTTTTAGAAAACCAACTGGCGGAGCGAATTTATCAGGCGATCGCCGAGGGATATTCCGTGTTACTACCCACACCAGCTCTGGGAATGGGACAAGAACTGCTGATTTTGCTACGCTCCCACCATCAATTCACCGGAAGAGATTTAGATATCTGGGTGGATGGCAAAGTTGCCGCCGGTTGCGACGCTTATTTAGAGATTTTGCCGCAACTGCCAGCATCAGTGCAGAATTTTGCCCGCCATCAACCCTTATTTTGGGACGATCGAGTGCGTCCCCGAGTCCGCCGCTTCAATGCAGAAAACTATCCCGTGGGTGGGAACGACGCCAACCCCTCACTCGGAACCACCCCGGCGATCGTCCTCACCGATACCAACGCCGATATCAGCCGTTACTGCCAGCCAAATACTGGTCCTTGGTTGATTTTGCTGCCGGAAAAACCCGGTTTTCCCCGTCCCGATCGCAACTTCACGATCAAAAACCCCAACTTACAGGTAGAAACCTATTTACTCTCGGAACACGCCGACGCCTCCGGAACCACCCAGCTCGTTCACAACCTCCGTCCCCAGCATGTGATTTTCATCCACGGTTCCCCCAATTATTTAGCCGACTTGGCGAATTTGGACGAACTGCGATCGCGCTACCACTTGCACACCCCCACCGCCGGAACAAGAGTGGAACTGCCGATCGGAGATACCCCCATACTCGCCGATATTGCCGATGCCACCTATGAAGGGGAACTCACCGAAGAATCCGGCGTAGTGACAATTACCATCCCCGAAGAAATTGGGAACGACCCTCGCTGGAAAAACTTTGCCGACACCGGTTTAGTCCAAGCACGCTGGCAAGGGGAAGAGCTAGGATTGCGTGTTATTTCCCAGAGAGAGCTGCTCACCCAAGGTAGCGATGCCCGAGTATCCCCAGAATACTCCTGCTGCGGTAACTGCCTTTACTACCGAGGGATGCGCTGCTGGCACCAAGCCTCACCTTTATTTGGCTTCAAGGTGACTTCCGAGGGTTACTGTCCCGTTTTTGAACGAGCCACAGCGCCATTTATGGAGTCAGACGCCACCACTATAGACAACACCGATTTTCCCGACGATGCAGCGGAAGGTTAGCCATAGCAGGCATTGCCATTTCTGCCCGCCAAACCACTGCAAAACTTTATCAATTGCATCCCCTAATTCTCTTGGCTGCATCAGGGTAACAGTGCCTTGATAATTCTGGCCAGAATTTTATTTAAAATAAGGACAAAAAAATTAATATTTCTTGATGATTAGCGATTTCGGCTGGACAGTAGGCATTGCGGTGACACCAAATAATTAAGCAAAGGAAAAGAATCCCTAATGTCCCTGTGTCATATGAGAGCCATCTAGTTATAATAGATATTAAATCTGCTGACAAATCCACTCGTCAACCAGCAGGAGATTTGGTCGGAAATCATGGCTACAGCATCCCAAGGTAAATAGTAGGAGTCTGCCAACCAGCAACAGTGTCTCTAGAGTCAAATTAAACCAAATTGCCGACTCTCTCTCCGGGTGATGGTCTATCTCAGTGGAAGAATGGAGCTGAGAACAAGAGCAAAAGGAAGAGAAAATATGCCGTTAAAATCTCTCGAAAAAGTTTTACTTAGGAGTTTAGCCGTAGGGGCTACAGCAGCTTTACTGGCACCAGCAATCATGCCAGCAGTAGTGGGGGCAATGGGAGAGAAAACCCCACAGGCTCAAGCAGCCAGCGGTGCCCCGGGCTTAACTAATAGGGGCATCACTATTGCCCAGCAAACAGTGCTGCAAGTTGACCCCCAAAGTGGCAATTTACGCACAATTACGGCTGCCTTGCAGCAAGCTAGACCAGGAACAGTAATTGCCTTAGCACCGGGAACTTATGGTGCAGGCGAAACATTTCCTCTGCAACTAAAACCAGGAGTGACTCTCAAAGGCAATGATAGTCAGCAAGGAGCGGGGGTAGTCATCACCGGTGGGGGACAACATGTCAGCCGCACTTTTGCCCGCCAAAATGTGACGATCGTCCTCAGTGACGACAGTCAAATTAGTGGCATTACTGTCACCAACCCCAACACCCGAGGCACCGGTATCTGGGTGGAAGATGTGACAGCCACCATCAGTAATAGCACCTTAATTAACAATAACCGAGAGGGGATTTTCGTGGCCGGGAGGGCAGCGGCAACGATTGAAAGTAATAAATTTATGAATAACGCCGCCAATGGCGTATCCGTGGCTGGGGAAGCTGCCGGAGAAATCCGCAACAATGTATTTGAACAAACCGGTTTTGGGCTGGCGGTGGGAGGTAAAGCCACCACAGCGGTGACAAATAATCAAATTCGCGGCAACCGTAGTGGCATTGTCATCACCAACAGTGCCCGCCCGATGGTACAGGGTAACACGATCGAAAACAACCGAGATTATGGGGTGGTCGCCCTCGATCGGGCAATGCCGGGAATGGGAAACAACACATTTCGGGGTAACGGCCAACAAGATAGTTTGCTCGTCAACGGTAGTAGTGGAATGCAGACCGCCGTGGCACCATCACCACCCACCCCTGTGCAGCCAAACTCTCAGGGGGCGAAATTTAGCTGCATCCAGATGGGCAATGGTTACGCCACTGTGGCCGAAAAAGGCAGTACCGCCATCCCACAGCCAATGATTATGTGGACCCGGACGAACCTCGGACCGGAATTGACCCCAGAAAGGCGCTGCCAAATCGTCACTGAGCGGCTAAATCGACTGCTGGCGAATAATGGGGGCAATATGGATAATTTGCTGTTCACGATCGGCACGGTGAGCAATCAGATGGTAGTGTGCTTAGTGCGCGATCGGGCATCCGGTTGTCAACCCGATAACCTGCTATTCACCCTCAGCCAGCAAAATGCCAGCAATGCTGCTGAAGTCCTCAAAAGCCTAATTGCCTTCAGTGTCACCGGCGAGGGAGCCCCGGTTTTTGAATCCGAAGACGATGATGGAGGGGGGCAACCCTACGCCGCTTTATCAGAAGTCAGCGACAGACTCCAAACCGAAACCGGCTTGTGGTTTGCCGCCCCATAATTCCAGACGTGGCGCCGTCAACCCCCAAATAACATCGAGGGCTGACAGCAAAAAACCAGCAAAAAAGCGGTAACAAATAAAATAGCGGGCAGTAATGCCCGCCGTTTTATTTACCTATTCATGTGAATAAGATTGGTTTTTCGATTGGGTTGAGGAAGGAAACCAACCCCATGAATTTACTCAGGTAATAAATTATTTTTTTCACATATGTACTTAAGTGGTTTTTAAGTTTTCATGTGAAAGAAAAGATTTCAGGTGAGGGCGGGTTGGGTTGAGGGTAGCTGAACCCAACCTAAACCGGTGAATGGGGAATGAGTTTTGCCATCCCTCTAAGGTTCAGATTCGGGAGAGTGCTTGGGAATCTGTTCGGCTTCGGGACAGTCATCGGCGATTAGGGGGTCGAAATTACCTTTAGATACAGAAGCCAATTTTTGGCTAATCGACCCGATGCTTTCCAGACGAACCATCTCTTCCCAAGAGGCGATTTCGTCCTCCTCGTCAGTTTCGTAGCGGATAGTAACTAAGTCTCCTTCGATATCAAGAATCTTAGCCCGATCAATCCAACGCTGCTGATCCCGCAAGAAAATGCAGACCTCACGACCATCGCAGCAGAGTTGATAAATCTTGCGGTGTAGCATAGGTGGCTTCTCCTGAGCTGGTAATGAGATCAATTGGGTCTTGGGTTGAGTCGGCTTTGTGTCTCCGTGGCGATCGTGAACCACTTCAGGCACAGAAAACAGACAACAGAGGGCGCGCCGGGAGGCAAACATCACGGTCTGGGCAATCCGGTGCCCCCCGGCAAGATACCAGGGGTTGCCCCGGTTGCTGGAAAACCTTGCAAGAGAGGCAGTCAAAACGTATTTTCAGATAGATTAGCTCTTAATATAGTTAATTTTAACTCCAGTTGGAAATTTGGGGAAACCTCAAGGAAGGGCTGATTAGCTTTGGGGTGGGGGTCAGAGAAACTCAGGGCGAGCCTGGTGGGTTTGCTGTAGGTGCTGCTCCAGGGCGTTCCAGTCCTCTGTTTCTAGCCAAGAAATCGCCCGATCGACTTGGCGGCGGTAAGCCTGGAGAGTCCCCAGTAATTGGGGGCGGTTGTATTTAGCCATCATTAAACCTAATTCTGGATTGCCGCCGCCAACCCGGGAAGTATCCCCGAAACCGCTGCTAGCTAGCTGCTTCGCCAAGGCTAGCACTTCCGGATCCACTTCCCCAGTGACAGCAGCCAGCAAGCTGGCACTCACGAACACTGGCAAATGGGAAATCCAGGCTACCGCCCGATCGTGCATCAGAGGACTGCTGTAGTAGATATCAGCTTGGAGAGAGCGCGCCAACTCGGCTACCACTGCCACCGCCTCCGGTGGGGTGGTGGGGGTGGGAGTCAGCACATAAGGACGGCGGACAAATAGATCCGGAATGGCTGCCGCAATCCCCGCATCAGCGGTCCCCGCCATCGGGTGCCCCGGCACGAAGTTAGTCCACAGGTGGGCAACCGCATCCACCACCGGCATTTTTACTGACCCCACATCGGTTATGATGACGTTAGGGGAAACGAGGGCTGCTAGCTCCACCACTGTCGGGGCGATCGCCTCCACAGGCGTGCAAACAAACACCACCTCTGCCAAAGCCATCAGGGTCATATCGATGCTGGCATCATCAACAGCGCCGAGATCTTTAGCCACCAAACAAGTTTGCTGGCGGCGAGAGACCCCCAACACCCGATGTCCCAAACGGCGTAAATCCAAACCCAATGAACCGCCAATCAGCCCCAGCCCTACAATCCCAATATTCATCTGCGATTAAAACATCTCCATAGTTCATAGGGAGTTTACATCCAGCGCCCCCCCGCTGGCCAGTTCTCCAGATGGGGTGGAGCCAGCAACATCAGCTAAAAACCAGGGACAGCAAGTATTGGGGCATGATTTCCTAAATTTTTAGGACTGCCCAACCGGGGAAATTCATCAATTACCCCGACTCGACAACAGCGGGAACCCTGTTGTCAGAACCGCAGTGATCCGGTGACTGGGTGACGGGGAGACTTTCTTGACGGGGAGAGGGGGAGACTTTCTTGACGGGGAGAGGGGGAGACTTTCTAGAGGGGGAGACTTTCTAGACTGGGAGACTGGGAGACTGGGAGACGGTCAAGAGGTCAAGAGGTCCCCTGGTCTCCTGGTCCCCCCGTCCCCCCGTCCCCTAGTCCAGAAGTCCCCTTCCCCGTCAAGAGGTCCCCTAGCCCCCCCGTCACCCCGTCACTCCGTCCCCTAGTCCAGAAGTCCCCTAGTCCAGAAGTCCCTCTAGTTGTATGGTATGGGTGCATCTCCAGCCAGAAATAAGGAATCCCCTAGCTTCAACCCTGGGGGAGTCGATTGGTCAGCCGCTGTCCGGTGCGACGATGTGTGATCTGCCCCGACTGGGGCGCCCGAGCCGTTTAGGCGATCGTCCACAGGAAACGCCCCTAGAGAATTTCTGGGGGGCGCTGGCGCATCCCACCACCGGGCGCGGCTCACCCACAAGAAGCCCCCAAGTTCAACCCTGGGGGCATAGCCGAATCAAAATGTAGTCCTCAGCGTCACTGCTGGGGGATTTGTTCAGGGTGCCCGGATGGAACCCCAAGAAATTATCAAGAGATATGCTGCTGGACAGCGAGACTTTGCTGGGATTAAGCTCAGCGAGGTTAACCTCAGTCAAGTCAATCTCAGCGGCATCAATTTAAGTGGAGCCGACCTGAGTATTGCCAACCTTAGTGGTACGAATCTAAGTGCCGCCAATCTATCTCATGCCAAACTCAACGTAGCAAAACTCAACAGTGCCCATCTCAGCGGCGCCAATCTCAATGGAGCGGACCTGAATGTGGCCAACCTGATCCGTGCTGACCTCAGTGGAGCCCAGCTGATGCAGGCGGCTCTGATTCGTGCTGAACTGATGCGCGCCGAACTCAGTGGCGCTAATCTGGCCCAAGGGAACCTGAACGGAGCCAACCTCCGGGAGGCTAAACTCAGGCAAGCAAATTTGGTCAGTGCCAATATCAGTGAAGCGGATATGCGGGGCACTTCCCTGGTGGCGGCCAATCTGGAGCAGGCTAACTTGCGGGAAACTAACCTCAGTGATGCGGACCTCACTGGTGCCAATCTGAGAAATGCAGAATTGCGGCAAGCGGACCTATCCCATGCCAAACTGATTGGCGCTGACTTGAGTGGGGCAAATTTGCGCTGGGCGGACCTCAGTGATGCCAATCTCAAAGGCGCGGACCTCAGCGGCGCTAAGTTGAGTGGTGCGAACTTGCGGGGTGCGGACTTGAGTCATGCCAACTTAATCGATGCCAGTTTGGTATATGCGGATTTGACCCAATCTAATTTAATCGGTGTGGATTGGACCGGATCTGATATTTCCGGTGCGACTTTAACGGGAGCTAAGCTGTATGCAGTTTCTCGCTTCGGACTGAAGACGGAAGGCATTACTTGCGAATGGGTGGATTTGTCTCCTAATGGCGATCGTACCCAAATTTTCCGTTTCACTCCGGAGGCATCGGAAAACTTTTTCCACCAAACCCTGCCCACGATAGAAATTATCATTGATTCTGGGATTGACCAGGATTCCCACTTGGCTTTAGCTCTCGCCTATCATCAAATCGCCCATCGCTATCCTGACCTGATTCAACCACCGAGCATCGACGCCGGACCGAGGCGAACTAAATTAATCTTCAGGATGACCAGCGAAGCGAAATTGTTTTCTACTTCTTATGTAGCCATCTTGCCTTTTAAAGATGCGGCAGTAACTCAGGAAAATCTAGTTCATCTCGTCCAGATGATTGAATCAGAAGATATCAGAAACGTCCTTAACCAAGCAATGGAAAAAGTCAAGGAAATCAAAACCTCCCCCACTTTCTCTCGCATCGTGCAGCGAGGGAAATTTTTCCAAGCCCCTACCCAAACCATTTTAACTAATTCCGGTAATCGTACCTTGGATGTCCACCACCACCCGAATTTTGGCAAGCGGTTGGTCAACTTGACTGCTGGTATCGGTTTACCTCCGAGCAGTTTGATTGGTGGCCCATCGCTAAACCTACCCCCAGTCAGTATCGTAGTCAATTTTATTAAGGGGTTAAATTCCGTAGCATCTGATGCCACTAAAATTCAATAAGTTTGTCCTTTGTCCTTGGTCCTTGGTTTCTTGTCATTTGCCCTTTGACCTTTGACAAGAGACCAAGAACCACATTTGTCCGCGAGTCCGCTTATAAAATATCAAATATCAAAGGACAAATGACCAATGACCAATGACCAATGACCAATGACCACCACGGTATAGTCTATGCAAGCTGAGGAAATCATCAGAAAATATGCTACAGGAGAAAGAAACTTTGCTGGCATCGCCATCCCGGAAATCAACCTGAGTCGGGCTAATCTCACTGGGATAAATTTCACGGATGCGATTTTGAGTATTGCTAATCTCAGTGGCTGCAATCTCAGTGACGCCAACCTGAGCGGGGCGAAACTGAATGTGGCTAGATTGAGCGGAGCTAACCTCAATAAGGCCAAATTAAATGGTGCCATTCTCAATGTGGCTAATTTGGTGCGGGCAAATATGAGTGAGGCGGAGTTGATGCAAGCGGCGTTGATTCGCGCTGAGCTGATCCGTGCTGACTTGAGCCGTGCCAATCTCAAGGAGGCTAACCTGAATGGGGCAGATTTGCGGGAAGCGAAGCTGCGACAGGTTAATTTGAGTGGTGCTAACTTGAGTGAAGCGGATATGCGCGGCACTTCTCTGGCGGGGGCGAACCTGGAGGGGGCGACCCTGAGCGGTACAGACTTGAGCCGATCGGATATGAGTCGGGCGGATCTCACCGATGCGGACTTGAGACATGCTAACCTGAGCAGGGTTAACCTCAGCGGCGCTATCTTGCGGGGGGCGAATCTCCGTTGGGCGGACTTGAGTGGTGCTAATTTGAGATGGGTCGATATGACGGAAGCGAAGTTGAGTGGCGCCAACTTGCTCGGAGCTGATTTGAGTAATGCTAATTTAACCAATGCCAGTTGCGTTCACGCGGATTTAACTCAGGCGAATCTGATCCGGGTGGAGTGGATGGGGGCGGATATGTCGGGGGCGACTTTAACCGGTGCTAAGCTGTTTGGGGTTTCCCGCTATGGCTTGAAGACGGAGGGCATCACTTGTGAATGGGTGGACCTCAGCCAACATGGCGATCGCAGTGAGATTTACAAGTTCACCTCGGAAGAGGCGAAACAGTTTTTTAATCAAACTCGCCCTTTAGTCAGAATTATCATTGACGCGCCTTTGGAGCAAAATGCTAATTTCGCTTTGGCTGCCGCCTATCACCAAATCTCTCAGCAATCGCCGGTAAAGATTCCGCCTCCGAGCATTGATGTGGGCTACCGCCGCACTACGATTATTTTTCGCCTGGACAGCGACACGGATATCTTTTCTACTTCTTATCTCGCCTGTCTTCCTTTTCGGGATGCGGAGGCGATTCAGAAAAATATCATCACTTTGATGAAAATGCTGCAAGCTCACGCAATTAATAGCCACAGTAAAGATACGCTCCGGCAAATCAGGCAATTGAGTTTGGTTCTGAATGAGACCATTCAAACGGTTAATAAGTTGAAGGTGCTGATGCCAAATGGCCTCAATGCTGAGGAGATTTCTTTCTTCCAAGCTCCCAGCCGCATCCTCTTGAGCAACTCGAGCGATCGCGGCTTGCAGGTTTTTACCCACCCTAATTTCGGACAGCGCTTGATGAATAATGCTGGCGGAATGACGGCTGTTTCGGCTATGGCCAAAAGCTCGGATAAATTGGCTCTCCCTTCCCTCAACTTGCTGGTGGAATTTATCCAAGGCTTCTATTATTTGGAAAGTTAAGCTGACAATTGTCCTCGTCGGGAAAATCAATTATGAGTTCTATTGGCGATCGCTTTAACCAAATGATTGGCCGCACTCGGTTTGTGGTCTGTCGCCTGTTCCTTCACCTCGGTGGTGCGGAAGTCGCCCCCCTCTTGGGGGTTCTCAACCGCGCCGCCATCAGCGCGATCGAAGCTGATGGCGATTTAGAAGTCCTCGGTGACGGATTGGTGGAAATCTGCGAAAACTTGCTCCGTTCTGATACCTACTGGCGCTCCGCCGCCAATGAAGGGGATGTGTTTTGGGAAGAAGGACTGGCGGGTGATTACTGGAACGATCTATTTACCGACTCTAGTCAACGCTACTTAAGTGAACTTAACTTAAGTGATGATGAACCTACTGATGCCCCTCTCTCCTTGCCCGTCACCACTAACCTGGTGGTGATGATTGCCGTGGCTTTTGAGGGGGAAGTACCTTCCCTAGAAACGGATTTGGCCCATATGGAGGCTATGCAGGCCGGACTAAAATCTCTGATTAATCTACACTATCAAAAGAACCTGCGCGCCATTAGCGTGCATTTCTCCCCCGCTCAACTGGGGGACCAACTCACCGAAGACCAGCTCTACGAACATTTTCCAGAGTTGATTCCTCTATAAAGTTCTTTGTGGCTGTCCTGTTTGTCCTCTCTGTCTCTGAGGTTCTCTCCTTCAGACAAAAATCTCATGTTACGCAAACTAATTGTTTGGTTCTCGATCGCCATCCTCTGTTTCACTACCGCCGCCTGTGGTAGTTCCACCACTACCGCCGTTCCCACACCGACTCCGGTGCAATCGCGGCTGGCTGATGGCCAATATCCTGTCCAGCAAGCTACCTACAATGATGCTGATGGCTCCTACCGGTTATTTTTACTGAATGCTTCCCCATCAGTATTTACTACCACTGACTTGCGCATGGCTCGCCTTACCGAGGCAGAAACCACCGCTGGTCAAAACAGCTATCTGGACATCAAATCCGGCCAAGCTTCTTTGCACTTAAGTGAGAAGTTTCAAATCGAGTACGTCCATGCGGTGACGGAAAATCGCACTAATCCCCAAACCGGTCGCGAAGAAGTGGTGGTGGTACGTCAACAATCCAGCTTCTGGACGCCTTTTGCCGGAGCTTTGGCGGGACAAATGGTGGCCAACCTCCTATTTACCCCCCAATACTATGTGCCGCCAGTTTACCAGCCGGGAATTATGACGGGCTATGGCGGTTACGGTAGCACCTATTCCCAAGCGGTGGACCGCTACCAAACCCGCTACCAGCAACCCCCTCCGGCTGTACAAAACCGGAATGCCCAACTGCGAACCACGGGTAATATCAGAAACACTCAAAATCGTGGCAGTACCTCCACGACCCGCCCATCTTCTAACCAAGACCGCCCCAGTGGTTCTGGTTTCGGCTCTAGCAATCTCAAACCATCCCAGCAAGCTCGTCCGAGTAACAACAAACCTAAACCCAGCTCTGGCAGTTTTGGCAGCGGTCGCTCTTCTGGCGCTTCTCGTCGGTCATTTGGTGGCGCAAGGCGGCGCTAAATCTTCGATGATTGAAGTGGAAGTCCACCAACAATTGCGCGCTTTTCTGCGCGCCCAGGGACAGCCCAACTGGCCCCATCATTTGACGATGGGGCGGCTGGTGGCTCGGGCTTTGCGTTTGGGGCGCAGCGCTCTGATTCAAACTGGGGGTAGCTATCAACACCAGCTCAGCTACTTACTGCCGCTGTTGATGTGGCCGGGTCCGGCGGCGATCGTGGCACCGGAACCACT
>JACCEE011934818.1_pt1 | contig 11300 bp, 8 predicted proteins | sample 7449931 | NCBI WGS metagenome assembly JACCEE01 (sample SAMN15323457, study PRJNA562643) | freshwater metagenome | isolation source: river surface water | place: USA:Blue River Watershed | collected 2017-08-19 | reverse complement strand
TGGGACCGATCGTCGTGACGAACTTCCACGTCGTGCAGCTCCTTTCGATCGTGCTCTGCTGCCTCTGCGCCTTCCTCGTCAGCCGCGTGCGCGAGGGCTCTGAAAAGCCGTTCGGCTTCGTCGTGGGGCAGCTCGCGAACCCGCAGATATTCCGCACCTTTCAGCACCTCGGCTCGCTCGGAAAGTCCGAGTCGGCGCGCGAGAACACCGAGATTCTCCGCGCGTTCGAGGGCGACTCCGCCCAGCTCGCCCTCCGCGACATCATCGAGCGGCTCGAGGACCCGGACGCGTCCGTGCAGGAGGAAGCCGCGCGCGCGCTTGGGCGGATCCCGTCGCCCAAGTCCGTCGACGCGCTGATCCTGCACCTCTTGGACCCCGACTCGGGGATTCGCGTGCAGGCGGCCAGGTCGCTCGGCAAGATAGGGGACCACAAGTCGGTTTGCGCGATCGTGGGTTGTCTGTGGGAGCCTAACGAGGAACTCCAAAAGGCGTGCCTTGAGGCGCTCGCGGACATCGGCGACGAGGAGTCGATCTCCGGGGTTATGAAGTTCCTCCGCGAAAGCCAAACCGACCGCATGCGCCAGCTGAGCGCCCAGGCTGCGGCGAGGCTCGGCGTCTTCGAGGCGGCCTGGGATATCTTCCCAAACCTCCTCGCGGCGACGACGAGGACCACGCGCAAGCAGTACGCGATCGCGATGGCGAACCTCCTCGGCGACCCAGACGGGTTCTATCCGTACGTCAGCGGGAACGCGACGGTCGTGCAGTCCCGCCAGAAAAAGCTCGTCGCGCGGTTTACCGCCAACATCCGCGAGGTGTACGCGCGGCAAACCAAACGCCCGCGGTTTAGGGGAAACATGGCCGAGGGGGTGTGTCAGGCCCTTACCGACGACCGGAACGAGGACGCGCTCCGCGAGCTGATCTCGTTCGGCAAGCGGCTTCTCGACGATCTGTTCGGGTCCGCGAACCAACGGGACGTGCTTGGGCGCATCGACCAAAAGCTCGAGGTTTTCTCCTGGATGCTGGAACAGGCCGAGGCCTTCGTATCTGCGCCCCCGCCCGGGATGTCCGCGGCCGACCGGCAGGAAACCTCCCGCATCGTGACGCTCGTCGCCGTGTACTTTCTCGCCTGCTACTGACGATGGGGCGCTAGGTATGCTATACTCGTTCCGCAATGCCGATAACCGATTCACGGGCTCTCCGCCAGGCGGGGAAGCTCTTTAAGAAAACAAGCTATGGCCCGAAAACGCCGCTTAAGGCATACCGGGCAAACTACGACGAGCTTTTCGGGACGCTCATGCTCCCGAATAACATTGACCTCAAAGAGATTGACCTCGGCGGGATACGGGCCGATTTGCTCGCGCCGGAACTCGCGATGGGCAAGCGCGCCATCCTGTACGCCCACGGGGGCGGTTTCGTCGCGGGTTCCCGCCTGGCGTCCCGCAACCTGTGCGCCTCCATCGCGCACGAGTCCGCCTCCCGCCTGCTCTTGCCCGAGTATCGGCTCGCGCCGGAATACCCGTATCCCTCAGCGATCGAGGACCTTAGCCAAGCGTGGGACTGGCTCCTCCGGGAAGGCCATTCCCCGTCCGACGTCTACGTAGCGGGCGACGGCGCCGGGGCGAACCTCGCGCTCGCTCTCGTGCACTGGCTCAAGGCCCGCAAGCGCGAGCTTCCCGCGGGGATAGTGCTCCTATCGCCCTGGGCCGACCTGGCGTGCGACTCGCTCTCCTGCACCGCCCGGAAGTCGACGGACCCGGTATTTACGCGCGACGAGCTCGTGTCGTTCGGCCTGCAATACACCTACCAAAGCAACTTCTCCAATCCGCAAGTCTCGCCGGTACTCGGGGACTTTTCAGGATTCCCCCCGATGTACGTCCAGTGCGGCACCGAGGAAATCCTCGTCGACGATTCGACCAGGCTCGCCCGCAAGGCGGAAAACTCCGGCGTGCGCGTGACGCTCGACCTTGAGGAGGGCATGTGGCACCTCTTCCAGGCGATCGACGCCCTTACTCCGCGCGCAAGGCTCGCCGTGCAGAAACTCGGCGCGTGGGTCCGCGGGGGAGCCGGGGGAAAAGAGAGTTGATGGAGCTCGTCGCGCCGGCGGGCAACGTCGACAAGCTCGCGTACGCCTGGGAATACGGCGCCGACGCGGCGTATATCGGGCTCAAGAACTTTTCGCTCAGGGTAAAGGCCGATAACTTTTACGGCGACGAGCATGCGCGCATCGCCGCGCTCAAGGCCGAGTACGCCGCGGCCGGTACGCCGAAGCGCCTTTTTTGCGCGCTGAACATTTCCTTCCACGACGGCGACATCGCGAAATTCCTCTCCGAGCGCGACTACTTCGCGCTCTACCCCTTCGACGCGTTCATCATTCAGGACATAGGGCTCGTGCGGACGCTCCGGAGGGAATTCCCCGGCGTGGCGCTACACTTGAGCACGCAGGCTAACTGCGTCAATTCGGAAGCCGCGAAGATGTACCGGGACATGGGTTTTAAGCGCGTGGTCCTTGGGCGCGAGGCGAGCCTCGCCGAAATCCGGGGGATTAAGGACGCGGTTCCGGACCTGGAGATCGAGTGCTTCGCCCATGGGGCTATGTGCATCGCGTATTCCGGCCGATGCCTGATGAGCGCCTACATGACGGGCCGGAGCGCCAACGGCGGGCATTGCAGCCACTCGTGCCGCTGGGATTACCGGCTGGTCGCGGAACGCGAGTATGCCCTGGAGGAAAAGGAACGCCCCGGCGAATACTTTCCCGTGTACGAGAACGAGGATTTCACCGCGCTCTTCTCGTCGAAAGACCTTTGCATGATCGACCACCTCGAAGAGATGCGCCGGGCGGGCGTCGATTCCCTCAAGATCGAGGGTCGCATGAAAAGCGTGTACTACACCGCCATGGTCACCCGCGCGTACCGAAAAAAGATCGACGCGGTAGAGGGGCGCATCCCGGACGCCGAGGCCGAGCCCTTCGCCCGCGAGCTCGACAACGTCGCGCATCGCGAGTTCGCCACGGGGTTTTACTTCTCCAAGGACGACGCGAACAAAACGACGAAGGGCGAGACGAACTCGCCGTATATGCTCGCGGGAACGATAGGAAAGGAATATGTGGGCGGTTTCAAGGCGCCGGGCGCGGAATCGCGGACCATCGCCCCGCCCTGCCCTCCCGGGTTCCGGGACTTCGAGTTTATTTCGATGAACAAGATTAGCTCAGGCGTTTCGCTCGAATACATCGGGCCCGACGCGCTCGCGATTCAGGACGGCGATTACTCGCTAATCGACGCGCTGACCGGGGAAACCCGCGAATGGGTCTGCCACGGGCACCCGTGCGTCATACGCACCGCGAAGCCGATCCGGGAGCGCTTTCTCGTTCGGACGCCCGATCCCGCCTTCTAGTCGTTTACCCGCGTCGCGCGGCCGAGATCCACGATCTCCCCGCGCACCGCGAAGATCACCCACTCGCAGATCGTCGTTATATGGTCGCCAAGCCGCTCAAGATCCTTGCAGATCGAGAGATACCTATAAATCTGGCGCATCTCCGTCTCGTTCGTCGGATGCAGCATGATAAGCTCGGAGATTATTTCCTTCTTCAGCGCGTCGATCTCCGCGTCCTTCTTCGCCGTGGCCATGGCGAGCTCGACGTCGTCCTCGATATAGGCGGTCAGCGAATCCCGGATCATCAGCGCTCCCGACTTGGCCATCTGCGCGATGCGCGGGATGAAGCGCGCGTAGAGCTCGGGATTCGCCTTAACCGTCAGCTTCGCGAGGTGCACGGAATAGTCGCCGATTCGCTCGAGGTTCGCCACGACCTTGATGGAGGTGACGATCTTCCGCAAGTCGTGCGCGACCGGGGACTGAAGGAGCAGGAGCATCACGCTTTCCTGCTCGAGGCTCACCTGAAGCTCGTCGATTTTCGCGTCGACCTCGATCAGGGACTTTGCCCGCTCGGCGTCGCTCGCGGAATACGCGTCGATCACGTCGAGAAGGAAGGTTTCCGCCATGGATCCCATGTACAGAATATTTTGGTAATAGGCCGAAAGCCGCTCGTCGAATTGAGTCCGTGTCGTCATTTTCCGCGTCTCCTTATGATCAGCCGAACCGACCAGATATGTAGGCCTCGGTCTTTTTGTCTTTGGGGTTATAGAACAGCTGCCTGGTTTCCCCGTACTCCACGAGATACCCGCAGCGGCTTTCGTCGATCATGAAGAACGCCGTCCAGTCGGATATCCGCGAAGCTTGCTGCATGTTATGCGTCACGATGATCAAGGTGTACTTCTTCTTCAGGGTGTAGCACAGATCCTCGATGTGCGCCGTCGAGATGGGATCGAGCGCGCTCGTGGGCTCGTCCATCAGGATCACCTCTGGGTCGACCGCGAGGGCCCGGGCGATGCACAGCCGCTGCTGCTGACCGCCCGAGAGACCGATGGCGCTTTTGCCGAGGCGGTCCTTTACCTCGTCCCACAGGACGGCGTCGCGCAGGCTCCGTTCGACGATGGCGTCAAGCTCTTCCCGCGGAATCCTCGGGTTTCTGAGCCTCGGACCGTACGCGACGTTGTCGTACACGCTCATGGGAAACGGGTTCGGCTTCTGGAAAACCATGCCTACCTGGGCGCGGAGGTCGAGCGGGTCGTAATCGCGGTAGATATCGAGGCCCTTGTAGAGAATTGTCCCCTCTACCCGGGTTCCGTCGATAGTGTCGTTCATTCGGTTAAGGGTCCTCAGGAACGTAGATTTCCCGCATCCCGAGGGGCCGATGAACGCCGTGATCGAGTTGGCGCCGATCTCCATGTTGATCTTGTTGAGCGCATGGTGGCTCCCATACCAGAAGTCCATGTCCGTAACGGAAAACGTGTTCATGCGACAAATCTACCTTTGGCCCATGTGGTCATGATGAGCGTTCCGTTAAAATTCGGTTAATCGTATCTCGTCGAGGCAAATTTCTACCCCGGCGAGGGCGGTATGCTCCGCGACGAACTGCAGCGACTGAACCCTGTCCCAGGCGAAGCTTCCCTCGCTCGGGTCAAACCACTTCTGGGAGGCGTCGATCCAGGCGCCCGAATTCGCCATCGAGGAAAGGGGAATACGAACCTTATGCCATGCCCCGTCGCTGGGGAGCGCGCTCGGGTCCACGACGCTCGCCATGCGCCAGGGAGTCGAACCGGGGGCTTCGGGGTTCATGAAACGCACCTGGAAGGTCGCGTCCTTTCCGATCGCCTTGGCCATGAACTCAAGGACATAGCCCTTGCTTACCAGGGTCGAAAGGTCCCGCACGCCCCTAAAATCGAAGGTGATATTGTCGTACTGCCGAATATCGGTCCAGCGAACATACCGCTTTCCGCCCGCCGCGCCGGGGGCGGCGAAGTAATCGACCGTATTGGGCCGCGGCCAACCGCCCTGAACGAGGCCATAACCGACCGCGTCGGTAAACACGTCGAATCCGGCAGTCTCGGGAGCGCGCGGGCCAACTTTGAGCGCCGGAACCTTGAAACCCAAAGCCGCAGCGATGGCGGGGTCGAGGTCGCGCTCGAAGTCCGCCGGATTGTCGTGCGTGAACATCCCGAAGGAACCGTAGTAATCCCAACTCGTCCAAGCGACGCCTCCCGCCTCGAGATGCGTTCGCACGGCGCGATACCACGCAGCGCGGTCTTTTGCCGGGGCCATGGCGCGCATGACGCCGAATTCGCCACAAAAGAGGGGTACGCCGCGCTCGCGCGCGAACTTTTGCGCAGCGTCGAGGCTCGCGAACAGTCTCGCAGCCGTTCCCGCTTCCCGATAGCCTTTAAGATTATCGTCGATCCAGGTTCCTTTCAATTTGGGCGGTACCGGCGGAATCTTACCGGACTCGGGAGGCCAGGGAACGCCGACGAGATCGCGCATCGAGGGGCCGGTAAACGCGGCTCCCTGATGGGTAAAAACCATCGGATCGTAAAAATGATAGGTATAGATGAGGTTTTTGTCCGCGTATTTTGGCAGTTTGACGAGTTCCGGGATGCAGTTGAAGTTCGCCCCGCCGACGATAATCGCGTGTTTAGCATCCACTTTCCGGATCGCGTCGATCGCCTTACCCTGTACTTTCGCCCACAGGGAGGGATCTATGCCATGCGGCTCATTTAGGATTTCGTACACGACGAGATCGGAGCGATCGCGGAAATGCGCGGCCATCTGCGGCCACACCTTGAGGAGGATCCTCTCGATCTTGGGATCCGTCGGGATAATGGGATCGAACGAATGATTGTCGAGGATTACATACAGCCCGTTCCGCTCCGCCATATCGACGGCCTGGTCCAACAACTCAAGGAACAGCGGGTCAAGGGCATAATCCGGCGCGCCAGAGGTCATCGCGTGGAGGTAAATCGGCAGACGAACGACGTCGGCGCCCATTTCACGGAGCTCCTTGAAGTCGCGGTCCGTATACCGCGAAAAGCGGATCGCGCGCGGCGAGGGGGTCTCAAACCACTGAGAAAGGTTAACCCCCCGGGAAAAGGGGGCGGCAGGCGGCAAGCCCGCCGATGGGGTCGCCTGAGCGACGGAGGGAGCCAAGGAAAACAGGCTGATGGTAAGGGCAACGAGCGTCGTTAATCGTGGGTGAGTCACGGAGGGCCTCCTTGATGTCACCTTCGATTATAACACCCTTTATCGATGGTTTGCCCCTGGTGCCGTGGCGAAACGCCAACCCGTCCACTATCATTAATTAATGAATAGGAGACACCTAATGGCCCTAAAGCGCTTCCCCCTGGTTTATCAAATCATCTTCGCGATCTCGGCGATGGTAATTCTGATCCTTACGCTGGTCACGGCGATTATCGGGATTAAAATCAACTCGGACATCAAATCGCTGACCCTAACGCAAAACGCGCAGATTACGCGCGCGCGGGCCGACGAGGTTGGGCGCTTGCTCGATTCTTACTATTGGCAACTTCGCGGGCTTTCGGCCCAGGATTTCCTCGTCCAGGGAACGGACAAAGCGGCTATCGAGGATCGAATGCTCTTCGAGGGCAAAAAGGACGTGACGGAAGACGTCGGCACCACGATTTTCATATGGGACGACGGCCGGGCGAAAACGGTAGCCGGCACCTACGTAAACGTCGCGGACAGATCCTACTTCAAGGATATCGTTAAAACGGGCAAGGACTACGTCATCGGCGACGTCGCGGTGTCCAAGGCGTCTAAGGAACCCGCGGTGATCCTCGCGAAGGCGGTTAAGGATAAGGCCGGCAAGACCATGGCGATCGCCGCTTTCGAGATCAAGATGAACGCCCTATCCGCGATCGTCTCGTCGATCTCGTTCGGGAATACGGGCTATGGATGGCTCGTCGACAAGAGGGGGATCGTGATCGCGCACCCGAACAAGGAGGCGATCCTCCAACTCAACACGCTCGACGCGGACAAGGACGGTTATAAAGGGCTGGACGCGCTCGGTCGGCAAATGCAGAAATCGGATAACGGGATCGGGGGCTACGTGCGAAAGGACGGCATCCGCATGCTGACGTTCTACGCGCGCGTCCCCAATAGTCCGGGATGGATACTGGGCCTCTCGATCGAGGAAAGCGAAACCACCGCCACCCTGCGCGCGCTGATCGCGATCCTCGTCGCCATACTAATCGCCGCGATCGCTATATCGGTTCTCGTTTCCGTGCTCATCGCGAGATCGATAGTGGTCCCGATCGAGGGGATCGCCTCGACGCTCGATTTGCTCGCGCGCGGGGAATTATACAAGATACGGGAAGACACGAAAGACGCACGCAGGATATTCGCCAGGAAGGACGAACTCGGCGACACGTCCCGATCGCTCAGGACGGTCGTCGAGTCCCTTGGCATGGTGGTCGGAAACATCCACGCGGCGGCCAAGGACTTTACGGAGGGATCCGCCGGTCTTTCGAACGCGTCCCAGGAACTTTCCCAAGGAGCAGCCGAGCAGGCCTCGAGCATAGAGGAACTCTCGTCATCGATAGAGGAGCTCGCCTCGACGGTGCAGCAAAACGCTGACAATACGCGCCAGGCGGACGCGCTCTCGGCCGAAGTCGCCGCGGACGCGGAAAAATCCGGCGGTGACGTCCGCGAGACGGTTCGACACATGAGCGAGATCGCCGAAAAGGTAATGATCATCGAGGAGATCGCTCGCCAGACGAACCTCCTCGCGCTTAACGCGGCGATAGAGGCCGCGCGAGCGGGCGAAGCCGGAAAGGGATTCGCGGTCGTCGCAACCGAGGTACGCAAGCTCGCCGAAAGGTCGGCGCAGGCGGCGGGCGTCATCACGGAGCTCTCCGCGAAGAGCGTCGAGGCCGGGGCCCTGACAGTCGAGCGGCTCGAAAAACTCGTCCCGAGCATCCGAAAGACCGCTGACCTTATTCAGGAGATCAACGCGTCAACCAAGGAACAGTCGAGTGGCGCGGGCCAGATTTCAGCCGGCGTCTCGCAGTTAGACTCCGTCGTCCAGCAAAACGCCGCGTCGTCCGAGGAACTCGCCGCGACCGCGGAGAAGCTCGCGGGACAGGCGTCCGAACTCGAGAGGACGATTGGTTTTTTCAAGATTGGCGAACCGGAAACGGGCATGGAAGAAAAGTAACGGCATAAAAAAAACCTGCCGGGACGGATATCAGCCCCGGCAGGTCGCTTTGACGGTCGGTACTCGATACGCGGTCAGTTCGCGACGCGAACTCAGTTCTCCGTGAAGTGGCCGAACTTACGTATTTTCTGGTTGCGATAGCGGACGAGCACCGCGGGATTGCGAGGCATCAAGTCCTCAAGGTCGCGTACGATGATTTCCTTGATGCGCCTACTGGATTCCGCGGGGTCAAGGTGGGCGCCGCCCGCGGGCTCGCCGATAATACCGTTGCAGATCTTGAGCGAGTACACGTCCTCGGCGGTGATCTTCATCATCGCCGCGGCGTTCTTCGCCTGCGAGGAGTCGCGGAGTAGGATAGACGCGTAGCCTTCGGGGGAGATGACGGAGTACACCGCGTTTTCCAGCATGTATACCTTGTCGCCGACCCCGATGCCGAGCGCGCCGCCCGAACCGCCCTCTCCGATGATGATGCAGATGACGGGAGTTTTAAGCTGGCTGAACTCGCGGAGGTTCATCGCGATCGCCTCGCCGATGCCGCGTTCCTCGGCGCCGAGCCCGGGATACGCGCCCTGCGTGTCGATGAACGTGATAATCGGGCGGTGGAATTTCTCCGCCTGCTTGGCGAGCCTCAGGGCCTTTCGATATCCCTCGGGGTTCGCCATGCCGCCGTTACGCGCCACGGTTTCCTTGAGGTTTCTTCCCTTTTGGTTACCTATGATGGTGACCGGAATCCCGTTGATGAACCCGATTCCGCCGATGAGCGCGGCGTCGTCGCCGTAATAGCGGTCGCCGTGCAGTTCGATGAAGTCGTCGCAGATATTCGCGATGATGTCGAGGGTGCGGGGACGGTCCGGGTTGCGCGCGAGCTCGACCCGCTGCCAGGCCTTCGCGGACTTGGCCGTCTCGCCGATCTTGTCGGCGATTCGCTTTAATTCCTCGGAGATATCTATTCCCGCCTCAATGGCGAACTTCTGCAGTTCGTCGATGCGCGACTGAGCTTTTTTCTCGGAACTCATTTAGTGCCTCCCTTGGCTCCCGCGAAAGCGGTGGCCGAATCGGCGGTACGGTGCGCCTTAAGAAGCTTGATGAACATGGCGCGCTGGTCTTTTCTCGCGACAATGATGTCGACGAAGCCCTTGTCCTGCTGGAACTCGGCGCGCTGGAATCCCTCGGGGAGGGTCTGCTTGATCGTTCCCTCGACGACGCGGGGACCCGCGAAGCCGATGAGGGCGCCTGGTTCGGCGATGGTGACGTCCCCGAGCATCGCGAAGCTCGCGGTGACGCCGCCAGTGGTCGGGTCGCAGAGAACGAGGAAGAGCGGGACTCCCGCGCGGTCAAGCTCGGCCGCCGCGGACGCGGTCTTCGCCATCTGCATGAGGGAGAAGATTCCCTCCTGCATGCGCGCCCCGCCGGAGGTCGCGTAGACGATGACCGGGGTGCGGGTCTCGACGCCCTTCATCATCGCGCGGGTTATCTTCTCCCCGACGACGGAACCCATCGAGCCGCCCATGAAGCTGAAGGCCATGACGGCGAGCACGACGGGATTGCCGTCGATCGAGCAGGTACCGGTTATCACGGCCTCTTCCATGCTCGACTTGCGCGTCGCCTCGGTAAGTTTCTCCTCGTACCCGTCCATGTCGATCGGGTTGAGGCTCTTCATGTGCTTGCAGAATTCCTGAAAGCTGCCCGGGTCGGCGAGGTACGCGACGCGGTCGGCGGGTTCCATGCGGAAGTGGTATCCGCAGGAGGGGCACGTCATCAGGTTGCGGACGAGATCTTCCTTCTCGGAAGCGGCCTTGCACGAGGGGCAGGTCGTTTGTTCGCTCATTTGGCGTTCTCCTTCTTTCCCGGCTCAAGGCTTGTCTCGAGCTGGGCGTAGAGGCCCGTGCCGAAATGGCCGGACCTGAAAATGGGATTGCTGAGTATCTGGCGCTGAATTGATATGTTCACCGGCACGCCCTCGATCTTAAGCTCGTCGAGCGCGCGGATAAGCCGCGCGAGGGCCCTGTTTCGGTCGGAGTCGTGCACGATGAGCTTTCCGACCATCGAGTCGTAGTGCGGCGAGACCGTGGCCCCGGCATACAGGAAACTGTCGAAACGGACGCCCGGGCCACCGGGAACCTCGAGCCGCGTTACCTTGCCGGGCGCGAGCGCGTTGATGCGAGCCTCGATCGACCAGCCCCTCAGCTGGACGGCGTTCGGATCGATCGTCATCGGCTCGCCGAGGCATACGAGTATCTGCTCGCGGATTAGGTCGGTCCCGGTGACGAACTCGCTTACCGGGTGCTCGACCTGGATTCGGGCGTTGACTTCCATGAAGAAGAACTCCTCGCCCGCGACGAGGAACTCGATCGTTCCCGCGCCGCAGTACTTGAGGCTGCCGAAAAGGTTCGTCGCGCCGTCGCTCATCTTCTTCCTCATCTCGGGCGTCACTCCGGGGGAGGGGCTTTCCTCGATGAGCTTCTGGTGGTTCTTCTGCACTGAGCAGTCGCGCTCGCCCATGATGGCCACGCCGCCCTTTCCGTCGGCGATCACCTGGAGCTCGACGTGACGCGGGTTTTGAAGGTATTTCTCGATGAATACGGTGCCGTCGGCGAAGTTGGCGAGCGCCTCGGTGGACGCGATCTTGAGGTTTTCCTCGAGATCCTCGTCCTTCCAGACGAAGGCGGTTCTGGTATGCACCGAGATCCGCGCGCTGCTTGTTGAGGGACTTGAGAGCCTCGTCGATGACGCCGATACT
>JACCEE010001507.1_pt1 | contig 11303 bp, 8 predicted proteins | sample 7449931 | NCBI WGS metagenome assembly JACCEE01 (sample SAMN15323457, study PRJNA562643) | freshwater metagenome | isolation source: river surface water | place: USA:Blue River Watershed | collected 2017-08-19 | reverse complement strand
TCGCCTGCGTCACCGACCAAACCGACGACTTCGCCAGCCATGTCCAGGATACCCTCGCCGCCGGCGACGGACTCTGCGACTTGGCCGCCGTCCGTCACATCGTCGAGTCGGGTCCGGCCCGGGTCGCGGAGCTGATCGCCTGGGGCGTGCAGTTCGAGAACGGCGCCGATGGCCAGCCCGACCTCGGGCGCGAAGGCGGCCACTCCCGTCGTCGGATCCTGCATGCCCGGGACATGACCGACCGGGCCATCGAATCGGCCCTCCTCCGCGCGGTCGCCGCCGCCCCGCAAGTCCGGATGCTGGAGCATCACCTCGCGATCGACCTCCTGACGACTTCGAAGGTCGACCCCAAGGTCGCCCTCGGCGGCCCCCTCGACCGCACCCTCGGCTTGCATGTCCTCGACACCCGGGCCGGCAAGGTCGAGACGCTTTCCGCCGCCGTGGTCGTCCTCGCGACGGGGGGCGTCGGCCAGGTCTACCAGTTCACCACCAACCCCGACATCGCCACCGGCGACGGCGTGGCGATGGCCTACCGCGCGGGCGCCGAGATCCGCGACATGGAGATGGTGCAGTTCCACCCGACCGCCCTGAAGTCCCCCGACGGGAGCCGCGCGCTCATCTCCGAGGCCGTCCGCGGCGAGGGGGCGATCCTGCGCGACCTCGCCGGCCGGCCGTTCATGAAGGACTTCCATCCGCTGGGCGACCTCGCCCCGCGCGACATCGTGGCGCGCGCCATCGACGCCGTCATGAAGCGCGACGGCGCCCCCCACGTCCTGCTCGACGCCACCCAGGTCGCCAAGGGCCACTTGGCCGAGCGCTTCCCGCACATCTTCGAGACCTGCCGTCGGGCCGGCTTCGACCTGGCCCGCGAGGCGGTGCCGGTCGTCCCGGCCGCGCATTACCTCTGCGGGGGCGTGGCGACCGACCTGGCCGGACGCACCTCGCTCCGCGGGCTCTACGCGGTCGGGGAAGTGGCCTGCACCGGCCTGCATGGCGCCAACCGGCTCGCCTCCAACTCCCTGCTCGAGGCCGTGGTGCTGGCGCACGACGGCGCCGCCGCCGCGGAGGCGGAGATCGCCGGGGCGCCCGCCGCGCGCCCCACCCTGCCGGGCTGGATCGACGGCTCCGCCGGCGACCCCGACGAACGCGTGGTGCTGACCCACAATTGGGACGAGCTCCGGCGCACCATGTGGGACTACGTCGGCATCGTGCGTTCGACGAAGCGCCTGCAGCGCGCGCGCACGCGCATCGGGACGCTGGCGGACGAGGTGCGGGAGTACTACTGGAACTTCAGGGTCGAGCCGCGGTTGCTCGAACTGCGCAACCTGATCCAGGTGGCGGAACTGATCGTCGAGTGCGCGCTGCAGCGCCACGAGAGCCGCGGGCTCCACCACACGCTGGACTACCCCTCCCAGTTGGCCGAGGCCCGCCACTCGTCGGTGCGGCGCTCGCCCTCGCAGGCATGAAGGTCGTGGTCGTCGGCGCCGGCGCCGTCGGCGGCTGGTATGGCGGCCTCCTGGCCGAGCGTGGTCACGAAGTGCACCTGATCACGCGCGCCGATGCCACGGCCATCGCCCGGTCGGGGCTGACCTTGCGCGACCGACGGGGCGAGCGGCGGGTGGCCGTGGCCTCGGCTCGCCCCACGACGGCGGGCCTGGGCCCCTGCGATGTCGCGATCGTCGCGGCCAAGGCCACGGCGAATCCCGTCCTGCCCGACCAGCTGCGGCCCTTGCTCGGTCCGCGGACCATCCTGCTCACCCTCCAGAACGGCATGGGCAACGTCGAAGCCTTCGCCGCCTTGCGCCCCACGGACCGGCTGGTGGCGGGCCTTTGTTTCGTCTGCATCAACCGGCTCGCGCCCGGGGTCGTCGAGAACACCCTCTCCGGCAACGTCCGCATGGCCGCGGCGCAGGGGCCGGCCAACGACGCCGTCGCCGCGTCCGTCGCGCTCTTCGCCGACGCCGGGGTCGACTGCCGCGCCGAAGATTCCCTCGAAGGCGTCCTCTGGAAGAAACTCTGCTGGAACATCCCCTTCAACGGGCTGGCCATCGCCGCCGGCGGGCTCACGACCGACCGCATCGTCGGCGACCCCGCCCTCCGAGCCCGCGCCCGACGGTTGATGGATGAGGTCTCGGCCGCGGCGGCCGCGCGGGGCCATCCGTTCGAGGAGAAGCACATCCGCTGGCAGTTGGAGATGACCGATGGGATGGGGCCTTATCGTCCGTCCAGCTTGATCGACTACCTGGCCGGCCGCGAAGTGGAGGTCGCCGGCATCTGGGGCGAGCCCCTGCGCCGAGGCGAAGCGGTCGGGGTCGCGATGCCGGAACTGCGCGCGTTGCTCGGGCAGATCGAGGCGCGCCTCGCCACCCGGCGGACCTCACTTCTGGGCTGAAGGCGCGACGGGGGGACGCGGTAGGCGGGAGAGGGCCTGTTCGACGGCCCGGCGGACGGCCGCATCGTTCCAGAAATTGACGGAGAGCGCGGTCCCCGAATCGGTCGAAAGCAGGCGGCGCCCCGACGGGTCGAAGACGCTGACCGAGAGGGCGAGGCTGACGCGGCCGTCGACCGCCCGATGCACCCGCCAAGAGGTCCGGAGCGTCGCCTGGGCTTCCGCGGAGGTCGCGCTCGCCTGATAGCCGAGGCGGACGAGTTCACGCACGGCGGCATCGTGGACGGCGTCGGCCAGGGCATCCGCCTCGCCGACGCCGGAAGCTTGGGTATCCATCACGAAAACCTTGCGGACGGTGGCGAGACCCGCCGGCGAGGGATCGGGGGCGGCGCACCCGACGATGAGAAGGGCCAGGCAACCTAGGGCCAGCGCGAGCAGACGGCGGAGGGAAGTCATGCCTCGGGGATAACGGTTGTGCGCCAAGGACACAAGCAGGGACCCGCCACGAGGGGTTGACCCGGCGGCGGGGCTCTGGTCCCATCACCCCGATGGCCCCGCCCGCGAGCACCCCGACCGACCCGACCCGTCGCCCCTGACCATGGCCATCGTGCAAGCCGTCACCGTCGACCTCGCCGGCACTTTGCTGTTCCCCCACCCTTCCGTCGGGACGGTCTACGCGGCCTGCGCCCGTCGCCACGGCGTGGAGGTCGCCGCCGCCGACCTGGACGCCGCCTTCCCGTTGGGCTTCAAGGGGGCTCCGCGACAAGCCAAACCGGAAGCCTTCTGGCGTGAGGTGGTGCTCCGGTGCTTCGGCCCCTCCTTGCCCGCCTCGAAATTCGAGGGGGTCTTCCGCGACTGTTGGGAGGCCTTCGGCCGGGGTTCCGCTTGGCGCGTCGCGCCCGCGGCGGTCACCGCGCTGACGGCGATCCGGTTCCTCGGCATCAAGGTCGCCGCGCTCTCCAACGCCGACGCGCGGATGCGCCCCGTGCTGGCGGACAAGGGGCTCGCCCACCTCTTCGACGGCGTCTTCCTCTCGGAGGAGACCGGCTGCGCCAAACCCGACCCCAAGGCGTACGCCTACGCGGCCCGCCAGCTCGGCGTCGCCCTCTCCGCCCTGGTGCACGTCGGCGACGACCCCAAGGAGGACGGCGAAGGCGCCCGCGACGCCGGGGCGATCGGCATCGTGGTCGGCGGCGCCTACGCCCCCGAGAAATGCCTCCGGGCCGAGCACCTCCGCGACCTTCCCTACGTGCTGCGCGCCCTCGTCACCGAGGGGAAGGCCAAGGGCAAGTTCTCGCGGCACGTGGTGAACCTGCTCGCCAACCTGCGCGGCCTCCCCGAGGACCGCGGTCGTTCGACGGACCGCGACCTGCGCTCGATCGACGACGCCGTCACGGACGCCTTCCGCAAGCTGCGCCTCGACAAGCCGGTGCCCGAGGACGCGATCTTCGCCCATTGGCATGAACTGCTCCCGGCCAAGCTCGCGCGCCGCTGCGCGCCCTTGCGCGTGCTGGACGGCGGCAAGCTCGTCGTCCAGTGCGAGAACACCGTGATCAAGTCGGAGGTGCGCTTCCATGAGCGCGCCCTGCTCGCGAAGATCCGGGCGCTGCGCGGCTGCCAGGAAGTCCGGTCGATCTCCTTCGTGAACGCCTGAGCCGGGTTCAGTCGGCCTGCGCGCGCGGCGCGTACGGCAGGAGGAACACTTCCTTGAAGTCGTAGACGTCCGCGAAGTCCTCGAGGCGATCCTCGTCGGAGCGTCCGAAGAGGCCCGTGTCGATGATGTTGAAGACGATGTTCCCGACGTCGATGGACTTGCGCAGGCCCCAGCTCTGCAGGAGCGGGTAGGACATCGGGCCGTAGGTCTCGAGGACGTGGCGGCGGAACCCCTCGAGCAGTTGGGGGCCGGTGACGTGGCGGTTGGCGCCGGCCTTGCCCTTCTTGGGTTCCCCATGGACGTCCTTCTGGGCCTGGTCCAGGCCGAGGCGGACCAATTCATAGGCCTGCGCCTTGTAGCGGGGGTCCTTGGCGCGGATCTGGCGGATGACGTCGGCGAAATCCATGGTCAGAGGCGGGCGAGCTCGGCGAGCAGGCGTTCGTTCTGGGCGGCCGTGCCCACGGTCAGGCGGAGCCAACCCTTCATCCCGTAGCCGGTCAGGGGGCGGACGATGACGCCGACCCGCTGGAGCTTGACGAAGGCCTGCTCGGCGTCCGGTATCCGGGCCGCCAGGAAGTTGGCGTGACCGTCGATGACCTCGCAGCCGAGCCGCGCGAGTCCGGCCTTGAGCTGGACGACGCCCGCGGCGTTGACCTCGCGCGTGCGGCGGACGAACGCGTGGTCGTCCAAGGCGGCCTCGGCCGCGGCGAGCGCCGGCAGGTTCACGTTGAACGGCTGGCGGACGCGATTCAGGAGGGCCACGAGGGCGGGATCGCCCATCAGGTAGCCGACGCGCAGGCCGGCCAAACCATAGGCCTTGGAGAAGGTGCGCGTGACCACGACCTTGCGGCCGGAACGCAGCAACGGTCGGAGATCCGCGCTCGCGTCGAGGTATTCGGCGTACGCTTCGTCGAGGCAGAAGATGACGTCCTCGGGCAAGGAGGCGGCCAGGGCGAGGATGTCGGCGGGGTCGTCCGTGCCGCCCGTGGGGTTGTTGGGCGAAGCGAGGAACAGCAGGCGGGTCCGCGGAGTGACCGCGGCGCGGAGCGCCTTGAGGTCATGGCGGTAGCCGGGCATCGGCACGGGGACCGGGGTCGCGCCGAAGAGCATCGTGGCCAACCTGTAGACGACGAACGCCTGCTCGCCGAAAACGACCTCGTCGCCCGGGCGGAGGAACGCCTGGGCCAGGAGGATCATGACCTCGTTGGACCCGTTGCCGACGATGAAATGGCCCGGGGTCAGCTGCCATTGGGCGGCGAGCTTCTCGCGCAGGAAGGTGCAGCCGCCGTCCGGATAGAGGTGGCAGGACTCGAGGGCTTTGCGGGCGGCCGCGAGTCCCAGGGGGGACGGCCCGAGCGGGTTTTCGTTGGAGGCGAGCTTTATCACCGCGGCGGGATCCAAGCCGAACTCCCGGGCGACGACCTCGATGGGGCGGCCGGCCTCGTAGGTCGGCTGGGTGAGCACGGGTCGGTTGGCGAGATCGGCGTAGGAAGCCATGCGTCCGACACTCATGGGGGAGAACGCCCGCAAGGCAAGCGTCCGCGTGCCGCCTCCCCGCTTGCCAGCCAAGGGGGCGGCGGGTAGACGAACGCCCATGAAGATCATCGTCACGGGAGCCTCGGGGTTCCTCGGCCGCGAAGTCTGCCTTGCCGCCTTGCGCCGCGGCCACGAGGTGCTGGCGCTCGGCGGTGTCCGCGCGCCCATCGTCCCCGGCGTCGCCCAGGCCCGGGCCTTCGACCTCTGCGCCGAAGCCGCCCTGGAATCGCTGGTCCTGGAGGAGTTTCCGCACGCGGTGGTCCACTGCGCGGCCTTGCCGACGATCGAAACCTGCCTCGCCGACCCGGCGCGGGCGCGGGCCCTCAACACCGAGGTGCCGAAGAAGTTGGCCCAGCTCTGCTTCCACCTCGGGGCCAAGCTCGTGCACCTTTCGACGGACACCGTCTTCGATGGCGTCCACGGCGGCTACCAGTCCACCGACCAGCCCAAGCCGCTGAACCTGTACGGCGAGACGAAGGCGGCCGCCGAGGTCGAGGTGCTGCGTTACGGTCGCGAGCACGCCGCGGTGCTGCGCACGTCGCCCATCATCGGCAATTCCGCGACCGGCGACCGCGGACTGCACGAGCGCCTCTTCGTCGCCTGGCGCGAAGGCAAGGCCACCCCGCTCTTCACCGACGAGATCCGGCAGCCGGTGGAGGTCTCCAACCTCGCCGACGTGACGGTCGAACTCTGCGAACGCGGCAACCTGTCGGGCCTGTACCACTGGGCGGGCACCGAGGCGATGAGCCGGCACGAGATCGGCCTGCGGATCGCCCGGCATTTCGGCCTCGCGGCGGAGTCGCTCATCCGCCCGATCGCGCGGAGCGAAGTGCCTTCCGCCGGGGCGCGTCCGCGGGACCTCAGCCTGCGCCTCCATCCCCTGGCCGGCAAGCTGCGCACCCCGGCCCAATCCTTCGAGGAACAGCTGGCCCAACTGCGCATTCCCCGCGGCTGCGAGGCCTGGTACGAGCAGGTCACCGGCCGAAAGGTCGTGCGTCGCCTCGAGAAAGGCCTAGACTTCTAGGATGGACGTCCTCCCCCGCCAGACCGCCGACGCCGTCGCCAACATGTCGGCGGACTACCTGCTGCTGGAGCACTACCCCCGCCCGGAGCGCATCCGCTTCCGCCCGTTCGGCTGGTCCGAGCCCGCCTTCACCTTCGGCGTCTCGCAGGCGTGGGCCAAGTACCGCGCCCAGGTCCCGGCCCAGTACCCGCTCGTGCGTCGCTGCACGGGCGGGGGCCTCGTGTCGCACCTCGACGACTGGACCTTCGCCTTGGCCATCCCCGCGGCTCACCCGCTCTACGCGGCCGACGCGATGGCCAGCTATGCGGCGGTGCACGACGCCTTGGCCGAAGCGCTGCAGGCCCAAGGCCAGCCCGTGAAGCTCGCCCCGCTCCCCGTCGGCGATCGCCCCTTCCAGTCGCCCGACGCGTGCGCCCAACGCGCCGAACCCAACGACCTGGTGCGCAGCGACGACGGCCGCAAGGTCGCCGGCGCCGCCCAGAAGCGCACCCGCAAAGGTCTCCTGCTCGAAGGCTATGTGTGGCGTCCGTTCCTCCCCGGCTGCGACTGGGGCAGGTTCGAACGCGACTTCACCGCGGCCTTGGGCGCGAAGCTCGGCAGTCCGCCCACGCCGGTCGCCGAACCGATCTACGACCAGCTCGACCACGAGACGAGCTGGGCGAAGTTCCGTTCGCGCGAGTGGAACGAGCGGATCTGAAGCCGCTCAGCCGAACAGATCCAGTTCCGGTCCGCCCGCCGACTTCGGCGGCTTCGGCGCCTTGGCGGACTCCGTCGCCTCCTTGCGCCTGGGCGGACGGACGCTTTCGCCGACCGGGGCCGCCACCTCGGCGGCGGGCACCTTGCCGCCGGGCAGGCCATCCCCGGTCTCCAGGCCGCCGAGGATCTCGCGGGCGCGGGCGACGACCGCGGGAGGCATGCCGGCCAGGCGGGCGACCTGGATGCCGTAGGAACGGTCGGCGGCGCCCGGGACCACGCGGCGGACGAAGACGATCTCGTCGTTCCATTCCTTCACGGCGACCGACCAGTTGCGCAGGCGCGCCAGCCGGCCCGCCAAACGGGTCAGCTCGTGGTAGTGCGTCGCGAACAGCGTCCGCGGACCGGCCGCGCCGTCGCCATGGAGATGCTCCGCGACGGCCCACGCGATGCTGATGCCGTCGTAGGTGCTGGTCCCCCGGCCGATCTCGTCCAGCACCACCAAGGAGCGCGTGGTGGCGTTGTTGAGGATGTTGGCGGTCTCGTTCATCTCGACCATGAAGGTCGAATTGCCACGGGCCAGCTCGTCGGAGGCGCCCACGCGGCAGAAGATGCGGTCCACCAGCCCGATGCGGGCGGATTGCGCCGGCACCCAGGCGCCCAGATGCGCCAATAGGGCGATGAGCGCGACTTGGCGGATGTAGGTGGACTTGCCGGCCATGTTCGGGCCGGTGAGCAAGGCGATCTGCTCGCCGCCGCAGCTCAGGCGGGTGTCGTTCGGCACGAAGGACCCCGCCCCGGGCCGGGCCTGCAGCATGCGCTCCACGACGGGATGGCGACCTTGGACGACCTCCAGCGCGTCGGATTCGTCGACCACCGGACAGACCCAGGACGACTCCCGCGCGAGCTCCGCCCAGCCGCGCAGCACATCCACTTCGGCCAAGGCCTGCGCGGTCCCGAGCAGGGACTCGGCGGCGGCAAGCACCTCGGCGAGCAGGGCCTGGAAAAGTTCCGCCTCGCGTGCCAACGCCTGCTCGTCGGCGCGCAGCACCTCGCGTTCCTTGGTCCGGAGATCCTCGGTCGTGAAGCGCTCGGCGTTCACCATCGTCTGCTTGCGGATGTAGTCCGCGGGGACGAGGGCGAGGTTGGCCTTGGTGACCTCGATCGCGTAGCCGAAGGCGCCGTTGTAGCGGACCTTGAGCGATTTGATGCCCGTGCGGGCCTGCTCGTTGCGCTCGAAGTCGGCGATCCAGGTCTTGCTGTCGGTCGCGAGGGAGCGGAGCCGGTCGAGTTCGGCGTCGAAGCCCGGGCGCAGCGCCCCGCCTTCCGCGAGGTCGACCGGCAGCTCGTCGGCCAAGGCCGCGCGCAACCGGACCAGCAGGTCGGACTCCGGCCGGATGCGCCCGACCAGTCCGTCGAGCCGGCCGCCGGGCAAGGCTGCGAGCTCCTCGCGGAGCGCCGGCAACGCGGCCAGGGTGTCGCGGATGCCGCCCAGTTCGCGGGGGTTGCGGAGGCGGTTCTGGAGCCGGGCCAGGATGCGCGGCACGTCGCGCACGTTCCGGAGGGACTCGCCGAGGCGCGCGGAGGCGCCGGGGTGGCGGACGAACTCGCCGACGGCCGCCTGGCGGGCGTGGATCACGGCCAGGTCGGTCGAAGGCTCGCCCAACCACAGCGCCAGCAGGCGCGAGCCGGCCGGCGTGTCCGTGCGGTCGATGGCCTCGAGCAGGGAGCCTTCGCGGCCGCCGCCCGAGGCGGCGAACAACTCGAGGTTGCGGGCCGAGGCGGCGTCGAGCAGCACGGAGGAACCCAGCTTCGTCTCCGCCAGCCGGAAGAGGTTCTTGGGGCGGTCGCAGAGCGAATCGGTCACGTAGCCGAGGACCGCGCCGGCGGCGCCCAAAGCGGGATGTCCGTCGGTGAGCCCGAAGCCGGCGAGGCCGTGGACGGCGAGCGTCTGGGCGACCAGGCGGGCGCCGGCGGCGCCATCGAAATTCCAACCGGGCAACCGGGAAACGGCGCGTCCCTGGAGGAAGACCTCCAAAGCTTCGCGGTGCTCCGGGGGCGGTTCCAGACCTTCCGGCAGGAGGACCTCGCGGGGCGCGATGGCATGGAGCAGCGGGAGCAGCCGGGCGGGCGCGGCATCGGTCGCGAGGCGGAAGTCGGCGGTGGAGACGTCCAGCCAGGAGGCATGCCAACCTGCGCGGTCCCAAGCGAGGGCGACGAGGTAGTTGCCCCGGCGCGAGTCGAGCTGCGAATCCTCCAGGGCGGTCCCGGGCGTCAGGATGCGGGTCAACCCGCGGCGAACGAGCTTGCCGGCGACCGGCGCCTCGAGCTGATCGCAGATGGCGACCTTCCAGCCGGCGGCGAGCAGGCGGTTCACGTAGGCCGGGGCGGCATGGTAAGGCAGGCCCGCCATCGGCGTCTCATGCCGCTTGGTGAGGGTCAACCCCAGGACCTTGGAGGCGACCACCGCGTCCTCGCCGAAGACCTCGTAGAAATCCCCGAGGCGGAAGAGCAGGATGGCGCCGGCCGGGAGCTTCTCGCGAAACTCACGGTACTGGCGCTGCATCGGGGTTTCCTTCTCCACGGAGAGGAAGGCAAAACCCCCACCCCGACCGGGGCAAGGATGGAGTAGGCCGGCCGGGTCGCGGGCGCCCGGAAGTTGCTCACATCGCCTGGGCGGCGAGTTCGGACAAGGCGCTGCGGACCCCGTGCAGCAGGCGGACGTTCGCCGTGATGGCGTGGCCCTTCATGCGCTCGTGGGTATGGATCAGGCCGTTGGACTTGCCGTCGAGGTAGGGGGTGTCGACCTGATCCAGGTCTCCGATGAGCACGAGCTTGGAGCCCTCCCCGATGCGCGTGATGACCGTCTTGGCCTCGTGGGGGGTCATGTTCTGCGCCTCGTCGACGATCATGAAGGCGTGGCCGATGGAACGGCCGCGGATGAGCGTCATCGCCTCGATCTCGATGAGGCCGGCGTCGATGAGCCACTGGTAAGGCTTGCGCGGCTGGTTCAACGGCTGGAACTGCGAACCGAAGATCGGCTGCGGCGCCTTCATGGCCTGGGCCTTCTTCTTCTTGTTGCGCGTGTCGGTGGCGACCATCTCGCGGGCCGTCGGCTGGGCCGAGGCGGGCGCGCTGTTCTTGGAGAAGAGCACCTCGAGGTTGTCGAAGTAGGGCTGGATGTAGGGCGACAGCTTCTCCTCCTTGGAGCCGGGCAACGCGCCGATGTCCTTGCCGATCTGGACCACGGGCCGGGAGACGTAGAGCTTCTTGTAGGGCGAGAAGTCGCTCAGCACCTGCGCGAGCGCGGCGGCGATGGAGAGGAAGGTCTTGCCCGTGCCGGCCCGGCCGAAGCAGGTGACCAGCTTGATGTCGGGATTGAGCAGCGCATCCAGGAAGATCCATTGCTCGAAGTTCTTCGGGATCACCCGCATCCCGCGGGGCATCTGCAGGCCCTTGCGCGCCCCGCTGTCCGTGGAGAGGAACTCGCGGTAGAGGGCCAGGGGCACGAACGCGCCCTCGCCGACGTGCCGGGCGGGCTCGGTCCAGGCGTCCGAAGCGAGCATGACATACTCGTTGGGCAGCGGGAAGGCGTCCGCCGGCAACTTCAGCTGCGCCTGGCCCAGTTCGCGGAAGTCGCGCATGGCCGCGGCGGTCACGGTGAGGGTGCGGTAGTCGACGACGTCGCTGATCTCGACGCGGTCGTTGCGGTAGTCCTGCACTTCGAGCCCCAGGGCCTGGGCCTTGAGCGCCATGCAGGCGTCCTTGGTGACGAGCACCACCGAGCCCTTGGTGGTGTCCCGGAGGTAGAGGGCGGAGGCGATGATGCGGTGGTCGGGGGCGTCGACCTGCATGAAGACGGCCCGCACGCGCTCGGACCGGGCGCCGTTGAAATGGTCGCGGATGAGCGACTCGTTGACGACCACGCGCAGCTCGCCGCCGTCGCGCAGCTTGGCGTGGAGCGCGCCCGGGCGCGTCGCGTCGCCCTCGGCGATCTCCTTCAGGGG
>JACCEE010025679.1_pt1 | contig 11304 bp, 10 predicted proteins | sample 7449931 | NCBI WGS metagenome assembly JACCEE01 (sample SAMN15323457, study PRJNA562643) | freshwater metagenome | isolation source: river surface water | place: USA:Blue River Watershed | collected 2017-08-19 | reverse complement strand
GGGGCACGTGGCGCAGGAAAAGGGGTCACAAGCTGTGCAATATTCGCGCGTGCAGCTGGCTTTGGGTTGGGCTGGCCCACCCAATCTGCCCTGGCCTTTGGCTCAGAATTTATGGGCGGCAGGGGATGCGGCGAAGGCAAGGGGGCTGATTGCGGCCAATCTGCGAAAATATGGCTTAACACGCGGCCACAGGCCCAGAGAGCAAGCCCCGCTGACACTGCCCGAAAGGCCCTTGCGGATGCCAAAATTACAGCTCCAATGGCGATTTATGGCGTGTCTTGTCCCAAATGAGCCTCCCCGTCGTTAAAAAGTGGCGATAGCCAGCAACGGCACGGCGGGTGGCCAAAATTAGGACGAGATTTGACGTGAAGCTGCGGGGAATAGCAATCAGCGCTTCTTGCCAGCCATAATGGCGCGCAACGCAAATGGCGCGAATGGCCAGCCGCCACAGCAGCAGGCAGAGTGTCACTGTTAACAGGCTGGCCGCCAATGAGCTCCTTGGCTCTTCGCTGTGGCCTGCCAGCAAGTAAAGGCCCGCCGTCATCCCCATCGCAGCATAGCCCGCAACAAGAAGCAGAGTGGTAAATGCGGCTTGCCGGTCGCGCAGACGCATCCAGTTTTCGCTCAGGCTTGCCGTCCAGCCCAAACGATCCCAACCAGCAAAGGCAATGCCTATCGTCCAGCGGGTTTTCTGCCGCGTTGCCGCACGCAACCTATCGGGGAAGTGCGCGCGACTGGCCACGATGTCGCCTGCGCCCCGCTTGCGGATCCGCACAAACGCAGTCCGCTTGCTCAGCGCTGCAATGCGCAGCCCCAGTTCATAATCCTCCGTTAGGCTTCCCAAAGCAAAGGGCAGGCCGTTTTGGGCTGTGGCCAGATCATCCAGTATATCGCGTGACAAAATTGTGCCCACGCCGGCGGAAGGGATGCCCGCGCCCAGCATCTGCCGCACGCACAAATCCCGGCTATGCGCTTGGGCAAATTCATCGAGATAATGGCCGCTAATCCATGGCGATCCCCGTGTGCGCAGGGGCAGCACGGGCAACTGAACAAGGGCATAATGCTCGCTTAGGCTATCACAAATCTGCAGTTCATCGGGATGCACCAAATCCTCGGCATCATGCAGCAAAATGGCTTTGAACCGACCATGCCGGGCCTCATCCGCGTGCATTGCGTGGTAAATGGCATTCAGACAATCCGCCTTGGTGGTCGGCCCATTTGTGCAATGATAGACAAGACGGACGCGGGATTGGCCAAGCGCCAACACTTGGCTGATGGTTGCAAGGTCATTTTGATAGCAGCCAACATAAATGCGAAAGGAAGGCGCCTCCCACACGTGCAGCGCATGGCGCAGCATATCTGCAATCACCCCATCTTCTTTCCAGGCGGGCACAAAAATTGCGATGCGGCCGGGCGTGCGGGGCTGGGGCAAATCTTCCAGATAGCGCGGCGTACGTGTGTCCCTGACCAATCGTGTTCGAGACATTTGCCCCAGCCAGAGCAAATCTATTGCCACTTCCCCCAGCCCCACAATGACATAGCCTATCATCGCAAAGAACAGCAGCTCATCTCGCACCATCCACAGCAGAGAGACGATGTCTTGCACCATTGGCCATGTCAGGCCTGAATATCGGCTGCTCTTATGGTACGGGTCCGCCCGGCCATAAGCTGAAGGCGCAAGTCATTATCGGGGGCGGGGGCCGCCTCAAATGGCCCGGGCACGTCCCACGCGCCTTCAGGGCGCAGCAATTGCAGGGGGGGTGCTTCAAGTGTGATTGCATCGGCCCGCGCTGGCAGATCCAGCCGCATTTCGGCATATTTCACATTGGCAAAATCCAGCAGCGGCCGGCCAGCCACGGGGCGAAACCCAAATACCTGCCAAAAACGCTGCAAATCCAGCCGGCTATGGCCAAAAAACGTGCGATACCCTTTGCGTTGGCAATGTTCGATTGCAGCGCGGACCAGTTGAAAGGACAGCCGACTATTGCGATATTCGGCCCGTACTGCCAGCCGCTCAATTTTTACGAAATCAGCAAAAAACCGTGCTCGGATACACCCTGCCGGATCGCCATTTACTTTGCCCAGCCAATGCGTTGAACACAGATCATTCCCATCAAATTCTTCGGCATAGAGGCAGAATTGCTCAGCGATATAGGTGGCAGAGCGAATGGAGAAGACTTGCATCACATCCTCCAGCGTGCGGGCCACGCGAATATCAATTTGGGGTTTTGACGGTGCCGACTTCTCCGGCAGCACCACCAGCAAATCGGTAGTGCACTCTGGATAAAAGTCCGCCGCACGCAGAAATCCGGCGCTTTGGTGAACACGCAGGGCATAGTCAGTAGCTGCGCGCGAAAAAATGGGCGCTGGTTCCTGCAAGAAAGTTTCCATGGCTTTGGCCACAGCCCCCAGCATCTGCCCCAGCCTGCCAGGCATATGGACCAGCCAGACATAAAGCGCAGCGACAGGCGTGCCGGGGCGGCAGATATAAGATGGGTTGGGCCGAATGCCCGAAAACGCGCCTGTGACCAGTGCTTCGGCTCCCTCCACCGTCAAGGGCAGAAGGGCAATGATACCAGGGGGTTGGTCTGCCCTGTCAGTCCGAGCGATACGCACAATATCAGGGTGTCTCTCCATCATCTCAAGGATGATGGCATCTTCCGCCAGTGGAAAAATGGCCCGCAACTCGGCCAGAGTATCCGTCAGTTGTGCAAGATTAGGCCGCTCAAGCTGGACATCCTCTGCTTTGGTACGTTCAAGCACGCGCCGTGCTGTGCTGGAAAATCCAATTTGACTGATGGAACGATAAGACTTGAGATGTCTGTCTTGAAACATTGGATATTCCTTTGCTTTCGCGTAACGTTGTCAGATGGTGATCTGTGGCGTTACGTTATCCAGCAATGCGGAGGATGGGGTGTTCCAATTATCGGAATGCGGTGTTCAGTCAGATGAACAACCAACATTGGAAGAGTTACTGGATCGTATAAATTGGGATGATCTCAATGTGATACGTCAAGTCGCTGAGACATCTAGCCTGCGCAAAGCGAGCCGCGATTTGAAGATGTCAGTCAACACGTTGCGCGCGCGAATTGATCGTCTGGAGCAGGCTTTGGGCACGACTCTGTTCAGCCGCTCCCGCGATGGGCTGCGTGTGACGGCAGAAGGCCGGACGGTTATTCGCATTGCTAAGGAAATGCGCATGGTTGGCTGTGGCCTGCCTGCGGCCAAGGGCAATTACATCACCAATCGCGAAGGTGAGCTCCGCCTCTCTGCGTCGGAGGGTATCGGCACATTTTGGCTGACGCCACGTTTGCCGGAGTTAAAGTTGGCGCTGCCCGATCATCTCATCACGCTCAGCTGCTCATCTTTGCAAGAGAAAGTCGATCTTGAGAATTTTGACATTGCGGTCAGCTTCGACAAGCCAAAGGATCAAGAGGCCATTTGCGCGCGTCTGGCGACTGTGCATCTTATGCTCTTCGCGTCAGACCAATATATTCGCCAACATGGTGTGCCCCAATCGATTGACGATATTGAGGGACATCACTTTATCGAGCTGGATCTGCCGGACCCACAATCGGCCATTATCAACGCCTTTCTGACGGAAGATATGATGCGCCGTTTGGTGCCATTTCGTGTAAGTTCCAGCTATTCCCTCTATTCAGCAGTTGTGAGTGGCGCGGGGATTGCAGCTATGCCCACCTATGCGCGTGTCATTACGCGCCGCGTGCGCCCGCTCGACATCCTCATCAATTTGCGGCTCGATTTGTGGTTGTCCTACAAACATGAGGCCCGCCAGTCTGTGCCCGTGCGCAAAGCCATTAATTGGCTGAAAGACAGCTTTGATGCGCGTCGCTATCCGTGGTTTGCGCCGCACTTTATCCATCCCAATGAATTTCTGACCAGCTATGAGGACAGCTTGGTTGTCCCGCTGTTTGACCAGATGGCAGGGGATATTTAACACCCTGACATCCTTTGAAAGAAAAGATGATGACAGCGGTTAAACCTCGGTCTGCCTTGCGTGAGTTTTTGCAGAGCGAAGCAGCGGGCGGACTTGTGCTGATGGCTGCTGCCGCTGCCGCGTTGATCATTGCCAATTCCCCTTGGGCGGATGCCTATTCAGGCCTGTTGGCCACCTATGTTGGGTCATTTTCCATCCTCCATTGGATTAATGATGGCTTGATGGCGCTGTTCTTTCTGCGGGTTGGGCTGGAGATTAAGCGCGAATTGGTGGATGGCCATTTGTCGAGCTGGACGGATCGGCGTCTGCCTATCGTTGCGGCAGGTGCCGGCATGGTTGTGCCAGCCCTCATCTTTCTGGCCGTCACATGGGGACAACCCGAACTGGCCCGCGGCTGGGCTGTGCCGGCCGCAACCGATATTGCCTTTGCGATTGGGGTCATTGCGCTGTTGGGCAGCCGGGTGCCGGCCTCGCTCAAGCTCCTCCTCACGACAATTGCAATTGTGGATGATATGGGCGCCGTAGCGATTATCGCGATAGGTTATACTGCCCAGATTTCGGGCTTTTGGTTGTTGGTGGCGCTGGGGCTATTGGGGGGCATGTATGCGCTCAATCGGCTCTCGGTCAGCCATCCGGCGGCCTATGCCTTGGGCTTTGCGTTGCTCTGGTTTGCTGTCCTGCAATCGGGCGTTCATGCGACGGTGGCGGGCGTGCTGGCAGCCTTATGTGTGCCCGTTCGCGTCACCAAAGCGCGGCCAGATGATGCGCAGTCCACATTGCACCGCATGGAACACGCCTTGCACCGGCCTGTGGCCTTTTTCATTGTGCCGCTATTTGGCTTTGCCAATGCGGGCGTCGCCTTGGGTGGGGCGCCTTTTGGTGATGCCCTGCCGCTGGGCATTGCGCTTGGCCTGTTTCTCGGCAAGCAAATTGGCATTTTTGGGGCAATTTGGCTGGCGGTGCGCAGTGGCTTTTCGGCCATGCCAGCCCATGCCGGTTGGTCTCAAATCTATGGCCTCTCGTTGCTCTGCGGCATTGGCTTTACGATGAGCCTGTTCATTGGCGATTTGGCCTTTGACGATGCCGCCCATGCAGATGGTGTGAAGCTTGGCGTGTTAATGGGCTCATTGGCGTCTGCTCTGTTGGGGGCGCTTGTATTGCGGCTATCAGGCGCAAAACAAACGGCAGGCGCAAAAAAGCGGCGGGCATAAAAAAGGGGTGGCCAGAGCCACCCCTTTTCAAAGCCTTTAAGGTCAAAAGCCTTTAGATTTTTTCGACCAGTTCGGGGACTGCCTTATACAGATCACCCACAAGGCCAATGTCTGCGACCTGGAAAATCGGGGCGTCTTCATCCTTGTTGATCGCGATGATCGTCTTGGAATCCTTCATGCCCGCCAGATGCTGAATGGCACCAGAAATGCCGACCGCGACATAAACTTCAGGCGCCACAATCTTGCCGGTCTGGCCGACCTGATAGTCATTGGGCACATAGCCTGCGTCCACGGCCGCACGGCTGGCACCAACGGCAGCGCCCAGCTTGTCCGCGAGCGGGAAGATGGTGGCTTGGAAGGTGTCTGCATCCTTGAGCGCACGACCACCTGAGACGATGATCTTGGCTGAGGTCAGTTCCGGACGCTCGAGCTTCACGATTTCAGCGCCCACGAAGGAGGAAATGCCTGCATCGCCCTTGCCCGATACAGCTTCAACAGCGGCTGAACCGCCTTCAGCATCGGCCTTAGCAAAGGCTGTGCCGCGAACGGTGATCACCTTCTTGGCATCGCTCGATTGCACGGTGGCAATGGCATTGCCTGCATAGATTGGACGCGTGAAAGTGTCGGCGCTTTCCACCGACAAAATGTCGCTGATTTGCATGACATCCAACAGGGCAGCCACGCGCGGGGCAATGTTCTTGCCATGCGCCGTTGCCGGGAACAGCACAGCATCATAGCCAGCCATCAAATCCGCAACCAGCGGCGCGATATTTTCAGCCAGTTGATTGGCAAAGGCTGCGTCATTGGCAACCAGCACCTTGGCAACGCCAGCCACCTTGGCGGCAGCCTGGGCTACGGCATCGCAGCCATTGCCGGCCACGAGCACATGAACATCACCCAGCTTGGCACCGGCCGTCACAACGGCAAGCGTTGCATCCTTCAGCGCGGCATTATCATGTTCGGCGTAAACGAGAACGCTCATGCGGCTACTCCCATTTCCTTAAGCTTGGCGGCCAGTGCGTCGACATCAGCAACCTTGATGCCAGCCGAACGTACGGGCGGTTCTGTAACCTTCAGCGTCTTCAGGCGCGGGCTGACGTCCACACCATAATCCGCTGGCGTTTTCTGCGCGAGCGGCTTGGACTTTGCCTTCATGATATTGGGCAAAGACGCATAGCGCGGCTCGTTCAAGCGCAGGTCAGTCGTGACAATTGCGGGCATTTTGAGGCTGACTGTTTCCAAGCCGCCATCAACTTCGCGAGTCACATTGACGCTGTCGCCAGCAACTTCCACCTTCGAGGCAAAAGTGCCTTGCGGACGGCCCGTCAGAGCAGCCAGCATCTGGCCAGTCTGGTTCGAGTCATCATCAATCGCTTGCTTGCCAAGGATGACAAGGCCGGGGGCCTCTTCGTCCATGACCTTGGACAGCAGCTTGGCAACGCCCAGCGGCTCAACATCTTCGGCAACAATCAGGATCGCGCGGTCTGCACCCATGGCCAGCGCCGTGCGCAGTGTTTCTTGCGCCTTGTCCGGCCCAATGGACACAGCCACGACTTCCGTCGCGACGCCTTTTTCCTTGAGGCGAATGGCTTCTTCCACCGCGATTTCGTCGAACGGATTCATCGACATCTTCACGTTGGCCAAATCCACGCCAGAGCCATCAGGCTTTACGCGCGGCTTTACGTTGTAATCGATCACCCGCTTTACCGGGACAAGGATCTTCATCAGGCGTCTCCTGTGAATCGCTTTACGTTTACGTCAATGTTCGTCGCACTGCACAAAAAGCTGGGGCTTGGCAAGCCTCAAGCCGCTTTGCGCACTTCTGCAACAATCTTCTTTGCGGCATCGCCCAAATCATTGGCGGGGACGATCGGCAGGCCGGAATTCGCAAGAATATCCTTGCCCTGCTGTACGTTCGTTCCTTCCAGACGGACAACCAGCGGCACCGACAGATTTACTTCCTTAGCGGCGGCCACAATGCCATCGGCAATGATGTCGCACTTCATAATGCCACCAAAGATGTTCACCAAAATGCCCTTTACCGCAGGGTCCTTCAAAATGATCTTGAAGGCGGCTGTCACCTTTTCCTTATTCGCGCCACCGCCCACATCGAGGAAGTTGGCCGGGAATTCGCCGTTCAGCTTAATGATGTCCATCGTTGCCATGGCAAGGCCAGCGCCGTTGACCATGCAGCCAATATTGCCATCCAGCTTGATGTAAGCGAGGTCATAGTTTGATGCTTCGATTTCGGCCGGGTCTTCTTCGGTCAAATCGCGCAGTTCGGCCAAATCCTTGTGGCGGAACATGGCATTGCCATCAAAGCCAACCTTGGCGTCGAGAACAAACAGCTTATCCCCCTCTGCCGTGGGGCAAATGGCCAGCGGATTGATTTCAATCTGCGAGGCATCGGTCGCGAGGAAGGTGTCATAAAGACCCTTCAGCACGGACTGTGCCTGCTTGGCGAGGTCCCCCGTCAGGCCCAGCGCCTTGGCAACGGCACGGCCATGATGCGGCATCAGGCCCGAGGCCGGATCAATCGTGATCGTGTGGATTTTCTCAGGCGTGTCATGCGCCACAGTCTCAATATCCATGCCGCCTTCCGTGGAGGCGACAATGGCAATCCGGCTGGTCGCACGGTCAACAAGCAATGCGAGGTAGAATTCTTTGCCAATGTCGACGCCATCGGTGATGTAAAGGCGCTGCACTTGCTTGCCGGCTGGGCCAGTTTGGATTGTCACCAGCGTGTTGCCCAACATGTCCTTGGCGTGCGCTTCAACTTCTTCAAGCGACTTGGCGAGGCGGACGCCGCCCTTGGCATCGGGGCCGAGTTCCTTAAACTTGCCCTTGCCACGGCCACCAGCGTGGATTTGCGCTTTCACGACGTAAAGCGGCCCGGGAAGCTGCTTAGCGGCGGCAACCGCTTCTTCCACCGACATGGCTGGAATGCCCTTGGGCACAGCCACGCCATATTTGGCCAGAAGTTCCTTGGCTTGATACTCGTGAATATTCATTGTGTGCGCGAGTCCCTGCTATTGATGCAGGGCCTAAAGCATAGCCATGACGATATGGGAAGCCCTACCAATCGCTCGTTCTGGGCAGGTCATTCGGAAATAGCGCAACTTAGGCCCGCTCGGGCCGTAATTGATAGGATTTCAGGGTCGCGCAGGGCGCGCACATGGCGCCAAAATTCACGGACGCGCATCTCGCCCAAGCGCTGCTCTTTAATCTTAGAGAGGTCAGACAAACGGCGCAATTGCGCCAAGGAGAGCTTATCAATCATTCTGTCTGCCATGCAGGCCGAGGCTTGGGGGGAAAGGCCGGCATTCATCAGGCCCGTGCGCAAACGCGTTTCCGGCGTGGCGCAGCCTGCCACCAATGCTGCCAATCCAATCAGTCCGGCCGCTGCACTCCGCATGATCTTTCCTTTCACATAAGACCAAAGATGAGGGGGGTATCTTAGTCCTTTAGGGATGACGAAGGCATGAACAGCATTGTATAGCGCCCCCATGTCAATTTGGACTGGCCTTCTTGTTTTTGCTGCCACCGTGATTTTCATGGAGGGCTTTGCTTATGTGGCGCATCGCTGGCTGATGCATGGCCCGGGCTGGTTTTTGCACAAAAGCCATCATGAACCGCGCGAGGGCCGTTTTGAACTGAACGATCTTTACGCCGTCATATTCGCGGTGCCGTCAATCAGTCTGTTCTGGTATGGCATTGGCCTTGGCCATGGCGCGCTTTATGCGTGGATTGGCGGCGGTATTGCGGCCTATGGGGCCATTTATTTCGGCTTTCATGACGTCATCGTTCATCGCCGGGTGAATATCCGCTACATTCCCGAAAGCGCTTATATGAAGCGCATCATTCAGGCCCATCGGCTCCACCATGTGGTAGAAACCAAAGAGGGCACGGTGAGCTTTGGCTTTCTCTGGGCTCCAAAGCCTGAAGCGCTGAAGGCAGAGCTTGCCCGTCGTGGCAAAGCGGGGGTGCGTGCACCCCGGACGAAAATCGGCGGTTAGCGACTGGGCTTACCGGCCCGATAGTGCGGCTTGTGCCTCGGCCATCAGCGTGTCGAGAATGTGCTGCACACTTTCTTCAGACTTAACCATGCCGACGGATTGCCCGGCCATGACCGAACCATTCTCGACATCGCCTTCAATCACGGCACGGCGCAGCGCACCGGCCCAGAAATGTTCAATTTCCAACTGCGCTGCCGCCATATCAACTTCGCCGCGATCCAGCATGCCGGCCACTTCAATTTGCTTGCGCGTAAATTCTTCAGTGCCAGCATTTTTGAGGGCGCGGACAGGGATGACAGGCAGGCGCGGGTCAATTTGCACACTGGCCACGGCATCACGGGCAGAGGCACGCATAAAGGCCTTTTTGAAATTGGGGTGGGCGATGCACTCTGTCGCACACACCAGCCGCGTGCCAATCTGGACGCCCGCAGCTCCCTGCTCAAGAAACGCCGCAATCATTTCGCCCCGGCCAATGCCGCCTGCGACAAAGACGGGAACTTGATCTGCCATTTCGGGCAGAATTTCCTGCGCCAATACAGAGGTGGTGACAGGCCCAATATGGCCGCCTGCTTCATTGCCCTCAATCACCAGCGCATCAACGCCCGAACGGACGAGTTTTTTTGCCAGCGATAAGGCTGGTGCAAAGCAAATAACTTTGGCGCCAAAGGCCTTAATTTGGTCAATTGCGCCGGCAGGCGGCAAGCCGCCAGCAAGCACCACATGGCTGACCTTGTGGTTTGCACAGACTGCAATCAAATCAGTCAACAGCGGGTGCATGGTGATGAGATTTACGCCAAAAGGCTTTGTCGTCATTGCCTTGGTGGCGGCAATTTCTGCCGACAAAATCTCCGGCGGCATTGCGCCCCCGGCAATCACGCCAAAACCGCCCGCGTTCGACATAGCGGACACCAAGTGCCGCTCGCTAATCCAGCTCATCGCACCTGCCATGATGGCAACGTCTGAGCCCAGAAACGCGGTGCCACGGGCCATCAGCGCATTCAGCTTGCTCACTGCGCATCCTCAGCATCAAGGCCATAGGCGGTGTGCAGCACGCGAACAGCCAGCTCGGTCTCATCCTCGTCAATCAGCACTGACACCTTGATTTCTGAGGTGGAAATGGCCTGTACGTTAATGCCGCGTTGGGCCAATGCCTTGAACATGGTTGAAGCGACACCGGCATGGCTGCGCATACCGACGCCCACCACCGAGACCTTGGCAACTTTGGTATCGTGCATCAGCTCGGCATAGCCAATCGTGCCCTTCGCCTTTTCCAGCGTGTCAATCGCGCGGGCCAGCTCAGCGCCGGGCACAGTGAAGGTCACATCAGTTGACCCAGTTGCATGGGCGATGTTCTGGATGATCATATCCACGTTGATGTTCGCTTCGGCCAGCGGCCCAAAAATGCTGGCCACCGCACCCGGGCGGTCTGGCACGCTGGTCAGCGTCACCTTGGCCTCATTCTTGTCATGCGCAATGCCGGTGATCAGTTGGCGTTCCATTTCGTCATCTCCGATTTCATCATCCCCAACGATCAGCGTCCCGGGGATCGGGTTGTCAGTCGGCGCGTCAAAGGAAGAGAGCACCTGCACCCGGACATTTTCTTTCATGGCGAGACCCACAGAGCGAGTCTGCAGCACTTTTGCCCCAACGCTCGCCAGTTCGAGCATTTCTTCATACGTCACCTTCGCGAGCTTCCGCGCGCGGGGGACGATGCGTGGGTCAGTTGTATAGACGCCGTCAACATCGGTATAAATATCGCACCGGTCGGCCTTAACGGCGGCAGCCACAGCAACAGCCGATGTGTCAGACCCGCCACGTCCCAGTGTCGTAATGCGGTTGTCTGTGGTCATCCCCTGAAAGCCGGGGATCACGGCCACTTCGCCTGACGACATGGCGGCCATCAGCGCCGTTGTATCAATTGTCTCGATCCGAGCAGTGGCGTGCGCATCTGTTGTCTGGATCGGCAATTGCCAGCCCAGCCAGCTGCGCGCCTTCACGCCCATGGCTTGCAGCGTAATTGCCAGCAGGCCCGAGGTGACTTGCTCGCCTGCGGCGACAACCACGTCATATTCTTTGGGATCATGCAGCGGCGCTGCTTCACGACAGAAATTGACAAGCC
>JACCEE010836611.1_pt1 | contig 11307 bp, 7 predicted proteins | sample 7449931 | NCBI WGS metagenome assembly JACCEE01 (sample SAMN15323457, study PRJNA562643) | freshwater metagenome | isolation source: river surface water | place: USA:Blue River Watershed | collected 2017-08-19 | reverse complement strand
TTCGCGCCCAAGGACTGGGGCGGCACCTTCGAGGCCAGCGTGCTCGACATCCTGGAACAGTCCGCCACCGGCCGCGTGCTCGAATACGACCCCGCCAGCCGCGCCGTGCGCGTGGTGGCCCGGGGCCTGAGCTTCGCCAACGGCGTGGCGCTGAGCAGCGACGAGCAGCACCTGTTCGTCAACGAAACCGGCAAGTACCGCGTCTGGAAAATCGCCGTGGGCGCGCAGGATCTCGACATCGCCCAGGGTGGGAATGCACAGGCCCAGGTGCTGCTGGACAACCTGCCCGGCTACCCCGACAACCTGATGCGCGGGCTGGACGGCAAGATCTGGCTGGGCTTCGCCAAGCCGCGCAACCCCACCATCGACGGCATGGCCGGCAAGCCCTGGCTGCGCGCGCTCACGTTGCGCCTGCCGCGCGCGCTGTGGCCCATCCCCAAGGCCTACGGTCATGTGATCGCCTTCACCGAGGACGGCAAAGTCGTGGCCGACCTGCAGGATCCCACGGGCGCCTACCCCGAAACCACCGCCATCACCGAAACGCCCGAGCGCCTGTACGTGCAGAGCTTGCACGCCAAGGGTTTAGGTTGGTTGAAGAAGTGAGCGCGTGCCTGGGTCGCTGCGCCCAGGTCAGGCCTTGGGGCGCTGGGGCAGCTCGGCGCCCGTGTCCGTCCAGCCAAAGAAGCGGCACACGGCCGCGCGCTGTGCCAGCGTGTCGGACCGGCCCAGGGCCATGAGGTCGCGCGTGTAGTTCTGCTCGAACAGCAGGTAGCTGGCCAGCGCCGCGCTGCGCACGTCTTGGTTCTTGGACGACACCCCCAGCGCGCCCAGCATGGTGCGCACGGGCGCGGGCAGGTCGGCGACATGGCGTGCAGCTACCGCGTCCAGGCGCTCCGAGGGCGCGATCACCAACAGCTCGATGGGGCGCAGCGCGCTGTGCGCGCGCGCCTCGGGCGGGATCAGCGAGATCGTCTGGTTGATGCGCTGCATGCGCTCCACGTCCACCCAGAGCGCGTCCAGGAAGATGTTCGACAGCGCATGGCCCGCGATCTGCGCCAGCGAGGGGTAGCCGGTGGAGAGGGCGGCCGTCACTTCGCCCTTGGGCTCGTGCATGCGGCCCGCGCCCACCACCAGCACGCGTTCGGCACCCAGGTGGATGGCCGGGGCGATGGGGGCCGACTGGCGCATGGAGCCGTCGCCGAAGTATTCGATGTGGCCTTCGATGTCGATCGCCGTGGCCGGGAACACGAAGGGAATGGCCGCCGAGGCCAGCAGGTGCTCGTGCGTGATGCGGTCGCGCACGGCGCGGCGCTGCGAGCGCACCCAGGGGTCCTGGCGCTCGCCCGCTTCGAAGAAGGTCACGTGCTCGCCCGAGCTGTAGCTCGATGCCGTGACCGCCAGCGCCTGCAGGTGGCCCTGGCGGATCAGGCGCGGCAGGCGCACCAGCGGCACCATCTTGACGAGCAGGTGCGCCAGAGGATCGTTGTCCAGTAGCGAGCGCGGGCGCATGCGGCGCCAGCGCGCCAGCACCCAGCCCAGCGACAGCAGCGTGAGCCAGCGCGCGCCGCTGCGCATCACGCTGATGGAGTCGGCGCGGTACACGTGGTGCGCGTGGAAGTTGCTCCACACGCGCACGATGCGGCGCACCGCACGGTCGAACTGGTCGGCGCCGCAGGCCAGCGCAGCGGCGTTGATGGCGCCGGCTGAAGTGCCTGTGACGATGGGGAACGGGTTGGGCTCCTTGCCCGCACCGCAGGCCAGGCGCAGATCAGCGATGGCTTCGAGCACGCCCACCTGATAGGCGGCACGAGCGCCGCCGCCGGTCAGCAGCAGCCCGGTGCGTGGTGCGGATGGGTCGGTGGGTGGCAGCGGCATGGTGGGGCAGGCAGGTACACGCGACTGCATGGACGGAGCCTGCCCCGAGTGTGCGTGAGGGCGCGGGCCCCCGGTCTTGGGGAAACCCCATGGACGTTGCGCGGATGCCGCAGATCAGCGCGCTGCGAGCAGCAGACCGGCCAGTGCATCGCCCTGCACCACGGTGATGCCGTGGTCGCGCGCGAAAAGGCGGGCGTTGTCGCTCAGGCTGCCCTGGGCCAGCAGGTACAGGCCGCCCTGGGCGCCGCGCGCCTGCATGGCGGCGTGCAGCTCGCGCAGCGGCTCCACGCCGTGGTTGGCAGCCTTCCAGCGCCGGGCACTGGCCAGCAGCGTCTGCCCGCCCTTGGTCAGCACGAAGTCGGCCGCACCGCCTGCGGCAAGGCGTTCCACACCATGGCCGTCGGCACGCCACGCGGCCTCCAGCGCATCGGCAAATGCGCGCCAGGGCCAGGTCTGCAATTGGGCGTGCATGGCGGCCACGCGCGCGGCGCTGGGCGCGCGCCACTGGCGCCAGGCGGCCATGCAGCCGACCACAAAAAACGGGAAGGTGCCCAGTGCACCGGCCCACGCATAGTCACGCGGCAGCAAGGCCACCGCAGCCAAGGAGAGCACGCCCACCAGCGCAAAGCTGATCCACCACGGCGAGCGCAGCAGCACGGCAAACAGCGAGTTGGGCGACATCTTGAACTTCACGGGATTCCTTGGGCGGGTCTATTGGGCGGGGCTGCATTGTCATGCAGGCAGTGGGGTCGCGGGGCGCTTGGATAGACTACCGCACCCACAGGAGTACATCGGATGGCTATCAATGAACAAGGGCTCATGGCGGCCCTGGGCGCCGTGCAGGACCCCGGTACCGGCAAGGATTTTGTCAGCACGCGTGCCTTGCGCGATCTGCGCATCGACGGCGACGCAGTGTCTTTTCAGGTGGAGCTGGGCTACCCCGCACGCAGCCAGGAGCCCGCGCTGCGCGCCAGCCTGGAAGCGGCGGCACGCTCGGTCGAGGGCGTTCGCAGCGTGCAGGTCGAGGTGGTCACCAAGGTGGTGGCCCATGCGGTGCAACGCGGCGTGCAGCTCTTGCCCGGTGTGAAGAACATCGTGGCCGTGGCCTCGGGCAAGGGCGGGGTGGGCAAGAGCACCACCGCCGCGAATCTGGCGCTGGCTCTGGCCGCCGAAGGCGCGACCGTGGGCTTGCTGGACGCCGATATCTACGGCCCCAGCCAGCCCATGATGATGGGCATTGACCGCAGGCCCGACAGCCTGGACGGCAAGACCATGGAGCCGCTGGTCAACCATGGTGTGCAGGTCATGTCCATCGGCTTTCTTGTGGACCCGGACCAGGCCATGATCTGGCGCGGCCCCATGGCGACGCAGGCGCTGGAACAACTGCTGCGCCAGACCCACTGGAAGGACGTGGACTACCTGGTGGTGGACATGCCGCCCGGTACGGGCGATATCCAGCTCACCCTGAGTCAGCGCGTGCCCATTACCGGCGCGGTGATCGTGACCACGCCGCAGGACATTGCACTGCTGGATGCACGCAAGGGCATCACGATGTTCGAGAAGGTGGGTGTGCCCATTCTGGGCTTGGTGGAAAACATGGCCGTGCATGTGTGCTCGAACTGCGGGCACGCAGAGCACATCTTTGGCGAGGGCGGCGGGCGGCGCCTGGCGCAGGAGCTGGGCATGCACTACCTGGGAGCGCTGCCGTTGGATCTGAAGATCCGCCAGCAGGCCGACAGTGGCCAGCCGACCGTGGTGGCTGATCCGCAGAGCGAGGCGGCGGGCATCTACCGCCAGGTGGCGCGCGATGTGGCAGCGCGCATTGCCTTGCAGTCCAAGGATTTCTCGGCCAAGTTTCCGACCATCACGGTGAGCAAGAACACCTGACGCGTTTCACGCCTCCACGGCGTGTGGGGCGGGGGGCGCAGTGTAGGCGGTCACCCTGTCCCGGCCTGCTTTCTTGGCCTCGTAGAGCGCGCTGTCGGCCTGTTCCAGCAGCGCATGCGCTGCAACGCCGACGTCGGCGGATGGGTTCGCCAGTGCGTGGTGGTGGGGCTCAAGGCAGGCCACGCCAATGCTCACCGTCACATGCTGACCACTGGGCGCGCAAGCGTGGGCCAATCCCAGTGCGCTGATGGAATGGCGTACGCGCTCGGCCTGTTCCACAGCCTGTTCCAGCGTTGTGTGCGGCAGCAAGACGGCAAACTCTTCGCCGCCATAGCGGGCCACCATTTCCCCCTCCCGCCCCACGGAGGCTGACAGCGCCTGGGCCACCTGGCGCAGGCACTGGTCGCCCTGCACGTGGCCGTAGTGATCGTTGTAGGCCTTGAAGTGGTCCACGTCGATCATCAGCAGCGCCAGCGGCGCGCCACCACGCAGGGCCCGCTTGCACTCGCTGGCCAGGGTTTCGTCGAGCGCACGGCGGTTGGCCACCAGGGTCAAGGGGTCCATGCGCACCTGGGTTTCCAGCGCGGCACGGTAGCTTGCGAGTTGCTCCTCCGTCTGCTTGCGTTCGGTAATGTCCTGCACGGTTCCGGTCAACCAGGCATTGCCGCCCGGCGTCGCTTGGCCTTCGAACTCGCCCCACACCTGAATCCAGCGCTGCTGCCGGTCGCAGGGGCGCACGATGCGGTACTGCGCGCTCAAGGGCAGGCGTTCTTCCAGCGATTTTCCGTGCCGTGCCAGCACGCTCTTGCGGTCGTCCGGGTGCAGTGCATCCACCCAGGTGCGCAGCCCGATGCGGCCCGTTGCGGGCAGGCCGTAGATCTGGCGCGCGATGCGCGAGAGAAAAAACTCCTGGTTCTGCGCATCCCAGGCAAAAAAGCCCACCGAGGCGGCCTGCTGGGCGCTTTCCAGCCAGCGCATGTTGCGTTCCAGTTCCTGCTTGAGGGCGCTCTCGCGCCGACGTGCGCGCCACTGCCAGTAGGTGGTGGCCAAGCCCGCCAGCACCACCACCAGGCTCACCGGCAGGCTCAGGGCCAGCCATTCGCGCTGCAAGTGGCCACCCAAGGCCTCTTTCACATGGACCTGTGATATCAGCACCCAGGGCGTATCCGGAACGGCGTTCACGGCGGCCAGAACGGGCTGGCCTCGGTCATCGCGCCCATACACAATGCCTCGGCTGCCCGAAAAAGCCTGTACGGCAGGGTTGTCGGTGTGCGACATGGACAGGCGCAGGGTCATGGGTGGGTCGGGGCGGTGCTTCAGTGGGCTGAGTACCAACACTTCCTCCCCGGTGCGCTGAACCAGAAAAGACTCCGCAGTCTGGCTGCGGGTGGGCCAGAAATCCAGAATGGGGTAGAGCGTGGCACGCACGTCTTTCACCAGCCAGATGCCTCCCAGAGCGGTGGAGCCATCGTAGAGCGGCACCAGCACGCTGAAGAACGGGAAGGCAAAGAACGCATCGCCGCGTGGCTCCACCAATACCGGCTCGTCTTGGGCCAGCGCCCGTGTCAGGGCATTGATCTCGGCCTGTGGCGCCAGGCCCAAAACCTCGCCCCCGGATGTCAGCAGCAAGTTGCCCCGCGCGTCCATCAGGTAGGCCGCTGTGTAGAGCGAGCGCTCCTCCAGGATGCGCAAGCGCTCGCGCACGGGGGCCTCTTGTTCCAGCCCCGGAAGCTGGATCCAGCGCGCCACCAGTTGGGCAAAGGCCGAATCGTCCGCCAGTCCCATGGCCTGGGAGGTCTGGCGCTCGCGCCATTCGGCCACGCTGCGCACCTGCAACTGGCCGATGGCCTGCAACTCCCCCTCGACCTGATGGCGAAAGCGCTGCTCGCGCTCACGGTAGGTGGACAGCAGCGCCCACACCGCCAGCGCCAGCAATAGCAGCCCCAACCCCAGCCCCCACCAGAACCAGGGGGGAGCTTTGCGTTGGCGCAGAACACGGAGTGAGGGCATGGCTCCAGAGGCGAGGTCAGGGCCCAATGGGCAAAATTCATTCTATGTCACACTTTGTAGCCATTTGTGTGCCTTGACTCGCTTTGTGCGAGCATCTGGGCGAAATCGTCAAGGAACAAGCGCTTTGTCCCACTTCTTCCGTGCTCCTGGGTGGCTCGCCGCGTGGATGGTGGGGCTGGGTTTGTGTCTGGCTTTGCCATGGGGTGCACTCGCCCAGCAGCGTGCGGGATCATCGGTGTCCATCAGCCTCTCCTTGGAGCCCGATGGCTTGGACCCCACCATGGGTGCCGCGGCTTCGATTGGCGAGGTGGTGCACTACAACGTGCTGGAGGGCCTGACCCGCATCGACGAAAACGGCCAGGTCAAACCCCTGCTGGCCCAATCCTGGAGCCAGGATGCCAGCGGCCTGGTCCATGTGTTCAAGCTGCGGCGAGGGGTGCGCTTTCACGATGGTGCGGTGTTGGATGCGCAGGCCGTGCGCTTCAGCTTCGAGCGCGCCAAGGCCCCTGGTTCCACCAACAAGGCGCGCAAGGCCTTGTTCGACAACATCGCCCGCATCGAGACCCCTGATGCCCACACCGTGGTGCTGGCCCTGGAGCGGCCAGATGTTCACTTGCTGTTCCGCCTTGGCGAGGGCCCGGCGGTGATCCTGCACCCGGCCAGCGCTGCCCAGGCAAGCAGCCACCCCGTGGGCACGGGCCCCTACCGCTTCGTGCAATGGAGCCGTGGGACATCCATCACGCTGGTCAGGGCCGACACCTACCGCGACCCGACCCAGGCATCCATCGAGCGTGTGGTGTTCCATTTCATCCCGGACCCCAAGGCCCAGGAGGCCGCGTTCCGTTCGGGGGCCATGGACCTGTTCTTCAACCTGGCAACGCAGGACGTAGGCCACTTTCAGGGCGACAGCCGCTACCAGGTGCTGGTGGGCTCTTCGACGGGCAAGGGCATGGTGGCCATCAACCACCGGCGCACACCCCTGAACGATGTGCGCGTGCGTCGGGCCATCTCCCATGCCATCGACCGCGAAGCCTTTATCCGCAAGGTACTGCAAGGCCGGGCGCGTGCCATTGGCAGCCACTTTGCGCCCACCGATCCGGGGTATGTGCACCTGGCAGGCGTGTACCCCTATTCCCCCGAGCGAGCGCGCGGCCTGCTGAAAGAGGCGGGCGTGGCCTTGCCCCTGCGACTGACGCTGACGCTCCCGCCCACGCCCTATGCCCGTGAGGGCGGCCCCCTCATCGCAGCCGATCTGGCCAAGGTCGGCATTGAGGCACGCACAGAAATGGTGGAATGGTCGCAATGGTTGGGCGGGGTGTTCAAGGGGCAGTTCGATCTGACGCTGATCACCCATGTCGAATCTCTGGACTACCTCATCTACACCGACCCCGACTACTACTTCGGCTACGACAGCCCAGCCTTTCGCCACCTGGCAGGGCGCCATGCGCTGGCGGGCAACCCCCGCGAGCGCAGCCGTCTGTTTGCGCAAATGCAGCGCCATCTGGCCGACGACGCAGTCAACGCGTGGATTTTTGCGCCCCAGGTCGCCACGGTGGCGCGCAAAGGCTTGCGCGGGGTGTGGATGAATTACCCCATCGTGGTGCACGACATTGCGGCCATGCGCTGGGAGTGACTTCCCCCACTTGCGCTAAGGTAGCGCGGATGAACGTTTCCCTTTTCTCTCTGGGCTGGCGCACCCTGTGGCGTGACTGGCGCGCCGGCGAACTGCGCCTGCTGGCCGTGGCCGTGACGCTGGCGGTCGCCGCGCTCACCTCGGTGGCCTTTTTTGCCGACCGGCTGAACGGTGGGCTGCAGCGCGATGCACTGCAGATCCTGGGCGGCGACGCCGTGGTGGCCAGCGACAACGCCACGCCCGCGGCCTTTGTCGAACGCGCCCGCGCCCTGGGCCTGCAGACCGTGACCACGGTGGGCTTTCCCACCATGGGGCGCGCCGGGGATGAGTTTGGCGGCGCTGCCCGCCTGGTGGCCTTCAAGAGCGTGGAGCCGGGCTACCCGCTGCGTGGCAACCTGAAGGTGGCCGCAGCGCCCGGCGGCGCTTCCGCCAACACCCGCGATATTCCCGCGCCTGGGGAGGTCTGGGTCGATGCGCCACTGCTCGACGCGCTGGGCCTGCGCATGGGTGACCCGCTGTTGCTGGGTGACGCGAGCCTGCGCATCGCGCGCATCATCGTCATCGAGCCCGACCGGGGTGCAGGCTTCATGGCCTTTGCGCCGCGCGTCATGGTCAACGCCGCCGACGTGGCCGCCACCGGCCTGGTGCAGCCGGCCAGCCGCCTGACCTACCGCTTTGCCGTGGCCGGCGAAGCTGCGGCCGTGCGCCAGTTCACCACCTGGGCCGAGCAGGAGGTGCAGCGCCCTGGCGTGCGCGGTGTGCGGCTCGAATCCATCGAATCTGGCCGCCCCGAGATGACGCAAACGCTGGAGCGTGCGCAGAAATTCCTCAGCCTCGTGGCGCTGCTGGCCGCGCTGCTGTCCGCCGTGGCGGTGGCTCTGGCGGCGCGCGGCTTTGCGGCCGGGCACCTGGATGCATCGGCCATGCTGCGCGTGCTGGGCCTGAGCCAGCGCGCCATTGCGGGCAGCTACGCGGTCGAATTCTTGCTGGTGGGCCTGGCTGCCAGCCTGGCCGGCTTGCTGCTGGGCTATGGCGTGCACCATGTGTTCGTGCTGCTGCTGGCCGGGCTGGTGGAAAGTGGGCTGCCCGCGCCCAGCCTGTGGCCGCTGGGCCTGGGCTTGGGCGTGGGCCTGACCCTGCTGGCCGCCTTTGGCCTGCCGCCCGTGCTGCAACTGGCCCAGGTGCCGCCGCTGCGCGTCATCCGGCGCGACATGGGCGCGCTGCGCCCGGCCTCGCTGGCCGTGCTGGGCTTGGGTGTGGCGGGTTTTGCGGCCCTGCTGCTGGTGGTCAGCAGCGACCTCCGGCTGGGGCTCATCGCCGTGGGGGGCTTTGGTGTGGCGGCGGGCCTGTTTGCCCTGCTGAGCTGGCTGGCCGTGCATGCGCTGCGCCGCAGTGTGAATGAGGCCACCGCACCGCGCTGGCTGGTGCTGGCCACGCGCCAGATCGCCGCGCGCCCGGCCTATGCCGTGGTGCAGGTCAGCAGCCTGGCCGTGGGGCTGCTGGCGCTGGTGCTGCTGGTGCTGCTGCGCACCGACCTCATCGCCAGCTGGCGCCAGGCCACGCCGCCCGACGCGCCCAACCGCTTCGTCATCAACATCCAGCCCGACCAGGCAGAACCCTTCCGCCAGACGCTGGACGATGCGGGCGTGCGCCGCTACGACTGGTACCCCATGATCCGTGGCCGCCTGGTCGCCGTGAATGGCCGGGCCATCACCCCCGAGAGTTATACCGAAGACCGCGCCCAGCGCCTGGTGGAGCGTGAATTCAACCTCTCCAACGCCCAGGAGCAGCCCCCGCACAACCAGGTGGTGGCTGGCCGCTGGACGCCCGGCGAACAGGACGGCGCCAGCGTCGAAGAGGGCCTGGCCAAGACGCTGGGCCTGAAGCTGGGCGACTCCCTGCGTTTTGACATGGCGGGTGTGCAGCACGAGGTGCGCATCACCTCGCTGCGCAAGGTGGACTGGGCCTCCATGCGCGCCAACTTCTTCGTCATGTTCCCTGTGGCGCAGGTCCCCGATGCACCGCTTACCTACCTGGCGGCCTACCGCGCCCCTGAGCAGGCGGGCTTTGACAACGCCCTGGTGCGCCAATTACCCAACATCACCAACGTGGACATGGGGGCCACGCTCACGCAGGTGCAGACCGTGCTCGACCAGGTGGTGCGTGCGGTGGAATTTTTGTTCGGTTTCACCCTGGCCGCTGGGCTGGTGGTGCTGTTTGCCGCCGTGACTGCCACGCGCGAAGAACGCGCCCGCGAATACGCCATCATGCGCGCGCTGGGCGCCCGCGCCAGCCTGCTGGGCCAGGTGCAGCGGGCCGAACTGGCGGGCGTGGGTCTGCTGGCCGGGGTGCTGGCCAGCTCCGTGGCCGTGGCCGTGGGCTGGGCGCTGGCGCGCTACGCCTTTGAGTTCACCTGGACGGCGTCCCCCCTGGTGCCCCTGGCCGGCGGCCTGGTGGGCGCCGTGCTGGCCCTGCTGGCTGGCTGGTGGGGGCTGCGCGAGGTGCTGCGCCGCCCTGTGGTGGACACCCTGCGGCGGGCGACTGAATGATGCTATTGTTTTTATAGCTGTTTGCGCAATATGGTATTGCGCTACAGCCTTATTTTGAGGCGGATTCAAGTACGAAGTGCAACACAAGTAAACCGAGTTGGGCCAAGAGTGCATAGGATGCATTTTTGTGACCGGCCAGTCCCAAACGTTGCACCATGACCTATACCCACTTGACCCGAGAAGAACGATACCAAATCCACGCACTGCGTCGTCAAAACATAAGCCCGGCAGTGATAGCTGCACAGCTCAAGCGAAGCCGCTCGACCATCACCCGTGAGCTCAAACGCAACGCTGGAGCCCAAGGCTACAAACCCGCCCGCGCTCATGAGCGAGCCCGTACCCGCCAAAGGGCACGGCGCAATGCACGCCAGTTCAATGCGCAGCAGTGGAGCCAGGTGCACCGCTATCTGCGCCTGGAGCTTTCTCCCGAGCAGGTCAGCGGACGGCTACGGCTGGAGGGCGTGCTGACCATCAGCCACGAATGCATCTACCAGCACATCTATGACGACAAACGCAAAGGCGGTGAGCTGATCAAACACCTGCGCTGCCAGAAGGTGCGACGCAAGCGCTACGGCAGCGGACAAGAGCGGCGCGGCACACTCAAAGATCGGCTCTGCATAGAGCAGCGCCCCGCCATCGTTGACACACGCAGCCGCATGGGTGACTGGGAGGGTGACACCGTGGTCGGCAAGGGCCACCAGGGGGTACTGGTGACCTTGGTGGAGCGCAAGTCCCGCTACACATTGGCGCAGCAACTGGACTCGCGCCACAGCGCAGGGGTGACCGAGGCTGTGATCGCACTGCTGCGGCCTCACAAACACTTGTGCGAAACGATCACGTTCGACAATGGCAAGGAGTTTGCTGAGCACGCATTCATCGCCGCCAGTCTGGGGGCGGATGTGTACTTCGCGCATCCCTACCACTCATGGGAGCGTGGGCTCAACGAGAACACCAATGGCCTGCTGCGCCAGTACTTCCCCAAGTGCACCAACCTGCGCCGGATCTCGCAGCACGAAGTTGACGATGCGCTCTACCGGCTCAACCACCGACCCCGCAAGTGCCTCAACTACCGCACTCCCCACGAGGTGTTCATGGGCTTGGAGATTCGTCCGTTACACTGAAATTCGGTGCACTTTGTAGTTGAATCTGCGGGTCAAATTGGCCTCTGTCGCTTATGGAGTAAGCGTTAGCAGCTCCTGTTTCAGGAGCGTTTGAGGCGCACTCAGCCGTCCTCACGGATCTGGCGGCCTGTCAGCTTGAGGAACAAATCCTCCAGGTTGGCCGGCCGGTGCAGGGTGCGCAGCTGCGGCCAGGCGCCCAGGGCTTGCAAGAGGGCGCTGGCGCGGTCGGTGT
>JACCEE011209597.1_pt1 | contig 11308 bp, 7 predicted proteins | sample 7449931 | NCBI WGS metagenome assembly JACCEE01 (sample SAMN15323457, study PRJNA562643) | freshwater metagenome | isolation source: river surface water | place: USA:Blue River Watershed | collected 2017-08-19 | reverse complement strand
ATTTCGACTCTGCGGAGTCGACCGGGCTTTCCGGTCGCCCTGGACCTTCGGTAAAATATCTCTGCCTTATACATATAGCTGAATAGTAACATTCAATCAAGTATTTTAGAATATTAGTAGTATAAATATTTTATAAAGAGGTGTTATGGTGTATATACTTGGAATAGACATAGGTACTTCAGGAACTAAAACAGCATTATTTGATTATAAAGGAAATGTAAAAGCATCATATACAGAAGAATATGAATTATTAAGTCCATCAAACGGTTATGCAGAACAGCATCCGGAAGATTGGTGGAATGCTACAGTACATGGTATTAAAGAGGTTATTTACAAAAGTGGAATAAACTCAGCTGATATAAAAGGCATAGGATTATCAGGCCAAATGCATGGCTTGGTAATGCTTGATGAAAAAAATGAAGTTATTAGAAATGCTATTATTTGGTGTGATCAAAGAACAGCAAAAGAATGCGACGAAATAACTGAAAAAGTTGGGAAAGAAAGACTTATTGAAATAACTGCAAATCCTGCTTTAACTGGATTTACTGCATCAAAAATTTTATGGGTAAAGAACAACGAACCTCGTAATTATGAAAGATGTAAACATATTTTATTACCTAAAGATTATATAAGATTTAAACTTACTGGCGAGTACGCTACAGAGGTTTCAGATGCTTCTGGTATGCAGTTGCTTGACATCAAAAATAGATGTTGGTCAGACGAGGTTTTATCAAAGTTGGGGATAGATAAAAATCTTTTAGGGAAAGTATATGAGTCACCAGACGTAACAGGTGAAATCACACAGCAAGTTGCTGATATTACAGGATTAACAAAGGGAACAATAGTAGCTGGTGGAGCTGGGGATAACGCTGCTGCTGCTGTTGGAACCGGAGTGGTGGAAGATGGTAGAGCGTTTACAACAATAGGAACTAGTGGAGTTGTATTTGTTCACACTTCAAAAATGGTTATTGATCCTTTGGGGAGAGTACACACTTTTTGTGCAGCAGTACCAAATTCATGGCATGTTATGGGAGTTACACAGGCAGCAGGTTTATCTTTAAAATGGTTTAAGGACAATTTTTGCCATGAAGAAATGGAAATTTCAAAAAATACAAACAAGTATATTTATGATATAACAGATGATTTAGCAAGAAATGTTCCTATTGGTTCGGATAAATTATTATATCTTCCATATCTTATGGGAGAGAGAACACCTCATCTAGATCCTTATGCAAGAGGTGTGTTTATGGGATTATCAGCAATACATAATAAATCAAATATGATTAGAGCGATATTAGAAGGCGTTTCATTTTCGCTAAATGACTGCAAGAGTGTTTTCGCAGAAATGGGGATTTTCTTTGATGACATGATGGTTTGTGGCGGTGGAGCAAAGAGTGATTTATGGAGACAAATGCTTGCGGATATTTATAGTACACCAGTAACTACTTTAGGATCTTCAGAAGGTCCTGCAATGGGTGTTGCTATTTTAGCTGCAGTAGCTTCAGGTGTTTATAAAAACGTATCAGAAGCATGCACGGAAATTGTTAAAAAAGATATTACTCAAAAACCTATTTTAGAAAATACAGAGCTATATAATAAATACTATAATGTATATAAGAAAGTTTATTTAGACTTAAAAGATACTTACAAAACTTTAAATTCTCTTTAAACTACAAAAATTAAAGTTTGCGATTTTGCAGGGGTTTCGACTCTGCGGAGTCGACCGGGCTTTCCGGTCGCCCTGGACCTTCGGTAAAATATCTCTAAATTATACATATGACTGAATAGTTTAAATTTAATAGCTTAATAGTAACCCAAAAATGAAATTATCGGACTAGCAATAAATAAAATCCGAATACAATCATGACAGAGATTGTATTCGGATTTTTAGTTATTTCTAGTATTAAAAAAGTTTTTCCAATTGTTATTAGAATTTTATTATTTATTCTTGATTATTTATTACATTTAGAATGGGGGCAAGTAGAGGAGGAAGAGCAGCCTATACATTTACCTGCTTTTTTATTTTTGTATATATATTTTATTATAAAAATTACAGTCACAGATAAAATGAGTATAATTATTATATTAGAAATATTTTCCTTGATGAAATTTAGCATTTTATCACCTCATTTTCGATGCTTAGTTATTATTCGGTTATTAGTGGTTTCGACTCTGGGAGTCGACAGGGCTTTCCGGTCGCCCTGGACCTTCGGGGTATATATCTTTGTGTTATTAATTCGGCTGAATTGTAACGGTTATTGTTTCTATTAATAATTTTTTATTGGTTCGTTGGATTGAATTTTATTTGCTTTTTTAGGGTTAATAAGTAAAAGTAAAACGAAAGCGACGATTAAAAATGATATCAAAGTTAAAACACTAAAAGTGCCTTGGCTTATAAAAGTACCTATTTGATATATTGAAAAAGACGAAATATAAGCCAAAATTGTTTGATAAGTTATTGCGAACAAAAGCCATTTATAATTATTCATTTCACGTCTTATTGCACCTATAGCTGCAAAACAAGGGGCACACAAAAGATTAAATACTAAAAATGAGAAAGCTGATATGGTTGTAAAACTGGAAGCTAAAGTTCCCCATACTTCCGAACCGTTTTCTGAAACTTCTGCAAACCCAAACAACACACCAAAAGTTCCTACAACGTTTTCCTTTGCTATTAATCCAGTTATGGTTGCAACCGCAGATTTCCAATCGCCAAAACCCAAAGGTATAAAAAGAGGTGCAATTAAAGAACCTATTTTTGCAAGAATGCTATCTTCCATTTCGGAAAAACCAAAGTTACCATCAGTCCAACCAAAAGTCGATGCAAACCAAATTAAAATAGTTGATAGTAAAATTACAGTGCCTGCCTTTTTAATAAAAGACCAGCCTCTTTCCCACATGGAACGAAGAAGATTTTTTATTGTGGGCATATGATAAGCCGGTAATTCCATTACAAAAGGAGCTGCATCTCCTGAAAAAAGCTTGGTTTTTTTAAGTATTATCCCTGAAATTAAAACTGCAAAAATACCTATAAAATATGCAGTAGGAGCAACCCACCATGCACCATTAAAAAGAGCACCAGCAATTAAAGCAATTATAGGTAGCTTTGCACCACAAGGTATAAAAGAAGTTGTTATAATTGTCATTTTTCTGTCACGGTCATTTTCAATTGTTCTAGAAGCCATGATTCCAGGTACGCTACAGCCAGTACCTATTAGCATAGGTATGAATGATTTGCCTGATAAACCAAAGTTTTTGAAAATTCTATCCATTATAAAAGCTATTCTTGCCATGTATCCGCAGGATTCCAAGAAGGCTAAGAACAAAAACAATACAAGCATTTGTGGAACAAACCCTAAAACAGCACCGACACCACCAACTATTCCATCTACAAGTAAACTTAATAGCCACGGAGAAGTATCTATGGATTCAAGTATATTTGTTAAACCTGGAGCTATTATTTTGCCAAACAAAGTATCGTTTGTAAAGTCGGTTACCCAAGTACCTACAGTCGTTACTGAAATAAAATATACAACGAACATGACTAAGGCAAATATAGGTAAAGCAAGCCATCTGTTTGTAACTATCCTGTCTATTTTATCCGATGCTGAAAAGTTACCTTTATTTTTTTTAGTATAACATTTTTTTATTATACTGTCTATATAATTATAGCGTTCATTTGTAATGATACTTTCACTATCGTCGTCTAGTTCTTCTTCACAATTTTTTATATCATTCTCAATATGAAAAAGCGTGTCCTTTGTTAAGCTGAGTTTCTCGATTATTTTACCGTCACGCTCAAAGAGTTTTATTGCATACCATCGCTGTTGATTTTCAGGTAAATTATTTAAAACAGCCTCTTCTATATGTGCTATACTATGTTCTACAGAACCTGAAAAATTATGCTTGGCTACAAAATTATTTGAATTTTTTATTGTTTTTATTGATGTTTCAATTACTTCTTCTATACCAGTAGCTTTTAAAGCTGAGATTTCTACTACGTCACATCCAATAGCCTTTGATAGCTGTTGGATATTTATTTTGTCGCCGTTTTTTGCTACTACATCCATCATATTTATTGCTACTACAATGGGAATACCTATTTCGGATAATTGAGTAGTTAAGTATAAATTTCTTTCTAAGTTTGTTCCGTCTATTATATTTAAAATTAAATCTGGTCTTTCATCTACTAGATAATTTCTAGTTACCACTTCCTCAAGAGTATAAGGGGATAGAGAGTATATCCCTGGTAAATCTATAATTATCACATCATTTTGTTTTTTTAGTTTACCTTGTTTTTTTTCAACAGTTACTCCGGGCCAGTTACCTACAAACTGATTTGAACCAGTAATAAGATTAAAAAGAGTTGTCTTACCGCAATTTGGGTTCCCGGCCAATGCTATTTTATATGGCATAATATCAGATCCTTTCATAGACAAGTTAGTTTATACTAACCCAAGGTGTTAAAAAATTAGTCACTATTTAGCCTCTAAAGGTAAAGGTTACGGTTTGGCAATGGTTTCGACTCTGCGGAGTCGACTAGACTTTTAGGCCGCTCTGGATCTTCGGTAAAATATCTCTGTCCTATACATATGGCTGAATAGTAAAAAAAATTATAAGATTTGAATAATATCAGCATCTGATTTTCTTATGGATAACTCATAACCTCTAACAGTAATTTCTATTGGATCGCCTAAAGGTGCGATTTTTCTTATAAAAACAGATACACCTTTTGTTATACCCATATCCATTATTCTTCTTTTAAGAGCACCGTTACCATTAAGTTTCTCAACAGTAACGGTTTCACCTGGTTTTGCATCTTTTAAAGTTTTCATATATAAAACCTCCTATAAATTTAAACGACATGTATTCTATTTGCCATAGATTTATCTAGAGCTATTCTAGAACCCTTTATATTTACTATAATATTACCATTTAGTTCGGAAACAACATGAATAGATGCTCCTTCAACAAAACCGAGGTTGTTAAGAAATTTTTTTGTATCATCTTTTCCTGATATTTTTTTGATAAAAAGTTCGTGTCCACTTTGTGCCATACTTAAAGGCATAATAATCACTCCTTTCATATATGGAAACTGAGTAGTTAATTAACATAAGCTAACCGATAAACTCAAAGAAATAAAATGTGTTTTTATTTCTTTATTATAGTTTACCATAACTAACTTTAGAAGTCAATAGATTGTGAAAAAAATATGAATTCGAAAGTATGTATTTTTAATATTTAAATAATAGTTAAAATATAAAAAAAGTAAAAGTAAATATAAAATAATTTATTGAAAATATATATTTATTATGATATAATTAAATTGCAAATATATTATATGAGGGGTGTTTATATGGAAATAGTTGAACCTACAAAAATAAAATTAAATAAAAGATACCCAACTTTTCAATTTCACGGATTTATTTCTAATAATAAAGCTAAGCCTGAATTGTTATTAAAATTATGCATACTCGAAACAATGTCTTGGCTAAGAAAAAGGTTATGTAAATTTGAAAATTTTCCACCTGAAATAAAATTACCATTGCCAGAAGATGTTGATCAGTTAAACAATGAAATGATTCGTTCTTTTCATTTTGAATATGGTTATGTTATAGATGTTACATATATAAAGGAAGATGGAATATGGTCTTTTTACTTAAATGAAACAGATGCAGGAGCAAATTTTAATACCGAAAAACCTAGATTACCTCTTTTGGGGCGAACTTTTGAAACAAATATTGCTTTTAAAATAAATAATAATAAGCTAGAGGTTGGATTTCAAACAGTATGTACTGAGCCTTATGATAATAATGTTGATTGTGAGGTTTTTAGGCCTCTTGTTTTGAAAAATATTTTTTCAAATCCAAAGTTAGGATTAGAACATGTGTGGAAACTAGAGAATAAAGCTGTGGATATTTCTACAAATTCAAGTTTTGAGGACTTTATAGAGTTAATAAAAAACAAAGAAAGGTTTATACCAGTAATTATTGTTACACAACCATACAATGTAATTTGCCATAAAGAAGAAGTAAGTATAGAAATAAAAAAAGACTTGGATATAAAATCTGTAACTTCAAGCATAAGCTTAAACCATAAACAAAAAGAGTTATCAGAGGAAGAGTTTAAAGTAATTATTAACGATAAGATCCCTAAATCAAAAAATTTAGAAAAATGTACCCGCTTAGTTAAAATGAAAGCAGAAGAAAAGGAGTGTGTTGAAAAAGAAATAAGGGAAACAATAGAAAAATTACCAACCATTAATTCAGACAAACTTGCAGAATCTTTAGTTGGTTTTGCAATAGTATGCAATTTAAAAAAGAAATATTTCACTCAAATTCAAGATAAACTTAAAATAAAAAATATAGAAAGTGGAGATATAATTATTTTTTATAATGATGTTGTAAATGAAGTCATTAAATATAATGAAACTGCAAAAGATATAATGGAAATGCAAAAATCAATAAAAGATAATATAAAGTTATACCCAAAAAGAAACGTCGTTAATTTTGGGGAAATAGTTTTTAATTGTGATGCAAAAATAATTCAACTACAAAACCATAATATAGAAAACATCAGTAAAAGTGATCAAATAAAAAACTTAAAATATGAAAACCTTGAATTAAGACAGAGAATAAATGAATTAAAAGAAGAAAAAACAGACTGCTCTTTTATCTTACATCAAAATAAAATTCTTATGAAGAAAAACAAAGAATTGGAAATGGAAAATTCAAAACGTGAAGAAAATGAATTCAAATTACAGGAGGATGTAAATGTTCTTAGAACTTCTAGAGACGAATTGATAAAAAGTAATAATTTTTATATAGAAAAAATTAAACATTATAGCAGTTTTCCAGAAAAAATTGATGAAGTAGAAAAATGGATAGATGAAAATTTTAAAGATACTATTTTATTACACAAAAATGCGATTTCTAGCCTTTATAAGTATAAAAATCATTTAAACTTAAATATGCTTTGTGACGGAATATATTTTATATCTATGTATAGTCAGTATAGAAAAAAAGACATACCTAAAAATTATTTATGCTATTTTGCTGCACCATACAACTGGGAAGTTTCCTCATCTGGTAAGGTGTCCATGCAAAATCTAGAGGATTCATATAAGCTAAAATGGTGGGATATAAACGACAATAAGGTTTCTAGAGCAATGGATTTACATATTAAAAATGGTAACAAAAGCGGTAATTTAATTAGAATATATTTCTTTTGGGATGAAGAAAGAGAAAGAAGTGTATTGTGTCATATGCCTGACCATTTACCTATTATAAGTAGAAAAACATAAAAATAAAAACGGTACTGATACTTTGTGAATAAGTATCAGTACCGTTTTTATTTTTATAATAGACTTAATTGATTTGAAGGGGGAAGTGATTTGGAAATCGAACCGGAAGCAGGTATAGTTTTAACTTTAAATTTGTTATATAGTTCAGGTTCCATATCAGATATATCCATTTCTGCACTTTCTACTGTAGCTTTTGCTTTTAAGTTTAATACTTGAACACCTATACTATCTCGTGTGGTTTTAGGGTTTATCAATTCTGTGTTAAATATTAAAGCACGCCCATTTGAAGAACGCATTAAAATGTCACAATCCTCTTCAATAAATATTATTTTGATAAGCGAAAATTTGTCAGAGTATGCATTTGCTAGTTTTTTTCTGTTGGTTTTTGTTTGATATGAAGAAAGTGGGATTTTGGCTATTTTACCATTTTCATACACAAAAAGCAAATAACCCGAATAATCTTTTGTTGCAAACATACTAAAAACAAATTCATTGTCATCAAACTCAAGTTTTGCAGGAATATAGTCACCAAGTACACTTGATTTTGAATCATCAAAAGCACTTGCTTTAGTTTTATAAACTTGATATTTGTCGCTGAAAAATATAATATCATATTTATTTGAAATTTCAATTTGAGTAGTTATATAATCTCCTTCTTTAAGTTTTTGTTCACTGTTCATTCTTAAAGATTGAGGGATTATTTTCTTGAAATATCCGCTATTTGAGAGAAAGATAGTGGCATTATAATCAGGAGTTTCATCTTCTTCTATATATTCTTCTACTTCTTCAGGATACAAGAGAACACTTTGTCTAGGTTTTTGATATTTTTTTATGACGTTTTTAAGTTCATCAATTATTATTTTCAATATTTTTTTACGGTCTTCAAGTGTTTCTTGCATTTCATTTATTTGATTTTCAAGTTCACTGATTTCTTTAGTTCTGTTTAATATATATTCTCGGTTTAGATGTCGTAGCTTTATTTCCGCAACATATTCAGCCTGAATAGTATCAATGCCAAAACCAATCATTAAGTTTGAAACTACTTCATTTTCCTCTTCAGTTTCCCTTACTATTTTTATAGCTTTATCTATATCAAGTAGAATTTTTTGCAAAGCTTTTAACAAATGTAATTTTTCACTTTTTTTATTTAATTCAAAAATTACTCTTCTTCTGACACAGTCTTCTCTAAATTTAGTCCATTCAGTTAATATTTCACGTACACCCATTACACGTGGATTACCATTGATTAATATGTTGAAATTACAAGAATAATTGTCCTGTAACGGAGTCATTTTGTATAATTTCTGCATTAATTTATCAGGGTCAATCCCTCTTTTTAAGTCTATGGCAATTTTTAATCCACCTAAATCAGTTTCGTCACGTAAATAAGAAATCTCTCTTATTTTACCGTTTTTTATTAAATCTATAATTTTATCTATGATGGCTTCTATTGTAGTTCCATATGGTATTTCTGTTACTTCAATACAATTTGCTGTAGCATCGTAATTATATTTAGAACGAATTTTTATAGAACCTCTACCAGTTTCATAAATTTTCTTTGTCTCATCCTCATCATATAAAATAAAACCACCAGTGGGGAAGTCAGGCGATTTGAGAGTGCTCAAAATATCGTGATTTGGATTTTTAATTAAAGCTATACAGGTTTCACAAACTTCTGCCAAATTAAAAGGGCATACAGTACTTGCCATAGAAACAGCAATACCTACATTTGAATTAATTAAAATAGATGGAAAAGAAGCTGGTAAAAGTGTTGGTTCAGTAGTTGAATTATCATAATTGGGAATGAAATCAACAGTGTTTTTATCTATGTCCTTAAATAATTCATTGCATATAGCATCAAGTTTAACTTCAGTATATCTGGATGCAGCATATGCCATATCACGTGAATATGATTTACCAAAGTTACCTTTTGAATCTATATAAGAATGCAATAAAGTTCCATTCCCTCGTGATAATCTAACTAAGGTTTCATAAATAGCACCATCTCCATGAGGGTTCAATCTCATAGTTTGACCTACTACATTTGCAGATTTTGTTCTTGAACCTGTAAGTAGCCCCATTTTATACATTGTATATAATAGTTTTCGATGAGATGGCTTGAAACCGTCTATTTCTGGTAATGCTCTTGAAACAATTACACTCATTGCATAAGGCATGTAGTTTTTTTCTAAAGTTTCAGTTATCTTTTCATTAACTACAATTCCTGCACCTTCAATGTATGCTTTAGGTATGTTAGTTTTATTTTTGGTTTCCTTGTTATTTTTTTTTGCCATTTTTACCTTCCTTTTGATTAAGAAATATCGGCCATATCAAGATAATTGCCGCCATATTCAGAAATATAGTCTTTTCTACCTTGCAGATTATCTCCTAAAAGCATATCAAACATATATGCAGTTGACTCTACAGTATCACCAGTTACTTTTATAAGTCTTCTGGTATTAGGGTTCATAGTTGTTAAAGACATCATTTCAGGTTCATTTTCACCCAAACCTTTTGAACGTTGTAAAGTATATTTTTGATTACCTAGTTTTTTTAGTATATTTGTTTTTTCTCTTTCAGTATATGCAAAATATGTTTGATCTTTTGTATTTATTTCAAAAAGTGGTGATTCTGCAATATAAACATAATCATTATCTATTAAAGTAGGAGCAAGCCTATACAGCATGGTGAGAATTAAAGTTCTTATTTGAAATCCGTCTACATCTGCGTCAGTACAAATAATTATTTTATTCCACTTTAAATTTTCCAGGTTAAAGTAGGACAAGTCTTTGTTTGATTTGGACTTTACTTCTACTCCACAACCCAAAACTTTTATTATATCTGTAATAATTTCATTTTTAAATATTTTATCATAATCAGCTTTTAGACAGTTTAAAATTTTACCTCGTACAGGAATTATTGCTTGGAATTCGGCTTCACGAGCAAGTTTAACGGCACCTAAAGCAGAATCTCCTTCAACTATATATAGTTCACGTCTAGTTATATCTTTGGTCCTACAGTCAACAAACTTTTGAACCATATTTGATAAGTCTATATTTCCAGCAAGCTTTTTTTTGATGTTTAATCTGGTTTTTTCTGCGTTTTCACGACTTCTTTTATTTATTATTATTTGTTCACATATTTTAGTCGCTTCATCAGGATTTTCTATAAAGTAAACTTCAAGTTGATGCTTTAGAAATTCTGTCATAGCTTCATATATAAACTTATTTGTAATTGCTTTTTTTGTTTGATTTTCATAGGAAGTTTGTGTTGAAAAAGAGGATGAAATTAAGATTAAACACTCTTCGATATCAACAAAATTTATTTTGCTTTCATTTTTCAAGTATTTGTTATTTTGTTTTAAATAAGAATCTATTTGTGAAACAAAAGCTTGTTTTACAGCTTTTTCAGGTGAACCACCATGTTCAAGAAAACTTGAATTATGATAGTATTCAATTTTCTTGGTTTTATTTGAAAAAGTTAATGCAACTGATAATTTTAGCTTGTAGTCGCTTTTATCAGGTCTGTCTCTTCCTACTTTATCACATTGCCAAAACTGAAATGAAGTTAGGTTTTGGTTACTTGCTATTTCGTTTACATAATCAGTTATACCATTTTCATATATAAATCTTTCTTCTATAAATTTACCGGAATCAACCTCTGATTTAAAGATAAATAATAAGTTTGGATTTACTATTGCTTGCCTTTTTAAAATATCTCTAAAGTATTCATCATTAACATTTATTTCTGTAAATACTTCTAAGTCTGGTTTCCACTTTGTTTTAGTACCAGTTTTTTTGCTTTTGGTTTCTTTTTTTGTTAAACCACCTACATTTTCACCTTTTTCAAAATGTAGAGTGTATGTAAAACCATCCCTATTTACCTCAACATCCATAAATTCAGAAGCAAATTGAGTGGCACACAAACCGAGACCGTTTAAGCCTAAAGAGTATTCATATGTTGTAGAATGTGAATCATACTTTCCACCGGCATATAACTCGCAAT
>JACCEE010636150.1_pt1 | contig 11313 bp, 5 predicted proteins | sample 7449931 | NCBI WGS metagenome assembly JACCEE01 (sample SAMN15323457, study PRJNA562643) | freshwater metagenome | isolation source: river surface water | place: USA:Blue River Watershed | collected 2017-08-19 | reverse complement strand
CTAAGCTGACCAAGCGCCAGAAAGCGATTGCTGAGAAAGTAGTTGCAGGCAAGCAATACGGCTTCGAAGAAGCAGCCTCTCTGCTGGCTGAAATCTCTACCACGAAATTCAAAGAGTCCGTAGACGTTTCGATCAACCTCGGTGTTGATCCGCGTAAATCTGACCAAGTAGTTCGTGGCGCTACCGTTCTGCCAAATGGTACCGGTAAATCTGTTCGCGTAGCTGTATTCACTCAAGGCGCCAACGTTGAAGTGGCTCTGGCGGCGGGTGCAGATAAAGTGGGCATGGACGATCTGGCTGCTGAAATGAAAGGCGGCGATCTGAACTATGACGTAGTGATTGCTTCTCCTGATGCAATGCGCGTTGTGGGTCAGTTGGGTCAAATTCTGGGTCCACGCGGTTTGATGCCAAACCCAAAAGTGGGCACCGTGACTCCAGACGTAGCCACCGCTGTTAAGAATGCTAAAGCAGGTCAAGTGCGTTTCCGTACTGACAAAAACGGCATCATTCACGCTTCCGTTGGTAAGGTTGATTTCGAACCTGCCAAGCTGAAAGAGAACGTGGAAGCCCTGTTGTCTGACCTGAAGCGTCTGAAGCCATCTGCTTCTAAAGGCGTATACATGAAGCGCGTAACCCTGAGCACCACCATGGGCCCAGGCTTGCAGATTGACCAAGGTTCCTTGGACGTCTGATGCGTGCTAAGGCGCTGATGCGTGTCATTGGCGTCTTTTAAAATTGGGGTCCCTGCCTGGCGGGGGCTGTCCAAGACCGTAGGTGGCTTTGCCTTAAATCGTTGGGCCTACGCAGATGGTGCTCCCGATTCGTTTACCGAATCAGACACCAAAACGACGCCAGTGAATACATTGGCGAAACGGTAACATCCAGGAGTAAACCCGTGGCAATTAAGCTCGAAGACAAGAAGGCCATCGTCGCTGAAGTCAACGAAGCTGCCAAAGTCGCTCTGTCTGCTGTCGTGGCTGATGCCCGTGGCGTGACCGTCGGCAAGATGACCGGACTCCGTAAAGAGGCCCGTGAGGCAGGTGTTTACGTTAAAGTTGTGCGTAACACTCTGGTTCGCCGCGCTGTCGAAGGCACTGAATTTGAAGTGCTGGCTGATGCGTTCAAAGGCCCAACCCTGATTGCGTTCTCTAACGAACATCCGGGCGCTGCCGCTCGTATCTTCAAAGAGTTTGCTAAGGGTAACGACAAGTTCGAAATCAAAGCAGCAGCGTTTGAAGGCAAACTCATCCCGGCTACCCAGATTGATATTCTGGCGACCTTGCCGACGAAAGATGAGGCCATTGCTCAGTTGATGAGCGTCATCCAAGGTGCAACCAGCAAGCTGGCTCGTACTCTGGCTGCGATTCGCGACAAGAAGGAAGCCGACGCTGCCGCCTAATGCAGCCGGTTATTTCCTCGGTCTTTTTTGTTAATCCGATGGTACTCAAACCATCAACCCATACAGGAATAGAGTCATGGCTCTGACCAACGAAGATATCCTCAACGCCGTTGCTGAAATGTCTGTGATGCAAGTCGTTGAGCTGATCAAAGCTTTCGAAGAAAAATTCGGCGTAACTGCTGCTGCCGCTGTTGCCGCTGGCCCAGCCGCTGCTGCTGCTCCAGTTGAAGAGCAAACCGAATTCAACATCGTTCTGACCGAAGCTGGCGAGAAGAAAGTGAACGTGATTAAAGCCGTTCGCGAACTGACTGGCCTGGGTCTGAAAGAAGCTAAAGCTGTAGTTGACGGCGCTCCTAGCACCGTTAAAGAAGGCGTCTCTAAAGAAGAAGCCGAAGCAGCCAAGAAAGCTCTGGAAGAAGCAGGCGCCAAAGTCGAGCTCAAGTAATTCGAGTCGACATTGCGTCTACGGCCCGAAAAATTATTTCGCGGCTGATGGCTGGTGGCTTATGCCACCGGCCTTTTTTCCGTTATGGGATTCTGCACCACGCAGAGACCGCACAACGGCAAATCATCGTCACTGTAGTGGCGCTAGCAAACCGCGATGTTTGCGCGACTTTCCGGCTACTCCCGTCGGAGAGGCCAAATGAGCAGGTGACCAAGCTGGGGAACGCTGATGGCTTACTCGTATACTGAGAAAAAACGTATCCGCAAGGACTTTAGCAAGTTGCCGGACGTCATGGATGTGCCATACCTATTGGCTATCCAACTGGATTCGTACCGTGAATTCCTTCAGGAAGGCGCCAGTAAAGAGCGGCTCCGCGACGTCGGCCTGCACGCGGCCTTCAAGTCCGTTTTTCCGATTCAGAGCTACTCTGGTAACGCGGCGCTGGACTATGTGTCCTATCGTTTAGGCGACCCTGCGTTTGATGTAAAAGAGTGCGTGCTGCGTGGCACCACTTACGCTGTACCTTTGCGCGTCAAAGTTCGCTTGGTGATTTTCGATAAAGAATCGCCCAGCAAAGCAATCAAAGACATTAAAGAGCAAGAAGTGTATATGGGGGAAATCCCCCTGATGACCGAAAACGGTACCTTCGTTGTTAACGGTACTGAGCGCGTTATCGTTTCCCAGTTGCACCGTTCGCCGGGCGTGTTCTTTGACCACGACAAAGGCAAAACCCACAGCTCGGGTAAATTGCTCTATTCCGCGCGCATCATTCCTTACCGTGGTTCTTGGCTCGACTTCGAATTCGATCCAAAAGACTGCGTGTATGTGCGTATTGACCGTCGTCGTAAGCTGCCTGCTACGGTTCTGCTGCGTGCGCTGCAATACAGCACCGAAGAAATTCTCGACATTTTCTACGATACCAGCGTCTTCCATTTCAAAGACCAATCCATCCGTTTGGAATTGGTGCCACAGCGTTTGCGTGGTGAATTGGCGGCGTTTGATATTAAAGATGATAGCGGCAAAGTTATTGTCGAGCAGGGTCGTCGTATTACGGCTCGCCACATTAACCAGATGGAAAAAGCCGACATCCGTGAACTGGAAGTGCCGCTGGATTACATCTTGGGCCGCACGCTGGCCAAGCCAGTTGTGGATTCATTGACCGGCGAAATTGTTGCTAATTGCAACGTGGAACTGACCCACGAAGTGTTGGCGAAGGTAGCGAAAGCGCGCGTTACGCGCCTCGAAACCCTGTATACCAACGACATTAACTGTGGTCCTTTCATTTCCGACACGCTGAAAATCGACTCCACGAGCGATTACCTGTCTGCGTTGGTGGAAATTTATCGCATGATGCGTCCCGGCGAGCCGCCCACCAAGGATGCCGCCGAAACGCTGTTCAATAACCTGTTCTTCAGCGCCGAGCGTTACGACCTGTCTGCTGTGGGTCGTATGAAGTTCAACCGTCGTATCGACCGCAAAGAAATCGAAGGCACAGGCACCCTGAGCCGTGAAGATATCGTTGACGTGTTGAAAACGCTGGTCAGCATTCGTAACGGTGAGGGAATTGTCGATGACATCGACCACCTCGGTAACCGTCGTGTGCGTTGCGTTGGCGAGATGGCTGAAAACCAATTCCGTGTTGGTTTAGTGCGTGTTGAGCGTGCCGTCAAAGAACGCCTGTCCATGGCTGAAAGTGAAGGGCTGATGCCGCAAGACCTCATCAACGCCAAGCCGGTTGCGGCGGCGGTGAAAGAGTTCTTTGGTTCCAGCCAGCTTTCGCAGTTCATGGACCAAAACAACCCGCTTTCTGAAATTACCCACAAGCGTCGTGTTTCTGCACTCGGCCCAGGTGGTCTGACCCGTGAGCGCGCAGGCTTCGAAGTCCGCGACGTACACCCAACGCATTATGGTCGTGTCTGCCCCATTGAAACGCCGGAAGGTCCGAACATTGGTCTGATTAACTCACTGGCGACCTACGCCCGCACCAACCGTTATGGCTTCTTAGAAAGCCCTTATCGTGTGGTCAAAGGCGCGCTGGTAACGGACGAAATCGTTTATTTATCAGCGATTGAAGAAGCCAATCATGTGATTGCACAGGCTTCCGCAACGCTGGATGAAACCGGTCGTCTGGTGGATGAATTAGTAACCGTTCGTCACCTCAACGAATTTACCGTGAAAGCGCCGGAAGACGTCACCCTGATGGACGTTTCTCCGAAGCAGGTTGTTTCGGTGGCGGCCTCTCTGATTCCGTTCTTAGAACACGATGACGCCAACCGTGCCTTGATGGGTTCGAACATGCAGCGTCAGGCGGTTCCCACCTTGCGCGCTGATAAGCCGCTGGTAGGTACAGGCATTGAGCGCAACGTAGCGCGTGACTCCGGCGTTTGCGTCGTGGCACGTCGTGGCGGTGTGATTGATTCGGTTGATGCCAGCCGTATTGTGGTGCGTGTCAACGACGGTGAAGTCGAAACCGGCGAAGCGGGCGTTGATATTTACAACCTGACCAAATACACCCGTTCTAACCAGAACACCTGTATTAACCAGCGTCCGCTGGTGCAGAAAGGTGATTTGGTGGCGCGCGGCGACATCATGGCCGACGGCCCATCCACTGATATGGGTGAGCTGGCGTTGGGTCAGAACATGCGCGTGGCGTTCATGCCGTGGAACGGCTTCAACTTCGAAGACTCCATTTGCTTATCTGAGCGCGTGGTTCAAGAAGACCGTTTCACCACGATTCACATCCAAGAACTGACGTGCATTTCGCGTGATACCAAGCTCGGTGCGGAAGAAATTACCGCTGATATTCCGAACGTGGGTGAAGCGGCGCTGAACAAGCTGGACGAATCCGGCATTGTGTACGTCGGTGCCGAAGTGCAAGCGGGCGACATTCTGGTCGGTAAAGTGACGCCAAAAGGCGAAACCCAACTGACGCCAGAAGAAAAACTGCTGCGCGCCATCTTCGGTGAAAAAGCGTCTGACGTGAAAGACACTTCCTTGCGTGTTCCAACGGGCACAAAAGGCACGGTGATTGACGTACAGGTCTTCACCCGTGACGGCGTTGAGCGTGATGCACGCGCGCAAGCCATTGAAAAACAACAGTTAGCTGAAATCCGTAAAGACTTAAACGAAGAGTTCCGCATTGTGGAAGGTGCTACGTTTGAGCGTCTGCGTGCGGCCTTGGTGGGTCAAACGGCAGAAGGCGGATTGGCGGTTATCCGCAAAGGCACTGTTATCACCGATGACCTGCTGGACAGCCTTGAGCGTCACCAGTGGTTCAAACTGCGTATGGCTGAAGAGGCGCTCAACGAGCAGCTTGAAAAAGCCCATGCGTATCTGGTTGACCGTCGTCGCATCTTGGATGAGAAATTCGAAGACAAGAAGCGCAAGCTCCAGCAAGGTGACGACCTGCAAACCGGCGTGCTCAAGATGGTCAAGGTGTACTTAGCCATCAAGCGTCGTATTCAGCCCGGCGACAAAATGGCAGGCCGTCACGGTAACAAGGGTGTGGTCTCGGTCATCATGCCGGTTGAAGACATGCCACACGATGAAAGCGGCACGCCGGTTGACATCGTTCTGAACCCGCTGGGCGTACCGTCGCGGATGAACGTCGGTCAGATTCTGGAAACGCATTTGGGTCTGGCGGCGCGTGGTTTGGGCGAGAAAATCAATCGTATGCTCGAAGAGCAACGCAAAATCGCCGAACTGCGTGAATTCTTGCATCAGGTCTATAACGAAGTGGGCGGCTCGCGTAAGGAAGAGCTCGACAGCTTCAGTGATGCCGAAATTCTCGACCTCGCGAACAACCTGCGTAAGGGTGTGCCTATGGCTACCCCGGTGTTCGACGGTGCCGCAGAAACTGAAATTAAAGCCATGCTGAAACTGGCAGACCTGCCAGAAAGCGGCCAAATGCAGTTAATCGACGGTCGTACCGGCAACAAATTCGAGCGCAAAACCACGGTCGGCTACATGTATATGTTGAAGCTGAACCACTTGGTTGATGACAAGATGCACGCACGCTCAACTGGCTCTTATAGCCTCGTTACTCAGCAGCCGCTGGGTGGTAAGGCGCAGTTCGGTGGTCAGCGTTTCGGTGAGATGGAAGTGTGGGCGCTGGAAGCCTACGGCGCTGCTTACACCTTGCAAGAAATGTTGACCGTTAAGTCGGACGATGTGAATGGCCGTACCAAGATGTATAAAAACATCGTGGATGGTGATCACCGCATGGAGGCCGGTATGCCCGAGTCCTTCAACGTGTTGATTAAGGAAATCCGTTCCCTCGGCATCGACATCGAGCTGGAATCCGAATAAACCGCGACGCGTACCGCTGACAGGCTCGTCTGTCAGCGGCTCCCGTGAGGAGAAAGGCCTTGAAAGACCTGCTGAATCTTCTGAAAACCCAAGGGCAAGCCGAAGAGTTCGATGCCATTCGCATTGGTTTGGCATCGCCCGAAATGATCCGTTCTTGGTCATTCGGTGAAGTTAAAAAGCCGGAAACCATTAACTACCGTACCTTCAAGCCTGAGCGTGATGGTCTGTTCTGCGCCAAAATCTTTGGCCCAGTAAAGGACTACGAGTGCCTGTGTGGTAAGTACAAACGCCTCAAGCATCGCGGTGTGATTTGCGAAAAATGCGGCGTTGAAGTGGCTTTAGCGAAAGTGCGCCGTGAGCGCATGGGTCACATCGAACTGGCGTCCCCGGTGGCGCACATTTGGTTCTTGAAATCGCTGCCGTCCCGTATCGGCTTGCTGTTGGACATGACCCTGCGCGACATCGAGCGCGTGCTCTACTTCGAGAGCTACGTCGTTATTGAGCCGGGTATGACGCCGCTGGAAAAAAACCAGTTGCTCAACGACGAACAATATTTCGAAGCATTGGAAGAACATGGCGACGAATTTGAAGCCAAAATGGGCGCAGAGGCCGTTTTCGACCTGCTGTCCAGCATTGATTTGGCACACGAAATTGATCGTCTGCGTGAAGAAATTCCGCAAACCAACTCAGAAACCAAAATCAAGAAGCTCTCTAAGCGCCTGAAATTGATGGAATCTTTCCACAATTCCGGCAACAAGCCAGAGTGGATGGTGTTGACCGTTCTGCCGGTTCTGCCGCCTGATTTGCGCCCACTGGTTCCGCTGGATGGTGGTCGCTTTGCGACCTCTGACCTGAACGACCTGTATCGCCGCGTGATTAACCGTAACAACCGCCTGAAGCGTTTGTTGGATTTGGCCGCGCCAGACATCATCGTTCGCAACGAAAAACGTATGTTGCAAGAAGCGGTCGATGCGTTGCTGGACAACGGTCGTCGCGGTCGTGCCATTACGGGCTCGAATAAGCGTCCGCTGAAGTCCTTGGCTGACATGATTAAGGGTAAGCAAGGTCGCTTCCGTCAAAACTTGCTCGGTAAGCGCGTTGACTACTCCGGTCGTTCGGTGATTACCGTAGGCCCAACCCTGCGCCTGCATCAGTGCGGTCTGCCGAAGAAAATGGCGCTTGAGCTGTTCAAGCCGTTCATTTTCGGCAAGCTGGAAAACAAAGGTCTGGCCACCACGATTAAAGCCGCCAAGAAAATGGTGGAGCGTGAGTTGCCTGAAGTATGGGACGTACTTGCGGAGGTTATCCGTGAACACCCCGTACTCCTGAACCGTGCGCCTACGCTGCACCGTTTGGGTATCCAAGCGTTTGAGCCCGTTCTGATTGAAGGCAAAGCGTTACAACTGCATCCGTTGGTGTGTGCGGCCTATAACGCCGACTTCGACGGTGACCAGATGGCGGTACACGTTCCTCTGACGCTCGAAGCGCAGTTGGAAGCGCGTGCGCTGATGATGTCTACCAATAACGTGCTGTCGCCTGCGAACGGTGAGCCCATCATCGTTCCATCGCAAGACGTGGTATTGGGTCTGTACTACATGACCCGCGAAGCCATTAATGCGAAAGGTGAAGGCCGCGTCTTTGCTGATTTGCAGGAAGTTGACCGCGTATTCCGTGCCGGTGAAGCCTCGCTTCATGCGCGTGTAAAAGTGCGTATCAATGAAGTCGTTAAGCAAAAAGACGGCTCTCTGGTTAAAAACACCCGCATCGTGGATACCACGGTGGGCCGTGCGCTGCTGTTCCAAGTAGTGCCTGCCGGTCTGTCGTTTGATGTGGTCAACCAGTCGATGAAAAAGAAGGCGATTTCGCGCCTGATTAACGTCTGCTACCGCACCGTTGGCCTGAAAGACACCGTCGTTTTCGCGGACCAACTGATGTACACCGGCTTTGCGTTCTCGACCATTTCCGGCGTGTCGATTGGGGTAAACGATTTCGTTATTCCTGATGAAAAAGTGGACATCATTGATTCCGCGACGCAACAGGTTAAAGAAATTGAGCTGCAATACGCTTCGGGTCTGGTGACTCAGGGCGAGAAATACAACAAAGTCATCGACTTGTGGTCCAAGGCGAACGAAAAACTCTCCAAAGCCATGATGGACAACCTCTCGAAAGAGAAGGTTATTGACCGCAAGGGCAATGAAGTTAGCCAAGAGTCTTTCAACTCGATGTACATGATGGCGGACTCCGGTGCGCGGGGCTCGGCGGCGCAGATTCGTCAGTTGGCGGGTATGCGTGGTCTGATGGCCAAGCCCGACGGCTCCATCATTGAAACGCCGATTACGGCGAACTTCCGTGAAGGTCTGAACGTACTTCAGTACTTCATTTCAACGCACGGTGCGCGTAAAGGTCTGGCGGATACCGCGTTGAAAACCGCGAACTCCGGTTATCTGACGCGCCGCTTAGTGGACGTTGCTCAAGACTTGGTTGTGACTGAAGTCGATTGCGGCACGGAACACGGCCTGCTGATGACGCCGCACATTGAAGGCGGCGAAATCGTGGAGCCGCTCGGTGAGCGCGTGCTGGGTCGCGTGGTTGCGCGTGACGTGCCGAAACCCGGTTCTGAAGAAATTATCGTGCCTGCCGGTACGCTGATTGATGAGTCGTGGGTTGAGTTCCTTGAGAAAAACAGCGTCGATGAAGTGCTGGTGCGTTCGCCGATTTCGTGCGAAACCCGTTACGGCATCTGTGCGAAGTGCTATGGCCGTGATTTGGCGCGTGGTCACCAAGTCAATATCGGTGAGGCCGTGGGTGTTATCGCGGCTCAGTCGATTGGTGAACCGGGTACTCAGCTCACCATGCGTACCTTCCACATTGGTGGTGCGGCCAGCCGAAGCGCTGCTCAAGACAGCATTCAGGTGAAAAACGGCGGTATTGTCCGTTTACACAACCTGAAACACGTTGAGCGCGCTGATGGCAAGTTGGTGGCGGTGTCGCGTTCGGGCGAGTTGGCGATTGCCGATGAGTTCGGTCGTGAGCGTGAACGCTACAAACTGACCTACGGTACCGTTATTTCCGTGAAGGAAGGCGATCACGTTGAAGCCGGTGCCATCGTGGCGAAGTGGGACCCACACACCCACCCCATCGTGACCGAAATGGCCGGTATCGTGACCTTCGTGGGCATGGACGAAGGCATCACCGTTCGCAAACAAACGGACGAACTGACCGGCCTCAGCAACATCGAGGTTATGGACCCGAACGAGCGTCCAGCGGCAGGTCGTGAGACCCGTCCAGCGGTGAAGCTGGTCGATGCCAACGGCAAAGAACTGTTGCTGCCGGGTACTGACGTGCCTGCACAGTATTTCTTGCCTGCGAAAACGCTGGTCAGCCTGACCGACGGCGCTACCGTGAGCATCGGTGACGTTATCGCGCGTATTCCGCAAGAAACCTCAAAAACCCGCGACATTACCGGTGGTTTGCCGCGCGTTGCCGACTTGTTCGAAGCGCGTCGCCCGAAAGAGCCGTCTATTTTGGCGGAAGTCAGCGGTACGATTTCCTTCGGTAAAGAAACGAAGGGCAAGCGCCGTCTCGTGATTACTCCAACCGATGGCAGCGAAGCCTACGAGGAGCTGATTCCGAAATGGCGTCACCTGAACGTCTTCGAAGGCGAACAGGTAAACCGTGGTGAAGTTATTTCCGACGGCCCAAGCAACCCGCATGACATTTTGCGTCTGTTGGGTGTGAGTGCGTTGGCGAAGTACATCGTCAACGAAATTCAAGACGTTTACCGTCTGCAAGGCGTGAAGATTAACGATAAGCACATTGAAACCATCCTGCGTCAGATGCTGCGTAAAGTGGAAATCGTCGAAAGCGGCGACTCCAGCTTCATCAAAGGCGATCAGGTTGAGCTGACAAACGTGCTGGAAGAAAACGAGCAGATGGCGAATCAGGACAAGTTCCCTGCGAAGTTCGACCGCGTGCTGTTGGGTATTACCAAGGCATCGCTGTCAACGGAATCGTTCATCTCTGCTGCGTCCTTCCAAGAAACAACGCGCGTTCTGACTGAAGCCGCCGTTACTGGCAAACGCGATTACTTGCGTGGCTTGAAAGAGAACGTGGTGGTTGGTCGCTTGATTCCAGCCGGTACCGGTTTGGCGTATCACAGCGAGCGCAAGCGCAAGCGTGAGGCTGATAAGCCTCAAACCGTGAGCGCCAGCGATGCTGCGGCGGCGTTAAGCGAGGCGCTGAATTTCGGCGAATAAGCGTGCAGGAACTGGGCTCCTTGGCTAACACCAAGGAGCCATCACCTTGACGCTGTTTAGCAAGATATTTAGACTCTCGTACCCCTTAATATCGCGGGGCGTTTTGTCTCGCGAAGTTTTTGTCGAAAGACGATCAGTGGAGCTAGTAGATGGCAACTATTAACCAGCTGGTGCGCCAGCCGCGTAAGCGTATCACTGATAAAAGTGATGTGCCTGCGCTGCAGAACTGCCCCCAGCGTCGCGGTGTTTGCACCCGCGTTTACACCACCACTCCTAAGAAGCCGAACTCCGCACTCCGTAAGGTTTGCCGTGTACGTCTGACTAACGGTTACGAAGTAACTTCGTACATCGGTGGTGAAGGCCACAACCTGCAAGAGCACAGCGTTGTGCTGATTCGCGGTGGTCGTGTGAAAGACCTTCCAGGTGTGCGTTATCACACCGTTCGCGGTTCCTTGGATACTTCCGGCGTGAAAGACCGTAAACAAGGTCGTTCCAAGTACGGCGCGAAGCGTCCTAAGAAGTAATTTCTATTTTTCTGAGTCGATAAGAGTAAGGTCGGGCGCGTTCCCGGGCTAACCTGAAGACCGTTTTGAGGGCTTATCAATGCCAAGACGTCGTGTAGCTGCCAAGCGTGAAATCCTGGCGGATCCGAAGTACGGAAGCCAGATTCTGGCTAAGTTCATGAACCATGTGATGGAAAGCGGCAAAAAAGCTGTTGCCGAGCGTATTGTTTACGGTGCTCTGGATACCGTTAAGCAGCGCAAGAATACCGACCCCCTGGAAATCTTCGAAAAAGCACTCGACGCCATCGCTCCGCTGGTCGAAGTGAAGTCCCGCCGTGTAGGTGGTGCTACTTATCAGGTTCCGGTTGAAGTTCGTCCATCCCGTCGTAACGCGTTGGCAAT
>JACCEE012284228.1_pt1 | contig 11318 bp, 17 predicted proteins | sample 7449931 | NCBI WGS metagenome assembly JACCEE01 (sample SAMN15323457, study PRJNA562643) | freshwater metagenome | isolation source: river surface water | place: USA:Blue River Watershed | collected 2017-08-19 | reverse complement strand
GCACCTATTCTCAAGGGCTCACTCTTGAGAATATGCAAGTTCGTGAACTGATTCCTCATCATAACGGTGGACAACTTATTGACGAAATCCAACGTATGCGTTACGTTGGTCTCTGTGACATGGCAGATGGTATCTATCCGTCTATCGACGAGGCCATCAGCATGATGAAGAATAACAAGGCCGTCACCATTGTGGCCTTTGAACGTAACAAGGCCATTGACGAAGAACATCGTCTCTGGTATCGAGGTAGCCGTGTTGGCAAGTACAATGCTGACACTCAGGGTGTCAAGCTTCGTGACGAATTTAAACATCTTAACTGGGTCTTTGAACAAAAATGCGAGTAATTCAGTGTCTTCGACTGTTTCCTAAGGCGGGAATGTTTGGTGTTGAGATCGAAGCGGAAGGCGCTGGTCTTGACATTCCTGAAAACAAGTTCTGGCGTCAAGAGGCTGATGGTTCTCTTCGTTCCAGGCCTGAATGCTGTGAGTATGTTTTCAAAGAACCTCTCAGCTATGAAGACAGCATCACTGCTGTTGGCTGGCTCAATGCACAGCACAAGAAGAATGGCACAGTTCTTAACTGGTCTTTCCGTTGTTCCACTCATGTGCACCTGAATGTGCAAGAGATGGAATTGAGTGCTCTTCTTCGGCTCGTCTATCTCTATTACATCTTCGAGAACCTTCTCGTTAAGTGGAGTGGAGAAGAACGTGAGGGCAATCGCTTCTGTCTGCGTCTCAAGGACAGCAGCGAAATTCCCTTCGTCGTTGAGAACATCTTCCGCAGCAGTCTGCGTGGTGTCAATGAAAATCAAGTTCGCTATTCTGCTCTTAATCTTGGCAGCCTTATCAAGTATGGCAGTGTTGAGTTCCGCTCACTTAGCGGCACCACCGACCGTGAACGGCTGTCGAAGTGGCTGAATGGTATCACGAACCTACGCGACTATGCCATCCAAGCTAAGAGCTTGCAAGAGCTGTTTGAAAAGGCCAAGGGTAATCTCAATGCTTTTGGTAAGGAAGTGTTTGGTGAGTTCTTCTCTGAACTCCGTTATATGAATTGGGAATTTGATGCGCTCTACAACATGAGCCTTTGCATTAATTTCATCCCGCTCTATGAGGAAGTGCTTGAAAATGAAAAAGATTTTGATCGTCGCCTACAAGAACGGGAGCAACAGCGTAAAGCAGATGAAGAACGTCTTGCTGAAATGCTTAACGCTAAAAAAGAAAGGGTTGCCGTTAAAGCAAGGCTCGGCGGACAAATCGATTTTCCTGAACTGGGGCAGTTCCATCCTGAACACAAGATTGAATGGGTTGCCCGTGACAATGTTGAACCGGACTGAGGCTGTTGCTAGAGCAAGCAATAAGCTCAAGTTCTTCGATGTAGTAGTAGGGCAAGTGTCCATTCCTTCCTTCACCACCTCGCAAGAGGTGGCTAAGGAGTGGGTGAATGCTGGTAAGACTGTTATCTGTCGAACCCTTCTCAACGGTCACAGCGGTGCCGGTATTGTCCTTGCTGATAAACCTGAAGAGGTTGTCAAAGCCCCTCTCTATACGGAATATGTTCCGAAGAAAGAGGAATATCGTGTCCATGTGTTCAATGGCGAGGTGATTCATGCCTCTCGTAAGGCACGCAAGAAAGAGGTTCCTGATGAAGCTGTAAACTGGAAGATTCGCAATCACGGCAATGGATTTATCTTTCAGCACGAAAATTTTGAACTTCCTGAAGATTGTGCTGTCCAATCCATCAAAGCAATCGAAGCAGTTGGCCTTGACTTCGGTGCTGTTGACGTAATCTGGAATGATCGCCAACAGAAGGCTTATGTTCTGGAAGTGAACACCGCCCCTGGTATCGAGGGAACCACCCTTGAGCGTTATACGGAGGCCATCAATAAATGGAGAGATCAAAATCAGTAAAGGAAAGTGCGTAGAAAAGCTTCCTCATTCCTGTGGCTCCCGTAGGGGGCTACAGGTATTTCAGAAGGAAGATGGGTCGTATGACGGATTTTGCTTCTCCTGTGGGACTGCTGTAACTGATCCTTACAAGGACAAGCCTGAAGGCTATAAGCCTGCATACAATCCCAAAACTGACGAAGAGATTCAAGAAGAGATTGACGAAGTAAAAGAGTTTCAGACAGTTGCCCTTAAAGATAGAGGCTTGTCTAAGGAATCTCTTGAGCATTTTGGAATCAAGATTGGTCTCTCTGAAGTGGATGGTGTTACCCCTACCTCTCACTTCTATCCGTATTACAAAGGGGATGAACTGAAAGGATTCAAATGCAGAGTGATTGAAGGGAAGAAATTCTTTTCAATTGGTAGCGTAAAAGATGTTGATTTATTTGGCTGGCATCAAGCCGTTCTCTCTGGTGGCAAGAAACTTTTTGTTACTGAGGGAGAGATGGATGCTGTAGCTCTATATCAAATCTTTAGAGCTGTAAACAAGGGAACTAAATACGAAAGCAATATTCCTGCAATCGTATCCCTTGCTCATGGCTCAGGAAGTGCTGTAAAGGAGCTGCTGAAGCATCGAGAAATGATTTTCATGCACTTCAAAGAGATTGTTTTGGTGTTCGATCAAGACAAGCCTGGTGAGGAGGCCGTAGAGGCCGTTCTAAAGGTTTTTCCTGAAGGGGTGAGTGTTGCACACCTCCCAAGGAAAGACGCTAACCAGTGCCTCTTAGAAGGCGTTAGCAAGGCTGCTTATAATGCTGTGGCTTTCAACAGTGTAAAGCCTAAGAACACCCGCCTTGTATTGGCGGATTCGTTGTTTGAAGAAGCTAAAGCTGCACCTGCTATTGGCTATCCTTGGCCTTGGGAATCTGTCACCAAGAAGACTAGAGGTATTCGTCTTGGTGAAACCATCTACATTGGTGCTGGTCAGAAGCAAGGTAAGAGTGAAATTGTTAACACGTTAGCAGCTCATTTCATCAAAGAGCTGGGCTGGCCTGTTCTTCTAGCTAAACCTGAAGAGAGCAACAAGAAGTCTGTTAAGCTGGTTGCAGGTAAGATTGTAGGTAAGATTTTCCACGACCCTAACGTAGAATTTGATGAGGAATCATATGACGAAGCATGTGATTTGATGCGTAACAAGCTGTTCCTTATCAACCTCTATCAACATCTTGGATGGGAGACACTAAAGGCTGACATTCGTGCTGCTGCAATGGAAGGTTGTAAAGCTATCTTCATTGATCCAATCACCAACCTAACTAACGGGATGTCTGCTGCCGATGCTAACACTCGCTTGCAAGAAATTGCACAAGAGTTGTCCGCAATGGCGCTTGATCTAAATGTAGTGATTTTCATCTTCTGTCACTTGCGTAATCCTGACGCTGGTCCTCCCCATGAGCGTGGTGGTGAAGTGCTTAGCAGTCAGTTTGCTGGTTCTCGTGCTATGGCCCGTTCCTGCAATCTTATGTTTGGCCTTGAGGGAAATCGTGATCCTCATCTCAACCCTGAAGAGAGAAATGTAAGAACGCTGGTGCTACTTGAAGATAGAGAGTTTGGTGAGGTGGGTAGATTTAAACTCTATTGGGACAGAGCAACAAGTCTGTTCAATGAAATCGGAGAAGAATAAATGGAAATCAATGTAAAGGTGTTGAATGAAAAAGCACGCATTCCTGTATATAGTTCATACGGTGCTGCTTGTTTTGACTTTTTCGCTCCTAACGGTGGGATGGTGTCTAGTCATCACCCTGCTGTCGTTGAAACTGGCCTTGCCTTTGACATTCCAGCAGGTAATTGCATGCTCATTTTTTCTCGGAGCGGCGATGGCTTTAAACAGGACGTAAGGCTGTCTAATTGTGTTGGGGTAATTGATAGTGATTACACTGGTGAGGTGAAGATTAAGCTCACTAAAGACAGCTATGGAGCTAAGCTATTCAATGCTGGTGATCGTGTTGCTCAGGGCCTCATCATCCCTGTCAATCAAGTAACTTTTAATGTAGTGGAACAGCTTAAAGAAACGGAGCGGGGCGATGGTGGGTTCGGATCAACTGGCTCTTGAGAAGCACTATAGGAAGCATCGTAAAGGCTTCGTAGCGAAAGTTAGACGTAGCCTTGATGAGTATGCCGAGGACGTTGTTCAAGAGGCGTATAAGCGTGCTCTAGTGGCTATTAACAAGGCTGATGGATATGAGATTCAAAACCTACATGCCTGGATGAATCGTATTCTTTTCACTGTCTCTCAAGACTATGAGAAGTTTGCTAAGGGTATGGGGTTTCAACAGGTTGAAGACGAACCTATTGAAGACGACAATCACAAGAGAGTGGTTAGGGATGAAATCTTGAGCAGCATCAAAAAGATTCCTAACGCTGTTGAGCGTGACGCCATCACAATGAACTTCTTGTATGGATATGACAGAATGGAAATCTCTCAGATCCTTGATGTCAATATTCGAACTGTTGAATTCTGGCTTGCTAAGTTTAGAGCCAATGTGAGGGATGTATATGCTGCACAGATTTAAAACACACAAAGAACTTAGAGGGTTTGTGCGTAGTCCTAACGCACTACTGCTTCTGAAAGAGCATCTCCTTCCTAAGGAAGATGTTGATAGAGCATTCATTAAAGAGCATTCATACTACGACTTTAAAGGAAACAAACACACTGTCCATGCTTTATTCATCAGAGATGAACTAGATTGGGTATATCCAATTGAACGGGATTTTTCTTATAACACTAGCGAGGCACTGGCAGCTAAAGGAGAAATAACTACTATTTCTGTTAGAATGAGATTTATCCAGTGTAGTATGCGTGGAGAATCTGTAATCCTTCCCGTAGAAATTAATGGGAGAAACACTACCACTGACATCGTTAAAACAGTTGCGCTCATTGTCGCAGAAGAGGTGTTACTTGCAGCCTACCTGAAAACGCTTATCAAGAATGTCTAGTAGAAGATGTGTAGCTGACTTAGAAGCAGATGGATTGTTAGACACTGCTACTATTGTCTGGTGTGGTGTGTTCAAAGATAGAGACACTAAAGAGGTGTTTAAGTTTAGACCGCACCAGATCGAAGCCATGCTGAAGTTTATGGACACCTGTTCTGAGCTTCAGATGCACAATGGTATTGGCTACGACTTTCCTCTTCTTAGGAAGCTATGTGGATATGAATATAAGGGTAAGAAAATTGATACCCTAGTTCTATCCCGTCTTCTCAACCCTAAGAGAACGCTTCCTTTTAACTGCCCAAACAAACGTATTGGCCCTCATAGCGTGGAGGCTTGGGGCTATAGGGTAGGTAGAGGAAAACCTGAGCATGAGGACTGGTCTAAGTTCTCAGAGGACATGCTCCACAGATGCTCAGAAGACGTAGAAATTCAGTTCATGATTTATGATGAGCTAATGAAGGAAACTTCTAAAGGAGATTGGTCTGTGGCAATCCCACTCACCATGAAGCTCTTTGAACTTCTTCAGCGTCAAGAAGAATACGGATGGCTTGTAGATGTTGAACATATGCAAAGGTGCATCAACCTGCTAGACCATTGGGTGTGTCGTATTGACAAAGTGCTTACTCCTAAATTGCCAAGTATTGTGGAGGTGCTTGAAACTAAAAAAGAAGGAGAATATGGATACGTTAAGAAACCTTTCCTCAAATCTGGGAAGCCGTCTGCTTCAGTCGAGCTTTGGCTTTCATGCCTTCCTACAAGTAGTCCCTCAGTTACCGTTGGTGGTCCTTTCTCTCGTATTGATTTTCGGCCTGTTAACTTAAATTCAAATGAGGAAACTAAAGACTTCCTCTTAGGATTGGGTTGGGAACCTAAAGAGTGGAATACAAACGATGAAGGAGAGCGTACAAGTCCTAAAATGTCTAAGGAAGATCCTTTCAACGGGATCGAAGGCAAATTAGGAAGACTAGTGGCTAAGCGTGTTCAATGTCGTCACAGGAAGAGCACTATTGAAGGGCTGATGAAACTTGTTAGACCTGATGGTAGGATTCCTTCTGTTGTTAAAACGCTAGCAGATACATCAAGAGCCATTCATGCTGGTATTGTAAACATTCCGCAAGCCAAAAGTTTCTTTGGCAAACAGATGAGAAAGATTTTCATCTGTAGGGATGGATGGGTGTTAGTTGGCACCGACTCTGACGCTGATCAGATTCGTAAACTTGCTGGTAGAATGAATGATCCTGCATACACTGAGACTGTAGTTAATGGTGACAAAGACAAGGGAACAGACATACACACTGTCAACCAAAGAGCAGCTAAGCTGCCATCAAGAGATGACGCTAAAACATTCTTCTATGGCTTCCTGTTCGGAGCTGGAGACGCTAAAGTCGGAAAGATTGTTAAAGGCACGTCAGAAGATGGTAGGAGACTTAAAAGTCAATTTCTCGAAGGGCTTCCTGCTCTAGGGGCTTTGATTGAACGCCTCACTAAAGAATGGAGGAAAACAGCTAAGAAAAGATTTAACGCACGTTGGAATAAGATGGAATATTATGATGGGTATATCACTGGCCTGGATGGCAGACCTATCAAGGTTCCGTTTGAACACCAAATTTTGGTGTATTTGCTTCAGAGTGATGAGGCAATCTCTATGTCTGCCGCGTATGTTAGATTCCATCAGCGTATGGACAAACTCGGGTATAAGTGGGCACACGACTACGGAACAGTGTGTTTTTACCATGACGAGTTCACTGTAGAGTGTAAGCCTTCTATAGCTGATGTTGTGGCTAAAGAAGCAGAACAGTCTATTACGTGGGCAAACAATTATTTCAAAATCCCGTGTCCTCATCTTGGGCACGCAGCAATAGGAAAGAACTGGTATGATGTGCATTGATAAGGTTAAGAAACTCTTCGCTAATAAAACTGATGCGTTCTCAATTCTTGAGACGTATGAAACCCAAGTATCTATTCTTCGTCAAGAGTTTCTTTACAAGCTGGATGATCGTTACCAAGACCTCTTTGATCGAGAAGCAGCTCTGTCTTCTCGTATTGAAGAGATTGAAGCTGAACGTGTACGTATCAGCAGAGAAATGAATAGTATTCAAAACATGACTGAATATAAGGATCTTTAACATGGCAACCTATAATACCTACAACGGATGGAAACTTCGTGGTCGTCAAGTTATGGAAGGAGAACGAGGGCTCTTTCGTAATGAGTATGGCGACATGATGTTTAGTCGGGATCAAACTGTCAGTAAGTTCAAAGACGACTATGAACTCATTATGGTTCGTCGCTGCAAGTACACTGGTCGTTTCATTTAATTTAACAGGAGAAATATATGGCTCTTAACGCCGCTAAAGCATCTGGTTCTAATAACAATCGTGTCGAACAACCTTCCATTGAAATCGGTAACTACCCTGGCCGTCTCGTTCAAATCCTTGACCTTGGCCTTCAGCCTCAACGCCCCTATCAAGGTGAAGAGAAGCCCCCTGCACCTGAGATTATGCTGACCTATGAGCTTGTTGATTGCTTTATGGTGGATGAAAAGGGTGAAGAGGTGGCAGACAAGCCGCGTTGGATTAGCGAAACCTTCCCTCTTCGTAACATCAAGGCAGATAACGCTAAGAGCACTAAGCGTTATAAAGCTCTTGATCCCACTGATAAGTATGGTGGTGATTTTGCTGCTCTTGCTGGCACTCCCGTAACTGTCAATGTGGTGCATGGTGCAGTGAATAAGAACACTGGCAAGCCGTATGAGAATGTTGGGAGTATTGCCCCGATGCGTGCTCGTGATATTGAGAAGTGTCCAGAGCTGAAGAATCCTGCCAAGGTGTTCGATCTGGACAACCCTGACATGGTGGTGTTTGGTAGTCTTCCTCAATGGCTGCAAGACAAAATCAAGGGTAATCTCAACTTCAACGGTTCTAAGCTTCAAGCTGCTCTTGGTGGTGAGAAGCAACCTGAGAAGGCAGCCCCTCCTCCTGTTGAAGATGAGCAAGAGGATGATGGTCCCGGATGGTAACAGTTCTCATTGATGGGTACTTTGTGTCAGAAGAAGGAAAGGTCTTCTCTCTTGATAGGGAGGAGACTTTCTATTCTAAAAGACATAATAAGGTTCAAACAAGGTTCCGAAAAGGAAGAGAGCTCAAGCTTACAAAGAATAACGCTGGATATCTTCAGACAGGGCTCTATTTTGATGGAAAGGTTAAACTGTGGTCAGTACACAGATTGGTGGCTCTTCTGTATATCCCTAATCCGAATGGTTTAAAAGAAGTCAATCACAAAGATGGGAACAAAACCAACAACCATGTGTCTAATCTTGAATGGGTGACTCGAAAAGAAAACTCACTACACTCCACACAAATCTTGAAGAAGAACATCGGATCAGCTGTTAAATCTTCTAAATTGAAAGAGGAAGATGTAAAAGAAATTGTAAAGCTCTTAGAAGATACGCCAATAAAAGAGATTGCTTCAGTGTATAAAGTAACTTATGATTGCATCTGGAGGATCAGTAAAGGTTTTAACTGGTCACACGTAACCAATATCAGAAAGGAGGCCATCAATGCAAGTTCTCATTGATGGGGATTAGACATCCTGCTATACGAAGTAGGGTTTGGAGTTAATACAGGTTGGAAGGGGGAGGGTGTTCCTCCTTTCGACTACGCAGCGGAGATGTTAGATGCTCGAATATCTTTTATTGTTCACAGCGCTCTATGCGCTTTTGACAATCCTGAGTCTTATCGTGTACGCATCTTTCTTAGTGGCCCTGAGAATTTTCGGATTCAAATTGCAAAACGGAAGGGTTATAAAGAGAATAGAAAAGACAGCGTAAAGCCCTTTCACTACCACAACATCAAAGCCTATATGCAGAACGTCTATGACGTAACAGTTACAGATGGCATTGAGGCAGATGACGCGCTCTGTATTGAGCGTGCTAAAGATCCTGAGAACACCATCGTATGCTCCAGAGATAAAGACCTACGACAGCATCAAGGGTGGATTTACTCTTGGGAGATTGGCAAACAACCCAGCTTTGGCCCATTCTTCGTAGAAGGCTATGGAGATATTCAACTCACTAAGAAAGGAAAAGCTAATGAGCTGAAAGGCTATGGTACTAAGTTCTTTCTCTCTCAAGTCATCACTGGTGACACTGTAGACAACTATCCTGGTCTGAAGGGATATGGGCCTGTAGAAGCGTTTAAGATGCTTGGAGCTACCCTCACCTATGAAGAAGGGATTAAAGCTGTTGTAGAGGCTTATAGAGGGGTCTATGGGGATTCCTGGAGGGAAGAACTCGAAGAGCAAGCTAGGCTTGCTTATATTCTAACTAAAGATTTAGGAGAGCCTGATGAAAAGCTACTCATGCTATTACAAGAGTAAGGTTGATCCGAGCAAAACTCTTGTCCTTAAATTCTGGGCTAAGGACGCTGAAGACGCAAACAAGCAAGCACACAACTTCCTTTTGATTGACCAATGGGAAGTGGATTTGAAGGAGAACGGAAATAGCGGACAAGTGGACACCGAGTAAGCTACAGGCTTTTGTAAAGAGTGCATTGAGGGCAGCTTCTCAACGCTATCCCCCGAAATATGAGGCTCTCGCTAGGGCCTATGAAGGAAAGCAAGTCAATAGCAAAACCGGAAGAGTTGGCAATCATTACCGATGTAATGGATGCAAGGGAGTGTTTCCCTCATCTGAAGTTCAAGCAGATCACATTAATCCGGTTATAGATCCTCTTGTTGGATTCACTACATGGGATAGCGTTATTGAACGTATGTTCTGTGAAACTGAAGGCTTTCAAATTCTTTGTAAGCCTTGTCATAACAACAAGAGTTCCGCTGAGAAGCGTCAAGCAAAAGAAAGAAGAGATAATGCAAAACAACAACTACAAAACCCTCCCTCTGTTCAGTGACATCGAAGACTCTGCTCTTCGTACTCGTAATCGTGCTGTGATTATGGCTAATGTGTCTGAACAACACACTAAGAAAAATAAACTCACTGTGCAAGGAGTTGCATTAGTTCTAGGTTATTTTAACGCTGTTCCTGAAGATGAACGTAAGGATCTGTATTCTGCCTATGAAAGTCAAATGAAGGAGCGTGGTTATGCAAAAGCGTCCTAAGAAAAATTCTCATCCTGAGGTGATGAAGCTATTTCTGAAAGACCTCAAAGCTCGTTATGAGGAAGGGGTGCGCCGTTATGGCGTACCCCTCCAACCGTTTAACGAAAGAGACGCTCTTCAGGATGCTTATGAAGAAGCAATTGATTTGGCTCTTTATCTAAGGCAAGCTCTCTATGAACGAGATCGAGGAAGTAAGAAGTCACATCATAAGAAGGAGAAAGCAACTCCTTATCCACAGCTATCTCTACTACCGGATGGACAGTCCGATAGTATCTGATGAGCAATGGCAATATTGGGCTGATGAACTTGTAAAGCTGCAAGCTAGCGTCCCTGGCCCTGTTGGATTTTATGATGAGGCGTTCTCTGATTGGGCTGCCTCTACTGGATACCACCTTCCTCAAGATGAGTATGTAGCTGGAAAAGCTATGTATATCTTGAAACTAGAAGAGAGAAAAAATGAAGCAATTAAAAATCAACTACAGACAGGACACTTTCATTGAAGACTAGAGTAATTAACGAGTCCGGTTTCAAGGAAGCTCTGTTCGCACTGGGTCTTTCTTTTGGGAAAACTTCTGAGATGGAAATACGTGATTTTGTCCCTGGAAACCCTGTGTATGACCGGATGCTGAAAGTTGCTGCAAATCTATGCACAAAAGATGGAGGACACAATAGCTTCCTTGAATTGATCTATGTATGGGTAGAGGTTGATGCCCCTCGTTATTGGCATTCAGAACGAGATCGTTATCGTCTCAGTACGCAATATAGTGAGTCTACAATGCACACTCTGAATAAGCGTCTACTTACTCAAGTAGATTTTGAAAGACCTATTGATGAGCGTATTTTAGAAGTAATCAATGAAAAGATTGCTGCTAAGGCCGACATTGAGACACTTAAAGAACATCTTCCTGAAGGTTTCCTTCAACGCAGAGTTATTGTCATGAATTATAAGTGTCTTCGTAACATCTTGCTTCAACGTGACGGACACAGGCTTCGTCAGTGGAAGGAATTTGCTGATGCTGTTTATGGCCAACTTGCTACACCTCAATATCTAGGAATTGTAAATGCAAACTGAAAATCATAAACTCTACTACCAAGCTCTTCGTGACAAGAAGCTGTATCCCACTGTTGCGTATGGGGTCGCAGGCTCAGGCAAGACGTATGGAGCCATTGCTGCTGCGTATGAGGCGCTGATGAACAAGAGGGTGGGGAAGATTATTTGTACCCGTCCTAACGTCTCTTTCGCTGATAAGAACGGCTTCCTGCCTGGTACGGAACGCGAGAAGATGGCTCCTTGGGTGCGTCCCCTACTTCAACACCTCTCTGTCTTC
>JACCEE012270291.1_pt1 | contig 11321 bp, 9 predicted proteins | sample 7449931 | NCBI WGS metagenome assembly JACCEE01 (sample SAMN15323457, study PRJNA562643) | freshwater metagenome | isolation source: river surface water | place: USA:Blue River Watershed | collected 2017-08-19 | reverse complement strand
TTCAACAATGGATAGTTTAATTGAACTTGCTGGGGAAGGAAATGACAGTATAGAAACCTTGGTAAATTATACTTTATCCAATAGTGGCAATATCGAAAATCTGACTTTAATAGGCAATGATCCAATTAGTGGCACTGGTAATAATAATAATAATTTAATTATTGGTAATAACCGTATTAATTCATTAGACGGTGGTTCGGGTGACGATACTTTAAAAGGTGGTTTAGGTGACGATGTTTATTTTGTTGATTCGGCAAATGATTTAGTTCAAGAACTTTCTAATGAAGGCATCGACGAAGTTAGAACCAAAATTAATTATACCTTACCAGATAATATTGAAAATTTAACTTTAATTGTTGGAATTTCTGATTTAAGTGTGCAAGGTAATTCGTTAAATAATAAAATTGAAGGTAATTATTATCCTAATTTACTCGATGGTAGTTTAGGGGATGATACTTTAGTCGGTTACAATAATGGTGACATTTATGTTGTAAATTCGACTGGTGATATTATTATTGAAAATGCTGGTGAAGGAACGGACACAGTATCTTCTCTTATTAGTTATAGCCTAACGGATAATGTAGAAAATTTAACTTTAATCGGAACTGATACAATTAATGCTACGGGTAATAGTCTAAAAAATGAATTAATTGGCAATAGTGCAAATAATTTATTAGATGCAGGTAACGATACTTATAATACGTTAATGGGAGGGGATGGAAATGATACATATGTGTATTATTCTAATACCGATACGTTTGTTGAAAATGCGGGACAAGGTATAGACAGTATTTTATCATCAGTGAATTTTACCTTAGGTAGTAATTATAAAAATATTGAAGGCATTATTTTAGGCGGATCGGGTGAATTAAATGCTATTGGAGATGAATTAGATAATATTTTAATTGGTAACGATAATAATAACGTTTTAAAAGGCGATTTAGGGAATGATACTTTACAAGGTGGTAAAGGAAATGATACCTATTTTGTGAATACTTTAGGTGATATTGTTATTGAAAACGATAATGAAGGCAATGCCGATTTAATTTCAGCGGGGACTGATTTTACATTACCCAATAATGTAGAAAATTTAATTTTAACCAGTACCAATTCAATTAATGGCAATGGCAATAGTTTAGCGAATACTTTGACAGGAAATGCTTATGCCAATAGTTTATTTGGTGATAATGGTGATGATAACTTAAGCGGTAATGTCGGAAATGATACTTTATCAGGCGGCGGTGGAAACGATAGTTTATCAGGTGGATCAAATGATGATTTATTAATCGGTGGCTTAGGCACAGATACTTTAACCGGCGCAGAAAATGTTGATACTTTCTTGTTTAATGTTTTAGATGGTGCGGCAGATCATCTTACCGATTTTTCAGCGTTTGATAAAATTAATTTAGATGCAAAAATTTTTACCCAATTAACCAAAGGAACTTTACCCGTTAACGAATTTATTTCAGGAAATAATATCAGTGAAGCAAATGATAATAATGATTATTTAATTTACGATAAATCTAATGGCAATTTATATTATGATGCTGATGCAAATGGTTCTGATCAAACTCCGATACAAATTGCCATTTTCGATAACGCATTTAATTTAACTAATAGTTATTTCACTATTATTTAATCTAGGATAATTAAAATGAAATCAAAATTTTTATTTCACTATTTATTGTTATTATTTAGTGTAAATGTATCATCCGTTCAAGCGGCGAATATTAATGCGGGCGAACAAACGGCAAAATTGTTATGTAGCAGTTGTCATGGCGAAAAAGGAATCAGTAAAAATTCACGATATCCCCATTTAGCTGGACAAACTGAAGCTTATTTAAATTTGCAATTGGACGCTTTTAAACAAGGTTCTCGTGACAATGCTGACATGAAAAAAATTGCGGCAAAACTTAGCGATGAAGACATAATGAATCTGGCTGCGTTTTTTGCGAGTATGCCTTTGACTAATAATTCTAAAATCGGCAGTCAAAATCATCCTAAATACGCAATGTGCGCCGGTTGTCACGGTGAATCCGCGCAAGGTCAAGGTGGATTTCCACGTTTAGCCAATCAGCATTCAGAATATTTAACTAAACAGTTGCAAAATTTCGCCAAAGGATCGCGTAAAGGCGGACCTATGCCTGCAATTGCTTCTGGTTTAACTGCTGAAGAAATTAGTAAATTAAGTCAATTTTTAACCGATTTAACGATTAAAAAATAACTTTAAAAACCATCAACTAAATAATAAATTGTTAGATAAATCGATTATTTGTTTTATTATAGACTAACAGTTTATTATTTTTTTTGTTACAATAATCATTTACGCTAATCCTAATTTTAGAGATAAAAAATGAGTCAACAGCAAGTATTAACTCAACTTAAAGGAATTATTGCCAATGAATTGGATGTTAATTTAAAACAAGACGAAATTAACGAATCCGCTTCTTTATTTGAAGAAGGAATTGGACTCGATTCTGTGACTATTATGGAATTTATTAGTTTAATTGAATCCAAATTTTCAATTCAATTTTCTGATGAAGAATTAGATTTTCAACAATTCAAAGATTTAAACACTTTGGCTGAATTTGTTGAGCAAAAACTAGCCGCCTAATTTTCATTGTTTATCGAGCATATTTATGGAAAATCTTGAATCCAGCACTAAAGAAGCAGCGGCTGCGCAAACCACTAGACGCGGATATTTGACTCAATTAAAACCGGCTAGACGGGGTTTTATTACCAATTATCCTAATTTTCAACATTGGAAAAAAGCCACTGCCGAAGAGGTTTTAGCTCCAGAACCGTTAAACATTTATGTCCATATGCCTTTTTGTGCGCAACAATGTTCCTATTGTTATTACAAAACGGTACAAGGAAGTCGTAAATCTGAAGTTGATCAATATGTTGATACTTTGTGTCAGGAAATTGAATTAGCCACTCAACATTTTCATTTGAATGAACGCCCAATTCGCTCTGTCTATTTTGGCGGAGGTACGCCAACTTTGTTGAGTGAGGCTAATTTAGCACAAGTGGTCGAAACTTTGCGACGCAATTTAGTTATTTCAGACAATATTGAATTTACTGTTGAAGCAGAACCAGTTACTTTAACTCAGCGAAAAGCAGATGCTTTAAAAGAATTAAAAGTAAATCGGATTAGTTTAGGCGTGCAATCTTTATGCGACGATATTATTAAATTATCAAATCGTAAAGATACTGAACAAAAAGTATTAAAAGCGATTGAAATTGCTCAAAGTACCGGCGCAGTAGTTAATATTGATTTAATGAGTGGTTTGGCGGGTGAAACTCCAGAAACTTGGGCATATAGTATTCGACGTGCTTTAGAAAGTAAAGTTGAAAGTATTACCATTTATAAAACCGAATTGTATGCTAATACCGAATATTTTAAAGATATTCGTAATGATAAATTGGTCTTACCAACTGATGAAGAAGAATTAGCTTTTATGCAATATGGTATGGATCAATTTGCTGCTGCTAATTATTTACCTTGGGGATTTATTACTTTTACTCGTGAAGGTTTATATCCACATATTCACGCGCCTAGCATTTGGAAAGGTGAAGATTATTATCCATTTGGCACTTCGGCATTTGGTCGTATGGGAAATTGGTTATTTCAAAATAGTAATGATATTCCTAAATACATTGCTCAAATTGAAGCTAAAAAATTACCCATTGCTCGCGGACATATTTTAACTTCATTAGATTTAATGGTACGCGAATTAGTATTGAGTTTAAAATTAATGCGTTATCGTACTGCTTTATTTGAAGAACGTTTTGGTTTTCAATTAGAAAAAATTTGCGCTCCCGTAATTGAACAATTGATTAAAGATGATTTTATTATTTTGACAAATGGCGAAATAGTCATGACTCAAAAAGGCATCTTACATGGCGATTATGTAGGTAAAAGTTTAGGACAACATTTACTAAATTTATATCCATAATTTTCTATTCTTATAGTTTTTCTGATTTATGCTGATTTCTCACAGTCATCGTTTTATTTTTTTTCATGTCGCTAAAGTTGCGGGTTTAAGTATAAGGCAAGCTCTTATGCCCTATATTACCGAACCGGAAAAATTTAAAATTAGAAGACCTATTAAATTTATTAACGGTCAACTTAATCCGCTTTATGTACTTTGGGATTCAGCATTAACTCATGCAACCGCATTAGATACGCAAAAGGAATATGGTGAATTATTTAATCACTATTTCAAATTTGCTTTTGTGCGCAATCCTTGGGATTGGCAAGTATCAATGTACCATTTCATTTTAAAAGAACCTGAACACATTTATCATCAACATGTTAAAGCAATGTCTGGATTTGATGAATATATTAATTGGGTTATTGCAACTCGTAAGCCTTTTACTAAAGGCGCGACTAAATTTCAACATCAAATGCTTTGCGATCAACAAGGAAAAATATTAGTCGATTTTATTGGACGTTATGAAAATTTAAATAGTGATTTTGCTTATTTGTGTCAACAATTAAATTTAACTACACAAATGCCTTATTTAAATCAAAGTCAACATCGACAATATACCGATTATTATCATCAAGCCACTCGTGAATTAATTGCTGAACATTTTAGTGAGGATATTCGTTTATTTGGTTATGAATTTGACAGTTATCATAATACCGCTCCTTATTTACAAAGACACGGCTAATGAATACACAATCTCCGGTTAATTTATCCGATCTTAGTCCCTACCAACGCATCATTTTGATTTCTAATGGTACTTTAACTAAGTTATTGGAACATTTATTAAGCGAACAATTAATGGTGATTAAATTATCGGAAATACTTCAACCTGCCACTGAAGCCATTGAATATTTAAATATTGCCGCAGGTGAATTATTAATTGAACGTAAAATTTGTTTACAAGGACAAACTACAGGCACTCATTGGCTTTATGCCGAATCTAAAATTGTATTACAACGTTTAGATATTTCATTTCGTGAAGATTTATTAAATTCAAAAATTCCAATTGGTAAATTATGGGCAAAACATCGCGTTGAAACTTTTAAGGAATTATTACCGCCTTTTATAGAAATTGCCGCCGAATTAGCCGTACATTTTAATTTAACGCCTAATGATTTATTGTTAGGTCGCACTTATCGCGTTTTTTCTAATCACCAACCGATTATGATGTTGACTGAAAAATTTCCAGCGCATTATTTTGTTCATCCTTAATTATCATGCTCATTTCCCATCGTTATCAAATCATTTTTGTTCATATTCAACGTACCGGTGGTAATTCTATTCGACAATTATTGAATCAAGCTGATCCTGATGTTATCCAACAATTACCTTTAAATTCAGGAATTAATCGTTTTAAACATTGTTATATTTCCGATATTCATTCCGCAATTGATGAAGATATTTTTAATCGTTATACCAAATTTTCAATTGTGCGTAATCCATTTGATCGATTATTTTCTTGGTATTCCATGTTTAAACATCGTACGATTGCTAAATCGGAAATAGCTGGCGGCGTAGCGCGTACTGTTGATTTGGGAAATGCGGTTGAAATGGCTGTTGAGCCTTATTTAGAATCCTTTGAACAATTCGTATCCATGCCTAATCAAGGATTATTACAACGGTTTTATATTAACCAATCGGATTATTTAACCATTAATAATCAAATTGCGGTCGATGTCATTTTACGTTTTGAACAATTAGAAAAGGATTTCCAATTATTCATGCAATGTTTACATTATGATTTGACTTTACCTATGGTTAATCAATCGATACGCGATATGGATTATCAAAAAGCTTATAGTATAGCAACTCAACAACTGGTGACTCACCGTTTTCATCGTGATTTAACGTATTTTGGTTATCAATTTTAAATGATGAAATTTATTTGTGAACAGGCTGATGGTGTATTAACTGATGGTCAATTGCAAATTGATTATCAAGAAATAAATGATTTATTTTCTGAATTAGAGAATTATTTATTAGCCTATAGTATTCGACCCCAAGATGGAATTGTTTTTGAATGTGAAAACTCTTTACCTAGTGCGTTAGTTTTATTATTTTTATTAGAAAAGGGTTATCATTTTTTATTATCCAAACCCGAAAATCGTGATAAACCTATTCCAGATTTTTGTCGTTATCAATTTCAAATTCAATCCGATAGTTTAGAAGTTAATCAATATTTAACGATTATTCCTAATAATTCCCATTCGGTAATGATTTCTGAGCATGAAACCGCTAAATTGTATTTACGCACTTCAGGTAGTACCGGCGAACCCAAAATTATTGCTCATAGCCACCAAAATTTACAACACAATATGCGTCTGTGTATTGAACGTTTAGGATTTACGGCGGATCATCGATTCGCTTTAACGGTACCGATTTCTCATTTATTTGGTTTAGGCGTTGGTTTTTTACCCGCAATTGCGGTGGGTGCTTCAATTGATTTACAAAAAAGTGCCAATATTTTGCGGTTTCTACAACGCGAAAAAGAATTCAATCCAAATATCGCGTTAATGACTCCGATATTCTGCGAAACTTTACTCAAAGGACGTAAATCCGCTAGACCTTATCAATTAACCGTTACCGCTGGCGACCGCTTACGTTCTGGCGTATTTGAACGATATGAAGCTTTATTTGGCAGCTTGGTGCAAGTGTATGGCAGCACTGAAATGGGCGCAATCGCCGTCGGTAATCCAAATGATGATTCTTTGTTACGCTCACAAAAAATTGGTTTACCTATGCCTGATGTGGAAATTCGGGTTGATCCAAACACTGCTGAATTAATTGATAATCAAATTGATAGCGGTGAATTATGGTGTCGCAGACGCTACGGTTTTGAAAATTGTATCGATATTCATGGGCAAAAAGTTCATTTAGATCAAGAGGATAAACAAGGTTGGTTTGGCACTCGTGATTTGGGTCGAATTTCTGATCAAGGCTATGTAGAAGTGTTAGGTCGATGCGATCATAGTTTAAAACGTGATGGTTTATTGGTTTTATTCAGTGAAGTGGAAAGCGTTTTACAAGCGATTGAAGGGATTGAAGCAGTCGCCGTCGTTGCTAAAGGCGAAAGCTTACGTGGCAAAGGATTATGGGCTTATTGTGTAATCAACGACAACCATCCCTTGACTGAAACTGAAATTCGCAGTTTGTGTTTTGCTTCTCTCCCACGTCGCGCAGTACCTGACAAAATTTGTTTACTGCCCACTTTACCTTTATTAGCTAATGGTAAAATCGACCGGCAACAATTACTTCGTTTAGATTAAATCGTCCAAAATTATGCTTGTTGAAGTCTTATTGCTCAGTGGATTTTTATATTCTCGTTCAAAAAAATTAGCTAAAAAAGCAGCGACTGAATCTACTGTAGAAGCTAAAACTGAAAATCCGAATGCAGAATTAAAATCTTTAGTTGAAGAACGTACTCAAAAAATATTGGGCAATACGCAACAACGTGAGGCTTTTAAACAAAAAAATAAAGAAGAAATGGTGGCAGCCTCCGCTTCTTTAGCCTTAGCTTCAGCTAGTGCCTTATTTTATCCGCCATTAGGTTTATTAAGCGCGCCTTTATTAATTTATAGCACTCAAGATACGCATAAACGCACTTTTAAATTATTAAAAGAAGGAAAAGTCAGTACCGAAACTTTAATCAGTATTACCTTATTAGGTGCGGTAATGATTAGTCGATTTTTTATCGGCAGTTTAATTTGTTTAGCAGTACGTTATGCGAATCGTTTAACCAGTCAAATTACCGATGATTCTCGCGCCCATTTAAACAGTATGTTTGAACAACATATGGATCAAGTATGGGTATTAATTAATGAAGTTGAAACTCAAATTTCATTTGATCAATTAAAAGTTGATGATATTGTGATTGTACAATCGGGCGAGGCGATTCCGGCTGATGGTATAGTAATTGAAGGCATGGCTAGCGTTGATCAACATGTATTAACCGGTGAAGCGAATCCGGTAGAACGCGAAATCGGTGACAGCGTTTTTGCTTCAACCATAGTTTTATCCGGCAAAATTTATATTCGGGTTGAAAAAGCCGGTGAAGAATGTACCGTTGCTAAAATTGCCAATATTTTAAATCAAACCGTCGATTTCAAATCTTCTACTCAATTACGCGCGGAAAGATTTTCTAAAAATTTAGTGAAACCGACTTTAATTGTGAGCGGTTTGGCTTTTCCCTTTTTAGGATTTGCTGGATCATTAGCCGTAATTAATGCGCATCCAAAAAATAAAATTATGATTCTTGCGCCATTAACTATATTAAGCTATTTAAATTTAGCCGCTAAACATGGCATTTTAATTAAAGATGGACGCTCATTAGAATTACTTAATCAAATTGATACGATTGTTTTTGATAAAACAGGTACTTTAACTGAAGAACAACCGCATGTCGGAGCAATTTATTGTTGTGCGAATGAAGATCGAAATACTATTTTGCGTTATGCCGCAACCGCTGAATATAAACAAAAACATCCTTTAGCACGCGCCATTTTAAAAGAAGCTGAAAATAGACAATTATCTTTATTACCCACAATTGATAGTGAATGTCGAATGGGTTATGGTGTATTAGTTCATACCGAAGAACAAATTATTGCGGTCGGTAGTGCGCGATTTATGGAAATGTCAAACATTGTTATTCCAGCAGATATGATTGTGCAATTAACTAATGCCCATCAATTAGGACATTCTTTAGTAATGGTTGCAGTCAATCAACAATTAATTGGCGCAATTGAATTATATCCAACCATTCGAGCTGAAGCGAAACAATTAATTATTGATTTAAAAGCAAGAGAAAAAATTACTTCGACTTATATTATTTCTGGAGATCACGAAATTCCTACACAAAAATTAGCGACAGAATTAGGGATTGATCATTATTTTGCTGGCGTATTACCGACTCAAAAAGCCGATTTAATTGATCAATTAAAAGCCGAGGGCAAATTTGTTTGTTATATTGGAGATGGGATTAATGATTCAATTGCTTTAAAAAAATCTCATGTTTCGATTTCTTTAAGTGGAGCTTCTACGATTGCTACTGATACCGCTCAAATTGTGTTAATGGATAAAGGATTAGTACATTTAAATATTCTATTTGATTTAGCGACTGATTTTAATCGAAATATGGATAAATCTTTAAATTATATGATTACGCCATCGATTATTGGACTCGGTGGTATATTTTTATTAGGATTTGGTTTATCGCAAACCTTATTACTTAATTTGGCTGGTTTAGCTTTAGGGGTAAATAACGCATTACATCCTAAAATCGTGATTCAAGAGCCTGAAATTCTGCCTAAATCAGCGGCAATTAAAACAGAGGAAATCACGGATATTGACCCAATGGAAGATTCAGTAAAAGTTTCTGAAACTGAATCAGAATTTATTGTTTAATTTTTAAATTTTGATTCATGAATTTATTCAGCTTAAACTCAATCATTCAATCGATTCCAGATAATCAATGGGTCATGATTCAAAACGTGGAATCCCTCATTTTAATTTCGGCGGGCGGTAGTATAAATTATGATTTTGCTTTAGCTGGACAAATGGCTGAAACGCCGTTATTGATCGAATATCCTATCTTTAAATCTTTATTAAAAACTTTCTCTCACCCTTTATCTCGTTGTCGTTTAATTCGTTTAGCTTCGGGGAAACACTTATTAACTGAAAACAGTTTTCACCGCTTTCGCCGGCAATTAGTCTATTTAGCTTTACAAGCCGAATCCAGTGTTTTAGAAATTGAGACTGAATCTGTTGTTTTATCTGCCTTAACACCTTATTCATTTTCAGGAAAATTATCGCATTCAATTCATAATACCAGCTTAAATTATGCCTTTTATTTACAAATTGAATTGTCATTAACAATAACTGATAACGCTCAATATTTAGAACCTTATTATTTAGATATATTAACGCCAAAATTATTTAGCTCATTATTAATAACGCTTAAAGATGATCTGAATAATAGTCGATTAGCTTTAGATAAAATCCAACAACTTACGATTGTTATAGAAAAACTTATTCAAGATTGGGAAACTGTTTTTGTAAATTTTGGCAATAGTTGGAATAGCGAATTATATTATCAAGATATTATTTTACAAATCAGTCGCACATTTAATGATTATGTTAATTATTTATCCGAAATCGGTAAACAAACGGTAACAATTATTGAATCCATGTTCAAAACGGTTAATCGTGGTAAAACTCGTAGACATTTTAGTCGTTATTTATTTGCCAAACGTTTACCATTACCGACCGTTAATGATTGTCCTTTATTTAATAAACCGATTTTTATTGTTTCTACGCCCAGAGCAGGTAGCACTTTATTATTTGAAACTTTAGCTCAATTTCCACAATTGTGGACAACTGGCGAGGAAAATCATGAATTGATTGAAGATATCGCAAGCTTGCATCCCAGTGCGCATGATTTTAAATCAAATCGATTAACTGCTGATGATGTGAATGAATCGATTGTCAATGAATTAAAACAACGATTTGTCCGGCAATTACAAAATCGTGATGGCGAAAATTATCTTAAATTGGACAAAAATAAACGTCCATTGTCGATTCGTTTTTTAGAAAAAACGCCTAAAAACGCATTAAGAATTCCTTTTTTCAAAGCGATTTTTCCTGATGCATTATTTATTTATTTATATCGTGATCCTGAAGAAAATATTAGCAGTTTATTAGAAGGCTGGCGTTCATTACAATTCATTGCTTATAGACAATTACCACAATGGCAACATCAACAATGGAGTTTCTTTTTGCCTGAAAATTGGCAAACTTTACACAGTGCTGCATTGGTCGAAATTGCCGCTTATCAATGGCAATATTGTAATGATATCATTGTTAATGATTTATACCATTTATCAACTAACGATTGGTGTGCTATTTCTTATCAAGAATTGATTAATCACCCTCAATTAACTTTGAATCGATTAGCTGATTTTGCTGGATTAGCATTAGATAAGACTATCGATCAATTATTCGTTGAAAAACTACCGATTTCGCGTTTAACTTTATCTAATCCAGCACAAAATAAATGGCGCAGACATTCCGTAGAATTACAACAGGTATTAACTAAACTTAAAATACCTAATAGCGTTTTTGATAACGTACAAAGGCGTTAATAATCCCAAAATATGTAAACCCGCAGTTGCGACGATAAATCCGCTGATATATTCCAAACTATTCTCGTTTAAAGGCATTTCAATTCCGTGACTAAAGCCGTGAAAAATGGCGAAAAAACCGACTAGCATAGCATTAGTTATTGCCGCAAAATGATAACCTATTACGATTAAAGTTATCAAAATAACATCC
>JACCEE010948565.1_pt1 | contig 11323 bp, 13 predicted proteins | sample 7449931 | NCBI WGS metagenome assembly JACCEE01 (sample SAMN15323457, study PRJNA562643) | freshwater metagenome | isolation source: river surface water | place: USA:Blue River Watershed | collected 2017-08-19 | reverse complement strand
CCGGTTCTACTCGCTCGTGAGAATGGGATACTGCGCGGTGCCCGACGGCGGCGCCTCCGCTTTGCTGGGCCGGCCGCTGATAGAATTCCGTGATTTTGCCGACGCCAGCCGGGCTGTCTGGATGAAGGGCAATAATGGGGACGCTGCACGATAACTCGATTATTCTGAACCGCCGGGCGAACCCGGCGGTTTTGTTTTGTAGAATTTATATATATATGGCTGACGATAAATACCCGCGCCCAGGCGATACTTCCTCGGTTTACCTCAAGAGCGTCATCACGCGCCCGAACATCATCGTGGGGGACTACACCATATACCACGACTTCGAGGACCCGTGCGCCTTCGAGCGGCGCAACGTGCTGTACCATTATCCCTGCAACAACGACCGGCTGATAATAGGCCGCTACTGCGCGCTGGCCAACGGCACCAGGTTCCTGATGAACGGCGGCAACCACAAGGTGAAGGCGCTTTCCATTTACACTTTCCCGGTGTTCGCGGCGCAGTGGGACCCGTCGCTGAAGATCACCGACGCCTGGGACAACAAGGGCGACACGGTGGTGGGCAACGACGTGTGGTTCGGTTTCGAGAGCCTGGTGATGCCCGGCGTGCATATTGCCGACGGCGCCATAATAGCCGCGCGCTCCGTGGTGACCAAGGACGTGGGTCCTTACGAGATAGTGGGCGGTTCGCCGGCCCGGCCGATACGGCGGCGCTTCGACGAGCCGACGATAGAGAAGCTGCTGCGCCTTAAGTGGTGGGACTGGCCCGCCGAAAAGGTGCGCGCCAACCTGGACGCCCTGCGCGGCACCGACCCGGCGCGCCTGCTGGATATCGCGTGATGCGGCTATGAAAAAGAACGCTATAAAGATAGACGGCATACCCGCCCTGCTCTGGGGCGGGGAGGCGGGCCGGCTGTTCATAGCCGTGCACGGCAACATGTCCAGCAAGGACGACGAGGCGGTGGCCATCTTCGCCGAGGAGGCCGCGGCGGCCGGCTGCCGTACGCTCAGCTTCGACCTGCCGGGCCACGGCGAGCGGAAGGGGGAGCCGCGCGCCTGCAGCGTGCAGAACTGCGTGGCCGACCTGGGAGTCGTGGGCGCCTTCGCCCGCGGGCTTTCGCCGGACCTCGGGCTGTTCGGCTGCAGCATGGGCGCTTACTTCAGCCTGCTGGCTTTGCGCGGCCTGCCGCTGGCGCGCTGCCTGTTCCTTTCGCCGGTGGTGGACATGGGGCGCCTGATAGACGGCATGATGAAGGCCGCCGGCGTAAGCGAGGCGCGGCTTGAGGCGGAGAAAGAGATACACACGCCTTACGGGCCGCTTTACTGGGATTATTACAGCTACGTCAAAGCCCACCCTGTGACCGCGTGGGACAAGCCGACGGAAATACTTTGCGCTTCAGCCGACGCGGTTTCCGAACCGGCCGCGGTGGCCGCTTTCGCCGCGCGTTTCGGCTGCGGGCTTAAGGTGCTGCCCGGCGGCGAGCACTACTTCCACACCCCGGAGCAGCTAAGCGCCTACCGCCGCTGGCTCCGCGAAAAAATAGGGGACGCTGCTCAATAACTCAATAATTAAAAAACCGCCTGGGAAGCCAGGCGGTTTTGCTTTGGCCCGAGCCGGCCTTACTTCTTGCCGGAGGGGCGCAGGGTGACGGCGGTGCGCTTTATTTCTTTGCGGTAGCTGGCGCCGGTGGCGGCCCAGTCCACTGTCTCTACGCGGAAGGGCAGGCTGGCGGCGGCGAAATCCGCCGAGAGCTTGTTAAGGCGCGCCTCGCCGAGGGGCGCGTCGCTCATTACGGCCAGGTCCAGGTAGGCGTGCGTATTGGCGCGGCCTGTGGCGCGCTGCCCGTAAGCCAGCACCTCGTACTCGGGCACGTTGCCGGTGAGTACTTTCATGATCTTCTGCAGGTCCTTGGGTTTTATGTCCAACATGATGTCCGCCTTTAATATATCATCCCCCTTTTTGCCCCGCCAAAGCAAGCGAAAAATAGGGGACGCTGCTCAATAACTCGATAACCCGGTCCGGGGCGTGGGGCTTTGTACCCAAAAAATAAAGGGACCTTAGTCCCTATCGTGGGCTGCTGACGTAATCCTAGAATGGTTTCATGGCCTAAGCGGCCCAAACTATGGAGGATACAATGCGTAAGTCAGCCCTTTTCGTGTTCTGTCTCGCCCTTTCCGCCGGCGCCAGCGCCGCGGACCTCTGCGGCATGAAGGCCGCCGACGTGAGCGCGGGTTTCCTGGGCCAGCTGCCGGCGCCGGTGTTCGCCGTGGCCCGCACCTATCCCGCGCGGACCGGTCTTGAGGTCTGCGAAGCCTCCATCGCCAAGATGATAAATTTCAGGGACGTCTCGTTCAGGGACGGCAGCGGCCGCCAGCTGCGCGGTTTTGAAAGCGCGTACTACACCGAGCGCGGCCCGATGGCCGTCTCGCTGGTGATGCAGACCGCCGGCAGCGCGTACTTTTACTACGAGGATTGCGATATCTGCGCCGAGATAGACCGCTGCGACATTAAGACCGGCGAGATCCGCCGCCTGGTGGCCGCGCATTCAGCCGGCTGCGGCGACCTGCCCAAGAACCCCGCGGGCCTCGTCTATAATTCCTGCGCCGGCGGCAATTCCGCCCAGACCTGCTCCGCCGTCGGCGAGGACGTGCGCATTCCCGAGGAATGCTGCTCGAAGAACGCCGAGCCCAACCAGAACGGCGAGATGACCTGCGTAGCCGCGCCGCATATCGAACCTGCCTGTTCCGCCGTCGGCGAGGACGTGCGCATTCCCGAGGAGTGCTGCTCGAAGAAAGCCGAGCCTAACCAGAACGGCGAAATGACCTGCGTAGCCGCCCGCCTCACGTTCCGCTGACAGGGGACGCTGCACGATAACTCGATAACTTCTGCGCGAACCGCCGGGACAGCCCGGCGGTTTTGTTTTAGTAGAATGTCTGCATGGTGAAAGCTTCAAGGATATTACTGCAGGCGGCCGTGCTGCTCTTCGGGGTTGCCGTGCTTGGCCTTTTGCTCTGGGTGCCGCCGCACGAGGGGCGCAACGCGCAGGCCGCATTGTCCGCCGTGTATTTTAAAGACCCGTTCCTGGCCTATGTGTATATCGGGTCCATACCTTTCTTTACGGCCCTGTGGCAGACTTTCAGACTGCTGGGTTATGCCGGACGCGGCGAGGTTTTTACGCCGCAGGGCATGAGGTCCTTGAGGTTGATAAAATACTGCGCGCTGACTACGGCCGGAATAGTGGCCGGCGCGGCGGCTTATATACGCATAACGGCGGGGCCCGGCGAAGACCCGGCTGGTTTCGTGGTGCCGGGCGTCTTTGCAGTCTTCGTCTCCCTGTCGGCGGCCGCCGCCGCTGCCGCGGCTGAGAATATCGCGCGCCCCAAGCAGGGACGCTGCTCAATAACTCGTTATGATAAGAAAAACCGCGGCTGATGACGCGGACAGGGTGGCCGAGATACACACCGAGGGCTGGCGGCAGGCCTACCGAGGGATCATAGCCGACTCTTTCCTGTTCGGCAAGCTGAGCGTCTGCCGCCGGGCGGGGAATATCCGCAAGGAACTGGAGCTCGGACAGGGCGAGAGTTACGTGGCGGAGCGCGGCGGGGTGGTGGCGGGTTTCGTTGTGATGGGGCTATCGCGCGACGACGACAAACGCGGCGAAGGAAATTTTGAACTGTGGGCCGTCTACACGGAGCCGGCCATGAAGCGTTCCGGATTGGGCGCAGAAATGCTGGCTTTCTGCGAGACCGAGGCCGCGCGCCGCGGCATGCGCGAGGTGTCGTTGTGGGTGCTGGAGCGCAACGCGTCCGCCAGGGCTTTTTATGAGAAGTACGGCTATAGGCCTGACGGCGCGGTTAAAGTTCTGGAACGGCTGCCGTCCGCCGACGGCGTTCAGATCGCCGAGATGCGTTACGTGAAAAAATTATGAGCTCAATTCGGAGCTGGCGGCCTTGCCGGCCGGGGCCCCGTTCTTGTAAAAAGGCAGGCAAATATGGGCGACAAGGTTTTTAAAGTGTACGTGACGCGGCGCATACCCGAAGCCGGGCTGGAGCTGCTGCGGAAATCCTGCGACGTCGAGGTTAACCCTGAGGACAGGCCGCTTACCCGCGCCGAGCTGCTGGAAAAAGTGAAGGGCCGCGACGGCATAATAACCCTGCTGACCGACCGCGTGGACGCCGAGGTGCTGGACGCCGCGGCCGGGGCGAAAGGTTTTGCCAACTGCGCAGTGGGCTTCGACAATCTCGACATCGCCGCGGCTACCGCGCGCAAAATGCCGCTTTCCAACACGCCGGGCGTGCTGACGCTGGCAGCGGCCGAGATGGCCTGGGCGCTCTTGTTCGCGGCGGGCCGCCGCGTGGTGGAATCCGACAAGGCGATGCGCTCCGGCGGCTGGCAGGGCTGGGGGCCGCTGCAGTTCATAGGCGGCGACGTGAGCGGCAAAACGCTCGGCGTGGTGGGGGCCGGCCGCATAGGAGCGGCCATGGCCATGATGTCCAAAGGTTTCGGCATGAAGGTCCTGTACGCCGACGACGCGCCGAACCCGCGGCTGGAGGCCGAACTGGGCGCGCGCCACGTGGGCCTGGCCGAACTGCTGAAAGATTCGGATTACGTAAGCCTGCACGTGCCGCTGACGCCGGTTACGCGCCACCTGATAGACGCGGAGGCGCTGGCGCTTATGAAGCCTACGGCCTACCTTATAAACACCGCGCGCGGGCCGGTGGTGGACGAGGCCGCGCTGGTGAAGGCGCTGAAGGAGCGCAGGATAGCCGGCGCGGCGCTGGACGTTTACGAGTTCGAGCCGCGGCTGGCGCCGGGGCTGGCGGAGCTGGACAACGCGGTGCTTACCGCGCACACCGCTTCGGCCACGCGCTCCTCGCGCGACGGCATGGCGCTGAAGGCAGCGGAGAACCTGCTTGCGATGATGAGCGGCGCGCGCCCTCCGGACTGCCTGAACCCTGAGATATACAAGTGATAGGGGACGCTGCACGATAACTCGATAACTTCTGCGCGAACCGCCGGGACAGCCCGGCGGTTTTGTTTTGTAGAATAATCCTGTGACCGGCAGGGCGGAGTTGGCCGGAGAGGAACGCATATGGATTTCATCAACAGGGTGCCGATGCTGATCGCCGTATTCATGGCGGTGGCCGGGGCGATGATCCTTTCCCTGGTCCTCGCCGGTGAGGCGTGGGCGGGCCACGCCGGCGCGGCCGGCGTGTTTTTTGCGCTTGTTGTCGCCGCCGGCGTATACAGGATCTACAACTATTTCCGCTATTACCAGTCTTCCGAAGGTGCGCCCATCGGCCGGGCGCTCGGGCTTAACGACGCTTCGCCCGGGCCAGGCTCCACGGACAGGTACTATTCCTCCAAAGGCGTGCGCGACGGTATGGAGGTGTATTTCTATTTGGTGGGCGCGGACAACTCTTCCTGGTACAGGTTCGAGATAATGTTCCGCGTGGCTAACCTCGGCGACACGCGCCTTGAGGCTTACGTGCCTTTTGTAGAAAGGCCGCTGTTCCGGTGGCTGCCCGGCCGCGTGCGCCCGGCGGGCTGGGACCGCCTGACCGTGCGCAGCGACCAGCCGGAACGCGCCGCGGCTATACTTGGACCGCGCAACCCGCGCGGCGGCATCTTCCGCTGGAAGGAAGGTTTCCAGCGGCTCAGCCTCGACGATAACGAGTTCCATTTTTACTTCCGCCGCCGGGGCGACCCGGAGCAGGACTTCATCGCCCTCGCCATGGACGAGGCGTCTAAAATAGCCGCCCGCGCGGTCTAGCATTTACGCAAGATGAAAACCTACATAGACTGCATCCCTTGTCTTTTTAAACAGGTTCTGGATTCGTCGCGCATGTACACCGCCAGCCCCGTCGTGCAGGAGCGCCTGATGCGCGAGGTGATGGGCTGGTGCAGGAAGCTGGACATGTCGAAGCCGATCCCGGTGATGGGCAGGCAGATATACCGCCGATTGCGTAGGATAACCGGTGTAGCGGACCCTTACAGCACGCACAAACGCGCCCATAACCGCATGGCGCTGCGGTTGCTGCCCGGGCTGCGCAGGAAGCTGGCCGCGGCCCGCGATCCGTTCGGACTAGCCGTGAAAATATCCATGGCCGGCAACATCATAGATATGGGCGGCGCCGGGGACGTGAGCCTGCGCGGCGTGCGCAGGGCGCTTGGACAGGCCCTCACCGAGCCGGTGAAAGGCGACATCCGCGCTTTCCGCGCCGCCGCGCGCGCGGCGAAGGACATACTTTATATCACGGACAACGCCGGGGAGATAGTTTTCGACCGGCTGCTGATAGAACAGCTGGGGCCGGAGCGTGTCACGGTGGCCGTGCGCGGCGCGCCGGTGCTTAACGACGCCATTATGGCCGACGCGCGCGCGGCCGGCCTGCACAAGATCTGCGCGGCGCTGACCGACAGCGGTTCCGACGCGCCCGGCACTATACTCGCCGACGTGCCGCCGCGGTTCATGAAGCTCTTCAAAAGAGCCGACATGGTGATAGCGAAGGGGATGGGGAACTACGAGACGCTCTGCGACGCCCCGCGCCCGGTCTATTTCCTGTTCCGCGCCAAGTGCCCGATGGTGGCGAAGCACGCCGGGGTAAGGGTGGGCGACCATGTTCTCGCTTGCGGCAAAAGGAAGCGCAAAGTCCGCGCGGTTTAGGAAGCGCAGCATGGACCGCCGGGAAATCCCGGCGGTTTTGCTTTTGGGGATCGTTCGGTAATACCGGCTTTACTTCAGTTCGGCCGACCAGCCGTAGGATGCGTTGATCATCTGGGTCTTTGTGGCCGCGTCGTAACCGGCTATGCCGGACAGGAAGCCGCAGGCTTCGCAGTCCTGCTGCACGTAGGCTTCCGGCACGCGGCCGTAACCGGCGGCGCCCCAGCGCGCGCCCCAGGAGTTGCGGAAAATATATTCTTTCGCCCGCGGGTCGTAGCCGGTTATCAGCACCACGTGCCCGCCGCAGTTGTCGCCGGCGGAGCGGCACTGGGCGCGCTGCGCGTCGGTGGGCTGCGTGAGGCGGCCGGTGGCGTTGTCGATATTGCCGAAGTAGAGCATCAGGTTCATCACCACGGGCCGGCCCTCGGCCGCGAGGAAATATTTCATGTCGGAACGGCGCATGGCCTGCGGCCTGAAACCGTAGGGCAGGGTTTTCTGGAACACGCCAGCCGGGGGGATGCCCAGGTCCGGGTCGGTTAGCGGGGGCACGGGAGTATGCTGCGGCAGCTGCGCCGCGAAGGGCCAGTCGCTTTCCGCCACCATTCCGCCGTCCAGCGCCAGCACAGTGCCGTAGCCGGGCAGACCGGGCTGCGACTTGTAGCCGTTGAGGTCCGGCGTGTCGGTGAACTTAAGCTTGGTGTTGTAGTAGAGGAACTCCTCGGAGAGGTCGGGCTTGGTGCCGTCCCTGCGCCAGACCAGGTATTCGGCCAGGCTGGAGGCGGCGAAAGCGTTGCAGAGGTTGCGGTTGCCCTGGTACTTCGCTTCGGAGAAACCCGACGACAGGTCGCTGGCCGCGGCCTGGCCCTGGGCCTTCCAGAGCGGCGCCTTGAGCAGCCCTTCGTAGGCGAGCTCCGTTCCCGCGGTCCTTGCCGGAGCGGCCGGGGCCGGCAGTTCCAGCCCGGGGATGTTCCCGAGCGCGCGCGCCGGCGAGGTTTTGGCGTAGAGCGCGTCGAAGGAAATGGTCTGGCTGTGACACAGGCCGGGCAGCGCCGCGGCCAGCAGGGCGAGGACGGGAAAGGTCTTTACCCGCATATTAATAATTCTATAGCGCGGCGCCTGGCGTTCCAAGGGCAATATGGCCTATATCGCGCTGGGTCCTTTCCTCGGTTTTGTTTTGTAGAATTTGGTTATACGATGTTAAGGCTGGAGCCGGAGAGCAAGGGGAAAATATGAAACGCCGTGTGGTTATCACCGGAACCGGGATGGTCTCGCCGCTGGGCGTGGGCAGCGCCGCCTCTTTCGCGCGCGCGCTGGAGGGGGCCAGCGTTATACGCCCCGTGACGCTTTTCGACGCGTCGGCTTTCGCCACCCGCATCGCGGCCGAGGCCGCGGATTACGACGCCGACGCCCATTTCGACCCGAAGCAGCAGCGCCACCTGAGCCGCTTCCAGCAGTTCGCGCTGGTGGCGGCCCGCGAGGCGCTGAAGGAAGCCGGCCTGGACATGAAGGCCGAGGACCCTTACCGCGTGGGCGTGATGATAGGCAGCGGCGTGGGCTCCATGCAGATGGCCGAGGAGCAGCGCGACGTGGTGCGCGACAAGGGCCCCCGCCGCGTAACGCCTTTCCTGGCGCCCGCCCTTATCATAAACGAGGCGCCGGCGCACGTGGCCATGGAGCTGGGCGCCAAAGGCCCCAATTTAAGCGCCGTCACGGCCTGCGCCTCGGGCGCGCATTCCATAGGCGCGGCCATGCGCGCCATTCAGTACGGCGACGCCGACGTGGTGGTGGCCGGCGGCACCGAGGCCGCCATCTGCTCCATCTGCTTCGCGGCTTTCTGCGCCCTTAAAGCCATGTCGGTGCGCAACGACGAGCCGGCGAAGGCCAGCCGGCCTTTTTCCGCCACGCGCGACGGTTTTGTGATGGGCGAGGGCGCCGGCATTGTGGTGCTTGAGGAATACGAGCACGCGCTGCGCCGCGGCGCCGTTATCATCGGCGAGGCGGCCGGCTACGGCGCCACCGACGACGCCTACCACGTGACCGCGCCGGAGCCGTCTGGCGAGGCCGGGGCGCGCTGCATGAGCCTGGCCATGGCCGACGCCGGGCTGGCGCCGGAGCAAGTCGGTTATATTAACGCCCACGGCACGTCCACCGAGATGAACGACCGCATAGAGACCGCCATCATAAAGCAGGCGCTGGGCGGGCATGCGCGGCGGGTGGCCGTAAGCTCCACCAAGTCCGTGACCGGGCACATGATAGGCGCGGCCGGCGCGGTGGGTTTTATCTTCGCGGCTCTGGCCGTGAAGAACGGGCGTATACCGCCGACGATGAACCTGGACGACCCGGACCCGGCCTGCGACCTGGACTACGTGCCGCTGGCTGCCCGCGGCGCCGCTATAGAGGCCGCGCTGGTGAACTCCTTCGGCTTCGGCGGCCACAACGCCTGCCTCGCCGTGCGCAAATACCAGGGTAAATAGGGACTCTGCCCGATGAAAAATATCAGAACCGTCCTCTGCTGCCTGCTGCTTTGCGGCCTGTCTTTGCCGGCGGCGGCCGCGGATTATTCCCGCACGCCGCTCTTGGCCGGGCCGGTGTCGGTGAAGAACGATTCGGTCGCCGAGGTGGCGCTCTCCACGCCGGTGAGCAGGCGCCAGGAAATGGCGCAGCTCTACATAGAGTTCGCCGAAAGCCCGGGCTACAGCGTGACGCGCGACGGCATCAGCACGCCGCGCGGACTGGCCTCGCTGGTGGTGACGCTGTCCGGCGACGACGGCTGGAGATATACGGCCGATATCGCCAACGGCAGTTTCCAGGCCAACGGGGTTATGCCTAAATTCGTCATGCTGCCGCCGCGCGGCGTGCGGCTGCGCAGGATGACGCTGCGCGGCATGAACGTGCCGCCGATAAAACAGGTCTACTGGGTGGAGGGACGCGAGAAACTCTCGGCGCCGGGCACCGACGAGGACCTGTCCAACTGCGAGCGCCGCCGCTGCGGCTGGCGCGAGGCCATGGATTACTGCGCCAGCCGAGGCGGCCGCCTGCTTAGCATCGCCGAACTCAAGCTGATGTACGCCAAAGAATGCGCAGGCAAGGACCTAGAGGTCTGCCGTACCGACTACTGGTCCTCGGCCGAGTACGCCCCTTTCCCGCGCAAGGCCTGGTACGTGGATTTCCGCGACGGCGAAGCCGTGCCCGTCCTTAAAACCCGCCTCGCCGACGTCCGCTGCCTCGTACCTAAAGGGGACGCTGCACGATAACTCGATTGTTGAATGGTCAAATAGTAAAAAGCGTCCCCTTCCCGAATTTTGTAAAATTAGAGGATTGGAGTATCCCGCTTAAGCATGGAGGAAGTCTCAGAATGATCTATTCGCACGAAGTTGAACAGATGACCTGCGTAGCCAAGGGCGCCTACCACGGGCCGGCCCCGATACCGCAGGAAGGCAAGTGGACGCAGGCCATGGAGATAAGGGACATCAGCGGCCTCACGCACGGCGTGGGCTGGTGCGCCCCCCAGCAGGGCGCCTGCAAGCTGACGCTCAATATAAAAGAGGGCATCATACAGGAAGCCCTCGTCGAGACCATAGGCTGCACGGGCATGACCCATTCCGCCGCCATGGCCGCCGAGATACTTGCCGGCAAGACGCTGCTCGAGGCCCTGAACACCGACCTCGTCTGCGACGCCATCAACACCGCCATGCGCGAACTGTTCCTGCAGATCGTTTACGGCCGCAGCCAGACCGCGTTCTCCGAGGGCGGCCTGCCGATAGGCGCCGGCCTCGAGGACCTGGGTAAGGGCCTGCGCAGCGTGACGGGCACCATGTACAGCACCGTCAAGAAGGGCCCCCGCTACCTCGAGATGGCCGAGGGCTACGTCACCCGCCTGGCGCTCGACGAGAAGAAAGAGATCATCGGCTACGAGTTCGTTAACCTGGGCAAGATGACCGACGCCATAAAGAAGGGCGTGGAGGCCGGCGAGGCCTTCAAGAAGGCCAGCGGCACCTACGGCCGCTTCGCCGAAGGCAAGACCTACATAGACCCCCGCAAGGAATAAGGACGGAGAAAACACATGGCTCTATTTGAAAGCTACGACAGGCGCATTAACCAGATAACCCCCGTGCTCAAGAAGTACGGCATCAACTCCCTCGAGGACGCGCGCAAGCTGTGCGAGGACAAGGGCGTTAACGTATACGACATAGTGAAGGGCATACAGCCCATCTGCTTCGAGAACGCCTGCTGGGCGTACATACTGGGCGCGGCCATTTCCATAAAGAAAGGCCAGACCGAGGCGGCCGACATAGCCGTGACGCTGGGCGAGGGCCTGCAGGCCTTCTGCATCCCCGGCTCCGTCGCCGACGACCGCAAGGTGGGCATCGGCCACGGCAACCTGGCCTCGATGCTGCTGAAGGAAGAGACCGCCTGCTTCGCGTTCCTCGCGGGGCACGAGTCCTTCGCCGCGGCCGAGGGCGCCATTGGTCTCGCCAAGTCCGCCAACCGCGTGCGCACCAAGCCGCTGCGCGTTATCCTTAACGGCCTGGGCAAGGACGCCGCGCAGATCATCTCGCGCATAAACGGCTTCACCTACGTGCAGACCAAGTTCGACTACTTCACGGGCAAGCTGAACATCGTGAAGGAGATCGCCTACTCCGCCGGCGAACGCGGCAAGGT
>JACCEE010440794.1_pt1 | contig 11324 bp, 6 predicted proteins | sample 7449931 | NCBI WGS metagenome assembly JACCEE01 (sample SAMN15323457, study PRJNA562643) | freshwater metagenome | isolation source: river surface water | place: USA:Blue River Watershed | collected 2017-08-19 | reverse complement strand
TTATTTTCACAAAATCTAATTAGGCTATCTAAAAAATCCAACCCTGTTGAAGACCTCTTTAACTCTCTTGCATCTTTAAGAACAGACTCATAATTTTTCAAGCTCAAATCTAATCTAAGTTGTTGTATTTTCTTTTTCATATTAATTTATTTTCTTCATTCTTTATAAAGAATTTACGAGAAGACTAGAGACCCGGTCAATGCCAAACAATTCATTCGCTTCATTAATAAATAATTTTCTAGTAATTTCATCAAATCTTATAATTCGTACTTCCAGCATACTGTTCGCTGCTGATTCAATATTTGATTCAGCCCAAACTGAATAATCATCAAGCTCGACCCATTGATAGAATTTTATATCCACTAAAGATTCAGTATGTGGAACTGGATATGCAAGCATCGCGTGCATGAAATCGACATTACCCGAGTAATTAGTAGCAATCACAGGCTTACCTAACAGCATCGCCTCCGCCAATGTCCGCCCAAACCCCTCTGCCCTATGCAACGACACATAAGCATCACAGGCATTTATCAGCCCCAACACTTCTGGGCGGTCTAGTGTTGCGGTAATTAACTGTATGCGCTTATCGGTTTGGCATTCTTTCAAAAAGGCCTGCCATTCAGGGTTGTTTGGCTTGGTATTCATGGTTTTAAGCACCAAGCCCACAGAGTTATCTTTAGGCTCAAAAGCCTGTTTAAAAGCCTGAACAGCAGCCATCGGGTTTTTACGAGCCACCGACGAGTTGAAATCGAAAATATAAAGAAACAAAAACTTCTTGTCAGGCAAACCATAGTGCTTGCGTGGGTAGGGCTTCATGCGGTCGACGCTAACGGCCAAGGGCACCAACTTCACCGGTTTGTCTGTGGACTGCTCGTACATGTCGTACATAAACTTACTACTGGCCCACACTTCGTCTACCAACTCAAACGCATAGGGTTTCCAAGCCTTGGGAAAGACCGACAACTCCCACGGCCACCAGCCAATGTTGCGGTAGCCCTCAAACACTGCTGCGCCTTTTTGCATGAACACACGGCTGACAGTGTCAAACGCGGGCAGGCAAAACAGGTTGGTGTTGTACGGTGGGGGCTCGGTGCCTTCGCTGACCTTGCCTTTGAGGTGCATGTCAGCCTGGCGGGTGTCGCCAGCGTCCACATTGACCACATGGTAGGGAATGTTGGCCGCCTCGCAACACTCTACGGCCATGCGCAGGTCTTCGCCTATGCCTAGCTCGCCATAGGCAAAGCCATAAATGTTGAGGCCAAAGGGTTTGTCGTTGGCTATTGGCACCACCGCGGGGTAGGGCTTGGCTTGTGCAGGGGTTTGTGAAAGCGTCAGCCAGCCCAACTCGTTGGGTTTTGGGTAGTTGCCTTGCAGCACTTGGGGGCCCACGCTTTTGAGCCATGCCTTCCAGCGGCCTGCCAGCAAGGGGCTCAGTTCTAGCTGGCCGACCACCCCAAAGAACCAGCCCAAAAACACTTTGCGCCCATCGGGGTGTTGTATGTTTCTTGCCTGTTGGCTTTTGCTGTCGAGCAACAGCCACAACAAGTACATGAGCAAGCTGACGGCTGGCACTTGGGCATCGCCCTCGGCTGGGTCTTGTTGCGCCAAGCGCACCGGTTGGTCTAGCATGGCGACCAAGCTGCGGGGCACATAGGGGCAGAGTTTGTGCTCGGCAATGCCACGGGTGATGGTCCAGGCAAAAAACTTTTCGTTGTCTAGTTTGCCTTCAGATGCAAATTGCCGCACCGCGTCGGGTCGGTATTTGGCCATCAGCCCTGAAAACTTGGGCACTTCTATTTGCACGCCGCCCAAAGTAGCTGAGCCATTGGGGGCAAACAGGGCTGCTAGGTGAGCAGGGTCATCACCCTCAGCCCAGCCAGGAAAGTCGACCCGCCCTTTGATGAGCCACCACTCGACAAAGGCGGGGTCTTGCACACTTTGAAAGGTTTCACGCAGGTCTTTGCGTAGCAACCATGCAAACTGCCTGGCCAAGTGCACATCGAGTTTTGATTTTGTGCGGTCTAACATGGTCACTAATGAAGCCGCTACCTTGCCTTAAAGCTTTTGAATGAGGAAGGTGTTGGAGAGCATTTTGTCTTCATCGCCCACCATGCCGTCTTCACGCACTTCTAGGCAACGGCAGTTCGATTGGCTGATGATTTCAAACACATCAGACTGCGGCAAAAAGTGCATGTCCAGCGTGTTGGGGGGGGTGGAGTGAAGGTAGCGCTCGACTTCAAAGATGTAGCCTGCGCGGTAGGTGGGTATTTGTATGTAAGCCACACCACCTGATTTGAGGTGCGACAACAGTGTGCCAAGCATCCACGCCATGACGGGTGGTGGGTTGTGTTGCAAGGTAATGACAGACAAGATGGCGTCAACTTGCGGCAGGTTTCTGAGCTGACCGATGGTGTGCCAGTGGGTTAGCTCGACGTTTTGTATGCCTTTTTCTTGCAGGTATTGCGCATTGATGTTGAGGTGGCTTTGGGAAATATCAGCCGCAATGACTTTTGCAAACGCGCCTGCCAAGTAGGCCGTGACTCGGCCTACGCCACAGCCAACCTCTAGGCATGTTTCAAGTTGTGTTGGGCTGATGCCGCAGCGCCTGAGGGCGGCCAAAAACAATTGGCAGGTGTAGTTGCCGGAGGTGTAAAACTGCTCGCGGTGGTTTTGAAATTCTGACTGGTAGTACTGCGGCTGCGTAACGACAGACCAATACGGCTCGGTTTGGCCAAGGTGTTCCCATTCTTTGTGAATGCGCTCAAACATTTGGTCCATGACCTCGTCGGTAACTTGCGTTTCAACCGGAATTTTGGGCAAGGTAAATGGATGTCGGTGCCTGACGGCTTGTGGCTGCTGCAATATTTCAGACATGCGCTGCACAAACTCGGGCGATTTGATGAAGCTCTCACGCAGCTGCAAAATGGTTTGCGCGTTTTGGCAAAAGTTGTTGACCACATCATCGCTCTCGGGGGTACGACCCAATAGCAATTGGTAGGCTAAGGTGACTTCTTGTTTGGTAACCACTGCTGTGTTTATTTCTTTTTGGTTTTAGGGGCTGTAGCGGTTTGAGTGCTTCGGGTTTTCTTTTTGGCAGGTGCACTGGCGATGCTGATGACCTTGGGCCCTTTGGCTTGAGGTTTGGGCTTTGCAGCTTGCACTTCTTCTTTGGGTTGAGCCTTTGCTTTGGGCTCAGCGGGTGTGGTGTTGAGTGCTTTGTCAGCGTCTACCGCTGTTTTGGTGGCGCGGCGATTGACTTCAAACACATTGACGGCCGCCTTGGCAAAGTCAACCCAGGTGGCCCATGGTCGATGGATGGCCACATGCTGAGCCTCAAGGCGCTTGAGCGCTTCGGGAAAGGCGTAAACGAGGCGCAGCATGAAGGCTTTGTCGGTGTCGCTCAGCTTGGACCAGACGGCTGCGTCAAACACATTTTTTTCTAGCGACAACCTGAGCTCAAGCTTGGCACCGCTGTCGTCTTGCGATTCTGCATACCAGCTCTCAAAGGGCTTGGTTTTGCCGTCGATGAGCGGAATTTCAAACTTAGGAAAACTCGAAAACCCATCTGCCTGCACCAACGCTGCACCTAAGCGAGCTTCAAATTTGCGCAAATGGATGCTGCCGTAGTGAAGGCCTTGGAATTCAAGCCACAGGTGCTCGTAGTCGGGGTTGATGAGCTCGCGCTTGAGCTTGACTTGGTCGTAGCGCAAGACACTTGGCAAGGCTTGCACTTGCTCAATGAGCTGCTTGAGAATGGGCCGCCAAAAGGCCAGGTCAAACTGCGAAGGCAGTGTGAAGTCTTTCCAGCTGATGGCTTCGAGCTGCGCCAAGACTGTGGCGGCAGCTCTGATTTGCCTGAACTCGGTGTTGGTAAAACTCAAAAACAAACCCAACTGCTTGGCATTGGTTTGCAGCAGTTTGGGCACCAAGGCTGAGTCGAGCTCGGGCAGATGGTTGGCGTCAGCAATGACTGCCAAGCCTGGTAAACCGTCTTGCATGACGGTTTGAAAGTAAAACTCGCTGTAGGCAATGCCTGCTTGCGCAAAGTCTTTCACGCGCCAAGTGATGGAGGGTATTTCAGAGACGGCGTCGAACGATACAAGCTCGATGCCGCCAAAGTCGATGTAGTTGGGATAGCGCTGCTCTAAACGGTCCCATCTGGCTTTGTAGGCTTCGAAGAGTTTTTCGAAACGGTTTTTTTCTTCGTAGTATTCAACCAGCTCTTCTTGCGCTTGCATCAGTTGCAAGAGCAACAATTCGTTTTCTTGCACAGCGTCTTCTTTGGCGGCTTGCAAGCTGGCGAGTTCTTTGTTCTTTTTGGCCAAATCTGCAGCGGCTTGTGCGCTGGTGGTTTTGATTTGGTCGCGCTCTTTATGAGCTTGGTCCCGATCTTTGTGGGCTTGGTCGCGCTCTTTTTTAACTTCGTCGCGCTCTTGCGTGAGCTTGGCCTGTTGGGCTTGGCTGTCTTGCTGAGCTTTGCTTAACTGCGCCTTGAGCGTTTCGATTTCTTTTGCGCTGACTTGGCTGGCGTTTTTGGCCTGCTCTAGCTCTGTCTTAGCTTTGGCAAGAGAGGCCTCAGTGTCAGTACGAGACTTAACCGCGCTGGCCAACTCTGATTGAAGCTTTTCAACTTGGGACTTGAGAGGGGCTATTTCTTTGAGCTGGGTTTTGGCGGCGTCGAGTTCTTTGGTTTGCGCTTGCGATGTGTTTTTTGCCTGATCAAGTTCTTTGGTGGCGTTAGCAAGTGCTGTGTTTGATTGTTCGAGCTGTTTTTCCAGCTGCGCACGAAGCTCGGCCTCTTGCTTGGTTAACTTTGTTTTTTCGGTTTTTAAAACATCGTTTTCAAGCGTGGCATTACGCAAGCTTGACTCAATAGCCTCAAGTCGAGCTTGAAGCTCGCTGGAGTGTTCGTCGAGTTTGCGGCGCTCTTTTTCGCTCAGCCAAGCCATGTTGAATAAATTAACGCGCTAACAAAAACCGAGAGGACTCGGCAAACGTGCTGTTGACGTTGGGGTTGGTGAGGTTAAGCAGTTGCATGAGGTTTTCTGCCTGCTGCACCACGGCATTGGCAAAGTCACTCTTGACTTGGTAGAGGGTTTGAATGGCGTTGAGCACATCGACAGCAGAGCGAACGCCGCCTTGGTAGCTTTTGGTGTTGGCTTCAACGCTGAGCTCTGCCGACGCAATGGCGTCTTTTTGAATGAGCAACACCTGGGTGCCCGAGGCAACCAATGCGCGCAAACGCTCAACTTCGAGTTTGGACTTTTCTTCTGTATCGCGGACAGCTTCTTTTGCCTTTTCTAGGTTGGCTGTGGCGCTGGTTATGCCATAAAAATTACCCGCGGCTAGGGGCAGCGACAAGGACACACCTGTGTAGCTGATCGATTTCTGCGTGGCAGTGGCGTTGGCAGTGGTGGTGCTTTGGCTATGTATGGCATTGACAGTAGGTGCAAGCGAGCCCTTGGCTTTGGTGAGGTCTAGCTCAGAGACTTTCAGCAAAGAACGGGCGGCCAAAATTTGAGGGTTGCTTTGGAGGGTATCCATCACATACTCGTTGACTTGTTTGAGTTTGATAGCGCCTTGGTCTTTGGGCAACAAAAAGTTGCTGGTCACGGGCGCTTCGCCTGTGATGGCTGCATATTGCTTGGCGGACACGCCCAACTGTGTTTCAAGCAACAACTGTTGCGCACGCGCTTGAGCGGCCTTGACTTCGATGTCTCGCAAATCAGTGACGGTGCCTTGGCCAGCGTCTAGCAAGCGTTTGGCACGCTCGGCTTGTTGGTTGAGGGCTTCCATTTTGGCTTTGTTGAGCCGAATGTTTTCGTTGGCAACGATGATGGCATTGGCTGCTTTGAGCAAGCGCAAAGCCAAGTCTTGCTGCTTGATGAGCAAGGTGGCTTCAGCGTTGCCCCTGCGAGGCTCAGACTGCATCATGGTGGCCCAGTTACCCACATCAAACACGGGTTGTGTGATGGTTGCGGTGCGACGGTTGGACATGTCGCTTGGCATACGCGTGGTGTCAAACTTGAACTGCGGGAAGTAAGCGGCACCGGCCTGCGAAGCTGAAGCAAGACCTGCGGCTTTTTCAGCCAATGCAGATTGATACGATGGATCGAACCTGAGAGCTTTGGAGAAATCTTGCGCCAGATCTAGCGCATGTGCCGGCAAGGACATGGCTACCGCAGCAAGCACGCCAAATGCGGCTCGTTTTGAGCTAATTAGTATCATCTTTACAGTCTTTGTGTTTAGGACAGACATTCGCAAATTTATCAGAATTTATGCAATTTTCACAAAAAAATACGTAGAAACCGAAAAAACCTTTGTTTCAAGATACCGAGGTGTTGTCGAACCAACATCAGTCCTTGAAGGCTCTGGCCATCTTGTCTGTGAGAGGTTTGAGCAAGTAGCTCATGAAGGTGCGCTCGCCGGCTTTGATGACCACATCTACTGGCATGCCTGGCTGCACTTTGAGCCCAGCTAATCGCTGCACGCCCTCTTTGGTGGTTTCGACCTGCGCCAAATAGAACTCTTCGCTGGGGTTTTGAGAGGGTTCTTTGTCAGCACCCAAGACCGTGACACGCCCTGGAATGACGGGGGTGGTGGATTGGTTAAATGCGGTGAAGCGCATGTCAGCTTCCATGCCAATGCGCACCTTGTCGATGATGTTAGGGGTGACTTTGGCTTGAACGATGAGCACTTCGTCTTTGGGGACGATTTCCATCAGGGGCTGAGAGCTGGTGATCACGCCACCCACAGTGAACACTTTGAGGCCCACAACGCTGCCGGTGACTGGCGCGCGAATAGCAGTGAGCTCGCGGTCAAACTTGGAGGCGTCTAGCTTGCTGAGCAAGGCGTCGCGGTTTTTTTGAATTTCTTGCAACTGCGTGTCAATGTCTTTCAACAAAGCACTTCTGGCTTGGTTGATTTGCAACCTGGCACGTGCAATGTCAGCTTGGTTGCTGGCAATGCGTGAGTCAAGGTCTGATTTTTGACGTTCGGCTTGGTTGGCTTGGTTTTGGGGCACAAAGCCGTCTTTTGCCAACGACTTGGTGCTTCGCATTTCCTCATCCAGGGTTTTGAGCTGGATGCGATACGAGTCCATGACTTTGCCAAGCCCGTTGATTTGCTCGTTCAAACTGGCGATTTGGCTGCTGAATTCTGAGCGACGCGAATCAAGCAGTTTGGTTTGCAGGGCTTTGGCCTCTTCGACGCGGGGGTCGTTGGGAAAACTTTTGGCCAGCTCTTCTGACCACTTGATGCCACCTGTGCCATCGCGTTCTGCTTTGAGACGAGATTCAGAAGCCAACAGGTTGATGTATTGCAACTGAACGCCTGTGAGTTCAGCTTCGCTTTTGAGGGGGTTGACGCGAATCAGAATGTCGCCTTTTTGAACCTCAGCGCCCTCTTTGACCAGAATTTCCTCGACCACGCCGCCGGTGGGGTGTTGCACTTGCTTGCGGTTGCCCAAAACGCTGACGTTGCCCTGCACAGTGACACCAGCATCGATGGGGGCCAACATGGCCCAAAGCAAAAAAGCGCCAAAGAAGATCAGAAAATATTTAGAGGCTTGCTTGCGAATTTCAGACTCTTCGATTTCAACGGGCTTGAGCTCTTTCCCCCTGAGTCGATCGGGTTGGTAAGGGTTCCAGCTGTCAATCCAAGCTGTGAGCTTGCCGTCGGTTTGCAATATCTTTGACCAAACTTTGCCGGGTGGCGGGGTCAAGTCGTTGGTTTGTTCTGTGCTCATGGGGCAGCTCCTGCCACGGCAACGTCTGCGGGAGGTTCGTCGTTGGGTTGCCCCTCTTCAGACTGAACCACTTGCAATTTACGCACTGCTTCGAGCATTTCTTTGGACGGGCCAAAGGCCACTTGCTTGCCGGAACGCAACACCAACATCATCTCCACAATGCTGACCAAACGTGGTCGGTGGGTTGTGATGATGACGGTTGATCCGTTTTCTTTGAGGGCTTGAACAGTTTGAATGAGGGCGTTTTCGCCTGGCTCGTCTAAGTTGGAGTTGGGCTCATCCATGACCACATACTTGGGCATGCCATAGACGGCTCGGGCAATGGCCAAGCGTTGACGCTGCCCGCCAGAGAGCGCATAACCTGTTTCGCCCAGCATGGTGTCGTAGCCTTTGGGCAGGGTCAAGATGGTGTCATGCATGTCAATGAGTTTGGCAGCGTGCACCACTTTTTGTGGATCAACTTCACCCAAACGAGCGATGTTTTCAGCAATGGTGCCTTCAAAGAATTCGATTTCTTGAGGCACATAGCCCACCAAGGGCCCAACTTCGTCATGGCTCCAGTCTGAGATTTCAACGCCATCTAGACGCACCGAGCCTCGCGCAGGCTTCCAAACGCCTAGCAACAATTTGACCAGTGACGATTTACCAGCCGCACTAGGCCCCACAACGGCAAGCACCTGACCAGGCTTCAATGAAAAATTGATGTCTAACAACACCGCCTTGTCATGCGCGGGTGGCACTGCAGCAGCGTTGACCACTTCCAGCCGACCCTCGGGTGGTGGGAGTTTCATTTTGTTGGTGTTGCCAATGTCTTCATACAAAAGCACATTGAGACGGTCATAGGCCTGTCTTGCAGCGACGATGTCTTTCCAATTGCCAATGAGTTTTTGAATGGGCGCAACCGATTTGCTGATCAACATAGAAGCGACCATGACCATGCCACCCGTGATGAGGTTTTCCATGGCTAACCAAACACCCAAAGCCATTTGCAAGGAGGGCAATGCCTTTTGCAAAAACCCAGAAACACCCCCCATCAGCCCAGTGGCTTCACTGGCGTTGACTTGGTTGGTGAGGAACTGACGATGTTGTGAATACCAGCGGTTGCGCACACCGCCCAACATGCCAAGTGCCATGGTGGTTTCTGCTTGTCGCAAGCTGATGGCGGCCACCCGAGAGGCCTCGGTGTTGGCGTCGTTAGATTCTTTCAGGATCGGGCTGGTCACCCGAAGTGTGAAGTAAGAAACTGCCACCATCAAAACCGAAGCCACCGTGGCGAAGATAGCCAAAAGAGGATGGAAGATGGCACCAATGATGATGAAAACAATTGAAAAAGGTGCGTCCATCAAAGAAAGGACGGGCTGCCCCGTTAGAAACTGGCGCAGGGACTGCAAATCGCCCAGCAGTTGATGAACGTTGACGTTTTTTCTGCCGACATAGCGCCTGAAAGAAGCGTCAAACACGTTGGCAGCGAGGTCCCAATCGATGCGCAAAGACAAGCGCACCATCAAGCGCGCACGTATCCATTCAAGTGCTGACCAAAAAATATAAAAAGCAATGACAACAAGAGTCAGCGAAACCAAGGTCACACCACTGCGAGATGACAATACCCTGTCATAAGCGCTCATCATGTAGAGCAACGGCGTGATGCTGAGCATGTCAATGACAAATGTCATGGCAAAAGCAGCCCAAAATGCACGCCGGCATTCAATGAGCAATTTGCGCACAGGCGCCTGTGATGGCGGGATCACCGGCGCTGAGGGCGAGGCGGACATATTCATGTGCCAGATGTTAGATTAAAAATCACTGGCCCTTGACTTTGCTCAAGATGTCTGGGCTCATAGGATAGATGAGGTCGTCATAGTCGTTGACACCCAACATCTTGACCTCAACTTGCGACAACTGTGTTTGGGCCACAGCTGGCTCGAACGAGAAGCCGCCCTTGATCACAGCCAGGTCATTTTCTTGGCCGATGATGTCAACCTCATTGAATCCAAGCTTACTGAGTGTGGACAAGACTTCTTGCGCTTGTGCATGGTTGAGCAAGGCGTTGCCCGTGGCTTCGTCAACCAACAAACTGGTGTGAGTGTTGTCGCCTGTCACCAGTTTGTCCACACCGGTGAAGGCTGACAAGATGTCTAACAAGTCATGCACGCTGACAGCTTCTTGGCCCAAACCAATGTAGACATGCTCTTGATCGGTCATGACTTTGTCAACGCCCAGGTCGGCCATGCCTTTGAGGGTGCTGTTCAGGACATTGAGTTTGTTGGCATCGATTTCGATGTTCGAGTCGGGCAATGCGCTCAACATGCCTGCGTCGTGCAAAGCAGAGGCCAATTCATCAGCCACCACCAAGTTGGCCTTGGACTCAATGTCGAATCGGTTCACACCTGCCAAGGTAAGCGCGTCAATGAGCGTGCCGTAGTCGTTGCCGTGTGCAAACTGAATGCCTTGGCTGATGTCGTTCAAAACCGCAGCAAAGTCATTGCCAGCATTGTTTGCCGCTTCAGCGTCTATGGACACATTGAGGTCAATGCCGGTGTTGGCATGCAGACGCTGCAAGAACAGGCTGCTGAAGTCATCAGACAAGATGTGATCCACACCAACGTTGATGTGGTCAATGCCTGCCTCAGCCAAAGTGCTGGCGATGCCGCCCAAGTTGTTGAATTTGTGTTGACCCAGATCGAGGCTGATGTCTAAATCACTGCTCCACGAAGCATTGATGTTTTCAGCGCCGTTGACACGCAAATCATCAATGGTGGACTCAGACAAGACGATGGCATCGATGCCCATCTTCGTGAGGTCAATGTGCTTGCTGTGCAGGCTTGTGTTGAGGTAGGTACCAGAGGCGTGCAGAGTAACCTGATCATTGAAGGCGAAGTGCAGGCCTTCACTGATCAGGGCACTCATTTGAGTTTGATTGATGGCGATGTTGCTGTGGGTCACCATGTCAATGGTGTTCACACCAACCGCGTCAGAACGGATGGCTTGGATATCGGTGTGCAATGTCTCAGAGTTGAGCAAGGCGTTCAGCTGAGACTGACCTGCCAATGACAAGTCAATGCGGTCGATGCCGGTGTTGCCGAGGGTGAAGTCAGCCGTTGTATCAGCAGCGAGGGTTCCGAGTTGGTGAAGTTGTGCCGCTGTGTCAACATCCAAAATGACTTTGAGCAACTGGTCTTCATTCGAATCGATGAAACGATTGCCGTCTATGTCACCAAACACAGGCAGATCGCCCACCGATCCAGAAACACCTGTTCCTAAATCGAGTTGGAGGGTGTCTGTTATGAATGTGCCATCGACGCCGGTCAGCAGCACGTTGTCTACGCCGAGCTTGTTCAGCTCTTTCAGGCTGGTTGTCAAATGCGTGCCTGACGCGCTGGCGTCCAAGCTCACATTCGTGCTGTCGACCGTGAACTGCAAGCCATCCGAGACCAACAGTTGCGCTTGCGCATCGGTGATGCTCACCGCTGCCGCGTTCACATCGATCGTGCCGCTGACTTTCAAACCATCCGCATTCAGGTCAGCAAATGCCGCTTGACCTGCGTCGCTCAGCACAGCATCCAGCTGAGCCTCTCCG
>JACCEE011133431.1_pt1 | contig 11327 bp, 9 predicted proteins | sample 7449931 | NCBI WGS metagenome assembly JACCEE01 (sample SAMN15323457, study PRJNA562643) | freshwater metagenome | isolation source: river surface water | place: USA:Blue River Watershed | collected 2017-08-19 | reverse complement strand
GTTGTCAGAAACATAATTAATAAAAGCCCGAACACGGGCTAAACCACTTGCATACTTATCGACAACAGTGCTTTGATGACTGGCTCCGGAAGCAATTTTGAAAGGGAGTTTATTTTCATAAGCGAAAATAATTCTTAAAGCGTAGAGCGTATCAGCGCAATCAAGTTTAAGGCCTTGCCAAGGACCAGCTTTGGTGAAGAAATCTTTTTGAACAGAAGTCGATTTGATCCAAGTCTGCCAACTCTTTTCAGCGGCATCATCCCAAACTTGAGTTGCTTCCCAGACTTTTGCCTGAGAAATAAAACTCATAGTGAATAAGATGATAAAAAGGACTTTTTTCATTGGCAAATAACCCTAGGGAGATCTGTTGGTTTTGCCTTGTAATCTGCTGAGTAGGGGCTTTGGCGCTTGACTTCGTAATTGGCCAGCTCAAGCGAGCGGCCACCATTATCAGCTGTCACATCAAAACTTAATTCATATTTAACTACATAAGAGGGAGAACGTTTGCAACTTGCTAAATCTGTAGAGCAGGACTCCTCATAAAGTGGAGGCCAGTTTCCAAAACCTAAACGTGAATTAAGGGCCAATAAAGCTGAGTCTAAATCACCCAGTGGGGCACCAATGGAGCTATTAACTCCTCCAATATTTGGAATTTCTCCTCCAGCTTGGATATCTGGAATGTTACTGATTCCACCAATGACTTCTCCTGGGGAAATACGGCCTAATCTGGCATTGATACTGCCAAGTTTCTTTTTCATTTTATTTTTGAAAATATCAAAATCAACTTTGGGATCCATGAGATGAAATTCTATTTTATAGCGTCGACCTGCTTGCAAAAAACTCTTATCGACAAGTTGTCCCTGACCCCAGATTAGCCCTTGCCAATTGGCTGGAGCAAAGCCTCCATCGTACCAACTATTTAAATATATTTCCTTTCCACCAGTAATGTCTTTTAAGACGAATTCTCCAGCGAGAGGGAGAGCATAGTCACAGGGACCTGAGCAAGTTGTTCCTACACACTTAGCAGGACAGCGATGATTGACCAAAAGAGGAGTCTGGATTTTATAAGAATCACCAGATGAAGTAATGGCTACTTTGGCGAGATGGATATCAGGGAAAACCCATTGACCTGGCCAATGAGGTCCAGCGACACCTGCATCAAAAGCCAGAGGCATAAGACTTGCCAGCGGATTAATAGAAACAGTGAGAGGAGTCGATTTGACAGCAGTAAGATCAGGGCTGGTTCCCGTATCGTCACCCGCAATATAAAAGTTCACCGCCCCTGTGAGTTCTTGAGGGCCTTGAAGGATATTTTGAAGACCTTGCATGTCTCGGCAAGAATCTTTGATTTTTAAAGTTACTTGATAGCTACTATCAGCAGTGGGTTTGAAAAAACAAAAGCCACCCTGAAAACTTGCTTCTTGATTAGAGATTTTATTAATAATACAGCCTTGCTGAGTAGGGCTGTAAGCTAGAGGGCGAAGTCCAGTGTTTACAACTCTGACTTCGATACATTTTTTTAAATAATCATTTTTCTTTTTGAAGTGTTTAAATTTTTCTGCAAAAGGCATGAGCGCCATTGGAGAATCTGCAATGGTGCATTTGTCGTCATTATATTCGCCAGTAAAAGAAATCGAACGCTTGGTATCCTCCCAACCAAATTGTTCTGCCCCCACTGCAATCATAAGGGCCTTTTTGCCAATAGCTGTTTGTTCGCAGCCGCTGATATTGAAAACGAGAGGTTGGTCTAAGGCGATGTTGTCTTTGAAGTATTGAGATGTTTTTGCTTCGAGGTCCGTGAAGATGTTGAGAGAGGCAGGAGCATCAACGCGACAAGCGAAGGCTTGCATTTTTAAAAGTAAAAAAAATGTCGCGATTAAAAATCTCATATTCATCTCTTACGAAAAAAGCCGGATGTTTCCATCCGGCTTTCGTTATTGCAATTATTGTGGATTGCTTTCTTCGATCTGGGTGTAAGTGCAGATTTGAGCCTTTTGAAGGTTCCACTTACGAATTTGTGACAAGAGGTTATTGTCATTACGACGGTTCTCAATGAAGCTGTAACGAACTTTACAGAAACGAGGAGTGAAAGCGTTATTTACGTTGATCCAATCGTTAAGAAGAAGTTCAGCGTTAGCATTGAAGTTTGTGTAAGCATTAGCAGCTACAGGATAATGGAATTCTTTGTCTCCACCATTGAGTGCATTAGTGATAGCATGGGCCACGACATCGTAGGCGCCATTGTTGTCACGAGCTGTTTTATAAACACCAAGACCTTGAACGTCGCAGCTTGCATCGACACGAACTTTGAGATCAGCAAGTTGTGAGTACTTAAGACCATTAGTGCTAACAATGTCAGTCACAGTAGCTTGAGCTCTGATATTGAAGTTAGGGCTAGTTAGACCAGCATCAGTTCCAAATGGAGCATTTTCCCAATACTCGATTTGTGGTCCACGATAACAAACGTCAAGGTACATCTCAGCGCCATAACGCTCAGAACCTAAGTCGTACTCAAGAGAGTGAAGAACTTTGCCCCACTCTTCATTGTTAGAGAAAATTCTGCTGAAATTTTGATCAGCAAAAACGCTCTTGCCTTGAGGAGCAGAAGTGACTTGGCCGTTATCAACCCAGTCAGAGTAAGTTGTCTTCATGAAATCATGACGGTATTCACCTGCGCCAGAGTCTTGGCCACCAGTACAAACGCATGAGCAGTTGTTAGCAGTACGGCAATCATTAGGGTTACAGGTATTGCCTGACTTTCTATCGAAACAAACACGTTGTGGGTGCTGAGCGTGTTTTACACCAGCATCGCAAGCGTAGATAGAAGGACCAGAACTAACGAGGTCGATTTTAAATTGCAGACTAACGGCGTTCGCTTTATCAGCGAAAAGGCCAGCCGCTACGAGAGCGAGGGCCAAAAGGGTTACACGATACATTTTTTCCTCCAAATGTGAGAAGCTGTTTACAAAAAGCTTCGTTTTATTAACTGGTAAATTCTTTGCGGAACCTACTTCAAAATGACAAAAAGCAACAGGTAGTGGTACGACTTTTGGAATTTTTACAAAAAATAAAACCTTTTTTTCTTTAATGAGTTAAATAGCTAAAAAGCCGTGTTTTCTGAGGAACAAAATGAGCGAACGACTGCCTATTGATGAGCATCTAACAGAAATTTGTCTGAGAGTTTTAAAGAGCAAAACTTTTGTATTAAAAGCTTCACCTGGCTCAGGAAAGACAACGCGGGTTCCTTTGGCCTTTTTGTCTCATTTTAATCAGAAGGTTTTAGTCCTTGAACCGCGACGTCTCGCTGCTAAATTTGCAGCAACTCGTGTCGCCTATGAGAGTTCAACTAAACTTGGCCAAAAAATTGGGTATGCTTTTCGTTTTGATCGCGTCGTTAGTGAAGAGACTCGTTTAATTTTTTACACTGAAGGAACTTTTCTTCGCCATCTTTTATCTAATCCTGATTTGACCGGAATTGATGTTGTCGTACTTGATGAATTTCACGAACGGCATCGAGAGACTGATGTTGCCTGGGCCTTGCTTCAAAAAATTCAAAAAGAAAAACGTCCTGATCTTCGTCTCGTTGTGATGTCGGCCACTTTGGATAAAAAGATATTACCAAATGAAGCAACTTATTATGAAGTAGAAGCTCCTCTTTTTCCGATGGAAATTCATTATCTGCCTCATACTTCTGAAGCGCTCAATCTTCCTTTAGAAAAAAAAGTTTATGATGCACTTTGGGAAGCATTAGATCAAGAAGGGGATATACTCGTTTTCCTTCCCGGAATGAAAGATATATTACGAACAAAAGAAAGACTTTTACCTCTCTGTGAGGAAAATGAAATCGATCTTTTTATTCTTCACGGTGATTTGTCCAATGAGGAACAGGCACAAGTGATGAGAAAAGAAGGAAATCGCAAAGTGATACTTTCAACTAATATTGCTGAAAGTTCTTTGACCATTCCTGGCGTTCGAATTGTGATTGATTCTGGTTTATTTAGAGAGTCTTCTTTTTCACCTTGGAGCGGATTAACACATCTGGAAACAAAAAAAATCTCAAAAGCTTCCGCGATCCAAAGAGCAGGGCGTGCCGCCCGAATAGGCGCAGGCCATGTTTATCGTCTTTATTCTAAGCATGAGTTTCAAGAGAGATCTGAATTTGAAAAAGCTGAAATTTTAAGAACCGATCTATGTGAGACTCTTTTACTCCTAAGTCATTTTTCAGTAGAAGATAGTAAAACTCTTTTATGGCCAGAAATCCCAAGCGATAAATCATTAGAAGCCAGTAAGACTCTTTTGGAAAAACTAGGGGCCATACAGAATAACAAACTGACTGAGTTAGGGCGTGAGATGGGGCGTTTCCCAATACATCCTCGTTTGGCCCGTCTGATGGTTGAAGCCTTAAATAGTGGAGAGGAACAGCTTAAAAAAATGATCCATTTTATTTCTTCACTTGAAGAGGATGAGTTTTTGGCCAAGAGATTAGGGCAACAACTTTTAAGTTTAACTAAAGGAAAGGCCCAAAGAAGAATTGATTGCCTTCGACCTTTGGAAGCTCTTATCTTAAAAGGTTTTGTCGATAGAATTGGACAAATTAGAGAGAATAAACAATTTCAAATTCTTCTCTGTAATGGAGAAACTCTTAATATCAAGCGTGAACTTCAAAGTGAATTAAGTCTTGAGCACCCCCTTGTCGTTGTTTTAAATGTTTCTTCTTTTGGCGAAGTTACTCGCTTGGTTGGAATCGAAGAAGAATGGCTTTACGAACTGGAGCCTTTTCCGGTCGAGGAAAAGCGTGTGGTTGCTTGGGAAGCCAGTCGTAAAGTACTTACCTTAAGTGAAGAGTTGCGTTTGGGGCAAATTCTTTTATCACAGAACAAAAAGACTTTGCAGGATCAAAATATAAGTCAGGATTTAAAGGAACAAGCTTGCAAGATTATGAAAGGCGTTTTGGTTGATATTCTTGAAAAAAATAAGATGAATGAAACCTATAAACGTCTTTTTCATTTAGCAAAGCTAGTGGGAAGAAAAATAGAAGAATTTAATTTTGAAGATTGGATTCAAGCTCGTGCTGAAAGAATTTTTTCGTTAAAAGATGAGGAAGAACAAGTTTTGATCCAAGATTTTTTTTATTCTTTGGAAGATTTTTTAGACCCTGAAAAACGTTATCCTCTCTTTGATTTTTTTCCTGAAAAGATTACCTTGAGTGATAGACGTACAACAATTATTCATTATGATGAAGAACCTTGGGTAGAAGGTTTTATTCAAGATTTTTATGGAATGAAAATAACCCCTACTATTGCGAAAGGACGAGTTCCTTTAGTTCTTCGCTTGCTTGGGCCTCATAAGCGACCTTTGCAAATAACGAGAGATCTTGTGAGTTTTTGGAATAAGACCTACAAAGAACTCCATAACGAACTTTCAAGAGAATATCCTCGCCATCACTGGCCTCTTCAACCAGAGTCAGCTTTGCCTGTCCTCCTTAAAAGGCAGTTACCCTCTTAAGGCTGAAGTAAATAGGCATAAACCACGTCGAGAATGTCTGGGCGTGGGTGAGTGAAGGGAGCAGTGAGTTTATAATGAAGAAGCTTGGGGATTTTATTTTCTAGTTCCCACACTTTTTTGAGTGCTGGACTTTCAATATCATCAGCGCTTATTTTACTTTTTTTACCGATTAACCTTTCTAAGCGCCAAATAAAAAGCATACATTGATCTCTAAGATAACTAGGAAGATCATCTTTAAGCTCTTTTAAATCTTTTAAAATATCTTGGCGATTTTCTTTTTCTTCTTCATTGAGGAAACGATAAAAATCAAAATAAAGTTTTGCCAACTTGTGCTCAGGATATCCCTCTAGCATTTGGCAGGCCATTTGAACTTCATGGTAGGTTTGGTGAATTTCTTTTTTTTGGTAAGCCTGCATGCCAAGAATGAGTCGTTTCATTCCTTCTTTCCAAAGAGTAGGAGGGAAATCACATTCTTCTTCAAGAAGTTTTTGTTTGATGCCTGACTTTTGAGAAGTGAGACTTACTACCTGACCACTAAAATACTTTGGGGCCAGACCAGGAATATAAAGAGAGCTTTGCTTTTGAGGATTCATTGTCATGGCGGCCACCGTGATAGGAGTCGCACTATCTGGTTCCCATTTTTTAAAACTTTCTTCTTCTGATTTAAGGGGAGTCATGATTCTTTTGATAAGATCCAGCTCCGTAAGTGGCCCTGTTTTTAAGAGAGATTTTATCTTTTTATGATCACAATCTTCTCTCATCTTGCAGTATTGATGAAAGTTATAGGGTATGATCTTTTTTTGAGGATAGCGCTTGTTAAGGAGAAGATTATTGAAAGAAAGAACTTGTCTTTCTTTCAGCTCAAATAGTTGATGCTCTATCTTTTCACCGAGCAGATCAACCGCTAAAACTTCTCCCGATTTAAAAAGCATATAAAGCCCCCAACTACTGAGGCTTTGCTTTTTATTCAAAAACTCTAAGGCGCTGTGAGGGTCTTTTACATGGGCCATCAGTTCGCGAACGAGTTCAAAAACAGGAGTTCCGTGAGGATTAAAAATATCAGTATATTTTTGGTGAATGGCTAAGGTTACACCATGAGAATTCATGCAAGTGAGAGAATTGTAAGGTAACCCTGCTGAGCCATGAGAAAAAATGGTGGCTTCACCCTTAAACTGCGTTACTAATAAACGCTCGTGAATATCAAAACTTCCAACGAGAGGAAAATCGAGCAGACGAAGATGCACCGGATGATTTTTTTCTTCATCGATCATGAAGTAAGAAGAACAACCGAGGTTTTTAGTCGTGATTGTGGGGACCCAACGATTGAGTGAAGAGATAATTTCTGGAACTAAGAGTCCCAAGGCCACTTCTTCAAATGAAATTTCTAGACCTTCAGCATAAGCTTCCACGTGCTTACGAAAAGGGGAGGCGTTAGAAAAAGCATTTTTGATAAGAAATAGGCCTGCTTCCTTAACTCCCTTATCCACGCTTTTCCAAGGGGTTTGCATCAAGGCTTTGATCTCATCAAGGACTGGACGGTAGTTTTCTTTGTCTTGTTTACCCAAACGATAAAAGTTTTCGATCGGATCACCGATAAGGGTAATGACGGGAAGAAAAGGTTTGTCCTGAATCATGATGGCACTCGAGGTTACTATGGACTTTATCTTATCAAAGGTTTTCGAATTCAATCAAGTGGTCGTACTGGTTTGCCTTATGCTTGCCGTTTTTCGCATTTATCTTGAAGTGATGAATTTTAATTTTGAACGTTTACCTTTAACCCGTTTAATGGCACGTGGAGCTGGCTCACAATCAGCTCGTCAGTTTCATCGTCTTGGATTTTATTGTTCAGTGGGCTATCTACTTCTGTTTGGTCCCACTTTTTTTTTAACCTAAAAAAAATCAAAAGTAATTTTTTCTTTTAAGCTTTCTTTGAGTGCCAAGGGGATCTTGTCTTTTTTACCAGTCTTTCGAATATGAATATTCAGTTTGGGTAGTTCTCGACCTTGTTTTCTTCTGTCATAAAGAAAACTTGAAATTTCATATATCTTACTTAGAAGTCGGACTGATTGTTTCTTACTTAATTTGAAAGATTTATTAGCGATAATTTTTTGCCAGAGACGAAAAGGTTCGCCTTGATCAGTAAGAATTTGTGCTAGAGTGAGATAGATCATAGGATCAGATTCGTGATCATCTCCTAAAAGAACGATCTCATCAGGTAAACTGCACATAATAAGAAGATCAAGGAGTTGATCTAGTTTATAAAGACCTTGAACCCATAGATCTTTAGGGGCCAATAATCCATCTGAAATGGAAAAGCTTTGACGGTAATCTTTGAGAAAGAGCCCACTTGTAATGAGTCCCTGTCCGCAAAGCCAATCACGAATGGTTGCTTCATAAAAATGGGGCGAAGCCGATAGAACAAAAGGAGCGTAATCCTTTCGAATGTAGTTTTTAAAAAGGCCAAGTCCCTCTTCTATGGGAGGAAAGTAGGTAATGGGGTTTATGAGCGAGGTTACTAAATCAAGAATTCCACTATAGCTTGTGCTCACTAATGTTTTATCAAAATCAGAAATCACAAGTTTGGTAGGACGCTTGATGGTGAGAGGGTAGTGGCTTCCTAAAAGGAAATCGACTCCCGGAGAAAAAGAAGTTTCAAAGCATTGCAGAGAAGCAACCCTTTGTTTGGGAGGCAAGGGAATGCGAAAAAAGGCTTGACCAAAACTATCTGTGTCAAATAAATGCTGACTAATTATTTGCCCTTTTTCGTCTCGCAAAATGACTTTTAAGGTGAAACGTTGCCGCCTTAAAAGAGGAATATCTTCGAGGGGAAAATGAGGCAAAGTTGAATCACTTCGAATTTGTCTTAGGGTAATGATGACCTTGATGCTTAGGAACTGTTCGCTTTGAATAAAGAGATGTTGGATGAATTCAGGTCGACGCATTAGAGCTTAGCAATTTTAAAAATAACATTTCCGTTTTCATACTTTTGAGTGATCTTCTTTGGATCTAAAATATGAGGGATATTAAATTCTCTGGCGACCGTTTCTGAGCGAGAAGAGCTACTTCGGGTTCCATCTTCGGAAATAGTGTTGTCATTGTAGCGGCGAGTATAACCTAAATGAACTTTACGTCCTTGGGCCGTGAGTTGAACTTGATCGCGTTCATGCTCCGCAATGGGTAGGGCAATCGTATAGTCTTTTTCATTCTCAGTTATTTTTGGTTCAATTTTGGTGATTCGATAAAACGCATCTGCTTGCTTGTTTTCATGGATCACTTTTTTCTGCGCATGTGATTCTGTCAGTTTTCTTAAATCGTCTTCAAATTTTTGTTGAATACGATCTAGATATTCTTTTTGAGTCTCTTCAGTCTCTTTATATTTTTGAACAAAAAGATCCTGCTTCGTTTGTAAGTCTTGTTTGAACTTTTGTTGTTCTTGATCAAGCTGAAAACGATGGCTGTTCTTTAATTGATTTTCCATAATATATTGGCTGCGCGCCTGACGATCAATTTCAAGTTGCTTTTCGTGCTTGAGGCGAGTGAGTTCTTTTTGTTCAATCACACCACGAGCGCTGGTAGGAGATAACTCTGCTCTTGTGTTGTCCACATTCTGATTAATCTTGTTTTTTACGCTTTGAACAGCTAAGAATTCATCATGTTGAGCATCTTTGATTTCTCTTAAACTATTTTCATGAAAGAGATTCTTTTCTGCATTAACTCTGTTGTTCAAATCTTTTTCGGCATTAAGATTGGTGACAAACTTCCCTTCTAAATCGGCCGTGTGTTTTGTCTGGATGTTTTTTAGTTCAAGTTCATTTGTTCGTCGAAGTTCAGCAAGTGATTTTTCATACAGTTGCTTTTGATTTTGAAGATTGTGCTGATAATTGGCAATATACTCTTCCTCGCGATTAAATTCACTCGCTTTCTCTTGAGTATGCTTATCGGCTAACTCCAAAATTTCAGTTTGGTTTTGAAGCTTTAAATCTTCTTCTTTCGTTTTGTAGTTGTTGCTCATCTGCTCAAGCTCAGCTTCTTTTACATTGACTAAGTTGCGCTGTTTTTTGCTTAAGCCTTCGAGTTGTTTTTTATTGTAATCTTCGACAGTATTATCGATTTTCATTCGAAGCTCCTGTCGTTTCGGCACTGGCCTGTTCAGTAGGTCCTTCACAAGCTGGGCGGTTATCGCCAGTATAGCCAGGGCATAGCCAAGTGCGAACCATATCAATTTTTGTTAAAGTTCCACCGTGATAAGATTTATAGCTCACAGGATCCAGAGTTGAAGTGGCAATGAAACTTTGAGCTTTAGTGGGATAGTTGTTACTTGGTTGAACCAAATATTGGTAGACCCTGTACTCAGCAAGAGCAGGCAAGCAAAGTAAAATAGAAAATAGGGTCAGTTTTTTCATTGAAAAATTGGTCTTTCCTCAAGAATGCTTTGTTCAACTAAACTAAAAAATTCTTTGATAAAAAGTTTTCTATCTCCCTCAGAAAGTGAAAGAAGCAGAGTTCTTTTTCTATCTAAATTTTTATGTTGGGCCAATTGATCCATGATTTCTTTGGCCTTTTTTTGATCCGTCTTATTAGGTCTTTTCCCTTTTTCTTTGCAGACTTCTTCAATCCAAGTTGGATGAAAAAGAGGGAAGTGGCCATGGCGGCCAAGTTCAATCAAGGATTTCATTTGCTCATTCGATACCATTGTAATTATTCCTCCAAGCAAAGCATCTTCCTTAATGATAGAGCAGGGGGCAGGCTAAAGCAGGGAGGTAGCTTTTGCCTAATACCTGTTAATAAGGGCTTGGAATAGTAGAGTAAAACCCTCCAGCGTGCTGGAGCTCTAGAAAGCTTTGGCACTTTAGTATAGAATAAGCGAAGGCACAGCGGAGTGCCTTCTGTTCAAGGATTGGACTATGAAGAAAATTTTCGCAAGCTCACTACTTCTTTTAAGCGTCAATGCTTTAGCTTTGGTGGATTATTCAGCACCAGTTGCTGAAGATTCAGCAGTTCAATCGGCCCTTCCAAAAAATCGTCCTGTTTCTCTTTCAAGTGCTCCTCGCGTGAATGCCGCTCCTGCTTCAAGCTCTGATAAATTCTTTTCTTTAGGAACCGGTCTTGAAACTTTGGATGTTCCTTATAAGGGACAAACAAGCAAAGTTTCCATGTATTCTATAAATGGTCGCTTTCAAACTCCTTATAATATTTTCCTTGATGCTAGTTACTGGTCTGCTGGAACTGATAATTCTGCTTTAAGCACCAAGACAAAACAGCAATGGGGAAATCCTACTTTTAAATTAGGATTTAATTGGCTTACTTTTGGGGCCGCTCAAGATATGGCCACCATTGATTTTTATGCTGGGGCCATGCTTCCTGGTCAAAAAAATTCAGACTTTGCAAGTTCACGTCTTGATAAATTACTGGGTGTTGAAGTGACAAAACGATTTTATGATTTTGCCCTTCAACTTGGTTATGAAATGCGTTTAGTTGGAAGTCCTAAGGTTGAAAAAGAAACTCCTGTTGGAAACATTCAAAAAATGTCAGCTGCTCTTGGTTGGAGAGTATCAAGTGATATTCGCTTCGGCCTTGAAGCCGTTATGTATAAAGTGGGGAGCAATAGTTTAGAACGTCCTAATGCTGCCCTTTCAAAAGATCTTCAATTCGCTTACGTCTCACCTAAAGTTAGTTTGGGTCTAGCGTCCTTTGTTGATTTAGAACTTGGCGCTCTTTATCAAACACGCAAAGTAGAAATTAAAGATGACCTCGTGGAAGCTCGCCTTTGGGATTTAAAAGGGCTTTATGGCAATTCTTTATTCGCTAGTTTGTCCTTTTCC
>JACCEE012825629.1_pt1 | contig 11331 bp, 10 predicted proteins | sample 7449931 | NCBI WGS metagenome assembly JACCEE01 (sample SAMN15323457, study PRJNA562643) | freshwater metagenome | isolation source: river surface water | place: USA:Blue River Watershed | collected 2017-08-19 | reverse complement strand
TAGACCAGATGTTCTAGATCCAGCACTTTTACGGCCAGGAAGATTTGATCGACAGATTTCTGTTGATCGCCCAGACTTAAAGGGAAGGGCTGCAATTCTTGCGGTGCATGCGAAAAACAAACCTGTGGCAAAAGATGTTGATCTGACTTCTTATGCAAAACGAACACCCGGATTTACCGGTGCAGATTTAGCAAATGTATTAAATGAAGCGGCACTTCTTGCAGCTCGTCAGGAGCGCAAGGCAATTCGAAATACTGATATTGATGAGGCAATTGATCGAGTAATGGCTGGTCCACAAAAAGTTTCCAGATTAATGACAGAAGAAGAGCGACGAATTACTGCTTATCATGAAGGTGGACACGCACTCGTGGCTCATGCACTGCCACATACAGATCCCGTTCATAAAGTAACAATCATGCCAAGAGGTAGAGCACTTGGTTACACAATGGTGCTACCTGATGAAGATCGATACGCAGTTACTAGAAATCAAATGCTTGATCAACTTGCATACACAATGGGTGGTAGAGCAGCAGAAGAATTAATCTTCCATGATCCAACAACTGGTGCATCAAATGATATTGAAAAGGCAACAAACTTAGCTAGAGCGATGGTTACCCAATACGGAATGACTCAGCGGTTAGGTGCAATTAAACTTGGCATCTCAGATTCACAACCGTTCTTAGGTCGAGATTATGGTCATCAACGTGATTACTCAGAAAATGTTGCTGCAATTGTTGATGGTGAAATTAGAGAGATGATTGAAAATGCCCATCAAGAGGCCTTTGATATTTTGGTAGCAAATCGTGAAACTCTCGATCGTTTAGTTGAAGAATTACTAGAAAATGAAACTTTAAATAAGGAAGAGATTGCCACTGTATTTAAAAAAGTTAAGAAGGTTAAACCAAGAGCGCCATGGACTGGTTCTCAAAATCGCACACCTTCAAACCAACCACCAGTTGCGCTAAAACCTGCAAAAATTAAGGTTATTGAAGAGGATAAACCAGTTAAGAAAACTGCGGCTAAGAAAAGTGAAAAAGATTTAACTAAGGATGTAAATGAGTGAGATCAACTCCGTATCCATGGGACCACATGATGGTGGTGCTAAGAGGGAGTTTGATCAAGCTAGGGCGGAAAAAGCGGTAACTGAGTTATTACACGCTTTAGGCGAAGACCCAGAACGCGAAGGCTTAAAGGACACTCCAAAACGAGTTGCAAAAGCATTAGCTGAAAATTTTGCTGGTCTTTGGCAAAAGCCTGAGGATGTATTAACTACAACATTTGATATTGGCCATAAAGAATTAGTAATTGTCAGGGAGATTGAAGTTTTCTCTCACTGCGAACATCACTTAACTCCGTTTCACGGCGTGGCTCATATTGGTTACATTCCAGGTGAAAGTGGCCGGATAACTGGTATTTCTAAATTAGCTCGCGTTGTTGATTTATATGCCAGGCGCCCACAGGTTCAAGAGCGGTTAACATCTCAAATTGCCGATGCCTTAGTTGAAATCTTGCAACCTGGTGGAGTTATAGTAATTATTGATTGTGAACATCTATGTATGTCAATGCGCGGCGTTAGAAAATCACAAGCTAGAACAACAACAAGTGCTGTTCGAGGTCAGCTGTTAAATCCTGCAACTAGGGCTGAAGCAATCTCACTTATTAATCAAAGCAGGTAATAATTATGTCTCGTACTTTAGTAATGGGAATTTTAAACATAACACCAGACTCATTTGCTGACGGTGGAAAGTATTTATCTAAAGAGGATGCAATTACACAAGGGCGAAGATTGATTGCAGAAGGTGCGGACATAATTGATGTTGGTGGTGAATCTACTAAGCCAGGGGTTGATCGAGTAAGTCAAGAAGAGGAATTAGCAAGAGTTATCCCAGTAGTTACTGAGTTGATAAAAGATGGCGCGGTAGTAAGTGTTGACACCATGCGATCTGAGGTAGCAAAACAGGCAATTGCTGCTGGTGCTAGCTACATAAATGATGTTAGCGGTGGGTTAGCTGATGAAAATATGGCCCCATTAATTGCTCAAAATCCAAAGGTTCAATACATAGCGATGCATTGGCGTGGACATTCAAAAGAGATGCAGAAAAAAGCTGTATATAAAGATGTGGTCAAAGAAGTAAAAGATGAATTAGATGAACGAGTTTCAGAGTTATTAAAAGCAGGAATTGATCCAGAACAAATCATCTTGGATCCAGGAATTGGTTTTGCCAAAGAGAGTGAACATAATTGGGAAATACTAAGAAATATTGAAAGATTCCAACTACTTGGCTACCCATTATTAATCGGTGCCTCACGCAAAAGATTTCTGGGTGAATTAGTGAATGCATCTGAACCAGACAAACGAGAAGCGGCCACCATTGCACTAACTACTGAACTTGCAAGGCTTAAAGTTTGGGGTGTGCGCACCCATGCTGTAAAGGCTCATCAAGATGCAATCTCTGTTATGGAAAGGCTTCGAAAGTGAGTGATCTGATAAGAATTGTGGGCGTAAAAGCAAAAGGATTTCATGGCGTATTAGAAAGTGAACAAAAGCGTGGCCAAAAATTTATCGTGGATGTTGAGCTAAGGCTGACACTTTCTAGACTAAATGATGATCTAAGTAAAACTGTTAATTACGCGCAAGTTGCAATGGTAATTAATGATCAAATAACTGGTAAACCTCAAAGATTAATCGAGAGTTTAGCGGAGAATATTGCTATTAAAATCCTCAAAGATTTTAAGAAAGTAAAGTCGGTGAAAGTGACAGTCCATAAACCAAAAGCGCCAATCAAATTAAATTTTAAGGATATTCAAGTTGAAATTGAAAGAAGTAGATGAAGGCAGTAATTGCTCTTGGTTCAAACCTTGAAAATAGGAAGTTGAATTTAGATATTGCTATTACTCATCTAGAGAATCTTTTACAAGATATTAAAGTCTCTCCATATATTGAAACTAAACCCGTTGGTGGGCCAATCCAAGATGATTTCATTAATGCCGTAGTTATTGGTGAGTGTCTGTTAACTCCTGAAAATCTCTTAACCGAATTACTTAAAATAGAGGATCAAATGGGTCGGGTGCGCGAGGTTAAATGGGGCCCAAGAATTATTGACTTAGATTTAATAGTGCATGGTGAAAAAGTAGTTGATTCAATTTTCTTAAAGCTGCCCCATCCGCTGGCGCAATCAAGGGAGTTTGTTTTAAAACCATGGTTAGCCATTGATCCAGAAGGTGTTATCCCTGGAGTTGGTGCAGTAAAAACTCTATTGGCATCAATTCAAAGCGCAAGTTAAACTCTTCCTCTAGCCCGGTACCCGGAAAGGACTGGAGCCATGATTGAAGTCATTAAATCTGTCGATGATTTGTCGCGCCAAAAATGGGATGTATTAGTTCCGACCATGGGAGCACTTCATGCTGGCCATCAATCCTTAATCAAATTAGGTAAAAATCTTGGCGAAAAAGTTATTGTTAGTATTTTTGTGAATCCTCTGCAATTTGAAAATAAGGCAGATTTAGAAAATTATCCAAAAAGTTTTGAACAAGACTTACAAATGGCTCAAGAAGCTGGAGCAACGGCAATATTCTCACCATCTGAATCAGATATTTACCCAGGACAAATTGAAAAGATAGAAGCTGGCTCGGTGGGAGATATCTTTGAAGGTAAATCAAGACCAGGACATTTTTCTGGCGTATTAACTGTAGTTAAGCGTTTATTTGATTTAGTTAACCCAAAGCACGCAGTTTTTGGAGAGAAAGATTTTCAACAGTTATTTTTAATTAAAAAAATGGTAAATGATTTAAAACTACCAGTAAATATTGTGTCAGCACCTACGATTAGAGACAGTAGTAATTTGGCTCTTTCATCTCGCAACTCTCGGCTATCAGATGAAGATAAAAAAGTTGCACAAGTTATTTATCAGGCATTAACTCAAAACAACATTGATGATGCGCGAAAATTACTGGAAAAAGTAGATGGTTTTTCTCTGGATTACCTGGAGGCAATTGATGAACAAAGTTTTAATCTGGCAACTCCTGATGCCAAAAATAAGCGTCTAATTATCGCTGGTTGGGTAAATCAGGTCCGATTGATCGACAATATGGCAATGGGAAGTAAGAGATGAAGTTATTAACTGGTTCCCCAGGTTGGAGCACCTCAGCGGATGTAATTGTTATTGGATCTGGCGTTGCAGGTCTTACTACCGCATTAAATCTTCGTTCTTATGGGATGTCTGTTTTATTGGTAACTAAAGCAAGAATTGATGAAGGTTCAACCAAATGGGCACAAGGTGGAATAGCTGCAGCGCTTGGTCCTGGTGATACGCCAGATCAACATAAGAAAGATACTTTGGCAGCCGGCGCAGGATTATGTGACACAAAAGCGGTTGATGTTTTAGTTTCAGAAGGACCAGAAGCTGTAAGAAAATTGATTGCCCAAGGTGCAGTCTTTGATAAATCTGAAACAGGTGAAATTGCATTAACCAGAGAAGGCGGACATCTTCGAAATAGAATTTTGCATGCAGGCGGTGACGCAACTGGTGCAGAGGTTTCAAGAGCATTACTTGCAGCTGTTAGAGATGATGATGGCATAGAAATTATTGAGCACGCACTTGCAATTGATGCGTTGAAAAGTCCTTCCGGCAGAGTTTGCGGAGTGACTTTGCATGTTATTGGCGCCGGTAGCAGAGATGGTGTTGGCAGAGCATTGGCAAGAGCGGTTGTTGTTGCAACTGGAGGTCTTGGTCAGGTTTATTCACAAACTACTAACCCGGCTGTTTCAACGGGTGATGGAGTTGCATTGGCATTAAGAGCTGGCGCAAAAGTAGCTGATGTTGAGTTTGTGCAATTTCATCCAACTGTTTTGTGGCGAGATTTAGCTAATCGTGGGCAGCAACCATTAATTAGTGAGGCAGTGCGTGGTGAAGGTGCAATTTTGTTGAATAACAAAAATGAACAATTTATGGTTGGTAAACACCCGCAAGCTGATCTAGCACCTAGAGATGTTGTTGCCATAGAGATATTTAATCAAATGCAGATTAGTGGACAACCACACGTTTGGTTAGATGCAACTAAAATAAAGGATTTCGCTAATAGATTTCCAACTATTTATGCCTCTTGCATTAAAAATGGAATTGATCCAACTAAAGAAAAGATCCCAGTTGCACCTGCATCTCACTACGCTTCTGGTGGTGTATTAGTTGATTTAAATGGAAAATCTTCAGTGGATGGGCTTTATATTTGTGGTGAATCAGCTTGTACTGGAGCTCATGGCGCAAACCGCCTAGCTTCTAACTCATTGCTTGAAGGGCTAGTTTTTGGAGCCCGAATTGCAGCCGCACTTTCAATTGATTTACCCGCTCAGCAGCAACCAGTTGAAGATGGGAAAAGTATTTTGCTTGATCCAAAAATTCTGCTTCCACTCCAAATTGCAATGAGTGAAGGAGCAGGGGTTTTAAGATCAGAAGCATCCTTAACAAAAACTCTACAAACTTTAGAAGAGCTTTCTAAATTAACTAGTAAAGATCCAAGAATTGAAGCTTGGGAAGCTACCAATCTTCACCTACTTGCAACTGTAATTGTGAAATCAGCATTACTTCGAACTGAATCCAGAGGTTCTCATTGGCGAAGTGATTACCCACAAACACAAAGTAATTGGGCCAGTAGGATCATCCAACAGATAGATTCTGATGGAAATTGGCAAAGCAAGGTGGAGGTGATTTAAGTGAATCAACTTCGAGATAACTTAAAAAAGCTAGGCCTGTCACCAAATCATATTTTTCAATTGGTTAAAGATTCTATTGGTGAGGATTTAGCAGGTGGAGAGGATATTACTTCAGTTGCAACTATCTCTAGCTCACAGGTTTCAACAGCAGATTTCACTACAAGGGCAGCTGGTGTAGTCAGCGGTTTGCATGTAGTGGCAGCAGTTCTTGAGTACTGCGGTGTTACTCATTACGAGGTTTTAGTTGATGAAGGAGCAAGAGTTGCAGCTGGCAAAGTTTTAGTCACAGCACAGGGGAATACTCAAAAAATATTGTTGGCAGAGCGAACTGCTCTTAATTTTCTGTCTCACTTAAGTGGAATTTCAACACTAACAAGTAAATGGATAGCTGAAGTCGAAGGTACTAAATGTCAGATTAGAGATACTCGTAAAACAACACCAGGACTTCGAACTTTGGAAAAGTTTGCAACCCGAATGGGTGGAGCCACAAATCACAGAGTTTCACTTTCAGAGGCTGCATTGATAAAAGATAATCACATAGTTGCTGCCGGCAGTATTACCGCAGCTTTTTCTGCAACAAAAAAGATGTTTCCTGGAAAATCGATTGAGGTAGAGGTTGATTCAATCGATCAACTTAAGGAAGTAATTGAACTAAAGCCAGATGTAATTCTGCTCGACAATATGAGTGTGCAACTATGCCAAGAAGCGGTGGCAATAGCTGCAGGCAAGGTAAAACTCGAAGCATCAGGAGGCTTAACCTTTGAAAACGCAAAGGCTTATGCAAATACCGGTGTTGATTATTTAGCGGTCGGATCACTCACACACTCAGCCCCAGCTTTAGATATTGGCCTCGACTTTAGAAAGGGTAAATAATGTTGCTTGCAATTGACGTTGGAAACACAAACACAGTTCTTGGAGTTTTCAATAAAGATAAGTTAGAACAATCTTGGAGAGTAAAAACTGATCCAAGAGATACCGCTGATGAATTGTGGCTGCAGTACTCAGCATTAGTTGAAGGATTTGATATCACTGGAGTTTCGATCTGCTCAACTGTGCCGGCAGTTCTTAGAGAAATTAGAAAACTTCTTGATGAGCATTATCAGGATATTAAAACCACAATTATTGAACCAGGCATTAAAACAGGTGTACCTCTGCTGGTAGATAATCCAAAGGAGATTGGTGCTGATCGAATTGTTAATTCATTAGCAGCTTTTACTTTGTATGGCTCTGATGGACCAGCAATTGTTGTTGATTTTGGTACCTCAACCAATCTAGATGTGGTTTCCCCAAAGGGAGAGTTTCTAGGTGGTGCGTTAGCGCCCGGTATTGAGATCTCAGTTGATGCCCTAGCTGCAAGAGCTGCTCAGCTTCGCAAAGTTGAATTAGTAAAACCAAAATCAGTTATTGGTAAGAACACCGTAGAAGCACTGCAATCAGGGACGATTTTTGGTTTTGCCGGGCAAGTAGATGGATTAGTAAATCGAATAATTGATGAATTAGCTGATCTATATCCTGATTCTGGAGATGTCTGCGTAATTGCAACCGGCGGGCTTGCGCCATTGGTGCTTGGTATTAGCGAGATGATCGAATTTCATGAGCCAGATCTAACATTAATTGGATTGCGCTTAGTTCATGAGCGAAATTAAATCATTACCGCTCACCTCACCCGCTAAGATTTAATACATCATGGCTGATGAAGATGATCTACCCGAACAACTACGTATCCGGCGAGAAAAGCGAGCTGCGATATTAAAGCGTGGTGGCCAGCCATATCCAGTTTCTGTCCCTAGAACAACCACTTTATTAGAGATTAGAACAAAGCATAAAGACCTACCAATTGATGTTTCCACCGGAGTTATTGAATCAATTACTGGTCGAGTAATTTTCAAACGTGATACTGGAAAATTATGTTTTGCTAATTTACGTGAAGGTGATGGCACAGAGCTGCAAGCAATGTTTTCACTAGATAAAATTGGTGAAGAACAACTTGAAATTTGGAAATCAGAAATTGATCTAGGCGATATTGTCTCGGTAACAGGTGAGGTAATTACCTCAAAACGTGGTGAGTTATCAATTTTAGCTAACTCCTTCACACTCGCCGCAAAAGCATTAAGGCCACTACCAGTTGAACATAAACCACTCTCTGAGGAGAGCCGCGTTCGTATGCGTTATGTTGATTTGATTGTTAGAGAAGAAGCGAGAAGTAATGCCAGATTGCGTCCAGCAGTTATGAAGTCACTGCGCCAAACTTTTAGCAGCAGAAATTTTATTGAGGTAGAAACTCCAATGTTGCAGGTAATGCATGGCGGAGCAGCTGCTCGACCATTTAAAACCTTTAGTAATGCTTACGAAATGGATTTGTTTTTAAGAATTGCACCTGAGCTCTACTTAAAGCGTTGTGTGGTGGGCGGCCTAGAAAAAGTTTTTGAAATAAATAGAAACTTTCGGAATGAAGGAGCAGACTCATCTCACTCACCTGAGTTTGCGATGATTGAAACTTATGAGGCATATGGTGATTGGAATACCATGGCTGAATTAACTAGAACTTTGGTGCAAGATGCAGCTAAAGCAGTCTTTGGTTCCCACATAGTTAAGCACCATGATGGACGTGAATTAGATCTTGGTGGAACTTGGAGTGAGATATCTTTATTTGATGCCATTTCAGAATCAGTTGGCGAAAAAGTAACTGGTGAGAGTTCAATTGATGATCTGAAAAAGATTGCTACAAAGCTAGGAATAAAGCTTGATCCTAAATGGATAAAAGGAAAAATTGCCGAAGAAATTTTTGAACATGTAGCAATTGAGAAATTAAGTAAGCCAACATTTGTTAAGGGCTTTCCAATCGATACCTCTCCATTGGTTCGAGCACACCGTGAAATACCGGGCGTGGCAGAGAAGTGGGATTTATATATTGAAGGATTTGAGTTAGCGACTGGATACTCTGAGTTAGTTGATCCAGTAGTTCAACGTGAGCGATTGACCGAACAAGCAAAACTTGGCGCTTCAGGAGATTTAGAGGCGATGGGATTAGATGAGGATTTCTTAAGAGCTATGGAACATGGCATGCCACCAATGGGCGGCATGGGTATGGGTGCTGATCGATTATTAATGGCGCTAACTGGACTTGGGATTAGGGAGACAATTTTATTTCCATTAGTTAAGCCCACTGCAGGAGATGAGTAATGAGTGCTGTAATTAGATCAGCTAAAACCACTGATGTTAAAAAAATTAGAGCAATTATTGATACCTATGCAGTAGAGCGAAAGCTGTTGTCAAAGGAAACAGTTACCTTATTTGAAAGCGTTCAAGAGTTTATTGTTGCTGAAGTTGATGGCGAAGTTGTTGGCTGCGGGGCTTTGCATGTGCTCTGGGAGGATATTGCTGAAGTTAGAACTGTTGCAGTGGTAGGAAAAATGCATGGCAAAGGTATTGGTCACTTAATATTAGAAAGTATTTTGGCAAAAGCTAAAGAGGTTGGCGTCAAAAAAGTATTTTGTTTAACATTTGAAACAAAGTTTTTTGGATCTCATGGTTTTGTAGAAATTCAAGGTGCACCAGTTGATCCAGAGATTTACGCCCAACTTCTGCGTTCCTATGATGAAGGTATTGCTGAATTTCTCGACCTAGAGAGTGTTAAGCCCAACACACTGGGAAATACCAGAATGCTGAAAATTCTTTAAGTTTTTGGGCATAAACACCCCAGTTATGGGGTTATAAAGCCGTAACACACCCAATATATGGGTGAGTTATTCACAGCCTATTCGAAGTGCGCAATGTCGCCTCTTGGTATTAGGCTATTTACATCAAGTCAAGAAAGGTATGAGCAATGTTTGAACGGTTTACCGATCGTGCCAGACGCGTTGTTGTGCTGGCGCAAGAAGAAGCACGCATGCTCAACCATAACTACATCGGTACTGAACATATTCTTTTAGGTTTAATTCATGAAGGTGAAGGCGTTGCCGCTAAAGGACTAGAGTCCCTTGGAATTTCACTTGAAGCAGTTCGTTCACAAGTAGAAGAGATTATTGGTCAAGGTCAACAAGCTCCATCTGGTCATATTCCATTTACACCTCGTGCTAAAAAAGTTTTGGAGTTATCTCTTAGAGAAGCTTTGCAATTAGGACATAACTACATTGGTACTGAGCATATTCTTTTAGGTTTAATTCGTGAGGGTGAGGGAGTGGCTGCTCAAGTTTTGGTAAAACTTGGCGCAGATCTTTCTCGAGTTCGCCAACAAGTTATTCAATTACTTTCTGGTTACCAAGGCAAAGAGGCGGTTGCAGCAGGTGGACCTGCCGAGGGCCAGCCATCAACATCATTAGTTTTAGATCAGTTTGGACGAAACCTTACGCAAGCAGCCCGTGAAGGAAAGCTTGATCCAGTAATTGGTAGAGAAAAAGAGATTGAGCGAGTTATGCAGGTGCTTTCTCGTCGCACCAAAAACAATCCAGTTTTAATTGGTGAACCAGGTGTTGGAAAGACTGCAGTTGTTGAAGGTTTAGCGCAGGCAATTGTGAAGGGTGATATTCCAGAGACTCTTAAAGATAAGCAGCTTTACTCATTAGATCTTGGCGCCTTAGTTGCCGGTTCTAGATACCGTGGAGATTTTGAAGAGCGATTAAAGAAGGTATTAAAAGAGATTCGCACCCGTGGCGACATCATTTTGTTTATTGATGAGATTCATACATTAGTTGGTGCAGGCGCTGCTGAAGGCGCAATTGATGCGGCTTCGATATTAAAGCCAATGCTCGCCCGTGGTGAGTTACAGACAATTGGCGCGACTACTCTGGATGAGTATCGCAAGCACTTAGAAAAAGATGCAGCACTTGAGCGACGCTTTCAACCAATTCAAGTTGCCGAGCCAACTGTTGCGCACACAATTGAAATTCTAAAAGGACTTCGCGATCGCTATGAAAGCCACCATAAGGTTTCTATCTCAGATGGTGCGCTAGTTTCTGCGGCCACCTTGGCTGATCGTTATGTTTCAGATCGTCATCTGCCAGATAAAGCAATTGATTTAATTGATGAGGCAGGCTCTCGACTTCGAATTCGCCGAATGACTGTGCCACCTGAAATTCGTGAATATGATGACAAGATTGCAGCTGCTCGCAAAGAGAAAGAGTCAGCAATTGATGGGCAAGATTTTGAAAAGGCTGCTTCTTTGCGTGATAAAGAGAAATCTTTAATTACTGAAAAATCTGAGCGAGAGAAGAATTGGAAAGCTGGCGATCTTGATGTGGTTGCAGAGGTTGATGAAGAGTTAATCGCTGAAGTACTTTCAACTGCAACTGGTATTCCAGTATTTAAGTTAACTGAGGCAGAGACCGCTCGATTACTTAAGATGGAGGATGAACTACATCGCCGGGTGATCGGCCAAGACCAGGCCATTAAAGCTTTGTCACAAGCAATTCGTAGAACACGTGCTGGACTAAAAGATCCAAAGCGTCCTGGCGGATCATTTATTTTTGCCGGCCCTTCCGGTGTTGGTAAGACAGAGCTTTCAAGAACTCTTGCACAATTCCTATTTGGTGATGCAGATGCATTAATTCAATTAGATATGTCTGAGTACTCAGAAAAACACACCGCTTCTCGTTTATTTGGCGCCCCTCCAGGTTATGTTG
>JACCEE010632563.1_pt1 | contig 11335 bp, 8 predicted proteins | sample 7449931 | NCBI WGS metagenome assembly JACCEE01 (sample SAMN15323457, study PRJNA562643) | freshwater metagenome | isolation source: river surface water | place: USA:Blue River Watershed | collected 2017-08-19 | reverse complement strand
GAATTATTAGAGTTGAAACAAATTGAAAGTCGTTATTTTGAAGAATGGTCGATGAAATATGTCAGCTTTCCTCATGTGCTTGACAAAATTTTACGGGAAGGCGGTTTGGATGAATTTAATCCCTATCTTTTAGATAATGTTGCACTTGAGCTCATCGCAGAAGCCTTTCGCAGCCATTATGATCCCCAAATTATTCCAACCCTAATGCGAAGAATACAACGCTATGTTGTACGGCATGGGCAGGGAAGTTATGAAAAATTAGTTGGGCTGTTTTTTAGATAACCGCCTGATCTCATTTCTAAAATTCGCTATTCTCCCTTCACATCAATGAATCTTCAGTTAAAATGTGCTGAAGAAATTCGCCGTTCAATAACACGTGAAACTTTCTCTTCTTTGCCCGCACCCTTGCGACTATCGAGATCGGTTGTGATATGATGAATATAAGTAACTCTTAATATACAGAACACAGTGACGGAGACTGGTATGACTCAAAGAATTGTGGTTGATCCAATCACTCGTATCGAAGGTCATTTACGCATCGAAGCACAACTCAGCGATACGCAAACCATTGAAACAGCATACTCTTCAGGAACAATGGTGCGTGGAATTGAGCGAATTTTGATTGGACGTGATCCGCGTGATGCGTGGGCATTTGTACAACGTATTTGTGGTGTGTGTACCCTTGTGCATGGCATGGCTTCAATTCGTGCCGTTGAAGATGCTCTAAAATATCCCATTCCAAAAAATGCCCAACTGATTCGTAACCTCATGATCGGCGCGCAATATGTCCACGATCATGTGATGCACTTTTATCATTTACACGCGCTTGATTGGGTCGATGTCGTTTCCGCGCTCAAAGCCGACCCCAAAGCCACTTCGGAACTGGCGCAATCTCTCAGCAATTACGCCAAATCTTCCCCCGGCTATTTCAGCGATATGCAGGCGAAATTGAAAAAATTTGTCGAATCTGGGCAACTTGGCATTTTCGCAAACGGTTACTGGGGACATCCAGAATATAAACTCCCTCCAGAAGCGAATTTAATGGCGGTCAGTCACTATTTGGAGGCGTTGGCGTGGCAGCGGGATGTGGTTAAATTACATGCGATTTTCGGCGGTAAAAATCCCCATCCGAATTTCGTGGTCGGCGGCGTACCCTGTGCCATTGATTTAGAATCTGATGCTGCGTTGAATGCGAAAAAGTTTTCACAAGTGCTGTCAATTATTCAACAGATGCAAGAATTTGTCGCACAAGTCTATGTGCCTGATACGATTGCAATTGCCGGATTTTATAAAGATTGGTTCAAACAGGGTGAAGGGCTGGGCAACTTCATGACCTACGGCGATTTTCCCAGCAACGGCAGCGATCCCGCCAGTTTCATGATTCCCAGCGGCGTGATTTTAAACCGTAATTTGAATGACATTCAACCGATTGATTTAAATGCACCTGAGCAAATTCAAGAGTTTGCCGCGCGGGCGTGGTACGATTACAGCAAGGGCAAAACGGTGGGCTTGCATCCTTATGACGGGGAAACCGTGTTGAATTACACCGGACCGGAGCCGCCGTATCAATTTTTGGAGGTGGAAAAAGAATATTCTTGGCTAAAATCACCCCGTTGGCGTGGACATGCGGTGGAAGTGGGGCCCCTCGCACGGATGTTAATGTTGTATGCCACAGGTCACGCTCAAGCTAAGGAATTAGTCGATAGCACCTTGAATAAATTAGAATTGCCACTCACCGCATTGTATTCAACTTTGGGACGGACGGCGGCGCGCACTTTGGAAACGCAGATGATTGCCGATGCGATGACGGGTTGGTATAACCAATTGATTGCAAATGTCAAAGCAGGAGACACAAAAACGTTCAACGAAACTTTGTGGGAGCCGAAAACGTGGGCAAAACAGGCACGCGGCGTTGGATTTATGGAAGCTCCCCGCGGCGGTTTAGCGCATTGGATTGTGATCGAAGACGAAAAAATTGCGAATTATCAAGCGGTTGTGCCAAGCACATGGAATGCCGGTCCGCGTGATGCGCAAAATCAAGTGGGGGCGTATGAAGCCTCATTACAAGGTCATCATTTGCACGACACCAAGCAACCGCTCGAAATTCTGCGTACTATTCACAGTTTTGATCCCTGTCTTGCGTGCGCGGTACACGTTTGCGACACCACCGGGCGGGAAGTCACTCGTGTGCAAGTGAATTAAAACGTTAATAAATTTTGTTTCGCGACCTCAAATCACGCTGTTTTTAAGAGTGCCGCGAGACAAAATCATTGCCGATGTTGCCGAGGTCAATTGCCAATAACGCCACAGCTATTCCAACTATTAGCATCAACAGTGTTTTTGCGCCCATTCCATTCTATTTGCGTTATAAATGAATCAAAATTGTAAATCTTGTCGTAAAATAGTCGCTGCAATTTACTTCAAGGTGACTTCCAATGAATGCCAAATACCAAGCGTTATTCCAACCGTTCACTTTTCCCTGCGGTATCACCACTCGAAATCGTCTTTCGCTCGCCCCAATCACCCATTGTTCCAGTCATCCCGATGGCACTGTGTCTGAGGAAGAATTGGTTTATTATCGCTCCCGTTCTCAAGGAGTTGGCATGGTGATCACTGCTGCTGTGTCGATTTCTCCAGAAGGACAAGGATTTGATCGACAATTTGCAGCCCATCACGATGCCATGCTCCCCGGCTTAACTTCGGTGGCAGAGACAATTCACTCAGAAGGTGCGCTGGCAATTTTACAACTGTATCATGGCGGACGGATGTCACCCCCCGAACTGGTGCCCGCCGGTAAAACTTACAGTGCCAGTGCGATTGCAGCCGAGCGAGAAGGGGCAGTCACGCCGCTAGAAATGACCGAAGAACACATTTTGCGTACCATTCAAAACTTTGCCGCTGCCACACGACGGGCAATTCAAGCGGGTTTTGACGGGGTGGAATTACACGGCGCAAATACTTATTTATTACAACAATTTTTCTCGCCACATTCCAATCGTCGCACGGATCGCTGGGGCGGAGATGTGCAGCAGCGGATGCGGTTTCCTCTGGCAGTCATTGCAGCAGTTCATGCGGTGGTTAAAGCCTATAGTTCGCGTCCATTCGTCATCGGCTATCGTTTCTCGCCAGAAGAAGCGGAGAATCCCGGCATTACTTTTGAAGACACGTTGTTATTTGCAGAAGCGTTGGCAGAACAGAAATTAGACTATCTTCATGTTTCAAGTACCAATTTTTGGGGCGGATCGCTGCGAGATGCTTCGGATACCAGTTCCAGAGTCGTGCGGATTCATCAAGCTGTGGGACATAAAATTGTAATAATGGGTGTCGGTTCAATTCGCACTCCAGATGACGCACTCAAAGCCCTTGATTCTGGCGTGCCGTTATTAGCCTTGGGGCGGGAATTGATTATCGAACCGCATTGGATCAATAAGTTACAGAACAATGAAATTGATCAAATCCGTACCACCGTTCGGCGCACCGACCAAGCAGAGTTGGAAATTCCGCATGGCTTATGGCAAATGATTCTCAATGTGCCCGGATGGTTTCCGGTGGTCGATTAATTTTTATCTGTCGCTGCGAAACGGGGTTGCTGGCACAACAAATGCTTTATTAATTATATCGTAACATTGACATTGAAGAGTAGCCACGCCCCGTTAAATTGCTAAAAACCATCAAAAACAGTTCAACGGGTGGAAAGGGCTAAAAACTGAGTGTTTCGCAATTGTGAGCTACGGTGAAAATGGGCGCAAATAGTCGTTAATATATTTATAATTCAATCAGTTATCGACTATCAACGAACAATTCGCAGGCTATTTTTACCGCCGATATTGTTCACATTTTTGCTGCAACCCAAGCGATTATATTGTAAAATGCTAAAAATAATTTTCATGATAATCAATATATTGTGCGTAATACTCGACTCTTCCACTTTTTTGCCATATTTCGCCTTTGCATTGTCATAAGCTGTTTTTACAATTTAACTATCGAGCGTCGTTACACAGGGGTCGGCAAGAACGTGTTGTAACAAAATTCGGCTTTCTGTCACACAATTGCGCTATATTAACCCAAAGATTCACGCATTCTCAGTCGAATCTAAATTATCTTAAATATTTAAGGAGTTTTTCTTTATAATGAATACAGTAAAATCTCAATCCCAATCATCGTTCTTGTTTGACTTTTTAAATTTGTTAGGGATCAGTTTGTTAGCAGGACTTTCTTCTGCGGTCGCGTTGGCTGGTATTGTGTTACTATTGTCTTCTGGAAGTTAAACCCTTTTTTTAATGTTTCATGCACACCGCCACTGCTATGAAATTACCTCTGATTGGAATTACATTTTCGTTTGTCCTCGCACTCTCCAGTGTGTGGCAATTTGCGAACAACAGCCTGATTTCGCTGCACAATGTGTTCACGCAAGGCTTGCTACATACGGCATGGGTACGAACACAATCAAGCGGTCATCAGGTTAAACCCTGGCCCTGGGCTGAGACGGTGCCCATTGCGCGGCTTTCAATTCCCAGTCTCGACACAAAACATGTGGTACTTGAATATACCGATGAAGCCTTGCCAGCAGTGGCGATCACTCATGCAAATAGCAGTGTTCCCCCCGGCGAATTAGGCAACAGTATTTTAAATGTATCACACGATGGCTACACCCATTTTTTACGCCGACTCAAGCCTGGAGATGTTTTACTTTTAGAATCAGTGCACAGTGGATTATGGCGGTATCGGGTTTCTACCATCTACATTGTCGATAAAAGCAACACGGTATTGATAGAACCCAGTTTAAGTCGGCGATTGACCTTAGTCAGTTGCTATCGCTGTGACCAACAACAAAATAAATTCCGGTACGTGGTTGTCGCTGAAGAAATGGAACGGGTTTCCGCCAACTCCTCATCGTAACCACGACTTAATCGCAATTTGCCTACCATTCAAATCAAGCGTGCCCCGCTGTAATTTCGCTTGAATATGGTAGGTTTTCCCCTGTTGCACCATAAAACCCTTTTCTAACCATTGCGCAATTAAATCTTGAACGTTCATTTTTGGCTCAGACTCGCCAGTTTCCATGCTCGGTTGCAACAATGCAGCTAAAAGTTGTTTTAACAGAGCTTCTGGAACATCTAGGGAAAAATCACCACGCAATGATTCCAACAACGCCATCGGATACAACCACGTCATCGCATCCACTTTTTCCACGCCCAACGACATATTCCCCGTCAACTGTCCATGTGGCGAGTCGAATGTCAATTGTGGAATCACCAGTTCTGGCTGAGCACTGAGCAGCGCGACGGTTTGTTGCAGCAATTTTCCAATTAACAACACATTATTTTGAGCGTTGGCGGTTCGGGTAAACTGAGCCAAAGTTTGACGCAATTGATTGATATGATTGACATCCAAGTGACGTAATTCCACTGAAAATGCCCCTTGCCCTTGATTATCCTGTTTGACTAAAAATTGCTGTAACTGTGCTTGTAAACCGAACTTTAAAAACTGTTCAACAAACTGATTCTCAAAGTTTAAATTAAGCTGACGCAAAGTCAAAGCAGGAAATTCATGACTTAACAAACTCAGTTCTCCAATCTGCCATTGATGCGTACCCACCCACATTTCGTAAGATTGTGTTTGCAAATTTGTAGTGAGAATTGTATTGTTTAACTGAACGATACCCTTATCCGTTTCCAACTCTGCGCGGGGCAAGTGAAAATTTCCAGTGATCTGCGCAAAATTCGGTGTAAAATGCAATGTTCCAGTGACGCTTTGCACCTTCAATTGAGCCGGTTTATCAAAAGAGTTTAAATAAATTGAAATCAGCCGAATTTCACTGTCGCCAGAACCATCCATGCGCAACGTGGTTTTAATCTGAACGGGAGATTCCTGCGCGTGCAACCACTCAACAATATCACTTTGTGGTGCAATAATAGTGCGTACAATCGTAGGATAGATCGGCAAAAAACCATGTTCGATTTCATGACTCAAAATCAGCCGTTGCATTGTCCCATTATTATTAGCAATTTCAAAGCTCGACTGTGCGCTAGAAACGATCCAACCGCGGTCATAAGTGGCTTCTTTCAAAGTGATGCGAGCATCTTGGGTGGGATAATGTTGCGTTAATTGTCTAAATTGCTTTTCAGCTTCAACTCCAGTCCAGTATGGGATAAAAACAGCAAAACCAAATAATAAAGAACCGATTGTAAAAAAGAATAATTTTTGTTTCATCTCGCTCATTCCACGCTGGCACAAACACAAATAATCAAATTCTGCTAAACTTTAGCCATTTTACTGTGTCACTGACATTTCAGCAACGTTTTTGCAACGCAACAAATTCAAATTTTAACTCGACCATCCCCTTTTTAGCATTGACACTGAAACATTTTTTCTCATGCACGTCACATCATCCGCATCCCGTCCCTTATGTGTAGATTTAGACGGCACTCTGGTTGCCACAGATACACTTTGGGAAAGTATTTTTTTATTACTACGCACCAACCCATTGTATTGCTTGATGTTACCTTGGTGGCTGTTGCGCGGCAGAGCCTATTTTAAACAACACATTGCCCAACGCGTCCATTTGCCCGTCGCCACTTTACCCTATCGAGAATCTGTTTTATTATTCTTACACCAACAACACGCCGCCGGACGCACGTTAATTTTAATCACTGCTGCCCATGATTCTATCGCGCAAGCCGTTGCTAACCATTTGAAAATATTCGCTCAAGCCATCGGAACGTCCAACACGGACAATTTAAAAGGTTCAGCGAAAGTGGCATGGTTAGATCAACAATTTGGCAAAGGAAATTACGACTACATGGGCGATTCAAGCAGCGATTTACCGATTTTTCGCGCCGCCCACACCAGCTATTTAGTCGCACCCAGTCGGCGATTACAACGACAGTTTCCGTGCCGAGAATCACAAATCTTTCCTGCATCCCGTCGCTCATGGAAAATTATATTAAAAGTGCTGCGTCCGCATCAATGGGCAAAAAATGTTTTAATTTTCATACCGTTGATTCTATCGCAACAATTTTTAGACCTTCACAAATGGATCGACACCGGACTGGCATTTTTCTGTTTTGGACTTGTTGCATCAGCAGGTTACGTCATCAATGATTTGCTTGACCTCTCTGCCGACCGCACCCACATCACCAAGAAAAATCGCCCCTTTGCCGCCGGAACAGTACCGATCAGCTATGGACTGCCTATTTTCTTCGGATTACTCGGACTCAGTGCAACTATCTCATTGATTTTTATCAACACAACTTTCACTGCGATGTTACTATTTTACCTGATTATCACCTTGAGCTACTCTTTTTATCTCAAGCGCAAAATGATAGTTGATATTCTGGTACTCGCAGGGCTTTATACCCATCGAATTATTGCAGGTGGCGTGGCAATTACCGTGACTCCATCGGGTTGGTTACTGGCATTTTCAATGTTTTTTTTCATCAGTCTCGCATTCTTAAAACGATACATTGAATTGTTGGAACTCAATGACTTACATCAACTTTACGGTGGCGAACATCGCACAGTCAAAAATCGTAATTACTGGGTCGATGACCTTGAAATGATCTCCAGCATGGGCCCCACCAGCGGTTATCTCGCGGTTTTAGTATATGCACTTTACATTAACACGATGGTAATCAAAGGCTTGTACGTCTCGCCGCATATCCTCTGGCTGATTTGTCCGTTACTACTCTATTGGATAACACGGGTCTGGTTTTTAGCAAAACGGCGGCTCATGGTCGATGATCCCGTACAATTTGCGCTAGACGACCGGGTCAGTTGGATCACCCTTGCCAGTATTGGTTTATTATTTCTCACTGCAAGTTTCATCCGTTTCGCTTAATTTATTGAATTCTCATGGATAAAATTCTGCTCCGTGGGGTGCGTACCCACAATTTGAAAAATATTGACGTTGACCTGCCCCGCGATAAATTGATTGTAATCACGGGCTTATCCGGCTCTGGCAAATCATCCCTTGCATTTGACACCATTTATGCCGAAGGACAACGCCGCTACGTCGAATCGCTTTCTGCCTACGCGCGGCAATTTTTATCAGTGATGGAAAAACCAGACGTTGACCATATTGAAGGGTTATCGCCCGCCATTTCCATCGAACAAAAATCCACATCCCATAATCCCCGCTCAACCGTCGGCACAGTCACCGAAATTTACGACTATTTACGCCTCCTTTTTGCCAGAGTGGGCGACCCGCGCTGTCCAGAACACGGCATCAGTTTACAAGCGCAGACCGTCAGCCAAATGGTTGATCAAGTTCTAAATTTTCCTGAAGGGATGCGATTAATGCTGCTTGCTCCCGTATTACACGAACGCAAGGGGGAACACGTCCAACTGCTGCAAAGCCTCAAAGCACAGGGATTTGTGCGCGCCAAAATTGACGGTGAAGTGCGGGAACTCGACCAATTACCGCCGCTTGACCTGCATAAAAAACACACGATTGAAGTGATTGTAGATCGTTTTAAAGTGCGCGCCGATTTAAAGCAACGTTTGGCAGAATCTTTTGAAACGACGCTCAAATTAGGCGAAGGGCTTGCGAAAGTCGAATTTATGGACGAAATCGCTGAACCCGCATTAATTCTCTCAGAAAAATTTGCTTGCCCTATCTGCAATTACAGCTTAACCGAGCTAGAACCGCGTTTATTTTCATTCAACAATCCCGTCGGTGCATGTCCCAGTTGTGACGGCTTGGGCGTGAAACAGTTTTTTGATCCCGCGAAAATCATTCAAGAGCCCACAGCGAGCTTGGCTGACGGAGCAATTCGCGGTTGGGATGAGCGCAGTTTGTATTATTTTCAACTGTTAGAAGCACTCGCCACGCACTATCAATTTGATATTGAAACACCTTTTGAGCGACTCCCAGATCATATTCAGCAAATGATTTTATATGGCAGCGGCAAGGATGAGATTCAATTTATCAGTTACAGCGAAACGGGGGCAAAATATTCGCGCAAAAAGCCATTTGAGGGCGTAATTCCCAATATGGAGCGACGTTATCGAGAAACAGATTCAAACACGGTGCGCGAAGAATTGGCAAAATATCTGAGTTATCATCTATGTACCGAATGCCAAGGCTCACGATTGTGTAAAGCGGCTCGTCATGTTTACATTGCAGAGCGTACTTTGCCACAATTGACCGCGTTACCGATCACGCAGAGTTTAAACTTTTTTAAAAATTTGCAGCTCAGTGGCACAAAGGGCGAGATTGCAGTCAAAATTATCAATGAAGTGCGCCAACGACTTGAATTTCTAGCAAATGTTGGTTTAGAATATCTCACTTTAGATCGCAGTGCAGAAACCCTATCTGGTGGAGAAGCACAACGGATTCGCCTTGCCAGTCAAATAGGTGCAGGTCTGGTCGGTGTGATGTACATTTTGGATGAACCTTCGATTGGTTTGCATCAGCGGGATAATCAGCGGCTACTCGACACTTTGATACATTTGCGCGATTTAGGTAACACCGTGATTGTCGTTGAGCACGATGAGGAAGCTATTTTAGCAGCGGATCATGTCCTCGACATTGGAGTGGGCGCGGGCGTGCATGGTGGACGAATTATTGCGCAAGGAACGCCTCAAGAAGTGATGAATACCGCGGAATCGTTGACTGGGCAGTATTTAGCCGGTAAAAAACAAATTTCGATCCCAAATCAGCGTCATCCCGCCAATTTAGAAAAAAAGTTAATTTTGCGGGGTGCAACGGGTCACAATCTAAAATCGGTCAATTTAGAAATTCCACTTGGGCTTTTTACTTGTGTTACAGGCGTTTCCGGTTCTGGAAAATCGACTTTAATTAACGATACCCTCTATCCACTCGCTGCCAATCTACTCAATCGTTCCCATTTAAGCCCCGCCCCGCATCATAGTATTGAAGGGCTTGAATTTCTTGATAAAGTGGTCGATATTGATCAAAGCCCCATCGGACGCACGCCCCGCTCGAATCCTGCAACTTATACCGGAATTTTTACCCCCATTCGTGACCTGTTTGCTGCGACTCCGGAGGCACGGGCGCGGGGCTATAAAACCGGACGATTTAGTTTTAATGTCAAGGGCGGGCGGTGCGAAGCCTGTCAAGGTGACGGGGTTATTAAGGTTGAAATGCACTTTTTACCTGATATTTACGTGGCTTGCGATGTGTGTCGTGGGCAACGTTATAACCGAGAAACATTAGAGATTTTATATAAGAGCAAGAATATCTTTGAAATTTTGAATATGACTGTTGAAGAGGCATATCTATTTTTTGAAGCGGTGCCGACGGTGCGCCATAAATTACAAACGCTGATGGATGTCGGATTGTCGTATGTTCGCTTGGGACAAAATGCCGTCACTTTATCTGGGGGAGAGGCGCAGCGGGTGAAGTTGGCGAAAGAATTGTCGAAGCGTGATACCGGTAACACATTGTATTTATTGGATGAGCCGACCACCGGGCTGCATTTTCATGACATCGCACAGTTGTTAGAAGTTTTGCATCGACTGCGAGATCATGGCAACACGGTGGTGGTGATTGAGCATAATTTAGATGTGATTAAAACCGCTGATTGGATTGTTGATTTAGGACCGGAAGGGGGCGATGGCGGTGGGGAAATTATCGCAACGGGTACGCCGGAACACGTGGCAATTCATGAGATTTCATATACAGGGAAGTTTTTGAAAAAGCTGCTAAAATCCGTCAAATAATTTAAAAATGGGTTACGTCCTGTTACCGTAACCGTTAGTAATAGTGCACAATAGCGTATATTTGTGAATTGGAAAAACAAGACCCGAACGCGCCCCATGTTACTTGCCCATAAAATAGAACTTCGACCCACGCTTGAACAGCGAGAATATTTCGATAGAGCACGTGGTCATCGGCGGCATTGTTACAATCAGCTTTTAGAATATTTTAACCAAAAAGATGAATCTGGTCAATGGGTTAATAAGTGGTCGAAAGCAGCATATCAATATTATATCGAAGTTTTACGAGTTGAGTTCCTTTGGTACGCTGAAGTTTCCTCACGAGTCACTCGGAATGCCATTGGTGATTTAGACAATGCTTTTAAAAATTTCTTTCGTCGTGTTAAAAACGGTGATAAAAATCCGGGCTATCCGAGATTCAAGAAACGTGACCATAAAGATAGTTTTGCGCTTCGAGAAACTGAAAAATTTGATGTTGAATACAAACAGTTACGCATTGAAAAGTTAAAAACTTGGATAGAAATGCGCCAACCGGTTCGATTCGGCGGAAAACTCAAACAAGTGACCATTTCCAAACGAGCAGGGAAATATTAACATCTGATGCAACTCCTGCAAACAATTCACGTCATCAATATTATGGAATTGTCGCTCT
>JACCEE011983444.1_pt1 | contig 11340 bp, 13 predicted proteins | sample 7449931 | NCBI WGS metagenome assembly JACCEE01 (sample SAMN15323457, study PRJNA562643) | freshwater metagenome | isolation source: river surface water | place: USA:Blue River Watershed | collected 2017-08-19 | reverse complement strand
ATTAGTTATATATGGGAAAAGGTCAGGATTAATCCCTCTGCATTCATTGCCTATAACAATAATTCCGGTGTTAGAAAGATTCATTTTATAGAGATTTTCTCCATCAAGTAGTGTTCCATAAACAGGAACCTTTACCGAAGATAACCAGTCTGTAAGGTCGAGAGTAGTTACTTTGACTCTGGCGATGGAGCCCATGGTTGCCTGAACAACTTTAGGGTTATAGACATCGACACAATTGGGTGAGCATACTAAATCCCGAATCCCAAACCAATCGGCGGTTCTGATTATGGTGCCCATATTACCAGGATCGGAGATATCATCAAGGGCGGCAACAAGACGATCATTAAAATTAAGCGATGTAACCAGATTATTGGGCATTTTAAAAACACCGAGGAAAGGTGAAGGTGTATTTAAAGCAGATATACGCGACATTTCCGATTCAGACACCAACTCTAAACCATTAAAGAAGGCGGCATCAGATTTATGTTTCTCTGCCCAGATCTTATCGGCAAATAGCATTACAGGCGAGAAACCATTAAGAATAAGATCCCGGTTAAGCTTATAGCCCTCGGCAAAGAATAGCTTTAGCTCACGTCTGACTTTGGACTGCCTAAGGCTAACTATCTCTTTAATTTGTCTCTGTGTGATCATGCTACAAGTTAAAAAGAAATCCCGTCAACAAGGGATGTTGACGGGATTAAAATGTTGTTTGAGATGGTATTATTCAGCAACAACTTCGAAGTCGATAACAATCTTAACCTCTTTATGAAGGTTAATTTTTGCTTTATAGGTACCAAGTTCTTTAACATTCTCGCCATCAACAACGATCTTACGACGGTCGATGTCAAGATCTTTCTGAGTCTTGATAGCCTCAGCGATCTGAATGCTGTTAACAGAACCAAAGATTTTGCCGGTAGCAGATGCTTTAGCACCAATCTTCAGGACAATACCTTCGAGCTTAGCAGCAAGAGCCTCAGCTTCCATGCGAATCTTATCTTCTTTGAAAGCGCGCTGACGGAGGTTCTCGGCAAGGATTTTCCTATTAGTCTGATTTGCCATAATAGCAAGACCTTCAGGAATGAGATAGTTGTTTGCATAACCGTTCTTTACGGTCACGATATCATTGGCGAATCCCAGATGGGCAACGTCTTGTTTGAGAATTACTTCCATTGTCTTTCCTCCTTATTTTAATAGATCAGCTACATAAGGTAACAGAGAAAGATGACGAGCACGTTTCACGGCTTGAGCCACTTTCCTTTGGAATTTGGTTGATGTACCCGTGATACGACGTGGTAAGATCTTACCCTGTTCATTGACAAACTTCAATAGGAAGTTCTCATCCTTATAGTCAATGTATTTAATGCCAGCCTTCTTGAAGCGGCAATATTTCTTCTTCTTAGTTTCAACCGCAATAGGGGTCAAATACTTGATGTCGGTATTAGCTTGTGCCATAGTTTCTTGACAATTTTACAGTGAATAATTACTGCTGTTCAGCACTTGTTTCTTTTTTCGAGCGTTTCTTCTCGTTATAAGCAACTGCGTGCTTGTCGAGTGCTACGGTGAGGAAGCGAATTACACGCTCATCACGCTTAAGGGCGATTTCGAAATCAGCTACTAATGAGCCCTCTGAACGGAACTCAATAAGGTGGTAAAAACCGGTTGATTTCTTCTGGATGGGATAGGCCAACTTACGCAGACCCCAGTGATCCTCAAACACGATTTCTGCTCCCTTTTGGATCAGAAAATCATGGAACTTGCTTACCGTTTCCCTCATCTGTTCATCAGACAAGACGGGAGTCATAATGAAAACGGCTTCGTACTGTTTCATCTTCTTGATTTGATATTGTTTATACTATAAACTTGGTCGTTTTTAGAAAACGGACTGCAAAAATAGTAATTTCAACGCATATTTCACACATTAACCCTAAATATTATTTGAATCTCAACCATTTCATCCAAATTCTACCCTTCAACTAATATTTTCATCCTCACCATGAACATTTTTAAATCTAAATTGTAGTAATTACAAACAAACATTAATTACAATACAATGAATACCTCAGTTACCGATTCAATTCTGGCAAAATTTAAAGAGGCTGCCATAAAGGTTACCGCTCAGAGGTTAATCATTTATAGATTGATGTTAGAAACACCAGGCCATCATACTGCAGATACCATTTTTAAGTTGGCATCCCCTCTTCTGCCAGGACTATCGCCTACTACTGTTTACAATGTTCTTGACATGTTAGTAGCTCACAAGCTAGCTAGAAGAATCAAAACCGATTCTGATATTATGCGATATGATATTGTCACAGAGAACCATCATCATCTGTTTGCTGATAACGACCATCAGATTGAAGATTACCATGATAAAGCCTTAGATGAAATGCTTAAAAACTACTTCGAGGCAAATAAAATACCTGGATTCACCATTCATGATATTAAACTAGAGATTCATGGATCCTATGATCCTAAATCTCATTAAACCATTAACATTTACACTCCTAAACTTCTTAAAACGTTAAAACTATGAGTAAATCAGATTTAAATCAAATTGGCCTTGACACCAAGGGTGCCGACCAACTTATTGAAAAACTTAATGATCTTCTGGCAAACTACCAAGTATTCTATCAGAATGCTCGTGGCTTCCATTGGAACATTAAAGGGGAGAAATTCTTTGAACTTCATCTGAAATTCGAAGAGCTCTACAACGATCTTCAACTAAAAATTGATGAGATTGCAGAGAGAATTCTTACACTGGGTGGAACACCACTTCATGCCTTTGCCGACTACCTGAATCACGCTGAAATCAAACCAATGCAAAACATGACCAACGGTCCTGAATGTGTCAAAAACATTCTTGAAGCTTTCAAAACATTGTTGGTAAAAGAGAGGGTTCTACTAGACCTTAGCTCAGAGATGAATGACGAAGGAACCAATGCGATGGCAAGCGATTACATTCGTGCACAAGAAAAACTTGTTTGGATGTATAGTGCTTACCTAAAATAGTGAGATCTTACTCTATAAAAAAAGCGGTTATCAATTTGGTAGCCGCTTTTTTTTGATCACAATGAAATCATATACCTTTGTCACTTAGTTTACCAAATCAATTTAAATCAACCAGATATGATACCTCAGAACCAAGAAAAACCTCAAAACACCCTAGCAGATGTTATTGCAGCTTGTGGACTTTACTGCGCTGAATGTCCGAAGTTTAAAAACGAAAAATGCCCGGGCTGTCGCGCTAACACCAAAGCAACCTGGTGCAAAGTAAGGAGTTGTAATATAACACTCTCACAAACCACTTGTGCCGAATGCAAAACATTCTCCAACCTAAAGGATTGCAAGAAACTCAACAACCCAATCTCGAAGATCTTCAGTATTATCTTTAAATCTGACCGAATAGCCGGACTAGACTATATCAGAGCAAATGGAGAGGAGGCCTTCTGCCAACATCTTAAAGAAAAAGGAAAGATGGCATTCAAAAAAGGGGAGAAACACCAATAGTCAAGATGATAGTCCACAAGCAAATAAAAAAGGAGCCGATTTCTAGTCGGCTCCTTTTTTATTTAAGTATTAAGACTATCCTCCGAAATCATCGAAAGCGATCATCTCTTTAGGTACACCTAAGTCGTCAAGCATTTTTAAGACAGCTTGATTCATCATAGGTGGTCCACAGAGATAATACTCGATCTCTTCAGGCTCGGGATGATTCTTCAAGTACTCATCAAAGATTACCTGGTGAATAAACCCAACATAACCCTTCCAGTTATCTTCAGGCTTAGGCTCACTTAATGCAATATTAAACTTGAAGTTAGAGTTATCTTTTTCAATAGATTTAAAATCATCAACATAGAAAAGTTCTCGTAAAGAGCGGCCACCATACCAGAATGTTGCTTTTCTACTGGTATGTCTGGTAAGGAATTGATCGAAGATATGAGACCTCATAGGAGCCATACCGGCACCTCCGCCAATAAACATCATCTCACGATCGGTTTTCTTAACATGGAATTCTCCATAAGGGCCACTGATGGTTACCTTATCACCAGGTTTTCTAGAGAAGATATAAGAGGAGCAGATTCCAGGATTTACATTCATAAAGCCACCTGTTTTCCTATCAAAAGGAGGGGTTGCAATACGAATATTCAACATGATAACCTGATCTTCTGCAGGATGGTTCGCCATAGAATAAGCTCTAAACAGAGGCTCTGTATTTTTCATCTTCAGATCCCACATCTTAAACTTATCCCAATCTTCACGATACTCCTCGTCTACCACTATATCCTTCCTAAAATCAACTTCAGTGGCAGGTACATCAATCTGAATATAGCCGCCCGACTTGAAATCTAGCTTTTCACCTTCCGGAAGTTTTACAACAAACTCCTTGATGAAAGTAGCTACGTTCCTATTGCTTACCACTTCGCATTCCCACTTACGAATACCAAAGACCTCAGCGGGGATCTCAATTTTCATGTTCTCTCTGACCTTCACCTGACAACCCAGACGCCAATGGTCTTGTTGTTCACGACGGGTAAAATATCCAACTTCCGTTGGGAGGATATTTCCACCGCCCTCAGTGACGCGACATCTGCACATAGCACATGTGCCACCTCCACCGCAAGCAGAAGGGAGAAAGATTTTCTCATTAGCAAGTGTAGAAAGAAGACTGCTTCCAGAACCAACCTCAATCTCCTTTTCTTCGTTGATCATTATCTTAACAGGGCCTGATGGGCTTAGCTTCTCTTTTGCAAAAAGTAGCATGCCAACCAAAAGGATCATCAACCCAAGAAAGATAACTGTTCCAAAGGTTAAAACCGTTATAAAACTTACCGTTAAAAGTATGCTATTCATCTCTGTTTATATCTCAGGTTATCAAATCTTAATTCCCATGAAGCCCATAAAGGCGATCGCCATTAGACCTGTAATGATGAAAGTAATCCCCAAACCCCTTAGAGGGGCTGGAATATGCGAATACTTGATCTTCTCACGTATGGCAGCCAAAGCAGCAATGGCCAAGAACCAACCGATCCCTGACCCGCCTGCATAAACAACTACCTCAGCCATGCTATGATAATCGCGCTCCTGAACAAATAGTGCCACCCCTAAGATTGCACAGTTTACCGCAATCAGAGGAAGAAATATACCCAGAGCACTATATAAACTAGGAGAGAACTTCTCAACCACCATCTCAACCAATTGAACTATGGCGGCTATAACGGCAATAAAAATAAGAAAGCTCAAGTAACTCAAATCAACCTCCGCCAAAGATGGATCAATCCATGCCATGGCTCCTGGCTTTAACAGATAGGTATCAACTAACCAGTTGACCGGAGCAGTAATTAACAAAACAAAGGTAACTGCGATCCCAAGTCCCACTGAGGTCTTTACCGTTTTTGATACTGCCAGATAAGAACACATGCCTAAAAAGTAGGCAAAGATCATATTGTCAATAAAGACACTTCTGACAAAGAGATTAAATAAATTTTCCATTTCTTGATAGTTTTTTCGTTTAATACTTTATCAGCTCTTATCTATCAATTCTCTGTTCTTGCTTCTCTGTAACCAGATGATCACCCCAATAGTGATCAATGCCATAGGAGGAAGTATCATCAGACCATTACTAACGTAACCAGCATTATACAATGCATCAGGAATTACAGGAATCCCAAAAATACTCCCAGAACCAAGAAACTCCCTGAAGAAAGCGACAGTAAGCAAAATCAAACCATATCCTATACCATTCCCTATACCATCAATAAAAGATGGCCACGGCTTCTGTGCCATAGCAAAGGCTTCAAGGCGCCCCATAAGGATACAGTTGGTAATGATCAGACCCACGAAAACACTAAGCTTCTTACTAACATCATAAACATAAGCTTTTAAAACCTGGTCTACAATGATTACTAAGGCTGCAACCACAACCAACTGAACGATAATACGAATTCTGGAAGGAATAGTATTACGCAACGAAGAGATGATCAGATTAGAAAAAGCGGTCACAATAGTTACAGAAAGCGCCATAACTAACGCAGGTTTCATCTGAACAGTAACAGCAAGCGCTGAGCATATACCAAGTACCTGAACTGTAATTGGATTCTCAAGATTAAACGGACGGGTGAGCGTTTTCAGGTTCTTAGGTGAAAACATCGGCTCTTTATTCTTAGACTCACTCATTGTTTCTTAGTTTTGTGGTTGTTAATAAAAGCGATATAATCCTTCAGACAATCGTGAATCATATGTTCAACGCCTTTACTGGTGATAGTACCCCCAGAGATTGCATCAACACCATGAATATCATCCTCTCGGGCACCTCCTTTGACAATCTGAATGGAAGTAAACTCTCCCTTCTCATCAAAAATCTGCTTGTTCTTAAACGGATTCTGAAAAAACGGAGTATTGATTTCAGCTCCTAATCCTGGAGTCTCTCCTTTGTGGTCAAACATAACTCCATTAATGGTATTCATATCTGACTTTAATGAGATATATCCCCAGATTGGACCCCATAATCCCTTACCACGCAGTTGGAATATATAATTGGTATCCCCACTCTCGGTAACAGCAATATACACCGGATAATGTCGCTTTTCAACTGGTTTCTTAAGTTCCAACGCCAGGTCAACATCAAAGGCTTTAATACCTTCAACATCCGTACCCTTGACATCGGTAACTGTTGATCCAACAATAATCTTCTCATATTTTGATTGTGCCTCTTTAGGAGTAGCCACAACGTTTACTGATGCCAGGATATTCTGCATCTTTTCAATACGAATATTGTTTTCCTGTGCCGGCTTCAACTGTATTGCAACGATTGTCAATGCCACGGCGACCACCAATACCATGATGATCGAATAAATAAAAATATATCTATTACTATGCATATTCAGCCTCCTTTATGATTTAACGGCCACCTTGGCTCTTTTCAATCTCTTTGAGATATTGGCCTGTACAACATAATAGTCTATTAACGGAGCAAATGCATTCATAAGGAGAATAGCCAACATTGTCCCTTCAGGATATGCCGGATTGAATACCCTAATCATAATTGCAAGCATCCCAATTAAGAAACCATAAATCCATTTGCCTCTATTGGTTTGAGCCCCTGAAACCGGATCGGTAGCCATAAACACAATACCGAAGAGGAAACTACCCATCATGATCTGTGTCAGCGGATCAATCTGCATATATGCATTGGCGGCAGCAGCATTGAAAATAAGCGACATGGTCAAACCACCTAGTAAGCCAGCTAACATGATCCTCCAACTCCCTACTCCACTAACCAACAAGATCAAGGCTCCTAAAAGAATAGCAATCTTTGAGGTCTCGCCTATCGAACCCGGTATTAACCCAAAAACAAGCTCATTCAATGAAGGAATCTTATCCATCTGTCCCGCAGCTGCTAATCCCAAAGGCGTAGCTCCCGAGAAACCATCAACGATACCTGTCTTATCTGACATACCCGCAATCCAAATAGTATCCCCAGTTATCTTTGCGGGATAAGCAAAAAAGATAAAGGCACGTGCTAATAGCGCAGGATTAAACACATTCATACCCGTTCCACCAAAAGCCTCCTTACCTATCACCACCGCAAAAGCAGTAGCAACGGCAACCATCCATAATGGAACATCCACCGGCATCACCAACGGGATGAGCATACCCGAGACCAAAAATCCCTCATTGACCTCATGCCCCCGATACTGAGCAAAAATAAACTCAATACCCAGACCTGTAACATAAGAAACCACTATAAGTGGTAACACTTTCATCAATCCAAAACCTATGATCTCCATAAAGGTAGCCTGCTCCCCTATCGATGCATAATGCAGATAACCGGCATTATATACCCCAAATAGCAGCGCAGGAACCATTGCCATAACAACCACACTCATCGTACGCTTCAAATCAATAACGTCGCGAATGTGGCTTCCGCGTTTTGTCGTTGTATTCGGAACAAAGAGAAAAGTCTCAAAAGCATCAAATGTGCTGTGAAACTTAGCATACTTCCCCCCGGGTTGAACATGCGGCTTTATCTTATCTAAAAAACTTCGTAATGCTTTCATCTCTTCTGATAATAGAAGTTAATTAATATTCTCAATACGGTTAGCTCATCTCGGCACGAAGCATATCAAGGCCTTCCCTAACGATCGATTGAATTTCTGTCTTAGAAGTATCGATATACTCACATAGCGCAAAATCCTCTTCAACCACTTCATAGATACCCAATTGCTCCATCCCATCAATGTCTTTATTGATTATCGCTTTCAATAAATGCATCGGATAGATGTCAAATGGAAAGACCTTCTCATACTCTCCGGTCATAACTAATGCCCTTGCTCCTCCATTTAAATTGGTATCAAGAACAAACTTCCTTCCCGGCATTAACCATGCAAAGTATGATTTTGAAAAACTATGCTTATCCAACCGCGGCATGGCCCATCCTAAAAATTCATAGTGATTTCCTTCAGGAATAACCGTGATCTGAGAATCATAAAAACCTATACTGCATTGCGAGGTCAACTTTACCCCAGTCAATACATTACCAGTAATGGTTCGGTAACCACTCGACTTAGCATTTGATGAAACCAGATTCTTTACACATGATCCCGAGATTAGTCTAAAATAGCGTGGATTTGAGATCTCACTTCCAACTAATGCGACAATCTTACGAGCATCATATCTCCCATCTAAAAACAGCCTTCCAATGATGATGACATCTGACGGAGAGACATGCCAAATTACCTCACCCTTATTGATTGGTGAAATCTGTGCAATCTGCGTCCCAACATTACCAGCCGGATGCGGACCATCAAACAGAGAAATCTCAACATTCTTGGCACTGGTAAAAACATCACTGTTCTTTACTCCATTCCGAAGATTCAAATACACCTTCCCCTTGGTCATTCGGGTTAGTGCATTCAATCCAGCTTGAAAAGCACTGCCTTCTCCCTCAACAAGAAGGTTATAATCTGGTGCTAACGGAGCGGTATCAAAACCTGAAACAAAAATGGCTTTAGGTTCATCTACAGGATTGGCAATTACATTGTAAGGACGCTGCCTAACCATAGGCCAACATCCTGATGCAAGCATCTTAGCAATGACTTCTTCCCTCCCTAATTTGAGAGCATCAGCCTTACCAAAATCCTCATATTCCATACTCTTGTCTGCTACTACTCGCACCTCTTCCAAAACTCGCTTCTCCCCGCGAACAACGGCAGTTACCTTGCCACTTACAGGAGATGCAAATCTCATCTCAGGATTCCGCTTATCATGAAACAATGACTGACCGGCTTTCACCAAATCACCTTCTTGTACCATCATCTTCGGAACTATCCCTAGGAAATCAGCAGGACGCAGTGCATATTGGTCAGTGGCATAATCAGAAATCGTTGCAGTAGCATTACCCTGCAATCTGATGTCAAGCCCCTTCCTGATTTTATAAACTTTTGTCATACATTTGAAGGATAGACAGTTAAATATTTATAGATACTGATCTTTTATTTTCTTTCATTCAGTTTTTCCCAACTTACTTCGTTATTCCAAAGTACAAATTTCGTAAAAACGATCAATATTATTACAATAGTTTAAAAGAATAATATTAATTTCTCTTGATTGTTCTAAAACATGACAGTCACCTATTTCAATTAGGCACTATGCAAAATAAACCAAAAACGTTAAAAAATGTTTATCAATCAATCATTTTTATCTTATGCAATCGTTTCTGTAAATTTACCCTTTCATTCACATACTCAAACTCATGGATAAATTCCAAATCAAGTTTATCAGTTTTCTTCTGCTACTTTGCAATTTTGCAACTGCTCAAACTGATTTCTACCAACAGGATCTCCTAAGATACGAAAACAAAGTATACGCTGACAACATACATACGGTTCAAATTATCAGTTCAGTAGATGCTTCTGCCCTTCCTCTTATCTCTCTCTATTCTCATCAAAATCTAACGTGCCATTTCGATGACCTCGAAGGTGGTTTAAAAACATACTATTACACGCTCATTCACTGCGATGCTCGTTGGCTTCCATCTGACTTACAGCCCAACGAATACCTTAAAGGCTTTGATAATGAAGAGATAAGAGATTATACTTACTCATTTAATACCATTACACCTTATACTCACTATTCTTTTACCTTTCCTAATGAAACTATTCGACCAGCCATCTCAGGAAATTACTTACTCGTAGTTTACTTAGAGGATAAACAGAAACCGGTTTTCACACGTCGCATTATGGTTTCAGAAGAGGCAGGACTGATCAAAGATGCTAAAGCCACTCGGGCGTTGGCACCTGAAAACATGCAAAACTCACAAGAAGTAGCTTTTAACCTTTTGGGAAGTCGTATCAGAAGTGCCAATCCTGATCAAGAGATCACCGTTTCGGTGATGCAAAACCAACGTTGGGATAATCTTCATATGAATATCAAACCACGAGTCATGGCCGGAGATGTTTGGCCTTATGAGTTCCTCCCCGAAAATGTCTTTGAGGCTTGCAATGAATTTAGAGCCATCGACCTAAAGAGTTTCAAATACAGTAGCGAACGGGTTGCCTCCATTGAAAGTAATCAAGAAGGCTATGACGTCTGGCTTAGAACCGACAAAGCCAGACTTTTTGGAAATTATATTAGCGACATTGATCTAAATGGTCGAATGATCATCAAAACAGAAGATGGACGAGAGGATAACACCGAAGGGGAATATGCGAAAGTTCACTTCTCATTGGCTATAAATCAACCTCTTATAGGTGGAAATATCTATATCCTGGGTGAGTTCACCGGCTTCAGCATTCAACCTGACTATAAGATGATCTATAACTACTCCACCATGCAGTATGAAACCTCACTAACCCTGAAACAGGGTTACTATAATTACCTCTACGTATGGGTTGCTGATGGAGATAAGAGTGGGAGTTGTTACCGGGTTGAAGGGAACTATTATGACGCCCGAAACGAATACAATATCTTTATCTACTACAAACCTGTTGGAGGCCGTTACGATCGCCTCCTCGACCTCTATACCCTGCCCTCTCCCTGATTTTAGCTTAGTTTAACTACCTTTGTCTGTAAATGACAGCCTCCCTTAAAATAAACCTTATCGGTTCAGGTAATCTCGCCTGGAACCTGGCAGAACGGCTTAGCCACAGCCAGCATAATGTCATTGCTGTTTATGGAAGAAAACCGGAGAAAACCAAGGCGGTTGCTGCTCTTAACCGGTCTCAGGCCGTAACTTCTCTTATCAACCTCCCTCACGATGCCGATCTTTCTCTGGTTTGTCTCGCCGATAGCGCAATCATGGAGGTTGCCCCACAACTGCATTTCTTAAAAGGCTTAATAGCT